>Ga0123356_10007531_pt1 | contig 10856 bp, 6 predicted proteins | sample TergutEmb28metaG_2_FD_92546 | JGI IMG/M metagenome (GOLD analysis project Ga0123356, IMG submission 92546) | Embiratermes neotenicus P3 segment gut microbial communities from Petit-Saut dam, French Guiana - Emb289 P3 | ecosystem: Host-associated > Arthropoda: Insects > Digestive system > Gut ... | reverse complement strand
TCGACCCGATGCTTGCCACAGGAGGCACAGCAGCCGCAGCAGCAAAGTTTTTAAAAGATGCAGGAGCACACTCCATTAAGCTTCTGAGTATCCTCTCCGCTCCTCCGGGAGTCGAGAAAATGGAAAAGATGCATCCGGATGTCGAGGTAATCACCTGCGCAATCGACGGGCATCTCAATGACCACGGCTACATCGTCCCCGGACTCGGTGACGCCGGCGACAGAATCTTCGGAACAAAATGACCTCCGTCATTGCGAGGAGCATGAAATGCGACGTGGCAATCCAGTAAATGACTAAACCCACATTATTTATCCATTATTTATGTGTATAGTCTGGATCGCCACGCTTCGCTCGCGATGACGCAAAACACTCTTTATTTCGTCGCCACTTGCAGCACCCTATTTGCGACGGGTGCTGCATTTGCCGTTCCCCCGCCGCCATTTTCAATAATAACCACAAACGCATAAGGATGCCCGGGATTTGTGATGTACCCGACATACCAGGCATGCGGCGCCATATCACCGCCAACCTGCGCAGTACCCGACTTGGCATGAATCTCCAAGCCCGGGAAGTTTGTACGATTTTGCACCTCTATAATATCGCCAAGCTCCAGCGCAGTAGCCTGTGGCATTAGCCTTGTAGATTGAGATGGAAATATTGCAGAAATCCCTGTTCTTTGCTTAAAATACAACTCCCTTGCAATACCGTCATTTGCGACAGCACCGGTAAAACGGAGCATAGACGCAGGGCAAACAAGGTTCATATATTGACCGACACCCGACCATGCCAAATCGGCACTACCGGGCTCGGCTCTTGTGAAATTACCGCTTATAGTATTAATATCACCAACTGTTGTTCTTCCGGAAAGACCGTACCTTTCTGCATACCGGGATAAAGTATCCGCACCGAGGTCAAGAGCGAGAGTACCGTAAACGATGTTACACGAAACGCGCATACCCTCTTCAAAGCCTATATTACCATGCACACTTGGACAAGTTACGATGTCGTCCCCCAGCCTCATTTCTCCTGTACAGTTAAATACGCGGCTGTATATATCATTAATATTTTCTATTGCAGCTGCCGCCGTTATCATCTTAAATGTAGAGCCGGGCGGGTATGCCGCTTGTATGGCTCTATTTAAGTATACACCCTCTTCATCGTCAACAATTACAGGAGGACTGACAGGGTCAAAGGTTGGGCTCGACACCATACACAAAATCTCACCTGTCTTGTAGTTGCTCACCATAACTACACCACGCCTTCCGTCAAGCGCACGAAGAGCTTCAACATGTAAGTTTGAATCAATAGTCAAAACTATGGTATTGCCTGAGGCGCCGGTAAGCGAATAAGCACCCGACACAGGGTTATATCCTATGAGCTGCGACGCATAAACCCTCAGCGCACCTGTTCCGACGTTACCCTCACGGTCGCCGACACTGTGCAGTGTAGAGCGGCGCACTGCAGGGCTTTCGGCAAAAGTGCGCTCACCTTCCTTAACGTCTGCAAGAACAACACCTTCCCGGTCTGTTACCCTGCCAAGTACCAGCGTTCCGCCGGAATATACCGTAGTATTAAACGGCGCTGCAACCCATGTACCACCGTAAACGAAATAGCGGACAAGATAAAAACCCATGCCAAGTACAGCAACCGCAACAAGGATTAACACAGATAAAGTTCGTTTGCTTACTCTATACATCGCCACCATCACTTTCGCCGCGCATAATATCCTGCACTTCAACCGATATATCATCCGTGATTTGCTCTTCAGGAACTTTGTAAACTATCTGTCCGCCGCCTGCACGGGTAGGACGTTTTGGCATTTTTACTGCGAAACTTGCATTTTGCCTTATATCAACAGCTTTGAAAAACGCAAGCATACCCCAACATGCCACCAGGCTTGTACCTCCCATAGAAACAAACGGGAAAGTAACACCGGTAAAAGGCAGAATATCCATCGAGCCAAGTACATTGAGCATCATTTGGAAAACAAGTATGGCTGCCGTTGCAGACGCCGCTATTGTATAAAATGAACTGCGTGCACTCCCTGCTGCCTGTATCGAATATACAGCAAATATGATAATTGCAGCTACCGCAGTTAGTGCAATTAAAAGACCAAGCTCTTCACTGACCAGAGCAAACACCAAATCGGAATCGGCGGCAATTACCCGGTGAAACCACCCGTTACCGGCACCAAGACCAAAAAAACCTCCACTCGCCGCTGCCGCCATCGCTCGTGTTTGTTGAAATCCGCTTGTGTCCGCATACTCCCACGCATTACCCCACGTTGAAAAGCGCCTTGCTATATGCGGCATTGACGCCAGCGCTACAAGTCCCGCAAAACCCGCTCCCGCTATGCTCAAAAACATTGTCGCAAAATCACCGGAGCGAAGATAAGCAATAACCATATAAGCCACGAAAAATATTAAAGCAGAACCAAAATCGGTCATGAGTGCGAGCAGACCCATACATGCTCCCATGAGTCCGATAAATACAAACAGGTTTCTTCGTGCAAACAACCGCTCGAGAGTTGCCGCTCCTGCAAATACTACAGCAATTTTTACAAATTCGGACGGTTGAAAACTGAACCCTCCAATATCTATCCATCGGATAGCACCATGTATTCTGTTACCCGTTATAAGACCAACAATTAAAGTAATTGCAAGCAGTACCGGACCGAGTAAAGAAATCGGTCTGCGTATATTTTTTGCCATGTCGAGGTCGCGTAAAATCCATCCAAGAGTGTAAAACATAATCAAACCCATTGTGATAAACATAATATGTTTTAACAGTTGTGAGGGTACGCTTGTTGCTGCGACAGCCAGTCCTATTGTGGTAAGAAAGAACCCGAGTGTCTCAATTTCAAACGCTACACGCCTTAGTACCCTGTTGACGATATAACAACCCCACATGAGTAAGCTCAAAGCTAAAAAAGAAAACGGCAGCATCATGTTTAATGATTCACCGTATGCAATGCAAAGCTGAGCAGTCAAGAGCGCTTGAAACTGGGTTAAATATATCAAGGTAGTACGTTGCTTAAATATTGCTCCGGGTCTCGTTCTGCTTGCAGCCTGTTCATATTCGTCTGTTTTGTCGGCTGCTATAAATGTCATCAGTAAGCCGCCGAAATTGAGCAAGTCTCCCGTTTCAACCGGCAGTCCAATATCATTTTCGATTTTAATACCGTTTACGTACACTCCGGTTTTAGAAGCTATATCATAAACATGCCAGTTACCTTTATCATCACGTGTGAGCACCGCATGTTTACGCGATATTGTCGGAAAATCTATGTTAACATCCGATGCACTTGACCTTCCGATAGCATTTTCCCAATAGTTTAAATCGATTAATTCTCCGTTTTCAAGCTTAAGCTGCGCCCAAATCTCACCTTCACTTTTTTCCCTGAGCAAGGATCTGATACAACGCAAAACAATAATAATAGCAAGAACAGGCAGGAGATAGCGGATAATCATTGTTACTATCTGTAAATAATTATCGCCAAGTCCTGCAAATGTGTCTTGTATTCCTGTTATAAAATTTTCAAACCATTCCAAGGTTTTTCACCTTTGGTTACTTTATTTGGTGTACTCTAATCTGATTCTGCCAAATATTTAGCTTCTTCAATTATTTTCTCTTGAACAGGAGCAGGTGCTTCCTGATATCTTTCGAAGCGAATTGTGAAAGAACCTCTGCCTTGTGTCATCGAACGAAGGTCTATGGCATAGCTTGACATTTCACCCATAGGTACTTCCGCTTCAACAACCTGCATGCCTTCGGCGTTCAGGTTCATGCCCATCGGGCTGCCGCGTCTTTTTGAAAGATCGCTCATGATATCGCCCATGTATGTGTCGGGTATTGTGACAGTGAGGTAACCGATAGGCTCAAGGAGCACCGGATTTGCCTGCGGTATGCCTTCCTTGTATGCGAGCTGAGCAGCCAGTTTAAATGACAGTTCGTTGGAGTCGACCGAGTGGTATGAGCCGTCAACAAGTGTAGCCTTCAGGAAAACGAGCGGATAACCTGCAAGTACTCCTTTTTGAATACTTTCTCTCAGACCCTTTTCAACTGCCGGGAAGAAGTTCTTAGGTACACTGCCTCCAAATATTTTCTCTTCAAATGTGAGGTCTTCAGTTTCTCCCGCTTCAAACTCTATAACGACATCACCGAATTGACCCGCACCGCCCGATTGTTTTTTATGCCGTCCGCGAACCGAAACCTTCTTGCGGATTTTTTCACGATATGGCACGCGTGCCGGTGAAAGCTCTACTTCAACGCCAAATTTATCTTTGAGTTTGGCACACAAAACATCAAGTTGTATATCTCCTGCACCCGAAAGTACCAATTGTTTTGTTTCGGAGTTGTTTATAAAGGTAAATGTGACGTCCTCTTCTCCAAGTCTCGCAAGACCGGTTGCAATCTTCTCTTCCAGGCCCTTTGTTTTTGGAGCAATCGCCATTGAGTAACATGGTGATACGAATTCTATTCTCTTTGCTGTAATTTTATTTTTTGTATCGCTGAGTGTGTCACTTGTTTTTGTGTCGGAAAGCTTTGATACAGCTCCGATATCTCCGCAAGTTATTTCTTTTGCTTCGATGTTTTTCTTTCCTTGCATAGTAAAGAGATGTCCGATTTTTTCCGTGCTTCCGGTGCGTGTGTTTACAAGCTGCATATCGGAGTTTACTTTGCCTGAGAGAACTTTAAAGACACTGAACTTTCCGTATTGGTCTGAAAGAGTTTTAAATACTATTGCACATGTTGTACCGTTCGGGTCGGCAAGGATTTCCTTACCATCGTCTGTTTCATCTTTTCTGTCAAGCGGTGACGGAAAAAAGTCGGTAATAGCATCAAGTAACGGTATAGTACCGAGACCTGTTGTTGCACAACCACAAAATACCGGAAAAAGGGTCAGATCCTTAAGACCGATTTTTACGCCTTTAATAATTTCCTCTGTAGTATACTCCTCACCGAATTTCTCCATGAGCTCTTCGCATGTTTCTGCAATACTTTCATTGAATGTTTCATAAACCTCTTCAAGCTCTGCTTTCATGCTGTCAGGTACGGGAATTTCCTTTTGTTTCCCGCCGTCGATAGCATAAGCCTTGCGGTAAACAAGATCGTAAACACCCTCGACTTTGCCCGAAGCATTTTTAACAGGTATAGTAAGCGGGCATACCGATGTGCCGTATTTACTGCGAAGTGCGGATAAAACGGAATCAAAGTCGCCGTTTTCTTCATCTATTTTTGATACATAAGCTGCACGCGGGAGCTTTTTGGCAGCCAGCACAGACCAGCCTTTTTCAAAGCCGACACTGATGCCGTCTTTTGCTGTACAAGTTACTATACCTGCGTCTGCCACACGAAGCGCTTCAAGCACTTCACCCGCAAAATCAAAGAAACCCGGAGTGTCGAGTATATTGATTTTACAGCCTTTATGTTCTGTAAACATAGCAGCCAGATATATTGTAATCTGCCGCTTGATTTCTTCGGAATCGGAATCGCCGACCGTGTTACCGTCGTTTATCTTACCAAGTCTGTCGGTTTTACCCGTTAAAAATAGCATACTCTCGGCGAGGCTTGTCTTACCGCTGCTTCCATGTCCGAGAATCGCTACATTGCGGATTTTATCAGTTGCATATGGCATATTGGTGCTCCTTTAAGTTGAGTTGCTTCACAGCTAAAGTATTATATACTAATGATTTAAATAATTCAATTATTTCTTTAACCTTACATAACCACAAGCAATTAAAACAGTCGATAGCATGCAAAGCATAAAGATAATGAGGTTGCCCGGTTTAGCAGACAGGAACGAACCGCTCCAGCTCATAAGAAACATGAGCAGCACACCTAAAGCAGCCGATGCTATCGAAAGAATCGTTGCGACAAATGCAGCCAGCCTGAGAAGTCTCCCGCCTGTAATTGCTTCTGCATACGGTCCGAGACCATCACGAACAAGAACAGATGCCATTCTGCCGTGTTTCCCCGAATAAGGATCGGATATACTGTAAGCGTCTTTTACCGGTACAAATACAAAGCTTTCAAAAGGAACCTTAAATTTTTGGCCGACCATTGACGGAGTAATATTGAAATCGCGCATTGCGAAAAACAAATCAATTCGCCATTTCAGCATTGATATTAAAGCACTTTGAACGGACGGCATAGGTTTGTATTCCACTGCAAACATAGCTATAAGTCTGTTGTTGACCGCTGTGAAGACAGCGTTTTTCATATTGGCGTCGTCCGGCACGCGCACTCCTATCAGGTTCATAAACGCAGCCGAGCCTGTAGCAACCTGATGACCTTGGATATTTGCACTGATGCCGCTTTCATGGCATTCAAAATCTGAAACCCGCAAGGCTGTAATTCCCTGTTGCTTGATGACTTCTGCGAAAAGACTTGTCAGACCGGAACCGGATGCTATTATGAGACTTGCCGTGTAGCACATCGCATTGTTCGGAGCAGCGCCGTCATACACCTTGACACCACTGAGCCTGAGTGTTCCGGGCGGGAAAAGATCGTCATCGGTTACACAAACACCATCTGTATAACAAACGTCATCTGCTCCACCCCACCCTGCAAGAGCAACTCCTGCTTTTCGAATCGATTTTGCTACGGCACTAAACGGAATAGAGTATGATAGCAACGCCGAGAAAGGTGCGGCTGCAGCAAGCAGGGCTGAAAGAATATGAAGTGAGTTTTCTGCACTGCCGTTAACAAGTGCGTTAATTACTGTGAGTGCGAGAGCGGCGATTAAAAGAACAGGCGCGGCATGTTTATATAACAGCTCTGTTATGTCAGGCTGCATGAGATTATTATAGAAGCCGTCGGTTCTGCCAAATGATTTTTTAAGAACAGATTTGTCTATGTCGCCTGTGTATTCGGCTTGGACACCGTATGGCTCTGCCGAACCTATTGCCGTCTTTAGCGTGTCCGTCATCGCTCTCAGATTTAGCCTTTCACCGAATGATGCGAGCACAAGAGAAATCGCCGAAACAGCACAAAACGGCAACATCGACGCCGTGCCGCTGAGCATTGTAAATGTTGCGGAAATTATTGAAAATACACATGAAAACAAAATAAGCGTTTCAGCATTTGCTGTGCCCCGCATTAAAAAGTCCACACCTCTGATAATAACTTCTATACAAAGCATCATAACAATAAGCAAAAATACAACAAGAGTTCCCGCAGCATAATCGAGATTATACCCTATCCCGAAAGGTACCAACAATCCACCTTCGTAGACAAATGTTATAAGAATCATGAGAAAGGTTATGAGCCCTGCAGGCAGTAAACGCTGTGAAATGGAGTTGCATGATCTGGAAAATTTAATCGCCGCGTCTTTTAAGCGTGGTTCTTCATACATCTCCTCTTCAATCGGCTCTCTGCCAAACTCGTCATCTTCGGAAACAACAACCTGGTCGAACAGAGCACTGTTGTCATACTTTATCACGGGAGTTTCTGTATTTATATAGCCCGACGTGCTATCGGTGTCGAGCGGAATATCAAAAACCTGTGTATCTTCCGAAACTTCCCGGTTTACCGGAGTTACATCCATTATGTTTCTTGACTCAAGTAATGAACCAAAAGCGACGGGTTCATCTTTGTAACGTTCTTTACCAAGCTGGCTTTCTTCGATAAATACCTCATCGTCACCTTCATCAAACTCTTCATCCTCATACATAAATGCAGGAAGTTCATCCGGTGGAGACGATACGGGAGCCGATAAAGACGGACTATCTACCGTTAAATCATCCTGTGCGTGTGTCGCAGTGGGTGTTTCATGCTTTTCACTGTGCGATTCATCCGACAACTGGGCTTCTCTGAGTATTCTTTCGGCTTCCGCTTCCAAAATATCGGACGGTGTTTTAGTGTCACCGTTAATAAACGCCGAGCCTTTAATTTCAGCTAAAATAGATTCCAATGAATAATCGTTATTATTTTCATCAAATGCCATAACTAATACCCATTCTTTCTTTGTCTTACAGCCTCATATAAGAGTAATGCTGCAGAAACTGATGCATTGAGTGATGAAAGCTTTCCGCTCATTTGGATTTTTACCTTGAAATCGCAGTTTTCGGCAACCAATCTGCCGATTCCCGAATCTTCAGAGCCGATAACGAGTGCTGCGGCATCCGTAAGATCTGTTTCCCATAAGTCATTTTCGCCATCGGGCATTGCTCCGTATATCCATACCCCTGCATCTTTTAACTCTTTTATTGCAGCAGTGATATTTGGAACCTTTGCGACCGGCATGTGAAATACCGCTCCGCTTGAGGCTTTTGCGACTGTTGCGGTAAGTCCTGCGCTTCTTCGTTTTGGTATGATTACACCGTGTGCTCCCGCAGCGTGAGCCGTTCTTATTATGGCTCCGAGATTGTGCGGGTCCGATATTTCATCGCATATCACTATCAGCGGTTTTTCGTTTCTTTCTTTGGCAGTACTTAGAATATCGTCGATTGAAACGTACTCGGCATATGCAGCTATTGCAACAACACCCTGATGAACCTGTCCTGCTTGCTCTGCATTTGCACACAGTGAGTCGAGCTTTCTTTTATCTGCGTCGCTGACCACAACTCCGGCAGCTCTTGCTGTCGATGCTATATGTCCGAGCGTTGCGTCCGTTTCACCCTTTGCGATAAACAGTTTTTCGATTTTTACACCTGCGCGCAGTGCCTCAATGACGGCATTTCGCCCGACGATAATATCGCTGTCCATACCTTATAAATAGCTTTTCAGTTTCTCGACCATGTCGAGTTTTTCCCATGAGAAGCCTTCTCCTTCACGGCCAAAGTGCCCGTATGAAGCTGTCGCACGGTAAACCGGTCGGAGCAGGTCAAGCTTTTCGATGATTTTTGACGGACGGAAGTCGAAGTTTTCGGTAACTATATCTGCAATTTTCTGATCGGGCATCTTACCTGTGCCTCTGGTGTCAATGTGAACTGATACAGGATGAGCTACACCGATAGCGTATGCAAGCTCGATTTGGCAGGCATCTGCAAGTCCTGCAGCTACTACGTTTTTGGTAACATAACGTGCCATATATGCTGCACTGCGGTCAACCTTTGACGGATCTTTACCCGAGAAAGCACCGCCACCGTGACTTGCATATCCGCCGTATGTATCAACAATGATCTTACGCCCTGTAAGACCGGAGTCTCCTGCCGGGCCGCCTACTACAAAACGGCCTGTCGGATTTACGAAGAATTTCGTATCTTTTGTAATGAGGTTTGACGGAATAACCGGCTTTATGACATGTTCGATAATCGCTTCGCGTAAATCTTCGATGTCGATATCTTCATCATGTTGTGTGGATACAACGATAGCCGGCACACTGATAACCTTCTTGTTTTCATCGTATTCAACCGTGACCTGGCTTTTACCGTCGGGTCTTACAAATGTGAGCTCTCCGTTTTTTCTGACAGCTGCAAGCTTTTTTGTCAAAGCATGAGCCATTGAAAGCGGAGCAGGCATATATTCGGGAGTTTCATTACAGGCAAAGCCAAACATCATTCCCTGGTCACCTGCGCCTTTTTCACCGGAGTCATCATGAGCACTGTCAACACCCATTGCTATATCGGGGCTTTGCTCATCTATTGTAGTCATTACAGCCGAGCCTTTATAATCAAAGCCAAGCTCCGGCTTAACATATCCGATATCACGGATTGTATCTCTGACAACCTTAGGAATATCAACATAACAGTTTGTTGTTATTTCTCCCATTACGAGCACAAGACCTGTTGTGCAAATTGTTTCACAAGCAACGCGCGAATACTTGTCACCGGTAAGTAGTGCGTCAAGCACTGCGTCCGACACCTGGTCGCATACCTTATCGGGATGTCCCTCTGTTACCGATTCTGATGTAAAAATTCTGTTTGACATTATGTTTCCTCCAAATTAATTTGTGTGCGGGACGATGTGGGCATCGTCCCCTACATATATTTACCGTTTTTCTAACGGAACGTACTCTTCATCTAACGCTATCGCCTTATATGCAGGGCGTATTATTCTGCCGCCACCCCATGCTTCTTCAAGTCTGTGTGCACACCAGCCTGCCATTCTTGCCACGGCAAAAAGCGGTGTGAATAGCTCCTGAGGAATTCCGAGCATTTTATATACAAAGCCCGAATACATATCTACATTTGCACAAATTTCTGCTTTTCCTTTTTGACCCTTTGCTTTTGCAAGTGCGTATGGCGCTAGTTTTTCTACTGTTTCCATCAGCTCGAACTCGTCAAGCAGGTTTTTTTCATCTGCAAGTGTTCGTGCAAGCTTCTTGAGAATTACAGCTCTGGGGTCTGATATTGTATATACCGCATGACCCATACCGTATATAAGACCGTCTCCGAGTCCCGCTTCTTTTCTCAATATTTTATCAAGGTAACCCGAAATCTCATTTTCATCTTTCCAGTTCTTTACTTCCTGCTTTACATGTGAAAACATTTCCATTATTTTTTCGTTTGCACCGCCGTGCAAAGGACCCTTTAGGGACCCTATTGCAGCTGATATTGCAGAGTATATATCCGTTCCTGTTGATGTAAGAACCCTGCAGGCAAATGTTGAATTGTTTCCCGCTCCATGCTCGGCTTGCAAGACCATACATAAATCAAGCAGTGTAGCTTCTTCTTTAGTAAATGAATTATCCCGGCGGACGGAATGCAAAAAGTTCTCAGCCATAGAATAGCCGGGTTGCGATCTGTGCAGATATAAGCCCTCACCGTCAAAATAATGACGTTTTGCCGCAAAAGCGTGGGCCGCAATTATCGGGCTGCAAGCTAAAAGGTGCAATGCTCTTGTAAGCTCGCGTTCCATTTCATTTTCATTAACCTCGGGAACAGGGTCGTATGAGTAGAGCGCAAGAACAC
>Ga0123356_10007530_pt1 | contig 10856 bp, 10 predicted proteins | sample TergutEmb28metaG_2_FD_92546 | JGI IMG/M metagenome (GOLD analysis project Ga0123356, IMG submission 92546) | Embiratermes neotenicus P3 segment gut microbial communities from Petit-Saut dam, French Guiana - Emb289 P3 | ecosystem: Host-associated > Arthropoda: Insects > Digestive system > Gut ... | reverse complement strand
GGCCGGGATTGCGGGAACTGTACGAGCGGGCAATGACCGCCGATGCGGTGGCGGAGACTATACTGGCATCGCATGGCGGCGGCGGCAACTGGGGCGGGGCGCTCGTGCTGGCAGAGGCGTCGCTGGATGCGCTGGCAACTGCCGACAGTGAAACCTGTGCGCGGATACTCTTGTGTTTTTTGTGGCAATGGGCCGACTTCCTTGGCTTGCGGCCTGCTTTTGACCATTGTTCCCATTGCGGAAAATCCGTGGATGCTGCCGCCATGCTTTGGTATGTGCCGCGGGAAGGCGGCATGGTCTGTGATGTCTGCCGAAACGGGGCAGGGCAGGAGGCCGGTCCCGGCTGCCGCCGCTGGCTGGAAACGGTGCGGGTACTGTCCCCCGCGCAGCTTGCCCGTTATACCCTGGACAAAAAATCCTTCCGTGAAGCCAAATCCCTCACCACCGCCATACTCACCGAAGCCCTCGGCAGACGGTTGGCAAGCTGGGAAGGGTAACGCGCTCTTGCCAATGCTTACTAAATCAGTTATCTTAAATCAACATGATTTGGGATAAAAAGGCTGTTTCCTCTGAACAGGTTAAGGCGATAAGCGCAAAGTACGGCTGCGATTTACTGGCCGCTTCGATATTGGTTCGCCGGGGAATTCTTGCCGGGGATGCAATCAAATTTTTTCTTGAAGATGATGTACGATACTTGCGGAATCCCTTTGAATTGCCGGGTATGGAAGATGCAGTCGAACGTATCCTTGCGGCAAAAGAAGAAGGCGAAAAGGTGCTGGTCTTTGGCGACAGTGATGTGGACGGTATAACCGGCACGGTATTGCTTACTGAATATCTTGCGGGCATTGGTATGGACGTACGCTGGCGTATTCCCGGCGGCGATGATCCTTACGGGCTTTCGCTGGAGGCCGTTGAAGAATTTGCGGCGGATTACGGCACCCTTATCATCACGGTGGATTGCGGCATTTCCCGCCTTGCCGAAATACGGCGGGCCAATGAACTTTCTGTCGATGTCATTGTGACCGATCACCATGAACCGCAGGAAGAATTGCCCGAAGCGCTGGCCATCATCAACCCCAAATTAAAAAATTCCGGCTATTCCTTCAAGGACCTTGCCGGCTGCGGTGTTGCCTTCAAACTGGTATCTGCCCTGCGTTTTGCTCAAAAAAGCGAACTATATGCGCAGCCGGTTTGCCTTTTGAATACCCGTCCTGTCAATGACGCGTATGTCGTTGAAGTTGTCAAAATGCGTAACCTGGCCGTTACCGGAACCATCACTGAAACGATAATACCGGGCATGATCGCAATCAGCGATACGCGCCTGCCCGCGTTTCTGGAAGGACAGCAAATACTGGTGTGGGATGCGCCGCAGCAAAAACGCAATATTGCCAAACTCTTTGGCAATGGCGTTGAAGTGGGTATGTTGGATCTGGCTCCGGAAATCGGCAAGGCGATACCCCAGGTTGACGGAAAAAGTCTGGTTCGTATCAAGGAACTTTCGGCCGTTGCAAAATATGCAGACAGGGAAGTAAGCGATCTGGATGTATTTGTCAGTCTGTTCCGTTCGTTTGTGCAGAAGCGGGAAAGAACGGCAAATGCCGCGGCAGATGCCGTGGATGAAGCATTCGATTTACAGCTTGCCGCCCTGGGAACTCTTGGCGATATTATGCCGCTGCTGGATGAAAATAGAATCATTGTTCGCGCCGGACTTAAATCGCTTATACCCGGTGATGCTTCGGTTCCCGTGCCGGGTCCACGGCCGGGTGTGTTGGAATTGCTGGAAAAACTGGAGCTTGCCGGCAGTCATTTTGACGCAAAAGATATAACATGGAAACTGTGCCCGGCTATTAATGCCGCCCGCAGAATGGGCTGCCCGGAGCAGGCTGCGGCGCTGTTTTTTCAAAAGAGTCCTTTGGAGCGGGATCGCCTTGCCAAAGCGCTGGTTGATTTGAACAAACAGCGGAAAGCGCTGGAAGAAGATATTTGGAGTATGGCTGAACCAATGGCGTACCGTTCTCTTGCTGATCATGATGAAAAACTGGCGCTGGTGTACGGCGAAGAAATCAACAAGGGCGTTACCGGCCTTATTGCCCAGCGTGTAACGCGGCGTTTTAATGTTCCGTCAATAGCCATTTCGTTCGCCGATGATGTGTGTACCGGTTCCATTCGATCGATGCGGGGATATGGTATTGGCGGCCTGCTGGAACAGTGCAGTGATCTGTTCATTGATTTTGGCGGTCATGAATTTGCCGGCGGCTTCAGCCTGAAAAAAGAACAGTGGGATGCTTTTACCGAACGCCTGAAAACAATAGCGCGTTCCATCGAATTTGACGAATGCCCGGAAGAACAAATCGCCAATATTGATGCGGAACTTCCTCCCGAATATCTCACTCCCGAAGTTCTTAAACTGGTGGATCGTTTTGCGCCTTATGGACAGGATAATGAACCGCTCACTTTTTTGGCAAAAAATCTTGTCGTTGAAGAACTGCATTTTATTGGCAAACAAGAATCAAAGCATCTCAAAATGCTGCTTGTCGGAGGAAAGCATAAGTGGCCGGCGCTGTACTGGAATGCTGCCGTTCGCGTGGAGAACAAGGAATTCGCCAAAGGCGACCGTGTAGATGCAGTGTTTACAATTACCCGCGACTGGTACAAAGGCATCGCCACCCCACAAATGATGATAGTTGACATGAAGAAAAGGGACTAGGGACTGGGGATTGATGTTGAGAGAGGACAGTGGTCAACAAAGAACAAAGATATATTAAGGGTGATAAAAAAATGCAAACGATGAAAAAGAGCTATCGAACAACAAACCCCAGTCCCCAGTCCCCAGTCCCCAGTCCCTCATTAAAAGTATACATCTTAATAGTTTTTCTGTTTAGTTTTGCGGTGAGTGTGCAGGCGGAGGCGGTTCGGTATGCGCTTATACCGGAGAATCCGCGGCCGGGGGAGCCGGTAACCATTGGCGTGGCCGATACCTCAGGGGCAATATCCGCGGTACTCATGAGAGACGAGAGACGGCTGGCAAAAACCGTTTTTTTTGCCGTGCCTGCCGAGGGTGAAACACAGTCGTTTTTGGCGGCAGTGCTGACCGTGCCTTCAACGGTAAGGCCGGGTGCGGCGATGATACGGCTGGAAGGAGCCAAAGGTGTGGTGTGCGAAATCCCCTTTGCCATTGCCGAACGGGAATTTGAATCTGAAATCATTGCACTGAACACCGCGCTCACCCGTCTGCGGACAACGCCCGATCCGCAAAGAACTGCCGAATCTGAGCGATTATGGGCAATACTCAACAAGACCGGAACAGAATCGCATCATTTTGGCAATTTTAGTCCGCCGGTAGGTTCTACCCGCAGGACCAGCATTTACGGCAACCGCCGGGTATACCAATATGCAAGCGGAACAAGCGACACGACAATACATGCCGGCGTTGATTACGGAATACCTACCGGAACAGCAGTTTTTGCCTGCGGGCCGGGGAGGGTCGTGTTGGCCCAAAACCGGATTATTACCGGAAAATCGGTTATCATTGAGCATTTGCCCGGAATTTACTCCCTGTATTACCATCTGGACACCATTGATGTGAGTGAGGGTACCCTGGTTGATGTCGGAACCCGGCTGGGGCTGAGCGGGGCTACCGGACTTGCCACCGGGCCCCATCTGCACTGGGAAATACGGGTTTTCGGCGAAAATACCGATCCGGACGCTTTTCTTGAGCGCCCCCTTATTGACAAAGACGCGATTTTAAGTAAGATTTATCATTAAGTAATCTAACCTACGGGAAAGGAGGTGATATTTTTTGGCGCATATCGTTATTGATGACAGCGAACTACTTGAAAAAGCCATCAAGCGCTTCAAGCGTATGGTGGAAAAAGAAGGCATTATTCGTGAATTCAAAAAGCGGGAGTATTTTGAAAAGCCTTCCACCATCCTGAACCGGAAGAAAAAATCCATAGCCCGCAAACTCATGAAAAAAACCCGAAAAGGCCGCGGAGAGTATTAGGGAATGAGAAATGAGGAATGAGAAGAGTGGTTCGTGAGTGTTCTTGTTTGTTAACACGCGCATATAGCGGACAACGCTCTCATTGCTCATTTCTCATTTCTCATTTTTTATACCTCATTGCTCATTTCTCATTCCTCATTTTACTTTTCCTCATTCTTCTTTCTTGTGCTTCGGTTTCGCCGGTGGCGTCGCCGGAAGTGGTGGTGCCGCAGTGGCAGCCGGTGGAGTCTGCCGGTGACGGCTTGGCCTATTTTGCGGGAAAAATATCCCAGCCTCGTCTTGTATTTCATGCCCTGCGCGTTGATCTTTCCAGCCCGGAACTGCGGATATTTGCGGCGGGCGGCAAAAGCCACGGCGCCGATGAACAATTTCTTAGTATCAAAGTAAGTACTTTTGTCCGCGATAACGGGTTGGTGGCTGGCATTAACGCGCTGCCTTTTGCGCCGGTATCGGGTAAGGAAGGAGAGCCCAGAACCAATACCGGCATTGTCGTTACCGATGGTGTAATGGTTTCACCGCCGCACGCACGATATGACGCGCTGGTTTTGTATACTGATGGCAGCGCCGCAATAGTGGCCCAATCCGCAATTCATTCCGCAGAGAATATTGCCAGCGCTGTGGGCGGATTTCGCCGGATACTGGCGGACAATGCGCTTGTTCCCCAGGGAGATAACGCCCCCCGGCATCCTCGCAGTGCCGCAGGCATTTCCTCCGATGGCAGGTTTCTGTATTTGCTGGCCATTGACGGGCGGCGGCCCGGCAGCATTGGCAGCACCGAAGCTGAAACCGCCCTGATATTGCGGGCTTTGGGATCCGGTGAAGGAATCAATTTTGACGGCGGCGGCTCAACGGCTTTAGCGCTGCGTTATCCCAACGGCAAAGTCCGCGTCGTTAACACGCCAATCCACGGCCAAATCCCCCACAAAGAACGCGCCGTCGCCGGCTGCCTGGGAATTGGTAAAATAGATCCTTAATTTTTCTACCTCGAACCAACACAAACCACACGAACAAAAAAAATAAAAAGTGTTCTCTTCCGTTCGTGTTGGTTTGTGTGGTTTGTGGTAAAAATTCTTTTCCTTACTTCGCCAATAGGCGGTTTAATCGTTTGACAAAGTCTGCGGGGTCTTGCAGTTTGATTCCTTCTACCAGCAGTGCCTGATCCAGCAGGACCGAGGCGGTGTCGGCGATGCGTTCTTCGTCATCAATGTTTTTAAGGGCCGTTACGATGGGGTGCTCACCGTTTACTTCCAGAATGGGCTTGATATCGGGCATGGTGGTTTGACCCATTGCCTTGAGCATTTGCGCCATCTGGATGCTGGGGTCGTTTTCATCGGCAACAATGCAGGATGGGGAATCGTGCAGGCGGCGGGAAAGTTTTACCTCTTTCACGCGGTCGCCCAGGGCTTTTTTGAGTTTTTCGATAACGGGCTTTGCCTCTTTCTCGGCGGCCTTGTCCTGTTTTTCGCCCAACTCTTCATCAGCACCGGCACGGTTCACCGCCTTGAGTTCCCAACTCTGACTTTCGGTTTTGCCGTCAGTGCCCGGTGTTTCTTTGCGGTAGCTGTGCAGGGTGGGAATCACCAGATCGTCAATGTCATCGTCCATAATGAGGACTTCAATGTCCCTGGCGCGATAGGCTTCCAGCAGCGGCGATGCCTTTAAGGTTTTTTCGTCACCGCCGGTAATATAGTAGATGTGTTTTTGATCGCTTTTCATGCGGCCCACATAATCGGCAAAGCTGGTCCATTTTTCCACGGCGGTGCTTTTGAATCGCACCAGTTCCTGAATGGCATCGCGGTTGGCAAAGTCCTGATAGAGTCCTTCTTTGAGCGGCCGGTTAAACTGGCTGACAAAGGTTTCCCATTTTTCCGAGTCATTTTCTGCCATGTGTTTAAACTCGGCAAGCAATTTTTTCACCGAGGCATTTTTGATGTTCAGTAAAATTTTATTCTGCTGCAAAATTTCGCGGCTGACGTTCAGGGGCAGATCTTCGGAATCAATAATACCTTTAACAAAACGCAGCCAGGTTGGCATAAGTTCTTTGTCATCATCGGTAATAAATACCCGCTTTACATAGAGTTTAACTCCCGGCTTGTAATCGACATTGTATAAGTCGAAAGGGGCTTTTTGGGGAATGTAAAACAATGTTGCGTATTCCAGCGAACCTTCGGCTTTGCTGTGAATGTAGTGCAGGGGAGCATCGCTGTCGTGGCCCAGTTGTTTATAAAATTCGTTGTAATCTTCGTCTTGCAGTTCCGATTTTGCCCGCCGCCAAAGGGCAGTGCCGCTGTTGATCCGGTCGGTCTTGGTGGTGCTGCCTTTTTCTTCTCCTTTTTCATCCCATTCTTTTTCATCGTAGGTCAGGTAAATGGGGAAGGCCACATGGTTGGAGTAGCGCTTGATGATGTTTTCGATAGACCAGCGGTTGGTATATTCGGTTCCCTCATCGGTCAGGTGGAGGATAACAGTCGAGCCCTGGCTGTCCCGTGAAGCGCCTTCGATTTCAAAGCCTTCTTTGCCGTCGCTGGACCATTTCCATGCGGCGTCTTCGCCGGCCTTGCGGCTTATCACGTCGATTTTGTCGGCTACCATAAAGGCCGAATAAAAGCCCACGCCGAACTGGCCGATAAGGTTGGAATCTTTTTTGGCGTCTCCGGCAAGTTTTTCCAGAAAGGCCTTGGTGCCGGACCGGGCAATGGTTCCCAGCGAATCGATAAGGTCGGCCTCGTTCATCCCAATGCCATTATCAGAAATGGTCAGGGTTTTGGCTTCTTTATTGAACGAAATGTCGATTCGGGGGTCAAAATTGATGGATTTATAGGCATCGTCCGCCACCGTAAGGTATTTGAGTTTGTCCAGCGCGTCACTGGCATTGGAAACCAGTTCCCGCAGGAAGATTTCCCGGTTGGAATACAGTGAATGGATAATAAGGTGCAATAGACGGCTGACTTCGGTCTGAAATTGATGCTGTGCCATAGTGGGCTCCTTAATGTTTTTTTGGTGTACCTTAGGATACATAAAAGGGATAAAAATGTCAAATGGGCAAGCTGAACCATCCTTTCACCCGAAAGCCCTCACTTTCGAAAAAAGTGTGATTGACACCTTAGTAAAAATTTGCTGTTGAACAGATTCTTTCGTTATTGTACAATTGAAATATGCCAGAATTAAGTCGTTTTTTAGGCATTGTTATAGCAATGTATTTCAATGATCATAATCCGCCTCATTTTCATGTTCTTTATAATGAATATGATGCTGAGATTGAAATAAAGAATTTGACGGTTCTGGAAGGTAAATTGCCTGCTCGTGTTTTAGGGCTTGCAATGGAATGGGCTGAATTACATAAAGATGAATTAATGGAAAATTGGAATTTATTACAGTCAGGGAAAAAGTATAATAAGATTATGCCTTTAATTTAAGGGGGATAGAAATGATTCATGTGGTTAATGCAGAAATAAAAAATGATTATAATGTTCATGTTGAATTTAATAATGGTCAAAATGGTACTATAGATTTCAAGGATATATTTGAAAATGATCATAGAGAAATAATCAAGGAATTATTAAATAAAGACTTGTTTAATACATTAAAAGTAAATTTAAATACATTATGCTGGGACAATGAAGTAGATTTTGCACCTGATTATTTATATAACAAAATAATAATATAAATAATAATTAAAAGGCCGAACGGGGGAGCCCGTCAGTAGAACAATGGGCTTATTCTTGCGGCTTTTAATTCCTGGCATACAAAAAAGGTGCCTCCTATGATATAGTCAAGGGGAATTTTTCCCTTGACCTACCCAGTACCGCCTTCGCTGAACCCGGCACCGGGAGGGGCAGCCGGGGGCTGCCGGGGTGCCAAAACAGATGGGAGAATCCGACGCCGCAGCCCCAGCACGGTTTTTTGTCTTGCAACTAATCATGTGGTAATTTCACAATACAGAGTATTCTCATGCTTACGGTACCGTGCCGCGGTTACTGTACCCTAAGTTTTTAATTTCACTCGCTGGTCTGCTTTGTCGGGGACGCCCATAATGTTTTGGCACCCCGGCAGCCCCCGGCTACCCCTCCCGGTGCCGACCTTATTTGGCATACATTATTAGTAAGTGCCATATTTTTTGAGAAATTGGTTAAAAATATAAAAAAATACATAAAAATATAGGAAAAAAGAAAAATTAAACAATATTCTTTAGTTCTGATAATCTGGAATCAACCGCTAATGTTACGGCATTCCCTAAATCTGTCAAAATCCCTTCTTGAAAACGCTTTATGGCTACATTGGTCAATGAATCCATAGAAAATAATTGTGGAGTATCAATTTCCAGAGCAATGGCTATTCTTTCTAGTACTTCAGGAGATGGAAATTTGTTTTTTTGTTCAATTTGTCCAATGTAATGGGCAGATGTAGACACTTTTTCTGCTAATTTGGCCTGAGAAATGCCTAAAATTCGTCTTCTTTCCTTAATATTGTATGCTAATAAATCCCTTAAATTTGTCATAACCTATTTTATAAATCTATAACATAGTGGTAAATTTCCTACTTCCAAATAGTGATAATATAAGAGAATATATTGACAAAAGTGCCTAAAAGGCATAGTATAAAAGAATACAATCCGTATGGATTGAAAAATTGTTATAAGGAGAAGCAATTATGGCAAAGGAAACAAAATTTATTCAGGTTAAACCGCATCAAGTAGAGGCAACAATTGACATGTGGCAGAATTTTGGGTGGGAATTAATGGGTGCTCCACAGGAAATAAAAACTCAGGATGTTCAGGTTTTCGATTATCAAAGCAATGATGGTACGAAGTATTACAAAACAACAAAAGGTGAACATTATACCAAAATCACTTTCCAACGTGATAAATCAATGCCAAATTATGATCAAATAGTTGCATTGGAAAATGCCTATTATTCAAACCCTGAAAGACCGAGTAAACCAGTAGAACCTGTATATAAATCACCTGCAAGATTATCTGTATTTTTTATAATACTTGCTATTGCAGGAATCGTTTTATTTTTTGTTGCAAATTATAACATCATTTTTATTGGTATTGGTGGTTTATTTATTTTGTTAAATGTAATAAAGATATTAACTTATAACAGTAGACATGCTAAACTCAAAGCAGAATTTGATAATGCAACTGATGAGTATAAAAAAAATTGTGAAATATACTCAAAAAATTTAGAAGCATATGAGGAAGCTGTTAAAAATAAAAATGAAGCATTAGGTCGTGCACAAGCCCTGATGGGATAAAAAAACAGAAAATACGACACACCACATTTTTTTGTGCCCGTAAAAATACTTCGTATTTTTCCTTATCGGGCACAAAAAAAATGTCGCCAATCTTAAACGCCAGTGATAGCCCCGGTTGGGCGGGTAGCGGGGTGCGAAAACATTATGGACGTCCCCGACGGAGTAGACGAGCGAGTAACATTAAAAACTTAGGGTACAGAAAAGACGGCACGGCGCCATAAACATGAGAACAATCGCAAATATGAAACTACCCCATGATTAGTTACAAGCCAAAATGCCGTGCTGCGGCTACGCAGTCGGCCTCCTCCATCTGTTTTTGCACCCCGCTGCCCGCCCAACCGGGGCTTGTTGATGAGGTACATGATGGGTATAATGACCTAATAGTATGTGGATCGTATTCGCGTTATTATCAGCCTTGTTCGCGGCCTTAACCTCTATTTTCGCAAAAATAGGCATTCAGGATATCAATTCAAATTTGGCAACGGCAATACGCACCATTGTGGTGTTAATTATGGCATGGTCTGTGGTATTTATAACCGGAAAACAGCACGATATTGCAAATATCGCGTCTAAAAATATGCTGTTTTTAGTATTATCGGGTATCGCGACCGGGCTTTCATGGCTGTGTTATTATCGGGCCTTACAACTGGGTCAGGCGTCAAAAGTTATCCCTATCGATAAATTCAGCCTGGTTATTGGTATGGCACTGGCCTTTCTTGTCTTAAAAGAAACAATCACCATAAAAACCATCATCGGCGGTGTTTTAATAACCATTGGGACTTTTGTACTGATATTGTAGCTCATTAATAAGGCAATGCGGCCTATTGACAAAAAACCCCTTTTTTGTCATACTCAGGCTATCAAAACTTCATAACGGAGGGTAGCAGAAATGAAGGGAAAGAAAATAAAAAATTGGTGGCTTATCAAGTTTCTTTTGACCATTGTGGGGAAAAAATGCCTGAAAGCGATGAACAGCGCGTCCAAAGACGGGAAAAAATCCTCGGCGGATTGTTTAAGGGGTATCCTGACCACTTCCAAAGATACCGTTTTCGGAAAAGAGCATAATTTTGAAGTTATACTTGCGGCAAAGACTGATGATGAGTTATTCGAACTGTACCGGAACAATGTGAAAATAAACGATTATGAAGATTTACGCTCCTATATTGAGCGCCACAAAAATGGCGAGCCGGACATTCTGTTCCCGGGTAAACCAAAGTTTTACGCGACAACCAGCGGGACTACCAAGGAACCCAAATGGATACCGGTAACCGAGCAGTACTACAAAGAAGTGTACAAAAAGATGAATCAGGGTTGGTTTTATTCAATGATTATGAATAAACCAAAGGTGTTCTACAAATATACGGTTTCCATTGTGGGTAAGGCGATTGAAGGCGCCGCGCCGGACGGTACGGTGTATGGTTCCATTTCCGGAGTTATGCAGCGGGATATCCCCAATTTCATGAAGACCATATACGCCGCGCCGCTGGAAGTATCGCATATTGCCGATTACAAGGCGCGGTATTATTCCATCATGCGTTTTGGCATAGAAAAAGATGTCTCCCTTCTGCTGACAGCAAATCCCAGCACGCTGGTAGAG
>Ga0123356_10007529_pt1 | contig 10856 bp, 9 predicted proteins | sample TergutEmb28metaG_2_FD_92546 | JGI IMG/M metagenome (GOLD analysis project Ga0123356, IMG submission 92546) | Embiratermes neotenicus P3 segment gut microbial communities from Petit-Saut dam, French Guiana - Emb289 P3 | ecosystem: Host-associated > Arthropoda: Insects > Digestive system > Gut ... | reverse complement strand
TGAAGCAGTGGTGCAGGACTCTCGTCAAGAAACTTGCGGTCATGTTTAGGAAGCAGTTTGGGATGATGCTCTTGATTGCACCCGTTCTGGCACTCGCAGGGTGTGGATCAAGTAGAGTCAACAATCCTCCTCCCCAGCTCACGGGAGACTGGGCAGCAAACCTGCTGGAGTGTTCCGGCTGCTCGCCAACGTGGAGCTTTAATCTAACGTTGGCGCAGGGTAGTGGCAGCAGTTTGAACTTAGCTAACTTCGACAACAAACCTTTCGGTCAGACCTGCTGTTTTCTAGAGTTCACGCAGTATCCTGGTTGCGTTGCAACACCCATGAATACGGAGTTGGAGACTGACATTTTGGCCAACGGAACACTGGATGTAACCTCGGGCGCTCTCCAGATAGGCTTCTCTTCTCCACCAAAAGTCGGTGACTTTAGTGTGAGCTTGCACGGTGCGCTGAAAAACAAGGTCGTCACTGGAACCTGGACAGCGACTGGGGACGGGTTTAACTGGGCGACCGGAGTATTTAATTGCTCGGTCGCTGCATCGGGTATTTTCACGATGTCGAAAATCTAGCTGGGCGCTGACGCGCACAAAAAAGAGCAAACCCACCAAATTAGGAATGTTAAAGAAGTGCTTGTTAGGGAGCTGCCATCTGTGGCGTGCCGCCACCCACATTGCTGATGGGCGATGACGTCCCTGCCGGAAAGGATAGTTGACGCCGGACACATTGCCCTGCTATCCGCACTCTAAATGGCCATTTCTCGCGCGGTCTCTTTCGCAGAGTGACCAGAAAGCCCAGGTGGACCGGTGGACCAAAGGCGTTTAACGCCTCCCCGGCTTTATGTTAGCTATTCTTGACATTGTGTTGTGTTTTCTTTACATTTCCAAGTGAGTAGAGGAGGCGTACAGGTGTCTTATCGAGAGAAACTTGCGTGGCTGTCGCTTGTCGCAATGGCGGTTACATTCGGCCCGTATTTTGTCATCGCGCATCAGGAATCGGTAATGACCAAGCCGATGCCAAATCTCCACCTATTGTGGCTGTTCGCGGGGGCCGCCGCAATTCAGGTAGCGTTTCAGGGCGCTGGGCGTTGGTGGCTTTGGCATCGGGAGCGGCAGGCGGGAGATCTTCAGCCTCCTGATGAACGGGATCGCGCGATCGAGTACCGGTCCGTGCGTGCTGCTTACGGCGTTCTGATTGCTGGAACGATCCTTGTAGGCTGCGTCATGCCGTTCAATTCCGGCGGCTGGAAAATCATCAACGCTGCCGCAGCCATGATTGTTATAGCCGAAGTAGTTCACTACGTGACAGTCGTTTTCAGCTATCGCAGGTATGCATGAAGCGGGGCATACTATCGAATCGAATTCGGACGTTGCGCTTCGAGCATGGTGAAATGTCGCAGACGGAATTAGGCCGGAAGATCGGTCTTACACGTCAGACTCTAGCCGCCATCGAAGCTGGGAAGTATTCGCCCTCCTTGGAAGCGGCCTTCCGAATCGCCGATGTTTTCGGGGTGGACCTGAAAGACGTATTTCAGTGGACCTCAGAGAAGGTTTGTGCCCGCTGAGAAGCGCTCGCGTGTTGATTGCGTCTGGCTGGGTAGCTTTCAGGCCGCTCGATCCGGGCGGTTCGTTACTTTTGTTCACCGACGGCCTGACTGATTCGATTGCTAGTGATGACCCAGAAATCCGTGTGCATGCAATGTTGAAAGGAGGAGCGGACATGAAGGAAACGATGTTGAAGCTCCGTTCTTTGATGGAGGCCAGGCTCACTCTCGATGACGTAACAATTGTATTAGTGGCTCGACTTCCACTCCGGCGTGTCACGTCGTGATGACAATAAAAGTGCCGATGCATCGAAAGTGGATTGGCAACGAAAGTGGCAGGGCACCACGTTTTCTCGCAGCAACGGCCTCTTGGTGGCATGAGGGGTGCGCGCCATGCGTTTGTCAGTTTCTCTAAACCGTTCGTATTTTCCGTCGCTACTTTTCCTAATCCAGGAGACCAAGCAGGCCATGCCAGGGGGAACTGCCCCGAATTCCGGAGAAGTTAGTCCCCGGAATTGCGGAACTGGCATCGCTATGCTCGCTTGTCGGCAGCGAACCAACGCGTGTCCCGGTAAGAATCGGCAATCATCCAGGCGCCAGCCAGTAATACCGCGTTAAGGATTGTTTCGCTCCACTGGAAAGCCACTTTGGAGCCTGAAGCCACGATGGGTATCCACACCAGGAGCAAGAACAATCCGATTTGCAAGGTCGAGAGCGCCGCTGCCAGTCGTGCACAATAGCCGATGAGCACAGCGATGCCCGCCGCGACGAACGCACAGCCGGTGAAATATGCCCAAAACAGGTGGCCAGGTAGCCAGTGGGGGATGAGCGCGAGCGTGTCTTTCAGATCAATGAAGTGGGCCACACCGAAAAAGATCAACGAGAAGGCATACAGTACCCGCGCGATGCGGGTTCCGTTCTTGCTGCTGATAAAGCCCAGATGTTCACGGTCCCAGTCAGTGGCGAATCGAACATAGAGCACCAAAGAAGCAGCCACCACGACCATGAGTGGAAATACCGACCAGCATGCCTCAAAAAGGGGTGCATGGAAAAAGTTTGGCAACCGAAACAGCAGCAACCAAAGCAAGAGAGTGACAAGCAGGATGCTCGCCGCCATGGCTGCCTTGTGCTTAAGAAGAAGGCCGATGCCAGTCATGACGGAGATAACGGCGCTCAGGTAGATAAGCAGTTGGTGAGCGGGCAGACCAGTTGGAACCGGATTCCACACCGGAACCAGGTCGGGGTACAGCAAGCCCACAATTCCCAAACTGAGCATGGTGGTCGCGAAAATTGCGTGACCTACGCTCGCGATGCGCATCGACGTGCTCCCCGTGTTTGATACAGCCCCCTGGCACTCAAGCGCTGCCACCCTACGTAAGAGGGGAAAAACGACATGCGTGATGAGCGAGGCGATTCCGATTGCCTGGTCTTCGTCATCGTTGGAATTGTAATCTCCATTGCGCAGGGTCTTTGCGTGCGCAGGCACCAGTATTCGGCGCGATGCATGGGTGTAGACGGCAAAGTTTGCGAAGTCCGTTTGACGTTGGTTAGGGCTTTGAGTATCAATCAGGTTGATTTGAGTTTTTGACGCTTGGCGCGGATCGCGCGAACCGCTATCTCGATCCGCCGCGCGCGGGTTTCCGGTTTCTTCGCTTCCTCGATCGCTTCCGCGTACTCGCGCTGGTGCGAGTAGCTGAGCTCGCGCCACCGATCCCATGCCGGATTTGCCGCCTTCAGAGCTTTCATGAAGTCTGCCGGTGGCTTCACCTCGCGTTTGTCTGTGTCGAGATCGAGACGGACCTCCACCGTCTCACCGCCGTCTAAGCCGGCAGCCTCGCGGTGGCTGCGTCGCAGCGGGATGCACGGCGCGCCCATCGACGCAATCGTGCTCCGGTAGGTGTAGCCATTCACTGTGACCTTGACCGGCGCGCGCACTTTGCCGAAGACCGCTTTCGGCTCAAAAGTGAGGGGTATGAAGCACATCGCCCCATCTCGAACGACCCTCGTCTTGAATGTTCTCGTTACCACGTGAAACTCCATTTTCGGCAAATGCTGCACCGCTTGATGCTTGATGCCCAAGCCGAGCAGCCTTCCGGGGACGCGAAGAGTATATCCCGTAAAAACGCGATCGCGCTATTGCCAACGCATTGGCCACTAAGAAAAAGCTTCGATTCACGCGACCCGGAGTGTGTCGGCCATCAGCGGTTGCTGGGAACAGGAACGGGTAGGCGGCTTCCGGTCTCTCAACTTCCAAGCAGTCCGCGATGGGGCCAGAGCGGTGCACGGGGAGACGGGCAAGCCTGTTTGTGAGGGCTAGGCGGGAGCGAGGAGCGAGTACACTGATCGAGCTTGAGTTACAGGGATGGCAAACCAGTCGATTCCCAGAAAGGAATTAAACCGACAAAAGGCGCATTCGCATATACTATCGTCCATGACAGGCTTGAAGGTGCTCCCATCTGTGGCGCTCGGCCTGGCTGCTGTGCTGGTCGCCGCGCCGGCAGGACAGACCCAAGATCAGCCGGTGCGCTTGTCGATCGTCGTCGACAAATCTTGCCTGATCCAACCCGAGTCCGATCCCTTGGTTCTCGACGACCACAGTGATGCCTTCCGCAATGACGCCATTTGCCGAGTTGAGAAAGTGTTGTCGTCTCATCATATTGAAGAGAAGCTCACGGAGGGTGAGCGCTCCCGCTTCTTTGTGCGGGTTGCTGAGCAGGAATACATCGTGCAAAATCCGACCGACCAGCCTGCCGTCTTCATTATCCGGCACGATGTTCCGGAGAATTGGATAGTGGACTCCAACACGCCACCCTCCAGCATGGACGGCTCAACGGCCGTGTATCGGATAAACGCAGAGCCGGCACAAAGAGTGGGGCTGCACGTGGGGACACACCGAAGCTACGCCATTAGAGTCGAGCCCTGGGATGTCGTGCGCCCCGACGACATTCCACCGGAGGGTGCCCAACACCAGCCGGTCCCGTTGACGGTCGTCGTGGACAAATCCTGCCTGATCCAGCCCGAGTCGGATCCCTTGGTTCTCGGCGGCCACAGTGATGCCTTCCGCGATGACGCCATTTGTAAGCTTGAGAGCGTGTTTTCGCCCCACCATATCGAAGAAAAGCTTACGGATAGTGAGCGCTCCCGCTTCCTTGTCCGGGGGGCTGAGCAGGAGTACGTGGTGCAAAATCCGACCGACCAGCCTGCGGTCTTCGTCATCCGGCACGATGTTCCGGAGAATTGGATAGTAGACTCCAACACGCCACCCTCCAGCATGGATGGCTCAACGGCCGTGTATCGGGTAAACGCAGAGCCGGGCCAAAGAGCGCGGCTGCACGTGGGGATACATCGAAGCGATCCTATCGATCCAAACGAGCTCCGGTCGCCTTCATGCTCGGATTTCGCCATTGGGAGTTGCTACTGTGCACTAAGAATCCCGAGACGCGAAACCCGTCTCGGGACCGCCGGACCATTCTTCACCCCAACTACCGGGTGGCCGACCAACTTTCTTCTCCTCGGCATTCACATCTTGCCGGTCCACCAAGGGCTCCGCTGTGCGGTTTCGCCCAATGCAACTGCGAAAATCGCAGGCATCCGCATCCAGTGAATGTCTGCTCTTTATTAAGCGAGGTGCTGAATGTTTAACCGAGCCGCTGTACCGGAGTTGATGATGGCGATAAGCCCGTTTGTGAGGACTCATCTCGCCTCGTTTGCGAAAAGACGAGAGCGCCGCCTGTTACCCCATGTGCCGTTTCATCCTGGGAAAGTGAAGAGCTCAACGAGCGTCCTCACACGCACTTTCCGGCGGCTGGGCGGAAAGCGCCTGGTTCTTGTCAGCTCGGCGATACCATGGAGGCTCGCCCAAAACAATTCCGATAGAACCTCTGACTTCGAGCTCTGCCCCTGAAACAACTCCAGGAGTTGGGAAAATGCGAATCGCAGCTCCGGAGGAGTAGCCGGGTCGCCGAAGGGTACGCTCAGGCTGAGTGAAAACATCACTTCATACAGTGCGGGTGAAGACCCGGCGAATTCCAGATATGCGGCCGCGACCGATTCGACCGTATTTCCACGCTGGACGCGTTTCCGTGCCTTCTCCAAAGCCAGGCCCAGCTCCCGGAACCCCTCGATGGCAACCGCGGTGAGAATCCCTTCGCGGCTTCCAAAATGAGCGTACAAAACGGGTTGGCTGTATGCGATTTCGTCGGATAGCCGCCGAACGGTTACGCTGGACCACCCTTCAAGCTCCGCGATTCGTCGTGCGGCACTGATGATCTGTGCCCGGCGGGCCTGCTTGTCGCGCAGTTTTCTTTCCGCAATTCGGTTGACTGCCGGCTTCGTCGCCATCGATAGAAAGTATAGCGCCGCTAGGATCTTTCTGCAGGACTGTGAAACTTTGCTCGAACATCTCACATCATATGTAGCATTGATAGATATACTAGCAAAAGTAACTTTTATGCATACGTTGGGGACATTCGAGAGATTCTGCAGCTCGGCATGCGAAACCGGATGAGAGCGAAGCGAAGGAGTCGCAATTCCTCGGCCAGCGAAATGAACCTAGTCGCCGCCCGTTGAGCATCCGGAGTTCGAAACTCGTTGTCAAAAACATTTCCGATTTCCGCACCCATTCGTAATCGACTGATTCTGGTCTTGCCACTCAGGCGATGCTAAAAACATCTTGTTTGCCTTCTGAAAGTTCGCCATTAGTTCCTATCAGTAGTTCCTATCAGAAGTTGCTGTCACTCTTGGCAGTTACCCCAGGGGTGTTCTGTGCTCAGAATCGGAACAACACGGTACACAACACTACAGGCGTTGCACAGGCCCTCGGTATCTGGATACCCCCCTTTCTCTCCTGCCGGGGGCCACTTAACTTACATGCCGGGCGACCTCGTTCCGGGCGGCGGGGAGGTCGATGATTTCCATCACGACGCTGGCTGTGGCAGCGCTAGTCTAGATAATGGCAAACACGGTGTCCCCCGAGAGGCATAAGGGTTGTGATCGTTCGATTGCGATGCCACGCTCGATCCAGATCAGCGCGTCGCCGAGTTTGCGCTTATTACAAGAATCACTCGTCCTAAGATGGACACATCTGCTCAGACAATCCGACCATGTCTGCGCTTTCGCGCCACAGATGGCTGCTTTTTGAGTATGGATTCCGTAAGCCGCTTCATACAAGGCCCCTGTCAGAAGTATGCATGATCTTCTGACACTTCATGAAATCTCGATTGTTGGTTTTGACCTGAAGAAATCACGTGGAAACTGGGCTGATCCACACAAATCAGCCCATTGGCCCCCGCCAGGCAAATTTGGCAGCATTTTGGCAGCAATAGTGCCAATTGCGCCGTTGGCCGATCTGTCGGTTCGTAAGTGCTGTACCGTCTATACCTTGCGGCAATACATCCATGGCGTGGAAGAGGTGTTCAGCTTGACCATCTGGTGCTGCGCCCGGGGATCGAAGCGAGGAAGGTGGGTCCCCGTTATGGGACTTCCATTCACTCGCGATTTGAGGTGATCGAGAACTGGTGAGTCTTGACTACTGAGGGCTGCCGAGCGAGGTTCGGTCGGGCGCGGCGACGCCGACGATCTCGGAAACAGTCTTGTCCACGTCTTCCTGCTCAGCCAGCATCTTGGTGGCGCGCCACTGATCGTAGGCTCCCGCTACCATGATGTGGAAGCAGTATTGCCGGCGCTCCTCTTCCGGCTCGACCAACCGCATTTCCTTCAACGGGCGAAGATACGCTTCCATCCATTTCACCTGCGCCTTGCTCATGCCGCGGCGCTGCAAATCTACCGTAAGCCCGGCAAGATGGGACGAAGCCGTTTCGCCATATTCCGGCGCAGCATTGCGATTGTGGCGGCGAAGCTTTTTCTGGACCAGAACCGTTCGGACCGCCGAGTTCACCTGAAGCGGCTGGTGAAATTCCTTGTAGTAAGCCGTGCTGATGTCTTCGAGAAAATCACGCGTCCACTCGCGGCAATAGCGCCGGGAAGGATCAAGCGAAGGCTGAACACGCAGCCCTTCGGATGGGACGATCTGGACCAAGTCGCCGCTGGCCTTCAGCTTCTCAAGCTGCCTATCGTCATAAATGCGCGGTAGGTTCAGCCGGTTAATCTCTTCGTTCTGCAGAAGCAGGGACTCGTGCGAAGGTTTGAACACCGGATTCCAAGGAATGCGGCGGATGCGATGGAGATGTACCCGATGGTAGCGCGGCAGCAGGGGGCGCACGGCAAATGCCTGGCAGCTCAGGACAAGAGCAGCGGCAACGACGAGAGTGGGCTTCCGAATTTTCATGGCAAAACCTGGCCAGCGGGTTTTGTTCCGGACGGTCATTGCCGAGTGACCATCCCGGGTGACTCATTCTATGACAGTTCCGGAAAAATCCAAGCGCAAAAATCCGTGGCGAGTATTACCTTTTGCTGTCCGCTCGGTTACCTCCGGTTTACGTGGCCAGCGCCCCACTCAAGCTGCAGGTAGGATGCCGTTCCCCGGAGCCAGGCTGCCGCGGCCCATCTTCTTTGGATTCAACAGCAAATCCGTAATTCATATGAGTCTCTCTACGGCGGGTGCTCTTTATCGGCCGAGGGGAGAACCGAAAAGTGGCAAACCTTTTCCGCTCGCGTTTACTAAAAGTGTTCGTCAGGCAACAGCGGGCTTGCGAGCCTTCTCAATCACTTCCGACGGGACGAACAGATCTCCCGGTGTCTGGCGAGCGGGCGAGGCAATCACGTTTAAGGATCCTATCGACGGAAGAGATCCCCAATCGCTTGTTTCATCACCGCGCCTCCAACTTCGGAGATAGAGCGGGTGAGAGGAATATCCTTCGGGCAAATTTCAACGCAGTTCTGCGCGTAGCCGCATTCCTGGATTCCGCCGTCGCCCATGAGGGCCACCAAACGCTCCCGCTTAAGCGCGGCACCGGTTGGGTGAGTATTGAACAGGCGTACTTGAGAGATGGCCGCGGCGCCGACAAAGCCGGTGTGCTCGTTGAATTGCGGGCAAACTTCCATACAGCAGCAGCAGGAGATGCAGCGCGAGAGCGGATACGTTTGCTCCTGCTCGGTCATGGTCATGCGCGGGCCGGAGCCAAGATCGTAGGTGCCGTCAATCGGGACCCAGGCTTTCACACGCTTGAGATTTTCAAACAGTACGCTGCGATCGACAGACAGATCGCGAATGATGGGAAACTTGGAAAGCGGTTCGAGTCGGATCGGCTGCTCGAGTTTGTCGACCAGGGCGGAGCAGGCCATGCGGGCGCGGCCGTTGATCAGCATGGCGCAGGAGCCACAGACCTCTTCGAGGCAGTTCGAATCGTAGGTAACCGGCGTTGTCGGCTTGCCGTCGCGGGTGGCAGGGTTGCGCGCGATCTCCATCATCGCGGAGATCACGTTCATGCCGGGATGCCAGGCGAGTTCGAATTCCTCCCAGCGCGGCTGATCATGGGGGGAAGCCTGGCGGCGAATGCGGAAGAGAACGGATTTGGAGTTAGCCATGGTAAGGTTCGAGGGCGCGATACGTCCACACAACCAAGGTTACAGCCCGGCCGGATATTAGGAACCACCCAAAACTGTCGTGTCGTCCTAGAGTGGGTAAATCTCTGGACGCAAACCAGTACTGATTGTCGGCCAGCGCAGGCATCGTTTTTGGGATCTTGATTCTCCCCGATTTCACTAAAAAGCCTTCAATATTTCCTCGCCCTCGGCGGAATCAGGCTCACATCCACCGGTTCAAATTCGAACTTCGGTTCGTCTGCGTCAGGAGCGAAGGACACTTTCGTGGTCTTGAGCCAGTTCTTGTCGTCGCGGTCGGGGAAGTCGGGCTTGTAATGTGCGCCGCGGGATTCGTTTCTCATGCTCGCGCCCTGGGCAATGACGCGCGACAGCTGCAGCATGTTATAAAGCTGGCGCGTGAATGCGAAAGACGTATTTGCCCACATCGAACGGTCACTTAAATTAATGCGGCGGAAGCGCTCGAGAAACTCGACCAGCTTGGCGTCGGTCTGCTGCAAGTTTCGGTTGTGGCGGATGACGGTGCAATCTTTGGTCATCAGTTCGCCAAGCTCCCTCCACAGCTGGAACGGATTCTCGTTGCCCTGCGACCTCACGAGGCCCGCATTGATTTCTTCCTGACGCATGCGCTCGGAATCAAACTGTCCGTTGCCGATAGCCTCCGACTGGCCCTTGGCATAGCGCATGGCACTGGTGCCGGCGCTGAATCCGCCGAAGATGCAGGAGACCAGCGAATTCGCCCCCAGGCGATTTGCGCCATGATACTGATACTCGCACTCGCCGGCGGCGAAAATTCCCGGAATGTTGGTGGCCTGGTTGTAATCGACCCAAAGCCCGCCCATGGTGTAATGCATGCCCGGGAAAATCTTCATCGGCGTTTCACGGGGGTCATCACCGACAAATTTCTCGTAGATTTCAAGAATGCCTTCGAGCTTGCGGTCGAGCGTGGCGCGGTCAATGTGCGTGAGGTCGAGGTAGACCATCGGCTTACCGTCGATGCCGAGGTTGTACTCGTAAACTACCTTGAAGATGGCGCGCGTGGCCACGTCGCGCGGCACGAGATTGCCGTATTTCGGATACCACTCTTCCAGGAAATACCAGCGCTCGCTCTCGGGAATGGATTTGGGATCGCGCTTGTCGCCCGCATCTTTTGGAACCCAAATGCGACCGCCTTCGCCACGGGCCGACTCCGACATCAGCCGGAGTTTGTCTTCGCCGGGGATCGAGGTGGGATGGACCTGAATGAATTCGCCATTCGCGTAATAACAACCCTGTTGATAGAGCGCCGACTGCGCTGAACCGGTGCAGACCACCGAATTCGTGCTCTTGCCAAAGATTGCGCCGATGCCGCCGGTGGCCATCACGACGGCGTCGGCGGGAAAGGTGCGAACTTCCATGGAGCGCAATTCCATGGCGCAGATACCGCGGCAGATGCGCCGGGAGTCGAGCACGGCGGAGAGAAATTCCCAGGACTCGTACTTAGTCACCTTGCCCTCCGACTCGTAGCGGCGAACTTGCTCATCGAGCGCATAAAGAAGCTGCTGGCCGGTCGTGGCGCCGGCGAATGCAGTGCGATGGTGCAAAGTTCCGCCAAAGCGGCGGAAGTCGAGCAAACCTTCGGGAGTACGGTTGAAAGGCACGCCCATGCGGTCGAGAAGATCGATGATGCCGGGCGCGGCCTCGCACATGGCCTTCACCGGAGGCTGGTTGGCTAGGAAATCGCCCCCGTAGACCGTGTCGTCGAAGTGCTGCCAGGTGGAATCGCCTTCGCCTTTGAGATTTTTCGCCGCGTTGATTCCGCCTTGTGCGCAGACCG
>Ga0123356_10007528_pt1 | contig 10860 bp, 8 predicted proteins | sample TergutEmb28metaG_2_FD_92546 | JGI IMG/M metagenome (GOLD analysis project Ga0123356, IMG submission 92546) | Embiratermes neotenicus P3 segment gut microbial communities from Petit-Saut dam, French Guiana - Emb289 P3 | ecosystem: Host-associated > Arthropoda: Insects > Digestive system > Gut ... | reverse complement strand
TTTTTTGAAAGAGAAGCAGACTTAAAATATCTTTGCCGCGGATTAATTAAAAATCTGTTCCGCGGATTGGCTGGAGATCTTCTCTGGAGGCGTTTCAGTCCGTTACGTTCCGTGATGATGCCTGTAAGAGTACTTGAACGAAATCTTAAAAATTCAAAAAGCATAAAAAACCGCAGGTTATTATTAAAAAAAGGCGGTATTGGTTATTGTACACTTTTGACAATTTGGGGAATGGCCGTTGAAATAGCTCTATTGATTGGAGTAGTCCTGTTTCTGGTAGTTGTGGCAGATATAATGTCAAATGAATTTCTTTCCGCTTTTAACAGTTTTATGGATGCGGAGATTTTATTTTTTGCAGCATGGTGCATTAACTATATGTTAATTGAAAGTATTTATGTCTGCATGGGATTCACTCTTTACATAAACAGCCGGATCGAAGTTGAAGGCTGGGACATAGAAATTATTTTTCATAATTTTGCAGAAAAATTTAAAAATAATGCGAAAAATATCGCTTTATTTATTGCATCATTAATTGCTTTTTTTATTCCGCTAAAAACTTATGCCGAAGATCCAATGTCCCGGCAGGTTATACAAACACAAGGTGAAATTCATTTTATAATTCTGGATGAAATACTTGATTCTCCCGATTTCGGTAAAATAGAAGAAACATGGGGTATCCGACTGAGGAATCAGGAGCAGCAGGCAAATGAACCGGAAATAGACAGGGAAAAAATGCAGCATTATCAGCAGATTTTCGCACGCTCCCTAAGGGTTTTTTTAATCTGCGTTATAGCAGGTTTTCTTGTTATTTTATTTATTTATCTTCGAAAAAATATATATAAAAAAACAGATAGAAATGAAGATTCCCTGATAAAAATCATGCAGAACAAAAATGTAATAGATCCAAAACTGCTTCTGGAAAAAGCATTTAATTTCTATAAACTTGGAGAAATACGGCTTGCCTGGGGTTATTGCGCCGCGGCTGCCATACAATCATGGCCGTATTATTACGGCATTACATTTCCGCCAAATGCTACAGAAAGTGAATGTGTAAATATAGTAAAATCCAAATATGACAATTATGCACAGGCAAGCAAATTCGATAAGCTTGTAAACCATTGGGTATATCTTGTTTATGCAGGGAAACTTCCACCGGATGAAAGTTTTGAAGAAGCTGCAGATTTCTGCATTTCATTAAGGCCGCAAAATGGATAAAAAGATTTTAATCATCGCTGTAATAATATTGTTTCTGACAGGCCTTGGACTTTTAGCATATAACAATCTGGAAGTGTATCAAAGAAGAAATTATATTTCACCTTCGCGTGAAGTTATAAACAACAATTATTATGCAATGGAAATGTGGCTGAAAGAAACAGGTCATAATGTACAAACCGGATATTATTTTCATCCGGAATTATTGAATTACCCGGCAAGAAAAATTGCAATAGTTTCTTCGATAACATATGACTGGCAGGATACAAAACCTATTATTAACTGGATTGAACAGGGTGGTTTTTTCGTAATCATCCTGGAAATATTTGATGATATGAATGATTATTTATCTGATTTTCTATCCGGTTTTGGAGTTAAAGTTGATAATATACAAAGACCTTTATCATCAGGAAACAATGAATTAATAAATGAAGATCTTCATCCAGATTTTCACAGACGCATTTCATTTTTAACGGATGATGAAGACAAATTCTTTTTAATAAAAGATCTAAACGGAAACATCAGGCTGCTGGAAATTCCGCTTGGAAACGGAGCGCTCACTGTTACAGGTTTGCCTATATTCATGTACAACAGATACCTGGAAAAAAGAGCAAATGCTGTTTTAAGCTGGAGGCTGACAGGTGCGCGGACAGATCAAAATAACAGGGACATACTTTTTGTCCGTTTTCAAAACAGAAATACATCCAATTCACTGGTAAATTCAATAATTGAAAGAGGAAATCTTGTTCCTGTAATTATTTCAGCCTTTCTTTTGATTGTTGCCGGATTCTGGATGGTGATTCCCGGATTTGGCCTTGTGTTTGACGAAAAACAAAATAAATCAAGGCCTTTAAAAGACCGGTTTACAGCAGAAATCCGGTTCCTTAAAAAAAACCATTCGCTTGATTATTATCTTGATGTATATGAACGTGAACAAAAAACAAGTGAAAAACCTATTTTAAAAAAACCATATAAATATGAAGAATTATTAAATCAATATCGGAGAATATTCAATGGAACAGCAAAATTATAACGCGGAAACAGCCGCCGGAAAACTTGAAGAAGTAAAAAATGAAATCGCAAAAGCTTTTATTGGTCAAAAGCAGCTTGTAAATCATGCCATAATTACGCTTATTGCAGGAGGGCATCTTCTTGTCGAAGGAGTACCCGGTCTTGGAAAAACCCTGCTTGTCCGCGCTTTGGCAAAAGCAATCGGAGGTGATTCAAAAAGAGTGCAGTTTACTCCGGATTTGATGCCTGCTGACATTACAGGCAATATAATGCTTGACCCGGCTACAGGGAAGTTTGTTACGCGCAAAGGTCCTGTTTTCACAAATCTTTTTATTGCCGATGAAATAAACCGCGCTCCCGCAAAAACACAGGCTGCGCTTTTTGAAGCAATGCAGGAGTTTCAGGTAACACTTGACGGCGAAAGCTGCAGGCTGCCCTCCCCGTTTATGGTTCTTGCAACACAAAACCCTTTTGAACATGAAGGAACCTATCCCCTGCCTGATGCGCAAAAAGATCGTTTTTTAATGAAAATAATCGCGGATTATCCCGGCATTGAAGATGAAAAGAAAATGGTTACACAGATTTTGACAGGGGACACTGGTGCCGAACTTTCGATTGCAGCTGTAAATACGGTTTTGGATGCGCAGGATTTTCTAATGTTAAAAAATATTTCAGCTTCACAACGTGTAGATCCTTTGATCACAGATTATGCAGTGCGCATAACAGCAGCTACAAGAGAAACTCCCGCCGTTGAAACAGGAGCAGGGCCAAGAGGCAGCCTTGCGCTGATTCGCTGCGCCAGAAGCCGTGCCCTGCTTGAAGGAAGGGATTTTGTCCTGCCTGATGATGTAAAGGCAATAGCAGCTGAAGTTCTGGCTCACCGCCTGACACTTTCTGCAGAAAGTGAACTTGAAGGTTTGAGCGCAAGGCGTATTATAGAAAACCTGTTAAAAAAAACAGAAGCTCCCAGGGGAATCAGGGAATAATGAAGAAATCCAGTATTCAGGATAAAAGTAAAAACGCAGGGCAGGAAGTTCAAATCCTGTTTATTCCCGGGAGAACTCTGTTTATTACTTTGTTATTGTATCTTCTGCTTGGTTGTTTATCATTTTTTTTTGATGCTGTTACATTTACCTGGATTTTAATTGGAGCAGGACTCGTTCCTGTAATTCTGATTGATTTATTAATACTTTATTTACTTGGCGATCGTTTCCGGATAGAAAGAGAAATTCCTTCCTCTCTTGCCCAAAATGAATCTGTTCAGGTAAGGCTTTTATTCAGACGTATTGGGGGTTTTCTTCCATATTCGATTCGTCTTTACGATCTTTTTCCGTCATCAATGAATACAACAGTTTTCCCTGTAAAACTGGAAAGAGAGAAAATAAAAAAAACTGATCTTTTCATTTTTGAATACAATATAAAACCAATAGAAAGAGGGCTTTGGTTTTTTGCCGGAACAGAGATAATATTAGGTTCCCTGATCCGTTTCTGGCGTATGCGCATAACACATGATGTAATCAGCAAAGGCAGGACATATCCCAACTTTAAGCAGATGACACGTGGAATTGATCTGAAGGGAAATCCAGAAAAAGGTGAAGTTAAGCAAATCCGAAGGCGTGGTCAGGGAATGGAATTTGAAAGTCTCAGGGATTATCAGGAAGGAGATTCAATACGTTCGATAGACTGGCGGGCAACAAGCCGTAACCGCATGCTGGACGGCAGCCCAAAACTTATCGTCCGGAATTATCAGGAAGAACAGGATCAGCAAATTCTTTTTATAATTGATTCAGGTTACCGCCTGCCGGACAAACAATTTGACAGCGCGCTGGAAGCAATGCTTCTGCTTTCATATGTTGCATTAAAACACGGGGACGCGGCAGGAGCCGCAAGTTTTGGAATGCATGATTTGTGGATACCGCCGCGCAAGGGCATGAGCGCTTATAAAGGTTTAATGAACGGACTTTATGATCTTCAAAGTGCGCCGGTTCCTTCATCGCCTTTCATGGCAATGGAAAAAGCTTTAAATAATCTTCACAGAAGGAGTTTTATAATCCTTATAAGTAATTTCCGCGAAGAAGACGGGGAATCCCTTTCATGGATTTTACCGCGGATAAATCAACGCCACTTGCTTTTAATGGTAAGTTTTTTGGAAACATCACTGTATGAACTTGTCGGAAACTCCGGAAAAAATGATACAATAAAATCTGCATTTAAAGGTTCAGAACCAAAAATAAAAACTGATGATGAAATACTTGAAACAGCTGCTGCCTATTCATACCTGGCAAACCGCCGGCGGCTTTACAGAAAATGGGAACATTCAGGACTTCTTGTTCTTGAAACATCACCGCAGCATATATCATCAGCACTAATTAACAAATATCTAAGCGTTAAAAAATCCGGGAAATTATAGTATAATAAATTATGAACGGCAAAAAGCTTCTTGTATTTTCTGATTCGCATGGCTATGTTAAATCCCTGAAAGCAGTTTTTTCCTGGGCAAACGAACGCCTTCCACCGAATGATACAATACGTATGGTTGCATGTCTTGGTGACGGTCTATCTGATCTTCGCAATGCAGCGGACGCGACAGGATTTTATTGTGAATGGAAACTTATTTGCGGTAATAATGATTATGACTTTCCGGGACCGGATTCCGCTGTTTTGGAATTTGCCGATCATCGTTTTTATATGTGCCATGGGCACCGGCATAACCTGTCCGCCGGCGTTCACGCGCTCATTGCTTCTGCAAGACATAATAATGCTGATACTGTATTGTTCGGACACACCCATGTCCCTTTTTTTAAAATTACTGACGGCATAACAATTATAAATCCGGGAAGTGTTGGCAGTCCGCGAAGCAGAATAGGTGCCTCCTTTGCAGTTATTGAATGTCCGGAAGAAAGTCAATTAAAGGTTGATTTTTACGGAATCGGTGATAAGGGAAAAATTAAAAAAGTAAAAATTTAATTATGGAACATTATAAATCATGCCGGTTATGCCCGCGCGATTGCGGCGTTAACCGTATTGCAGGAGAAACAGGTTTTTGCGGTGAAACTGATATTCTGCGTATCGGAACGGCTGTAATACATTGCGGAGAAGAACCTCCGCTTACTGGACAGGGAGGTTCTGGGACTATTTTTGTAAGCGGATGTAATTTGGGCTGCTCCTTCTGCCAGAATTACCAGGTTTCGAAAGGTGAAAATGATGCTTCCGGCGGAAGAAAAAGCCTGGGAAAAGCTGTTACACCAGGTGAGTTTGCACAAATCTGCATAGCGTTATGCGATAAAGGCGCAGAAAATATCAATATAGTTACGGGAAGCCATGCGATACCGGGAATTACTGCAGGAATTGACGCAGCACGTGAAAAAGGAGTTAATATTCCTGTTCTCTGGAATTCATCCGGTTATGAAGCAGTTAATGCTTTGGAATTATTAAAAAACCATGTAGATATTTTTCTTCCCGATCTAAAAACCCTGGACAGCGGAATTTCTTCAAGATTTTTTAATGCATCTGATTATCCTGAAACAGCAGCGGCAGCGATAATAAAAATGATTGATATAATATCAAAAAAAGCTGTAGAAAATGCAAAAGAAAAAATAATAATCCGCCACCTGATTCTGCCCGGTTACCTGGATTCCACATACTCTGTTCTGCGCTGGTTTGCACAAAATGCAAAAGACAGGGCGATGCTTTCACTTATGACGCAGTACACGCCGGTTACAAGTTCACATAACAAAAATGCGAATGAAAACATGCAAAACGCGCAGGCGGTCACAAAAAGAGAAATGCCTCAAAGATATTTATCTGAAGAAGAGTATGAAACTGTAATGTATTGGCTTAAAAAACTCGATATAGAAGACGGTTTCTGTCAGGAACTTGTTACAGGCAATGACTGGCTTCCGGATTTCAGGCTTATAAATCCATTTTCATCGGAGTTATCGATTCCTGTCTGGTCATGTTTAAACTAATAAAGGACTTGTATTTTAAAAGATTTAAATTATTTTTATTAAATAATTTGGAAACTATTAATGTCCTGTAAACAAAAAATATTATTCTACCGCGAACCACGCTAAATCATGTCTTCGGTATGCACGCGAACCTGTTTTGCAAAATCAAACAACAAGTTCGCGATGTTCGCGTGGTTAGCGGTAAGAATTAATTTCTACAAAGTAATTTACCAGCCGAATTTCAAACCAAAATTAACGCCGAATCCTGCAGCCCTCCAGCTTTGTATAAAACTGGATGAACGCATATCAAACCCAAAATTAAATTCAACTAACCTTAAATTAAAAGCTAAATCAATGCTGTTTTTCCAGTAACGATCATAATATCCTATTCCTACTGTGGCAATAAAAATATTTGCCAAATCAAGTCGTGCGCTTGCTCCGCATTCCAATGAAAATTTTCTATTATAGAAATCACTCAATGAAAAACCTAATGTAGGAATTATTGTCAATAACCTGTTACCAAAAAGCTGCCATTCAGCCCATGCCATTAATTTAAACGGTCTAATAATACCAATTTGATTTTCACCTGTTTCCGTTTCATCTATATTGAAAAAACCATCAAGACCATCATCAAAAATATTGATTGGAGCCTCGCTGCCGATTCTTCCGGAAATTTTCATATAATTATGCATTTGAGCCGGAACCAGGGGCAGGTTATAAATATCCAATCCAAGATCGAGTCCTTTAAACAATGGATATACCACTCCCAGATTAATGTCAAAACCGGGTTTTGTGATAATATCACTAAAATTTACATATTCACTGTCTAACGGGAATGCGGTATAAACACTGAAATTATAATCAATATAAAGAATTGTTTCTCCGTCTGCAGTTGATTTTGTGTAACTTATTCCTGAATCACCGGCAATCGGATTTAAAACCATGATTGGGAAAAATACCGAAGGAGAAAGATTAACCCTTATCTTAGATACATGGAAAAAAGTCGAAAATTGTGTTTCTACAAAAACAGCTCCGCTGATTTCAGATCTTTCATCATTGGCTTCACCAAAAGTAATCATGCTTCCTGATAAACCAATGATTCCGGTAGCATCCAACCCTAAGGAAAAACCAAACCCCCAGTTGCTTTTTCTGTTGAATGACATATACACTGGCGTAACGCCAAGGCTTAAGTTCATGTTAAAACCTTTTTTCAGTCCATCCAAATCAATTATTGCCGTTTCCTGAAAAATATCACTGGTTGTTAAAAAATCATTGGAAAGACCAAAACTTGTCTTCATTATACCGATTTCAAATCCGCGATCTGCAACGGCAAATTCTCCTCTTTGTGCAAAAATGCAAGGTATAATGATAAAGAAAATTAATAAAAATATAGTTAATTTTTTCATTTTACGTCCTCCTATAAATCAATTTTGAAGCCTAATCTGGCTATAAAAGCAAATTCCGTTGCTTTAAAACTTCTTGGCAATGATAATTTCCCGCCTTGATCAAATCTTAAACTAATTTCCGGAATAAACGGATAGCTGCTATTGATTTTTTCCATGTCTGATTCATCTATTTTAAAATTCAATGAATTACCGCCAAAAGGAGTTTCAATAACTATTGGCGTCTGACCTGCAGGTTTACTTTCAACAACAAGTTTTGCATTTGTAAAAGGATTAGTGCCGCTTAATTTAATTTCCAGGCTCAGCCATTCTACAATATCACCTACAGGATTTGGATCTTCAGGACTCTCTCTTCCAAAAAGATCCGAACCAGAAAAAAGATTGGGAAATTCAAATTTTGCTCCATCATTATCAGCAGTAAGCACCAGGGGAAGCCAAATTGCAATTTCAATTAAAATAGTCGGATTTGATAACATTGCAGAATTTATTACAGTATCTGCTTCTATATAAACTCTGGGTACAATTGTAATTTCGTTGCCGTCAAATGTAAAAGGAATTTCGATACCTTCAGGCAAATTGGTTTCGGAATATTCAACTACATTTTTTAATCCGCTTGATTTATTCCCTTTCCTGGATATTTTTTCTCCATTTATATCAAGTTCAACTGTAAGAGCATTTACAATACTTGAACCGGATATATACATATTAGCTTTAAAATCCGCAAATGAAAAACCGCCTAAAAATTCAGAAAAATCAATAGAAGGTATTTCAATAGGAGTAACACCACTAATAAGATCGATGCTAGCAGGTGTTGAATGTGAACCACCAAGAAGATTAACAGCTTCACTAAGATTATTAAATTCATCACCAACAATAGGCTGTTCCAGAACCACACTATAAATTATAAAAGTGTTAATATCGGTATTTGTACACTTGATAAACTTAGGACCATCACCGCTTCCAGAAAAATTATCGAAAAGACCATCAACCATATCTTTTAATAGATCGCCTATATCAAGATTGGCACCAAACCGGATCTCCGGCGTCCCCTTAATTTCTATTGCACTTGGGATAGTCAAATCGCACGCAAAAAAGCTCAATACCAATATAGCAAGAGCCAAAGAAATGATTTGTTTTCTCATTTTATAGTCCTCCAATAGCAAATATAACACAATTTAAATAATAAATCGATACAAATCTTAGCAAAATTTAATGATTTTAATTAAAACGATGTTTTCATTTTTTCAAATAATGTAAATTTGTCAATTCCCCAATTCCTGCCAAAATGAATAAAAAGCAGATCGGATAAATTTATAAATTGATCAAACACCGGACTGCTTCCATGGAATTTCCACAAGCCGCGATTTATAATCAATTCCCAAAAACGGGCAAAATTTTTAATACGGTCCATATTACTGGCACATATTGATGAATTTTCCAAAATTTCATAAGGAGCAACCAGGTTAAAAACCATATCAAACTCTTTATTGTGACGTGCAATAGGAGCACCGGGTAAAAGTTTCAGGATACCAACCTGTATTTCCGCATTTGAGTTCAGATTCGGTTTATTAGTATCATAAAGAGCCTGCCAAAGCCTGTCAAAACCTCTGCCAAAGGAAGCAAGATCTTCTCCCGGCAAACCTGCAATTAAATCGGCATGAATGATTGCATTTGTATTTTCTCGTAGAAAGCGAAGGTTATCTAAAATTTGTTCATTTATGGTATCAGAAATCCGGTTTTGTCTGCCGGGAAGATTAATACGTGCGGCAACTTCCGGGTTCAGGGTTTGAATACCTATTTCAAGACGCAGCGAACCGGGCGGAAAACGTGAAAGCACATCACGCAGTTCCTGCGGAAAAATTGAAGGAACCATTTCAAAGTGGACAACAAAAGACTTTTGCATTTTGTTCATTCGATCTTCCAATTTATCAAGAAAGAAATTGCAAATTTTTATAGCGCGCGGAATGTTTGTATTGAAAGTACGATCCAAAAATTTAAAAGTTTTTACTCCCCGATTGATAAGATCATCCATCTGTGCAAAAAACGGCTCTAATGGAAATTCACGAACTGCCGCGCACTTCTCTTTATTCCCTGTTCTCTGTTCTCTGTTCTCTGTTACCTGTTCCTTGTTCTCTGTTACTTGATCATTGTTCCCTGCCTTGACTGCGCTTAAACAAAAATCACAACTAAACGGACAACCGCGGGAGGATTCAACATATATCAATTTCTTTTCCAAATCTTCATTGGTGTATAGATGGTATCCAGGTTTTATATCTGCGAGGATATTTTGGTTAATATATATATTACTTTGTGGACGAATGCGAAAAACCCCACTGGGGGCTGGTTGGGTGGCATTAAATGACGCACGCTTCGAACCTTCGGTTCGCGGCGTGGCGGTATTGCACCTCACCCAAAGGCCCCCACTGTGATTTTCCGCTTCCGCCCACAAAGTATTTTTTTCATTATTCAAAATATCTTCGCAGAATGGCGGGGGGGAATTTTTTTCTGTGTCGCCGGCAGGGATTTTCCCTCTCGCCCCATAAATTATATTTTCACTTGATAAAATATCCTCACAGATTTGGCGGGGTGATTTTTCACTTAGTAAAATATCCTCGCGGAAAATACTCTCGCAGAGTAAACGGAAGGAGGTTTCGCCTTCACCGCGAATTATATAGTCGGCATATTTAAAAATTTCAGCATCAGGCGGAAGATGGGAAACTTCAGGGCCGCCAAGTACTATAACTGGCTTTGTAACCCATATTTTTTCCATTTCTTTCAGAAGTTCAATTGTCGCAAGATGATTCCATATTGAAACAGAAATGCCGAGGATCTGTGGAGAGATGTCAAGGAGCGGCTGCGTTTTTTCAGCTAACGACTGGCGGAGGTTAAACTCAATTATTTCGCAGGATTTTTCAAGGGTTCCAAGGTTTGCTTTTAAAAGCCGCAGTGCGAGAGAAGGATGTATCCATTTTGCATTGATTGTTGTTAGTAAAATGCGACTCATAAATATACATTATCATATTTACGAAGGATAAAGGATATTAAGAAAAAACTCTAACTGATAAACATTAATTGTTTAAAAAAATCAAAATAAAAAACTATTTCAAGGGAGATTTTGTGGCTGCCAGAATACATTTTGAACAAACCGACGATCTTATTGATATTTGCATGGATAATGTGTTTAAAGCGGTATTCACACGCAACACACCGGCATCTCAGGGGGCTCTTTCGAGGTTAATTTCAGCATTAATTGGCAAAGAAGTATCCATAATTACTATCAATGCCAA
>Ga0123356_10007527_pt1 | contig 10860 bp, 9 predicted proteins | sample TergutEmb28metaG_2_FD_92546 | JGI IMG/M metagenome (GOLD analysis project Ga0123356, IMG submission 92546) | Embiratermes neotenicus P3 segment gut microbial communities from Petit-Saut dam, French Guiana - Emb289 P3 | ecosystem: Host-associated > Arthropoda: Insects > Digestive system > Gut ... | reverse complement strand
TATTTTCTTGAGTGTTGTGAACTCTTTAGCAGTCAAGTCAGTTAGTCTTGTTCCGACAGACTCAACGGTGCCGTCCTCATGTAGCCAACAAATCACGCAACCTTTATATTGAATCTCAGGCTGTGTTTGCCAATGCTTTAGCTTCATGCCGTTAATATCAATTGCTTTTTCTCTCAGTTCAGTCCAAAGCATCTTATCCACAAGCTTCTCCTGTCATTCTGATTCAGTCAATTTCATCAATACATGAATGAATAGACCTAGAATATTCAAGTTTCTTGGAACTGCCTCTCATTATACTCGGGTTATCTTGGATTGTCAATACGTTTTTCCAGCTTCATTGATAATCCGGTTTGCTATTCCGAATTCTTTTTCCGCCACTCTGCTATTTGCTCCATGCGCTCCTTTACTCGCGACTCCTGGCCTTGCGTCGTCGGTTCGTAGTATTTTCGCCCTATGAGCGAATCGGGAAGGCACTGCATCATACTCAGCTTGTCTTTTGTATCGTGTGCATAAATATATCCTTTGCCATAACCTAGTTCTTTCATTAGTTTCGTCGGCGCGTTGCGGATCTGCAGCGGGACCGGCTCCGCCAGCATTAGTTGCGCGTCAGCGGCTGCCCTGCCATACGCAACGTCAAGCGCATTCGATTTCGGCGCCAGCGACATATATACTACTGCATGGGTCAGGTGTACATTGCATTCGGGCATTCCAATGAAATGGCATGCCTGATATGCTGCCACCGCGATTTCGAGCGCTCTGCTGTCTGCCATGCCGATATCCTCGCTTGCAAAACGTACGATTCTGCGCGCTACATACAGCGGATTCTCCCCCGCCTCAAGCATCCTTGCAAGCCAGTAGACGGAAGCGTCGGAATCGCTGTTGCGCATCGACTTGTGGAGCGCGGAAATGATATTATAGTGCTCTTCTCCGGTTTTATCGTATAGGAGTGATTTTTTGCTTATGCACTGCTCGATCATTTCCATCGTAACGGTCGTGCCAGCTTCGTCAACAATACCGTTCAGGATCACCATTTCCAGCGTGCTGAGCGCCACCCGCGCATCGCCGTTCGCAAACCCTGCGACTATACTCACCATCTGATCTGTGATGTCTATCTCTTGCCCGCCGAATCCGCGCGGATCTGATAGGGCGTTTTTTAACAGCAGAAACAAATCCTCCTGCTCAAGCGGGTTCAGGACGAACACGCGGCATCGCGACAGCAGCGCCGAATTTATTTCAAACGACGGGTTTTCAGTCGTCGCGCCGATAAGAATAATGCTCCCCTTTTCGACAAACGGCAGGAATGCATCCTGCTGAGCCTTGTTGAAACGGTGTATCTCATCAACGAACAGGATCGTTTTGTCCCCCATCAGGTTCATGCTTTCAGCCCGGTTCATGACCTCTTTTATTTCTTTTATCCCGCTTGTGACCGCGCTGAAATTGACGAATTCCGCTTTTGTCCTTCCTGCTATGATCCTTGCAAGCGTCGTTTTGCCTACCCCGGGCGGTCCCCAGAAAATCATCGAGGACACCATATCCTTGTCAATCATCCGGCGTAGCACTTTGCCCTCGCCAAGGATATGGCTTTGGCCGACGAATTGCGGCAAATCGTTTGGCCGCAGTCGGCTGGCTAGCGGCCCCTGCGGCTCATTCGAATCAAACATTGATCGCTGTCTGTAACTTGAACTCATTATTTCTAACTAAAACTTTACGACCTTCGGCTCGGAAGTAAACGATGAAAATGTCGCGACGGCGTCCTTAAGATACAACACCTGCGTATTATCGTCGTCTTCAGAATACCTGCCCCTGAGATGCGGGTAGGCGTCGAGCATCGCTTTTTTGGCTTCTATGCTGTCGTCATTGACTGCTGTAGCCTCAATCCTGAGCCAATCTGTTTCGATCATCGCGCATATCTCGACCTTCGGATTTAAACTCATCTGCTTTGAGCATGGCTTTGACTTCCCTGTCTGAATGTAAAGCTTTCCCTCAAATACGTTCGCAGTCCCAAACGGGCGGACACGCGGCTGACTTCCTTCAGCAGTTGCTAGATAATACGTTTTGGCTTTCTTTAAAAAATCAAGAACTTCCTGCATTTGAATCTTCCTCCAAAAATAGAATATTATATAAGGTTTGTTTAGCCATAGTTGCGGCGCGCCGGGTCGTCGCGCCCTACAAACCGTTTGCTCTCTGCACTTTACACTTACGTTATCCTGATTGCTTCTACGCTCAGGCATTTACCTGTTTCTGTGTCGACCTCGAATATCGCGCCTTCAATTTTTGCGGGACCGTCCGCTGGTTCGAATCGTCCGGGCGGGTTTCCCAAAAATCGCGATACCGGCTGATCCGGCTTCATTCCAATGATAGAATCGCAAGCACCAGTCATGCCGAGGTCGGTGATATATCCTGTCCCGCCCTTGAAGACACGGGCGTCAGACGTTTGCACATGCGTGTGGGTGCCCCAGAGCGCTGAAATTCGGCCGTCCAGATAATATGCCATGCCGTGTTTCTCACTCGTTGCTTCTGCGTGGAAATCGACCAAAACGACTTTTGTCTCGATTTGTTTCAGGATTTTGTCCGCTTCGAAGAAAGGGTTTTCGCTTCCATATGGCATATCGACTCTGCCGACAAGGTTTATTACGCAGACGCTGCCAAACGATGTTTCAAAAACCCCCCAGCCGCGGCCAGGGACTTGCGGCGCGAAATTCGAAGGGCGCAGAATATAAGGGCTGTCATCCAGGAAACGGTTTATTTTCTGGATTCCCCAGGTGTGATTTCCGAGCGTGATAACGTCCGCGCCGATTTCTAAAAGCGCCTCGGCCTGATCCGGCGCAATTCCAAGCCCGGACGCGTTTTCCCCATTTATCACCGTAAACGAGATATTGCCCCATTTCTTGACGCTGTGCAGCTTTTGAGCAAGAAACTCGACGCCCGCAGACCCAACAACGTCACCAATTGCTAGAATGTTCACTACCATGTTATTCTAAACATTTCCCTCCACAAATCGCACTAACCCATTCTCCACCATGCATACATAGCTTTATTCCGAATTCCGAATTAGCTTTACACTTAAACTATTATGTGTATTGCCTTATGGCAATTTGAAATCTCGACCGTTTTGTGCAATCCGCCGTCCTCCCCGTCAACAGTCCACGCAACATCCTCTTCGAATGTGAATTTCACGCGCGACGCATGGAGCAGCAGGACGTTGTCCCCGCCGTAGCTCTGTGTCGCAAGCCTTGCAAGTATATCCATAAAAGCCGCCAGATCTATCGGCTGCTTCACGAGCACTATTTCAAAAAGCCCGTCTGCAAGATCGACTCTCTTTGGGTCGATCTTCACTAATCCTGCAACTGAAGTCGAGTTTACAACGCCGCCAAATATGTAATCACCTTTAATGGTTTTTCCATCATACTCGACTAGCGTGCGCCTTGCCTTAATCGCTGGAACGTCAGCCAGTCCGCCCAGAACATAGGCAAAATGCCCAAGCGAACGCTTCGCGCTCTGGGGGGTCGAATATGCTACTCCGGTAAATGCCCCGAAAGCCGCAATATATGTGAAATGCCTGTCCGAAAATAAGCCTATGTCAAGTGGCCGCGGTTTGCCATCGATAATCTTCTGCGCTGCCTCTGATGGGATTTTCGTAAGTGCAAGTGTTGTCGCAATGTCGTTTGCTGTCCCGGTGGGAATATATCCGACGGGTATTGAGGCGCCCGCCTGAAGCATTCCGGAGACAACGGCGCTGAGTGTCCCGTCCCCTCCCACGCAGACAACGAGTTCGTGTTTTTTCGCATTCTCGAACGCCAACTGCCCGGGTGATGATTCCCCTGAAAAAAAGACGGATACGGCATAACCACCACCGCATAATCTCGATACGATAGTGCCAAGAGCGATTTTAGAAATGCCCCTGCCGGAGCGCGGGTTTACGATCAGCATCAAATTCCGCGACATGATATCACCTCGTCGTCTCGCATGCGCGAGTTGATTGCCATTCTTAACGGATCGCCCTTACCCTTATCACGCCTTTGATGTTTTCAACGGCCTTTTGCAGACCATCCGGCAATGAGTCTACGTCAAGCATAGTATACGCGTGGCTGCGCCCTTTCGTTCCAGCATTCACCATATTCTCGATGTTTACGCCGAACGAAGATATCGATACAGTGATTTTTGCGATCATTTCCGGAATGTTTTCATGTATGATGCAAAGCCGCGGGTCGTCAGAGCGAGGAAGATATGCCGCCGCCATGTTGACAGAGTTTACTATGTTTCCGTTCTCTAAATAGTCAATAACCTCCGAGCACGCCATGCTTACGCATTTGTCTTCGCTCTCGGGCGTGGACGCTCCAAGATGCGGTATCGGGATAACCCCCGGCGCGTCGGCAGTTCTGGCATTCGGGAAGTCGGTCACGTAGTTCGCCACATGCCCCGATGCAAGCGCTTCCAGCATGTCCTCGTCATTTACGAGCTCCGCCCTTGCTAGATTAATCACGCGGACGCCTTTCTTCATCTTGGCTATGCTTTCTTTGTTGATCATGTGGTGCGTGGTTTTAAGATATGGTACATGGAGCGAAATAAAGTCGGAATCCCTGTAAATCGCGTCCAAATCGCCCGCTTTTTTGACGTTTGACGACAGGCGCCAGGCCGCTTCGACCGAAAGGTACGGGTCAAAGCCGTACACGGTCATGCCGAGCTGTATTGCAGCCTGCGCGATCTTTGCGCCGACAGCGCCAAGACCAATAACTCCAAGCGACTTCTCGAATATTTCCGGCCCGATGAAATTAGACTTTTGCTTTTCCACCATCGCGGCGATATCCTCGCCGGCCGAGGCTATGCTTCTTACCCAGTTGATGCCGCCGAGGATGTCGCGGGAGCACAAAAGCATTGCGCACAGCGCAAGCTCTTTTACTGCCTCTGCGTTTGCGCCTGGAGTGTTAAAAACGATTATCCCTTTTTCGGCGCAGCGGTCGATCGGTATATTGTTGACGCCTGCTCCCGCACGGGCAATGCATAGCAGCTCGGGTCCGAATTCCATGTCGTGCATCGGCGCGGAGCGGACGATTATCGCTTCGGGATTCTCGGCTTCTCCGGAAACTTCGTATTTGGTGTTGTCGAGCCGCTTTAGTTCTTTCGACTTGATATTGTTGAGTATTTTTACCTTGTGCATTGATTTAAGACATTCCTCTCTATTTATGTAGCAATAATTACTGTGGCGGACGGCCGAGGGCGACTGCCTCTATGTGTTTTTCGATTCAAATCCGCGCATGAAGGCCGCAAGCTTTTGCACGCCCTCCAAAGGCATTGCATTGTATATTGACGCCCGGATGCCCCCGACCGCGCGATGTCCTTTCAGTGTATGAAACCCGGCTTTTGCCGCTTCCTTTACAAACTTGTCGTCTAATTCCTCGCTCTTTGTCCTGAACGTGACATTCATGTCGGAACGCGCTGCTTTTTCCGCATGGCCAATAAACATATTGCTGTCGTCGAGCACATCGTAGATCAACTTTGCCTTTTCAGACTTTTGCGAAGCCATTCCCTCTACTCCGCCCTGTTTTTTCAGCCATTTCAGCACGAGTCCGAGCATGTATATAGTATAACATGCCGGCGTGTTGTGCATCGAATCGGACTCGATCATAACCCCATAACTCATAAGCTTCGGAGTCATCGGCAGTTCGTTGCCGGCAAGAGACTTGTCTATGATTACTACTGCAGACCCTGCTGGTGCCATGTTTTTTTGGACTCCTGCATAAATAATTCCATATTTAGAAACGTCCACCGGTTCGGACAAGATGTTTGACGACATATCACATGCGATCGGGACAGCGCCGGTCTCAGGCACATATTTCCATTCAGTGCCGTAAATCGTGTTGTTTGAACAGTAATGAAAATAAGATGCGTCAGCGGATACCTTTATTTCGTCCTGACTTGGTATGTACGTGTGGTTTTTGTCTTCGGTCGAACACGCAATGCTGACCTCACCATACTTCTTTGCTTCTTTCATGGCGAGACTTGAAAAATTGCCTGTAACCGCGTAGTCTGCCTTTCCGGTCATACCTATGAGATTCATCGGCACTGTGGAAAACTGCATAGTCGCGCCGCCTTGCATGAATAGGATTTCGTGCGTGTCAGGGATCTTCATTATTGACTTCAGGTCAGCTTTCGTCTCCTCGAAAATGCCGATATACTCTTTTCCCCTATGGCTCATCTCCATTACCGACATGCCGGAACCCCGGTAATTCGTCATCTCTGAAGCCGCCTGCTCAAGCACGGAAAGCGGAAGCACCGCCGGCCCGGCCGAAAAATTGTATATCCTATCTGTTGACATTGCCACCATCCCCTAATTGATTAATGGGTCATTATATCGTACAAGATTTTGGATTGTCAATTGTTAATTGTCAATTGACTATCTCGCCCCAGGCAATTCCATCAACAATGTCCGTGATTTCCACGGTCTGCACGCTGTTTTTTGAGCCTCCGGCTCTCACAGAAACTTCTAAGTAGTTTCCAGTGAGGCCAGTCCAGAACCCGCCTCGTTTGCGTTCGAAAAGAACGTCGGCTGTTGTTCCTATCTGCCGAAGCTTGAAATCATGCGCCATCATTGATGCCGCAGCGGCAGCAATTCCAGCCCTTTCCTTCCGGACGTTTTTCTCAATTTGTTCCGGCATGTCCGAAGCGCGGGTGCCCGGGCGCGGTGAATAAGGGAAAACATGCATATCAGAAAAAGCCGCTGATCTGATGAACTCCAGCGTCTGCATAAACTCGGCGTCTGTCTCCCCGGGAAAGCCGGCAATAAGGTCAGCAGTTATTCCGCAGTCCGGGAACAGGCGCCGTAGCGACACAATCGAATCAAGTACAACGCTTGTGCTGTATTTCCGCCCCATTCTGCGCAGCGTCTCGTCGCACCCGCTCTGTAGCGATAAATGAAAATGCGGGCACAGGTTTGGAATCGCGCTCAACTCACGGCAAAAATCCTCCGTAAGCACCCTCGGGTCGAGCGAGCCCAGTCGCACCCGTGCTTTTGGTGCCGCAACGCATGTTTCGCGCACAGCGTCAACCAATGAGGGTCCGCTGCCAAGGTCTTTGCCATAGGACGATATCTCGATGCCTGTGATAACAATTTCAAGGAATCCTTGCTTTTGAAGCTGCCTTGTTTGGTCAGCTATTCGTTTTATCGGCAGTGATCTTACTCTCCCGCGGACATAAGGAACTACGCAATAGGCGCAATAATTGTCGCAGCCGTCCTGAATCTTCAGCAGGGCGCGGGTGCGGCCGGACGAAGCGCCCGGCTGCAGTTCTTCAAAGCCTGGTCTCTGTGCCAGATCATCGATCAGGCAGTGAGACAGGGGACGGTTCTCTGTCTCGATTTCTTTTACAAAGCCCTTTCTGTCGCCGGTCCCACCGATCAGATCGGCGCCGAGTCTCTTGATCGCCTCAGGATCGAGCTGCGAGAGGCAGCCGCATACAGCTACAAGGGCGTCAGGTTCAAGCTTTTTCATGCGGCGGACAGTCTGCCGCGATTTCCTTTCGCTCTCGGCGGTCACCGCACAGGTATTCACAATGCATATGTCGCATCCCCCGCCAGGCTTGACCAGGATGCCGCCGCCTGAAATCAGAATGCTTTCCATCGCTTGCGTTTCAAATTGATTTACCTTGCATCCAAGGGTCGCCGTACAGAATCTCATTAGAATCATCCTTGAATTTTACTACGGTATGATGTAATATCTTCACCATGAATGTTTATTTTGACAATGCCGCTTCAACGATCGTACGTGATGAGGCATTAAGCGCGATGCTTCGCGTAATGCAGGATAACTATGGCAACCCGTCGTCGGTGCATTATATGGGGCGCAGGGCGGCAGACGAGCTGGAGCACGCACGGAAAAACGTTGCAGACGCGTTGGGTGCAGGTCCGGATACAATTTATTTTACGTCCGGAGGAACCGAATCCTGCAACTGGGCGGTTCTTGGCGCTGCTGAGTCTCTCAAACGCAAGGGCAGGCACATCCTCACATCGGCCATTGAGCACGACTCGGTTCTGGAGTCAGCAAAAAAACTAAAGCTTTTGGGGTGGGAGGTAACACTTCTCGCCCCGGACAATGAAGGGCGGATACCGCCGGAGTCTTTCGCAGCCGCGCTCCGCGAGGATACTGTTCTGGCGTCGGTCATGCTTGTTAATAACGAGACTGGCGTTATTAACCCCATCAATGAGTACAGCAGCGAAATAAAACGCCGCAGTCCCGGCACTTTGCTCCATACTGATGCTGTGCAGGGTTTTTGCAAGATTCCGTTCAAGGTTAGCACGCTGGGCGCAGACCTCATAACAGTAAGCGCACATAAAATCCACGGCCCTAAGGGCGTCGGAGCGCTCTACATCAGGCCAGGAGTCAAAATGCCGCCGGCTTTGCTTGGCGGAGGTCATGAAAAAGGCCTTCGTTCAGGCACGGAGGCGCTACAAGCGATCGCAGGGTTCGGCGAAGCAGCCCGTCTGGGGCAGCTTGAACTCGACGAAAACGCTCTGTCGGCTCAAAAGCTCCGCGAATATCTGATTCAGCGGCTTCAGTCGGAGCTGCACGAAGTTGTTATTATCGGTAGCGGAGGTTCGCCATTCCTTCTCGGAATGTCGCTTCCAGGTCATAGGAGCGAGGTTCTGATGAATTTCCTCGATGGCGAAGGAATTTGTGTTTCGAAGAGTTCTGCATGCAAAAAAGGCGCGCGCAGCCGCGTGCTTGAGGCGATGCGGCTGAAAAACGAAATCATCGATGGGGCGCTGCGCGTGAGCTTTTCGCGCTACAGCACGCTTGATGAGGCCGAGTGTTTTGTTCAGGCGCTGAAACGGGCGTCGGAGACGCTTCATAAGGCGCCGTGATGGGGTGACGGTTTATTGTACCACGGAAATTCACAATTCACAATTCACAATTCCTCATTGATCGCAATGAGCGGGGGTGTTGACAGCACTGTCGCGGCAATGCTGACAAAGCTCGATGGTTTTGACTGCGCGGGCGCAACAATGATGCTGCATCCTGCCGCAAACAGCGGCGATGCGGATGCACGGAGCGCCGCAGAGCGGCTTGGCATCCCTTTTTTCGTCTTCGATTTTTCCGATTGCTTTTCAGTTCAAGTTGTTGAGCGCTTCGTAAACGCATACTGCGGAGGCCGGACTCCGAACCCCTGCGTCGACTGCAATAAGCATCTTAAATTCGGCGTTTTTTTAGAAAAGGCGCGTGAGCTTGGGAAAGATTCGATAGTGACAGGGCATTATGCGCGGATCGACCGGCAGGAGTCAGGTCGATTTCTGCTGAAAAAAGGGGCGGATCTATCAAAGGATCAGAGTTACGTGCTGTATTCGCTGTCGCAGGACCAGCTTGCCCATTCGCGGTTCCCTTTAGGTTGTCTTACAAAAAAAGAAGTGCGGGAGTACGCGCAAAGCGCTGGAATCATAAATGCTAATAAGCGCGAGAGCCAGGATATCTGCTTCATTCCGGACGGCGACTATGCAAGATTCATATCGGAGCACTCAGGGTTTGAGCCGCGCAGGGGTCGGTTTGTTGACTTTGATGGCAACGACCTCGGCGAAAACCGCGGCATCGTGCATTATACGGTTGGGCAGCGGCGCGGTCTTGGGCTGGCGATGCCATATCCGCCTTACGTCTTGGAGCTGCGCCCGGAAGATGATACGGTCGTCGTTGGAAAAGCCGAAATGCTCTACATAAAAACCCTATACGCTAATGACATTAACCTGATACCGTTTGATAAACTCGAAAAGTCTCTAAAGGCGCGGGTCAAAATCCGCTACAGCCATGCCGAGCAGCCTGCAATTGTTCATCAAACAGACAATGATGTCCTTCGCATAGAATTCGACGAGCCGCAAAGGGCGATAACAAAGGGGCAAGCCGCTGTTATATACGACGGCGACGTAGTAATAGGCGGCGGAACAATTTTTTTAGTTGAAAGTTGAAAATGGAAAGTGGAAAGTGATGGAATCACAAATTTCACGTCTATTAAGCAACTGATTGCTTAACGGCAAAACTCTCGAGCGCAACTTTCAACTTTCAACTTTCAACTTTCAACTTTCAACTTTCAACTTTCAACTTTCAACTTTCAACTTTCAACTTATTCAAACGGGGAGGCAGTTAAGTATGAACGAACAGCAGGAAAGAATCCTACACCTCAAGAAAGAGAAGGGGGCGATTATCCTTGCCCATTATTACCAGACGATGGACATTCAGGCCGTCGCCGACCATGTTTGCGATTCCTTCGAAATGGCGCGGCGCGCACGGGATGCCGAGGAGAACACTCTTATAATCTGCGGCGTGCATTTCATGGCAGAGTCGGCAAAAATCCTGAATCCAAAAAAGACAGTGCTTATTCCTTCTCCTGATGCCGGATGCCCGATGGCCGACATGATCGTGCCGGACGACGTTGTCGGGTTGCGGAGCCGCTACCCCGGAGCCGCAGTCGTATGCTATGTAAACTCAACTGCTGCCGTAAAAGCTGTCTGTGATGTCTGTTGCACATCTTCTTCTGCCGAAAGAATTGTCAGGGCGCTGCCGGAAAAACAAATAATTTTCGTGCCGGACCGGAACCTTGGCGCATATGTTGCGTCTAAAGTACCGGAAAAGGACTTCTTCCTTTTCGACGGATGTTGTCCTGTACATGACAACGTGAGCGAAAAAGATGTCCATGCGGCGAAGGGAGCACATCCCGGAGCGACGTTGCTCGTCCACCTGGAATGCCGCGAGGAGGTTCTTAAACATGCTGACTTAGTGGGCAGCACTTCAGAAATCATCAAGGCTGCACTTGATTCCCGCAACGGCGAATTCATAATAGGCACGGAGTTCGGCGTCGTCGAGCATCTTTCTGAGCTCGCTC
>Ga0123356_10007526_pt1 | contig 10861 bp, 11 predicted proteins | sample TergutEmb28metaG_2_FD_92546 | JGI IMG/M metagenome (GOLD analysis project Ga0123356, IMG submission 92546) | Embiratermes neotenicus P3 segment gut microbial communities from Petit-Saut dam, French Guiana - Emb289 P3 | ecosystem: Host-associated > Arthropoda: Insects > Digestive system > Gut ... | reverse complement strand
TCGCTTTCTGCTGACTTGTGACGCCAGCTGGAGAGCCATAGGCGGGATAAACGACCGATGAAGGACACTTCTGCGCTCCTTTCTTGATTTTAGGTATACGTAATTAATTATATCATAAATTGTGGGGGAAAGCAAGGTTTTTGGCGAAAATATAGCCCCGATTTAATCGGGGCTAAGCTTCTTCGCTTATTTCAATATTTGTAAAGTCAGATTGCAATAAAGCAAATCACCGTCGTACCCACTCCCTCTGTACTTATAAGTTCAACTTTACCCCCATGATACTCAACAATGTGCTTCACGATGGACAAGCCTAATCCTGTACCGCCTGTTTTTTTGCAGCGTGATTTATCAACCCTGTAGAATCGCTCAAACACTCGGCTGTGATGCTCTTTGGGAATCCCGATGCCTGTATCTTCTACTATTATTTTATATAAACCGTATTCGCGCGAAAGAATTACAATTACAGTGCCGCCGTCTTTATTGTATTTAATGCCGTTGTCAATCAAGTTGACAAGCAGTTCGTCAATCATAGAACGATTCGCAGATATATTAAAACGGTCGCCCGAAAGCTTGATTTTAACGTCTTTGCTGTTTGCCGGAAAGCTATTGATTACGCTCTCTGCTAACGAGTATAATTCAAATTCTTCTGTAGCTTTATCGCCTTTTGCTTCATCGAACTCGGATATTTTTATTATGTCGTTGATTAGAGCTACAAGCCGTTTCGCCTGTTCAGATATTTTCGCGCCGAAGCCGCTTACGTCCTCGGCTTTTACCATGTTATTTTCGAGCAGCTCGCTGAGCCCCGAAATGCTGGTCAGCGGCGTTTTAAGCTCATGGGATACATTTGCACTAAACTCACGGCGTTGCTTTTCGGCTTTATATTTTTCTGTAATATCAAAGAAAAGTATTATAAGTCCGTCGACTCTGTTTTGGCTTTTTACCGGACTGAAGAAAACTTCAACAGCGCGCCCCTTATCGTTCGTTGTAAGACTGCATCGCTCGCCGGTAAACGCTTTTTTCACACATTCGATAAAATCAACAGCTCTGACTACCTCAAGAATACTTTTCCCTGCGTAGTCAAGGTCGCTTTCGATAAACTCCGAAACGCTTTTATTCGCCATCAGAATCATTTGATTTCTGTCGAGTAAAAGAACGCCCTCCCGCATATTCGCCATAATCGCTTCGATTGTATTGGCTTTTTCCTCGAGTGCAGTGATTTGCAGGGCTATTTCACGTTTTTGCCGGTCTATTTTCTTCATATAAGGAACTAATTCATCGTATGCGGCAACATTTTCACCGGTGAAATCTATCCAGTTGAGCGGTGCAAGAATGTTTTTCGCGAGCCTTCGTGCAAGAATAGCGGCAATTATAAGAATAACGAACGCTATAGCAACGATTGCGGGCATGACTGCATCGAAAACTATGTTTATTCTGCTCGTGATTTTCGATACGCGTAAAACATTACCGTCGTCAAGAAGAACGGCATAATAATATGTTTCTTCTCTTAACGTTTCGGAATAGCGCGTAGCTTCACCGCTTCCCGTTTCCGTAGCCTGTATGAATTCTTCTCTGTCGGCGTGATTCCCCATGACGGAAGCATCAGCCTTATTGTCGAGAAGTACAGTGCCGTCTGGTGCAATTAAGGTTATGCGGGCTGTTTCTGCCTTGTAATTAGAATAATCATTATAGCTTGAAAAATCTACACCGTTATTAAGTAAATCCGCGGCGAGCACAGTTCGGTCTTTAATCGCGGCGATTTCCTGTCTTTTGCCTACATTATGAGCAAGCAGGCTGACCGATATTGACGTAAGCAGAACACACAGCAGAATCAATCCGAGGAAGTTCAAGAATATTCGGTTTTTCATTTAAATCCCCTCGCCTATTTTATACCCGACATTACGGATTGTTTTGATATGCTCGCCTGCCGAGCCGAGCTTTTTTCTGAGAGAGCGGATATGCATATCTAATGTACGGCTCTCACCTGCAAAATCATAGCCCCAAACGTATTTCATGATTTGTTCACGCTTTAAGGCAACCTCTGCGTTTTCTGCAAGATAACGCAGGAGCTCAAATTCTTTAAAGGTTAAGCCTGTTATTTTATTATTATCAACATAGACCTCACGCTGGGCAGTGTTGATTGTAATATTGGCATAAGCTGTTTCACTTACCTCAGGGTTGTCCGGCATTGCACGGCGCAGAACCGCATTAACGCGGGAAATCATTTCCGTCACGCCGAAGGGCTTGGGTATATAATCATCTGCACCCATGTCGAGTGCTCTAACCTTGTCAACCTCGCTACCTTTTGCTGTCAGCATTATGACGGGCAGTGTTCTTGTTTTCTTTGCGGAGCGCAGCTTCTTTAAAATTGTCATACCGTCCTCACCCGGAAGCATTATATCAAGCAACACAAGATGAGGAAGCGATTTTTCTATTCCCGCGAAGAATTGCCCGCCGTTTTCAAAGCCTTCTGCTTCAAACTTTGCGGATTTAAGCGCGTACAACACGACTTCAAGTATGCCCGGGTCGTCCTCAACAATAAATATTTTCATATTGCTTTTTACTCCTGTTCGTTATTGTGATTTGCATTTTTGTGCTCCCCTGTTATCATAAATATAACCCATTCGGCGATATTTGAGGCGTGGTCGCCGATTCGCTCAAGATATTTTGCTATCATGAGCAGGTCTAAAGCCTGCTCGCCGTTTTCGGGGTTTTCATGAATTGAAGCAATCAGGTCGGTTCTTATGGTAATAAACAGCTCGTCAACCACATCGTCATGCCCCAGAACCGACATCGCCAGACTCAAATCCCTGTTCACGAAGGAATCTATGCTCTCTTTGAGCATTTTCTTTGTCGCTTCCGCCATTTTGGTTATATCTTCGGGTTGCTTTATAAATTTAATCCCGATTAAATGCTTGGTGATTTCTGCAATATCCTCGGCTTGGTCGGCAATTCGCTCCATGTCTGTTACCATTTTTAAAGCGGCGGAGATTTTACGTAAATCCCTTGCCACGGGTTGCTGGCGCAGAAGCATATCGAAGCAAAGCGTTTCGATTTCCCGTTCCTTCTTGTCGCTTTCCCGCTCGTCTGCTTTAACTGCGGAGGCAAGCGCGGTGTTTTGCGTGAGCAGAGCCTCCACTGCGTTTGAAATCGAATGTTCCGTCAGCGCACCCATTTCTATGATTTTATTGTTGAGCTCCTGTAGCTGCTCGTCAAATACATTACGCATATTAACCAAACCTCCCTGTAATATAATCTTCGGTTTTCTTATTTTTAGGCATAGAAAAAATTGTTCTTGTATCGCCGAACTCAACCATTTCGCCTAAGAGAAAAAACGCTGTATAATCGGAAATTCGTGTCGCTTGCTGCATATTGTGTGTAACTATGACAACAGTATAGTGTTTTTTAAGCTCCGACATCAGGTCTTCGATTTTAGCAGTGGAAATAGGGTCGAGCGCGCTGGTGGGTTCGTCCATCAACAGAACCTCAGGCTCTACCGCAAGAGCGCGGGCGATACAAAGCCGTTGCTGCTGACCTCCCGAAAGCGAGAGCGCGGATTTTTTAAGTCTGTCCTTGGTTTCCTCCCAAATCGCCGCGTCTTTTAAGGCTTTTTCCACTATATCGTCAAGCTTATATCTGCTTTTGATTCCGTGGGTGCGCGGCCCGAAGGCGATGTTGTCATATATGCTCATGGGGAAGGGATTCGGCTTTTGGAACACCATGCCGACTTTTTTACGTAACAGATTCACGTCGATATTACCGTAGATGTCCTCGCCGTCAAGCAGGAACTTTCCTGTAATCTTACAGCCCTCAATTAAGTCATTCATGCGGTTCATGCTCTTGATGAGCGTAGACTTCCCACAGCCCGACGGCCCTATGTAGGCTGTAATCTGATTTGTTTGTATATCCATGCTGACTTTCTTCAAGGCTTGAAAGTCATTGTACCATAAGTCAACATTCTCTAATTTATATTTTATCATAAGTTTCCCCTTATTTCAACTTGTTTATGAATTTACGTTCAACTCTTGCCGCGAGCAGGTTTATTCCGAAGACGACGATTAACAATACAACGGCTGTGGCATACGCTTGATTTGTATACAGTCCGTCGTTGGCAAGTGAAAAAACGTGCAAAGCCAATGTCCGCCCCTGCGAAAAGAGGCTTTCGGGAATTTTAATTACACTGCCGATTGTGTAAAGCAGTGCGGCGGTTTCTCCGACAATGCGCCCGACCGCTAAAATTACACCTGCGAATATACCCGGCGTCGCCGAGGGCAGAATAACTCTGAACACAGTGCGAAGCCGCCCCGCGCCCAACCCGAACGAACCCTCACGATAAGCGTCAGGAATGGATTTAAGGCTTTCCTCAGTCGTTCTTATAATCAGCGGCAAAACCATAATCGCCAAAGTAAAGCACCCCGCAAGGATTGATTTACCCCAACCGAGCCAGTCACAAAAGAAAATGTAACCAAACAAGCCGTAAACAATTGACGGTATACCTGCGAGGGTTTCCGTTGTTGTGCGTATTATACGAACAAGACGACTGCCGCGGGAAGCGTATTCAATTAAATAAATCGCTGTAAAAACTCCGAGCGGCACAGCAATGGCAAGCGTGAGCACTACCATAATCACCGTGGTAACTAAAGCAGGGAACAGCGATTGGTTTTCGGGAGTGTATGTAAAGGCAAACAAAGACAGCTTAATATGCGGAATACCCTTGACAACTATAAACCCTACAAGGTAAAGAAGTACGGCAATTGTAATAATCCCCGCCGCCCAGACTAACAGAAACCGAACCCAGTCTGTCGGTTTTCTGCGTTTTGCAAGTGTTAAAATATTTTTCATTTTTTCTCCTTATTCTTATTGAGAACGGAGAAAAGCAGATTAATACCTAATATGAAGACAAACAGTACTACTCCGGTAGCGACTAATGCCCCGAAGTGTATACTGCCCCGCTCAACATAGCCCATTTCAATGATGATGTTAGATGTAAGAGTACGCGCACCGCTGAAAAATTCATACGGCATACGAAGCACAGGCTGATTCCCCGCGACCATTCTGACCGCCATAGTTTCGCCGATTGCCCGCCCGATACCGAGTACTACAGCCGCCAAAACGCCTGAACGCGCGGCGGGTACCATTACCTTAAAGACAGCCCGTTCGTGGCTTGCACCCAGCGCGACTGCGCCTTCATATAATTCCTGCGGAACGGCTCGTATATTTGTCTCGGCTATGCTTATGACCGTCGGCAGAATCATAATGGCGAGCAGCATTGAAGCCGCCAGCATGGTGTTACCGCTCATCATGTCAAAGCGTGCGCCGAACATTTCAAAAATCGCCGGAACAAGCACCATCATTCCAAAGAAACCATAAATAACTGACGGCACTCCCGCCATTAGGTTAATCGCAGGCTTTAAGAAACGGTAAATAGGCTTAGGGCACATCTTCGCCATGAATATGGCTGTCAGTATACCAATCGGCACGCCTAAGATGACTGCTCCTCCGGTTATGTAAACGCTTCCGAGTATCATCGGAAGGATTCCGTAGCTCGGCTCTGCCGCAGTAGGACGCCATTTGTCTCCTGTTAAAAAATCAAGAACACCGATTCGCAGCATAGGCGGAAACCCCTGAACAAACAGAAATACGCAAATCAATGCAACCGAAAGTATAGAAGCAAGCGCGGCGATAAAGAACACACCGCGCATTATTTTTTCCTTTGCTTTAATCATGAAACTTGACTCCATGCAGTTTTTTCACCTGTGAAAATATCTTTTACAGTTTCTATATCCATGTTGTTAATTGGATTTACTGTATTTACAATTACAGCCACGCCGTCAAGCGCGATTGAGTATTCATTGAGGTCTTCTTTTTCATTATCCCGAAGGTTACGGCTGGACATTCCTATGTCAATTACGCCGCTTGTAGCTTCGCTGATTCCTGTACCGGAGCCGCCTTCGGAAATTTCGATGCTTACGCCCGGATTGAGCTCAATATATGCAGTTCTCATCAATTGCATGAGCGGAGCAACAGAGGTTGAGCCGCCGATTCTAAGTGTGCCGCTGATACCTATTGGTGTATAATCGCCTGTATTACCCGCGCTTGTCCAGGAAGCGCCCAAGCATTCCTGACCTTGAGCAGAGAGGGTAAATGCGATAAAATCTTTTACTAAGGAGTAATTATCTTTTTCATCGTTGGTAACAATCAGAAAAGGGCGTTGAATCGCGTAGCTGCCGTCTACTATTGTTGCCGCGGAAGGCATAACGCCGCCGATGGTGAGTGCTTTAACTGTATCGTTCAGCGAGCCTACAGAAACATAGCCTATTCCGTATTCGTTTCCTGCAACGGCAGTGCGAAGCTCTCCGCCTGCTGTAAAGACAGCGGCTTCGTCGTACATATCATCGCCTACACCTGTGATGCTTGCGAAAGCGTCGCGAGTTCCGCTGCCGGCTTCACGAGTGAATACAGCGATTCTGCGGCTTGCGTCAAAATCAAAGTCGGGCGAAGAGTCGGGGTTGTCATCACTTTCATTGCAGGCAGTAAGCGTGCCCATTGTCAGGCACAGAGCCAGTATCATTGTAATAATTGTAAGTAAATGTCTCGTTTTCATGTTTTTCTCCTTGTTTTGTTTTAATTCATAATTCAAGTATACACTCCGAATGTAAAATCCACAATCATGTTAATGTAAAATGTATGTAAAAATATTTAAAACGGCGAGGGGTGCAATGCACCGACCTCGCCGTTTTGGATTGAGAAAATATTTTTTAAGGTCGCGAATCAAAACGCCAAGTACATTTATTTGCTTGACTTTCTTTGATGTCGGCGATTATTCTTTCGATTTCCTTTTCATTCAAATCACCTGTATCATTGAACACTCGCAAGTTAAAAAACTGTTGCAAATCATAAGCTAAATCCCAAACAGCATTATCGTCACGTTGACTATGGACATAACCGTCTTCGCCGACACAGAACCCAACCGGTAATGCGTGTGTGATTTTTCCTGTAAGCGGGTCTAAAAGAAACTGGTCATAATTCCGACCAATTCCCCTTGCATGGTTATGACTGTCGTATAGTTTTTGAATAGCGGTAGTGTAACACTTTCCGTTAGCTAACGCTTTCTCGATTTCGTCCATAAGTCCGATGAGTTCATCTTTCCCGATTGTAATCCTAATCATTCCTTCTGCCATAGTTGACATTAGTGGGAACACTTCTCGGCTGTCATTGAACCATCTGAGCGAAGTGTTAGGCGGGGGAATGTTTTTCTTTGCCGCTTCCGCTTCTGCAATCGCATTATAATGTGCTTTAATTGCTTCGGATTGTTCGCGTGTTGCCAAAAGAAGTCCGGGAGGGGCAATCCCCGGAGGTGGCGGTCTGTCGCCGATATGCGTCCGGCTCAAAAGAAGGGTTCTGTCAAGGCAGTAATCTCATAATTAACATTTTATTCACAAAAAAATCACCCCGACTAATCGGAGCGATATTTTGATTTATTCTATTGCAATAACTGTAAAATCCCCTGCGGCTGTTGATTCGTCTGCGCTAACATCAACTGCGCCGCCTGTTGTAAAATACTGAATTTCGTATAATTTATCATTTCCAAAGCCATATCTGTATCACGGATTTGGCTTTCTGCGGCTGTGAGGTTTTCGCTTGTCACGGTTAAATTGTTTATCGTAGCCTCGAGCCTGTTTTGCATTGCTCCGAGGCTCGCTCTCTGCATAGAAACCCTGCTGATTGCGGAATCAATAGTGTTAATTGAGCGATTCGCCGCATTTTGCGTTAAAACATTAACATTTTTTACACCAAGCGCACCTGCGCTCATATCGTTAATACCGACAGTTACTTTTTGGTCGGCTACGCCGTTTGCACCTATTTGCAAAATTAAACCCTTTCCGGCATTTGTAATGCGGTCTTTTCCCACTCCCTGCCCATCACCTGCCCCACCATCGGCACCCACTGCACCTGTATTTCGAGCCGTTGCTATAATGTCGTTTCCAGATACAGTAAATGTCCAATCATCATGGAACATATTATGACCATTAATTAAACCAATTAAGTTTAATGTGCCACCTAAAGGAATACTACTTATGCGAAATCCGAATTCTGTAAAATCCACAATCTCGTCACCAAATCTAAAACTCTGACTAATGTGTGAACTTCTGTTACTATGCAAGTCATTAATAACTGCCGCAGCACCAATGAATCTATAAACGGCGGCTGTATTATCATCGCCCTCGACTTCCGTAATACGGCTTATATTCGTCCATCCAGAAACGCTTATATTACTGATTGTAGGTGGCGGAGGTTGTGTTGAGCCTGTAGAGTCCCCGGGGACGCCTCCTGTGCCAAACACAACAGTTGCCGAGCCTGTTCTGCTTGCGTAGAAGGCGGAATTGCCTCTTCCTGTTGCATTGCTTAATTTAACTTGATAATCTAAGCCCGCTCTGCGCAGAATTGATTCAATATCGGATTCTGTGTATGTTCTGCCGGTTGCTAAATGCAAAGTAAATGTGCCGTTATTAACATATGCGCTGTCGGCAGTGTTTACCTGGAGATACTGTTGTAACTATGTTAAATGTGCGTGAATCTGCGCCGAAATTGTTAGATATTAACTTTATTTGGTCAGCAGAACCGAGCGTAGAAACGCCATTGCTTAAAAACGACGCAAGACTGACATCGGCAGAAGCCGCTCTGATACCCGCTACAGTAGACGCAATATCAACTGTCTGCCCGCCTGTAATTCCTCCCGCGCCGAGCGTCAAGGTGATTTTTGCGGGCGCACTGGTCTGCTCTACGTCCTGCCTTGTCGCTCTTGCTATTAAATCATTGATTTGCGCTTGATTATAAGCAACACCATTTGAGAGGTTCATTGTCAGCGTTTTGCCGTCCGCGCTCCATTCAGCGGTTTCGCCGCCTTTTACATTATTTGAAGTGAAATTCACACCCACACCTGCAATGTTTGATGTCAGCACTGTTCCTGCCATTGCTCCCGTGGTTACTAACGTGCCGAAGGAAGGTCCGAAGCCTGTATTATTCGTGCCGCCGCCGCTCAAAAAGCCGTTCAACAGCTTAATTTTATTAAACTCGGTTGAATTTGCTATTCGGTCAAGTTCTTTTTTGAGTGCGTCGATTTCTAATTGAATCGCCGCACGGTCGCCAATATAACTGTAATTTACTCTTTCTCCACCACCCGAACCGCCGCCCCCCGAGCCGCCTGTATCCCCGCCGCCGAACCCTGCCCCCGGCGACACATCAAACCCCGGCAACCAGCTCCCGCCACCGAGGGTTGCGTGAGGAAAATGAGTCGTGTGACTTCCAAGAACTTGAATAAAACCGTTCTGCGATTGAAAAGCTACTTTCGGCGAACTACCCGTATCTGCGCTTCTGATTATCTGGTTAATTTGGTCATCGGTATAAGTTTGACCGTCTGCGAGAAACACACGCAAAGCAGGGACTCCCGACGGCAAGGTTTCCCACTGCGCACTTTCGCTACCCGGCAGAACAGTGCCGGAAAAAGATATTGCATGGACAGCATTGGAAGCTATATTAATATTAGTGCCGATGACAGAAGTCAACGGCGGATTTATACTTACTCCATAATGTGGCTGACCGTTTGAGTCGAAAATATCGTTGTAATAGTCGGCAATGTTGCCGTTCCCACCTGTGCCGCCTGCGCTTCCGCCACCGCCGCCGAAAACAGCGTTGCCGCCACCTGTATATGTATCATTGCTCGCCATAACGGAGAGTTCTCTCATTCTTTGTAAAATTGCATGAACTTCATTTAACGCGCCCTCAGCGGTTTGTATGAGGCTTATTCCGTCGTTGGAATTTCTGATTGCCTGCGATAAACCTCGAATCTGCGAACGCATTTTTTCAGAAATAGCTAAGCCTGCCGCATCGTCGCCTGCACGATTAATACGGAAGCCCGAAGATAATTTTTCAGTTGCTTTTTTAACGCCGATTACATTTCCGCTAAGATTATTATTAGCATTTATGGCGTTAAGGTTGTTTTGTATTACCATAGCTGTTTCCTACGCAAGTATTAAAGATAACAAATTACCCTACAGGTATTATCGGCAAATTTCTTTAAATCTTTAATTAAATAAAAATAATTTATAGGTTTACGAGTTTTATAACATGGGAACCGCTCAAATATATGAGCAGTTCCCATGTCGTCAAGCAGCTTTTCCCGATTAGTTTCACTATAAACTATATCTTCTAAAAGCTGTTCGGAAAAGTCTTCTTCCGATAACTCCGCCGAATCGGCAGAATTTGTTTTGACTTTCATGTATGCGGCGTTGAATCTGCTTGCTACATTCCTTGCTATAGAGAACAGCCAGCCCTTTATGTTCGGATGAGCTTCGATATTATCGGTTTTAGACTTCCTGATTACAATCAGAAATACCTCCTGAAGGCAGTCTTCAACGTCGTTGCAATTCTTTGAATAAATTAACGAATTAATGAATAATGCAAGACCTATTCGGTTCTCTAAGTACAGCGTATTTAAGAAATGATTTTTATTCAATATTTTTCACTCCCTCTGTATAGTTATCACTGTTTCAAGCCCGTGGTTGAGAAAAGCAACGAAATTTGTCACTTTAGCCATAAATGAGTAGGCGATATTGTGCAAATCTCACAATTAAATTGTACCATAATTATTTGAGCTTTTCAAGTTTAAATTGATGCTGTTGAACGGTTTTTATACAATCTCGTTAAATTAAAATCAAGACGCGCCTATTTTTTAACAGGTGCGTTTCGCTATATTTCGTTATGATTTCATACGTCGCGTACCAATTTCAAACGATTTGTTGTATTTTGTAATTTTAAAATGATATATAGTAAGAACATATTTTTATGAAGAGGTTTTTATGAT
>Ga0123356_10007525_pt1 | contig 10862 bp, 11 predicted proteins | sample TergutEmb28metaG_2_FD_92546 | JGI IMG/M metagenome (GOLD analysis project Ga0123356, IMG submission 92546) | Embiratermes neotenicus P3 segment gut microbial communities from Petit-Saut dam, French Guiana - Emb289 P3 | ecosystem: Host-associated > Arthropoda: Insects > Digestive system > Gut ... | reverse complement strand
TTTAATCGTTTGGTAGCCCACTGACGAAACTGAGTACCACGCAAAGACTTAACCCGATAACCCACCGAGATAATCACGTCAAGATTGAAATAATTAACTTGATATGTTTTGCCGTCAGTTGCAGTTGTTGCATAATTTGCAACAACTGATTTTTCCTCTAATTCGCCCTCATCAAATACGTTTTTGATGTGGCGTGATATAGTGGACTTATCTCGTTCAAACAGTACTGCTATTTGGTCAAGTGTTAACCAAACAGTTTCCTCATCAAACCGCACATCAACAGATATTTTCTCGTCATCTGTTTTGAATATAACGATTCGATCTTCAGACTCTTTCATGACATAGCCTCGTCTACAGCTATCGACTATTCAGCCATATTTAAATCAGTTACTAAACCAATCAATTGCACGAGAACAATTGTCTGCTATGCTTCGCAATAAAAGTGTGGGCACCTTAAAAAAGCTGGAAAACAAAAAATTGTAGGACAACGTTCTTTTTTCTCATTATCTTTTAATATTTTTCCAGTTGCTTTGAGTTTTGTCTGTTGTCATGTTCTTTATGCTCAGGGATGCTTTTGTTTTTTGGGCCGAAGTTTGAGGTAGAGAACCAGACACGTTTGTTTGGTGCAGGGGGTGGGATTCGAACCCACGAACCTCTGCAGGATAGGCTCCTGAAGCCTACGCCTTTGGCCATGCTCGGCGACCCCTGCGTGTATTGTTGAATATTTGTTGCTCTTTAAAATAATCTTTACTGTTAAATACATTACCGCACAAATGTTTATTGTGTAATCATTTTTATAGCACAAGGTAAGGAAGTGTATGCTGAATTAAAATGGTCAATGTCTCTACATCATCCTCGCAAGAATCAGTATTGCCTGTGCAAACAAAGGTTAGTAAACGAAAATCTGTTCGGATATTGTTGTTTATTGTGGGTTCGATTTCGTTGTTTTTTGGTATTATAGGGATTTTTTTACCTCTGTTGCCTACGACACCTTTTCTTTTACTTACTGCGGCTTGTTATATACGTAGTTCTGAGCGCATGTATAATTGGTTTTTGAATAATCGGTGGTTTGGAGAGTATATAAGAAACTATCAATCTGGTCGAGGTATTCCGTTGAAAACTAAGCTTTTTGCTATATCATCAATGTGGATTACAATGTGTATCTCTGTAATTCTTGTAGCACGAAATATCCCCCATATACAGGTGACCATTATGCTGGTGACTCTAATAATTATTGGAACTGGAGTAACCATACACCTAATTAAAATACCCACTTTCAAAAAACAAAAATAGCTGCAACAAAGGTTGTTTGTTCTACAGGTTTATTTGAAGGCTAACTGTGCGACGGAGTAATATACTATGTCTCCTCGGCGGTTCATGACGGCTAAGACTAATTCTTTTTTTTGGTTTTGGCATTGTTGCAAAACGTCGGCTAAACTGTTTACGTCTGTGGGTTTGCCTTCTTGTGTTCCAAGCACCAAGTATGAGGCGGAGTCTTTTCCGTATGTTCCTCTTTCGTATACGCGGAATTCGGTTTTAGTGCCAAAGCCTTCTCGGACAACGTATCCGCGGCTTCGAAGGTCTCGGTAAATTAGATAGTTAACCCAAGCGTTTTCATCTATTGCTTGATAAGCATGCAGTATCGTTTGAAAGTCAACTGGGGTGTTTTTGTCGTTTTTAACGATTAGCATTCCTTTATCTTGTAGGTATAAGGTTTCAAAGAATGTTAGGGTTAAAATTTTGTTTTCTATGGTGCCGTATCCGCGTGAGGAAAGTTGGTCAATGTTGCTTTGTTCAGTTACATTTACGCCTTTCTCTGCAAGTTTGCCGTTAGTTTGAAACTCTAAAGGAGGCGAGGGGTCATTTGGTGTATCTATGCTCAAGTTAATCACTAAGGGGTTAGGGTATGTGCTTTTTAACATTATGCTTTACAGTTTAAAGTCTAACAAAAAGAAAGGCTGCTATTAATCAAAGAAAAAATATGTGATAAAGGTTAGTGGAGGGGGAAGTTTTTGTTGAATTTTTGGAAGTGGTCTTTTGTGTATATGCCTGTTTCTGTTATTATGCCTGTTACATATTTTAGAGGGGTAGCGTCAAAAGCGGGGTTTATAACGTTAGTATTATTTGGCGCAGTTTGTTGGCAGCCTACATGTGTTACTTCGTTTGGTTTGCGTTCTTCTATGGTAACGTCAGCGGCTTTGCAGGTTAAATCAAAAGTGCTCCTTGGAGCCGCTACATAGAAGGGTATACCATGTTCATGAGCTAATACCGCTACACTATAGGTGCCAATTTTGTTGAAAACCGCATCTTGAACAATTCTATCAGCCCCCACAATGACCTTATTTACAAGCCCTTTACTCATAACATACCCAGCCATGTTGTCAGTAATCAAAGTTACAGGTATACCATCACGCTGCAACTCAAACGTAGTCAACCTCGCCCCCTGCAACAAAGGCCGAGTTTCATCTGCAATAACCTCTATTTTTTTTCCTTGCCCCCAAGCAGCCCGAATAACACCCAAAGCAGTACCATACTCAACAGTAGCCAACTCACCGGCATTGCAATGCGTCAAAATAGTATCCCCATCCACAATTAACTCAGCACCATACTTACCTATAGCATAATTCTGCGCTGCATCCTCATCAGCAATTCGCTGCGCCTCCACAACCACCGCAACCCGCAACCCCTCAACATCCCCCCGATAAGCACGAGCCATATTTAACACACGATCCGTAGCCCAAAACAAATTAACCGCCGTAGGCCTCTGCTGCTTAATAATTGCACTGGCAGCCTCCAAATCAAAAAGCAACCCGGACAAAGTCTGAGCCTTAGAATAATAAGCCCCCAACGCAACCCCAAACGCAGCCGCCGCCCCAAGCAAAGGCGCACCCCGAACACGAAGAGACTTTATAGCCTCAGCCATCTGCTCAACACTACACAAACTCAAAGTAACCTCCTCCAAAGGAAGCCTAGTCTGATCAGGAGTAAAAACCACTCCACTTTCCCATCTAATCATACGCATAATAAACACTCAACAACAAAAAGAAAACACACCCATACAATAGGATTACGCCAAAAACACAAACAAACAACACCATCAGGCATCAACTTAACCCCAAAAACCTAACAAACCACCGCCTTTATCACTCACAACAAATAATAATTTAGAAAATAAAGGCACACAATTTCTTGTGTACCCCTACTTCGCCTTCTTTTTAAACAAAAACAAAACCCCAACAACACCAACCACTAACACAACACCAACTAACACACACAACAAAATAGTACCCAAAAAGACCAAACCCACCCAGACCCCTCACCACCACTATCCGAAGATGCACTTGGCGATGGAATACTTGGCGCAGACTCATCTGGTACAGGCTCAATAGGTGAAGGAGTACTTGGTGATGGTTTGCCAGACCCAGACCCAGACCCGCTACTCGAACTGGAACCGCTACTACCTGAACCGCCATCAGTTGAGATGGGGTTCCAATTAGCAGTGATTACAACGCTGCGTGGGGGCATAGTAAAAGTTGTAGTTACAGTATTGGACAGCGATATACCGCCCTCATTAACCGTCCAGCCAGAAAAAGTGTAACCGGCACGGGTACCGGCATCAATAGTAACGGACATACCTTCTACATAACTACCAACACCTGACGATACCGCATAACTATTAAACACAGACACACTATAAACCGTAAGAGGCATACCATACGTGTAGCTAATGTCATAGTTGTTATAGCCTTGAGTAAAAGGAGACGACCAACTAGTACCCCCTACCTGCACAGTATACACAGAATCATGAAAATAATCCCTACCATACGCTGTAGAAGCACGATTATTTGAAAACACCACCCCCACACCAACAAACAAACGCCAAAAATCTGTAACACTATTAGTGTCAGTAATCCAAATCCCGCCACCATTAACAGCAGCAGTGTTATTGGAAATCGCCCCACCAGTCACAGTAAAAACACCAGCTCCAACATATACACCACCCCCATCTGTAGTGGCGATATTGTTAGCAATTACACCTCCAACCATACTAAAACCAGCTGTCCCAAAATAATCATCATGTAACACTCCACCACCATACCTAGCAACATTATCGGTGATTACGCCATCAATCATGCTAAAAACACCCCTGTTGTATACACCACCACCTGAATATGCAGTATTGTTAGCAATAATACCACTACCAAATAACTCAAAACTACCACCAGTAACCACACCACCACCATGTTGAGCCACTGTGTTGTTGGCGATAACACCCCCAGACATTACAAAACTACCATCAACACCATTGTGTACACCACCAGAATCTGTTGCTACATTGTTGGCGATAACACCCCCAGACATTACAAAACTACCCGAATACACAAACACACCCCCACCTCTACCCGCCATGTTATTGGTAATCATAACACCACCAGACATTACAAAATAACCAGAATACATGAATACACCCCCACCGATAGTGTCAATTGCTGTATTGTTAGTGATCACACTATCACCTGACATCTCAAAAACGCAATTATAAACATACACACCCCCTCCATTTGGCGCTACATTGTTGGCGATAACACCCCCAGACATACTAAAAGAACTATCAAAGGCATACACACCTCCACCCATGCTAGCTGCGTTATGGGTAATTCTACCACTATTCATTATAAAAGAACCAGAGTTCACAACTACACCACCACCAATACTGCCAGTTGCAATTGTTGCTGTGTTACCAGTGATCACACTATCACCTGACATCTCAAAAACGCCACTAGACACATATACACCACCGCCATACTCAGCTGTGTTACCAAAAATCGTACCTCCAGACATTACAAAACTGCCAAAAAACACTAACACACCACCACCCAAAGGTGCTGTGTTACCCGTGATTGTACCACCAAACATACTAAAAGAACCTAACACGTACACACCACCAAATCCATTACCCCCATTGTTGCCGGAAATTTCACCATCAATCAGAATAAGTGTACCATCTGAACTAACAAGCACTCCTCCACCAATAGCATCAGGTGTATGAGTTACAATAATACCATCAAGCACCAATCGTCCATAACGTGCAACACCAATAGTGGCACGATCGGATGCACCAACCAACCTAAAAAAACTCTCACCATTTTGACTTGTTAACGTAATGTCTTTATCTGCTGGAATGTTTAGTGCTGAATTTGTGAGTGTAATGTCTGCTGTAAGAGTAATAACAGTGGGTCCAACAGCATTGTTAACGGCAGTTCGAAGTGCAGATTCGTTTCCAACGTTTATAGGTTCAGTTGCAGATGTAAATGGGGAAATGCTCGTAAAGGTAGAAGATATGGACGAGGAGAGTAACACAAACATACACAGCAAGGAGATAAGTGAGAAGAGTGTGCCTTTGTTGTAGAGTTTGTGTAAATCAGTTTTAGGGTTAGAGTTAGAGGTTAGTATGGCATATTTCATATTTAATAGCCTCTGGTTGCTTGAAGAATTAGATGTGTTAACACAGATAAAAGTTTGGTATATTGTTGTATGGCGTTACGATTTTTATGTAAAGCTACAATTTTTTTTAGGCATTTTGTTTTGAAAGTTTAGTAGAATGTTGTTAAAAGTAGAGGTGGTTAAGGGTTAGATGGTTAGTGGTCGGTGGGGTTTTTTAGGTGGGTGACTACTTCTATAGGTGTGTCTTGGGTGTTTTTTAGTCGTTTTTTCCATTCTTCGCCTATGGTTAGTAGGGCGAATATGCCTGAGACTTCGGCTTTTGCTTTTTTTGTTAGGTTTACTAGGGCTTCTTGGGTTTCGCCTGTTTTGATCATGTCGTCTACTATTAGTACACTGTCGCGTTTTTTTATGGCTTCTTTGGGTATGTATAGTGTTGGGGCTATGCCTGAGTCGCGTCCGAGTATGTATGTTTCTTCTAGGAAGCCTTTGACGCCGATTTTTTTGTCGGGTTTGGCTATGATTAGGTTTACGCCTAGGGCGTTTGCTACCATGGTGCCTAAGGGTATGCCGTCGGTTGCGGTGGTTAGGACTTTGGTTACTCGTTTTCCTGCAAAGTTGGCTAGGGCGTGGTTTGCGGCTTGTTGTAGGATGTTGTAGTCGCCTATGATTTCGGTGTTGTCAAAGTAGCCGTTGTCGTCGAATTTTATGCGGCTTCTAAGTTCAACGTCTAAGCCGACGAGTTTGGTTAGTATGCGTAAGAGTTGTTTTGATCTTGCAGTGTTTGGGAGAACGTGTCCTTTTGCGTATCGGCTTAGGACTGTGACGGGTAAGCCTGTTTTTGCACCTAGTTCGCGGTAGGTTATGTTGCGTCTGTATTTTGCTGTGCGTAGAAGGTCAATTGTCATTAATCTTAATTTTAGATCTTCAGCGTGGGTACTCAACTTTTTTCTTGCGCTCCTGTTTTTACATTTATGAGTCAAAGATTAGGATAGTTACAAGGTATGGCAGGCTTACAATTTATAGCTATCGTTAAAATTCAGATATAAAAACAGAAGAAAAATTATGAACCCCCTGAAGAAATGCAAGGTTTTTTAATGCAAACAACAAATCTATAACAATAATAAAAGGAGAATTCACAGACGCACCGACTAAAACGTTTATTTATCGTTTCCCTGTTTGGCTCAATTATCTTTATAGTAAACATGTTTCTACAGCCCCCAATTAACTATATGTTCATAGCACTTCAAGCAATACTTTTAGCCCTCAGCGGATTGTTCATAAAAAAAGTGGGTGCAACATATGCGGGAGCAGTTGGCGGATTATTAACAGCTTTAGGCAGTCCCGGACTGGGATTATTTACCTTTCTTGCCTTAATAATATATGGCGTCCTAGTTGATCTTTCACTGTTTGTCTTCAAAATTAAAGGCTCCCCAAACGGAGTAAATCGTAACCGCCTCATTGCCGCCATAGCTGTTAGCACCATGCTAATTGGCATAATAACATACAGTGCAACTGTAACAATGCCCGAATACATTTTTACACAAGCAGGAATCCCCCACACCTTCATCCTACAAAGAAGCCTAATCCTTGACATTATGGTAATGTTTATGGGCCCCGCAACAGGAGCCACCGCAGGCTACGCCACCGCATACCTATGGAACAAATACCTAAAAAACATTGCACTAACACTCTAACAACAAGTTTAAAAAAGAAATTGAGCTACAAGTTGAGTTAAAAATTAAGAAGGGAAGAGTTGACGAATTTTTGCGTCAGCTACTTTGGCAATCATGGCATTTGAAACTAGGATACATTTAACACCTGTCAACTCTGCAAGCTCAGCAGGCTTGGCATCCTGAGTTACCAGCAACAGATCATGAAGTTTTGCGTATTCTACAATTTCACGATCCTTAACACCTTTTAAACCAACTTCTTGAGCGGTAACTACACTGTAATTTAAAGCTTCAAAATACTCTTTCAGACCGGCAAACATTTCGTCAAGCAAAATTTTCAAAAAATTCACCACAATAGGAAAATTAGGGTTTATTGTTTGTTAAGTCTGCAAGAATTTCTTTAGCATGATTCACATTAATCATTCGTGCTTTAGCCATACGTTCAGCAATTGCCTCCACAAGTTCAGTTGGCGCCCCCGCAGCAAGTGCAACATTTCGTGCATGCAAAGACATGTGACCACGTTGAATGCCCTCACTGGAAAGCGCACGTAAAGCCGCAAGATTTTGTGCTAAACCAACAGCAGCTAAAACCTCTCCAAACTCATTAGAAGACTTTACACCCAAAATTTTCATACATATTTTTGCAATTGGATGAGTCCTCACGGCACCACCAATTAAACCAACAGCCATAGGTAACTCAATAAAACCTTCCAAGTCACCATTAACATTTTTAACCCATTGCGAAAAAGAGGTGTATTGTCCGTTTATGGCAGCGTATGCATGAGCACCAGCCTCAATAGCACGATGATCATTACCGGTAGCTAAAACAACAGCTATTATACCATTAAGAGCCCCTTTGTTGTGCGTTGCAGCACGATAGGGGTCTGCAACTGCAAAAGCAGACGCATAAGCAATACCTTCCACAATTTCCTCACCGCCAAGAGCTTCTTTAGGAATGGTACATGAGGCTCGTACAAGCCGTTTAGTGGCAAGATTGGAAAGAATCCTCAGACAAACATGCCCACCGGTTGCTTGCTCAATTAGAGGCGAACAAGCTTCAACCATAGTGTTAACAGCGTTAGCACCCATAGCATCTCGACAATCCACATACAATTCAACAATAAGCATCTCACCCATAGAGGTGTTTATAACTCTTGCATCTAGATCTTTTGCACCACCCCCATAATGAATAAGAGCAGAATCTTGATCATTAGCTTTCTTTAAAATCGCATCTTTAATAGCTAAAACGTCGTCTTTAGCTTTATTTGCATTATCTAATTTAACAACTTGAATTTGCCCAATCATTACAGGCGCCGTACTGCCAGTGTGAAAACCACCGCCTTCACGAACAATTTTTGCAGCATAACTAGCTGCAGCAATAACACTTGGCTCCTCAGTTGCCATAGGTATGAGGTATTCCTTACCATTAATTAAAAAATTTGTACCAACACCTAAAGGTTCAGGAAAAACACCTATAACATTTTCAACCATGTGATTAGCCACTTCAAGAGGTAATGCACCAGTCTGCCCAATAAGTTGAACTTCGTCATCAGTTAAACCTGCAAAATCTTTAACAACAGCAAGACGTTCCTTAGGGGTAAGTTTGTAGAAGCCCGAACCAATAGATGAAGAAGAGGAGGCTTTAGACATATCAAACACTATCCAATGCCCAATACACTAACCTTTACACTTTTAACTTTATCGTAAAAAGTTAAAAAGTTTCAAGACAAAAAAATAACGCTCAACAATCACCTTACAACAACTCTTAACAAGTTTAGGCTCTGTAATAAAATAACATATAATTGTAGGTAGCTAACACTATTTTAAACCCATTAAAAACGTCTTTTACGACCTATAGCGGTCTAACTGACGTATAGCCATTACAAGTTACTTTCTTACAAATGCTAAGCAACAATATTTTTCCAAAATCTCAACCATGTGCCGCGTAAAAAACTTTGCATTTGTCAGGGGTTTGTGAATATATGCAAGTATGAGTAATGACAAGAATCTAAAGTACACTCTTTAGAATTTGTATGTTGAATATGGACGTATGGAAAAAATAGATTACTTTTACCGATATAAAAAAGGAGAGTAACGCAAATACGCTATACCCTTAGACATTTATCAGTCTAAGTGTAATTAGGGATTCTCTACGGTACATGCCCACAACAGTACTACACTCAAATTCTATCTTTGACGAGGTATCTTGTGAACCAACAACCGAATATACTTTGATGCTACTCCACAACCTTTGTTCAAATCAGCATATTGCTCAAACTTACCGTTTTTATCACGTTGCGTTACCCACTCCCATCTGCCATCGTCCCTAGCAGGCAAATTACCTACAAAATCTTTATCATATATTATACCGCCAATAAAATCAATAACCTCTGTATCTGAGGCTGTAGCTTTTCTATATACAAGATAGAGATAGTCTCCACCAGCCTTTTCATTTAAGTCGATACTAATTCGTGTATATCCTGAAGGAATGCTGGGATTACTGTTTAATATTCCACCGCTAATTACAAAAATATCAGAGATCGCCCTGCCTGTATAATCATTATAATTGGACATTTGTCTAGTTGTATAAAATATATTTATTTTCTTGCTGGTTGGAATTGTGTGTTTGTTGCAGTCCAAAATTTGGTTTGTTTTCTCTACAAAAGCTTCCGTGTTATTCTCTCTATCTGCAAAAGCTTCAAGCACGACACGATTGTACGGGGAAGGAATATAAGTATAATTACTAGAAGCTGAGAAGACATTTAGATCAGTCATCACAGGCGCATATATTACGTGTCCTTTAAGTTTGACACCCCGATCTGTACAATTTTTGTTAAATTCGGTTTTAATTTGAGTTGCTTTAGTTGGCAATACAAGATTAACAAAGTCCCACAGGGGTATCATATTGGTTTTTTCATTAAACCTATCTATACCGCAAACGGCAGAATTAGAGGCTGTAAGTGAGGTATACCAGCTGTCATATTTTTTAGTAAAATCAGCCCAGGACATTGCACTCAGATTACCACCCCAAGCAGAAATTTTTTCAGTTGTGTTCTTTTGAAAATGTTCACGCTCCTGTGTGGAGGTAGTTGTGTTGGAGGCTGAAAAGTTTCCAAAAGAGCCTTTAACAATCGCTTCCAACTTTGTGTTATCTGTTATTTTGGTACTTGTATACATAGCTTCAGCAGTAGCTATGCCACCCCAATGGCAGTCAACTATTACGTGACTACCATAAATGGCTAACATGTCATTGGCAGTTTTATCAGCGCAGTCTTTTTTAAATTGCTCAGTCAAAAAATCTTTAAGAAAAACCAAAGAAGTATTTAGAATGGTTTCATCCTTAATACGAACTTGACCCATAGCTTTGATAAATTTGGAAGTGCGATTTTCTGTTTTTTTAGTATCAAAATTTAGATCCACTGAAACAGAGAAAGCTCCAGCATAACTCACACCATTTTTGGTATTGAACGCAGTAATTAGATCCGATACGCTTTCTGTTATTGTAACCGCAAACGTCGTATGTTTACCTAAAATTTCCTGCTTAACCATACCGATTGCAGTTAACATGTCAATATCAATAACTGCATTGTTTCGTTTAATAAAGTTAGTTGTTATAGTTTCAGCTTGTGATTTACGGAAATTATTTCCCCTTTTCAACGTATAGCACTATTCACGACAACACATAACAAACAAATGATTTATCAGATGCCTTTTCAGCAAATACTTCACCTCCAAATTAATGACATG
>Ga0123356_10007524_pt1 | contig 10862 bp, 11 predicted proteins | sample TergutEmb28metaG_2_FD_92546 | JGI IMG/M metagenome (GOLD analysis project Ga0123356, IMG submission 92546) | Embiratermes neotenicus P3 segment gut microbial communities from Petit-Saut dam, French Guiana - Emb289 P3 | ecosystem: Host-associated > Arthropoda: Insects > Digestive system > Gut ... | reverse complement strand
TTGTACAGTCCGAGCTTGTCACCCATGCGGACCATCGGCACGCTGTACGCACCACCGAGATCGCCCAAAATTTTACCGACGAACGCATTCAGTTTGGTTTCGTCAACCATTGCCGCTTCCTTCCTGCCAACCCGGCCAGGCGCCGGGATGTCGACCCGATCGGGCCCGCGGGCCGACCACATCGTCCGTCGTCAGAGTGCGGCATAGCTGTCCAGGGGCACGTCCCCCATTTGGGGGACAAAGCGCACGGACATATCGTCCTCTCGGGTTCCGGCCCCACCGATCAGCGAGCAGTGATCATTGTGTGTTGGCCGGTCGCACTCTCTGCGAGCTTTCCCTTTGGGAGTGGGATGGGATCAAATGGCGGTCGCTGCCCTGCCACCTGGCGGCCTCGTCCATGAGATCCTGGTGGCGCTCCGGGCCGTCGGTGCTGGCGCCCGCTCGAACCACATTTCCCCAATGGGAGAGCCGAACGTCCGCAGCTGACGCTCCAGCCGATAACGAATGGTAGAGTGGCGCACGGCCAGATGCCTTTTGGAAATGCGGTCGATCGCACGAGGCGATCAGCCTACCTCGTGTGATGGAGTGAGCCGGCGGCTTACGGCCTGGTCTCGAACAGCAGGCGCACCAGTTCGGCCTGTCGATGTGTATCGGTCTTGCTGAAAATTCTTTTGAGATGTGTGCGCGCGGTACCGACCGTGATACCGAGCTCGTCCGCCGCTTCGGTAACACTCCGACCCTGGGCCAACAGAGCCGCCAGCGTCGCCTCCTGCCGTGTCAAGCCCAGGGTCGTCGCAATGACGTCAAAGTCACTATGTGTCTTGTGGTGCGGATCACGAACGAAGACCAGTGTGTGCGCGGGACCGATGTCCTGCAGACGGTCCCCGTTTGCAGCGCTGACAGAAACGGCGCGTGCGACCAGCGGTCTGCGCGACGACGGACGGGACAATGCGCACAACTTGCCTGAGCCGTCCTGCAATGTACGCCGCAGCCGGCCTGTATCCGCGTCCCGCGCCCCCATCAGTTCGCCACGCTTCCAGTAGAGCCCATCCTTGGCTTGAATGATCCGCTCTGCCGTGCGGTTGAGATGGACGACGAAACCGAGGCGGTCCAGCAGGAATATGCCAAGATCGCCGACCTCATCGAGGGCTCTCTCGAGCATCGCGGAGCGCTCGCCGAGATGCTCCAATCGGCTCCTTATCGGAAGGGTCGCCTCGAGCGTCGGCAACACCGATTGCAATGTTCGAACCTGCGCGGGTGAAAATGATCCAGCGGTCTGAGGTCTGCAGGCGACGACAAGCGTCGAACGGGTCGGCCGTGCTGCTATGCCGTAGTGGCCGCCCACTGGCCGGATCGCTTCCTGATAGACCCTGCTCCGATAATATATTTCCTTCGGTACCACGATGTCGTCCGGAATCACACGCCCGATTTCCATTCGTGCGGTCAGCTGTTGTAATTCGGCGCTCAGGGAGGCAAACAGACCGAGCTGCTCGTCTGTCAAGCGTACGCCCCGCATGACCGGCTGCGACTGTATGGGATGGTCGCCTTGGGCGGACGCAACAAGGAGATGATCTGCTCCAAGCATATCAGTGAGCGCCGTCAGCGCGGCGCACCACGCATCGGCGTCAATGATCCCAGCATGAAGCAGTGCAGCGACCTCCGATGGGTCCGCCATTTGATCCCGCTTTCACCGCGCGATAGACGGCCCATGGATATAGCGAATATGAAACGGGAGCGAAAGAAAAATCTGCCATCGGGCCTTTTTTAATCATGCCAGCCCGGTGGAGCACGTGGCGAGCCGTCTGGAGAACCACAGGCTGCCGATCGTGGATGATCCAACGACCACATGGGGGGACGCGTATCGTCGGCCTGGGACCGATGCCGGTATCGAAGGTCGTCAAATTTCCAAGCAAGACGGCGTGCCTCCATGGCACGAACCCGCTGATGTCACCACGGTGTGCGGGTCTATCTGGCTGCTGGACCGCTCTGGACCTCGGCTTGATCCGCGTCGATCACCGCCAAAACCTGCTCGACCGAAATCCGCGCCATGCCGTCGCTGATAGACACACCACCCGGCGGCGTGATTGCTACGACTCGACTAGAGTGGCGAAACGGGGGAACGGCACCAAACAAACAATACGTGCGAATGCCCACTGCTGCAGCCATGTTCATGAATCCGGTGTCGTTGCCGACATAATAAGCTGACAGGCTGAGCACCGCTGCGATTTCTGGTAAGGTCCAGTCGATTGCAGAAGTAATCGTAGCGGAGCGCACTGATGACTGGATCTCCGCGACGACGGATTCCTCCGCCACCCCGCCAACAAGTACCACGTTTGAGAGACCGCGCGTAGCAAGCGCATCAGCTAGAGCCACGAACCGCCTGGTGCTCCATTGTTTATACGATTCCGACGCGCCGATGCCGAGCGCCACAGGCGTCATTCTGATCCGAGAACGCACTGCCTTTAGGGCAGCCCCTTCAAGGGGAAGGTTTGGTTCAGCTTCTGTCATTCGAATTCCAGCAGCGCGTATCCACTGCGTCGCCTGCTCAAATGGATGCAACTTGAACATCGAATCAGGCAATTTGGGAGGGCGATTCAGAAACCACCGCTGAACTCCATAGCCGTACCCAAACCGTTCCGGGATACCCGCAATCATTGCGAGTAAGGCGAGTGTTTTGCTGTGGTGCAACAGATAGATTGCGTCAAACTGCCGCGCACGCAGAGCGATGACAGTACGAAGGAGTCCAGTGATACCGTCGTTGACACCACGTCGGCCTTCTGGATTACGGTCGAGCCAGAATACGTCGCGTACAGTGTCTTCGGTACTGAAAATCCAATCCGCGCGAGAGCGTGGTTTGGTGATTAAAGTTATTGGATGCCCAACGTGGGCGGCAATTGCTCGGATATGCGGCAAATGCCAGATCATGTCGCCGATTCCAGGTAGCGGTTGCACCACCGCTACGGCCCGACTGGATTGCGTCGACCCCGAATCCACTTCCCGCGTCCCCTCTGAATCTCCCTATTTCGAATGTCTATATATCGGCCCGCAGCACATCGTGCATTCAGAATAGCCCTCGAGCAACCGTCTCCACCCCTGGTCCTACCAAAGGTACGCTGCGGTCTCCCTTATTCTAACGACCTTTGGGTGCGTGACGGTCTCCCAACAAGTCACCTAGGATTAAATTCGACGAGTAGCAGTACCGGCCGCCCGATACGTCAACACCTTGTCACATCACACGGCACGGGAGGCGTTCGCGTGACATCACGGGTTTTCTCCACCGAGAGGCGCGGACAGGGCGTGATTGAGTGGCGATACGGTCGCGGTGGCCGGATCGGTCCCGTCGCACCCGGTGGGCCTATCCAGACCCGATGGCCAGTCGGCCCCGCGTCTGGGTTCTGGGACCATATCGGTGTCAATACGGCGTGTACTGCTTCTCATCGATAAAGTCGGATTGCAGCAGCACGCTGATCTCCCGCTTCAGGCGGTGTCGTTCGTCGTTTGTCCGGTAAATCGAGCGCGCCAGCTCAATAAATTCTGTATCGAAGCTATTGTCCGCCTCCTTGCGGCGGATGGCGTCCTCGATATCCCATAGCTGGCGGTTCACATCACGGAGCGCAGCCTCCAGCCGGCTCAGTGCCTCGGGTGTAGGCGTAATCCCGTCGAGCGACGCGCGCAGCGCTTCCAACTCACGCGATGCATGTTTAACCGACACGGGTGATTGCAACCGCTCAACCTTGATCTCCAGGATGGTCTTGCGGTCAATCACCTCGCCCAGGACGCCGGCATCAGTGGGCGCTGTTCCGTCATGTCATTTTGCACCCAGGCGTGTTTCCGCGTCAGTGGTCACGATCGGCATAACTGCTGGAGGATGCGTGCGATGCGCTAGGAGCGCAAGGGCCTCGAGCCCGCATGCATATGCTCTTGTCTCTGTATTCCCGCCTTGGCTGGTTCTGGCAACAAGCGGTCGTGTCCGTCACGCCGGCGCTTACGAAAGCCCCACCCGCAACCTCCGGCGCCATTCTCCAGCGGGTCGGCGACCGCTTCGTCCGACAAGCAACGCTCGCCTGCCTGTTCGATTAGCTCATCCAGCATCCGAATGAACGCCCGCGGTATCATGGACACGTGATCATCGTCCGTAGGTGGACCCACCGCTACACAGCACGGATTCGGCCGGATCGCCAAGCGCGATCGCATCCCAGACGATAGCGGACAACGTCGCCTTCGTTCGTGGTCGATCGCCTCCGCGGCGCATGTCAGTACTCCCGACGGATCACGGCGCCGCCTGGGATCGGGTCAGTCTTGCCAGAAGGTCAAGGTCGAATTCAACCCGCTGTCCTGCCAACTAACGGCCGATAAGCAGATCATCGATGTCATCGACAGACTCACCGAGCCCAGTACGGTCGTCCGCGTCCGTGGGTGGCGCTTGGTTCTCCTAATGCGGCCGGCCCCCTGGAATCTTCTGCTCCTACTCAGCCGCAGTGTTCAGTAGCTCGTGCGCACGACTGAGCTGAGATCCAGTTCAGCATGCCCGAGCCTGAGGTGCGCGACATTCTCAAACGAACGAGTGTTGAAGCGTATGACGGCGAGGCGCTGCAGAGCGAATGGACGCTGAACACACTGCAGCTGCGGCGGGCGGAATTAAAGTTTGATCGAGGAGCCGGAGCGTTTCAACGCGGAGACGGATGACGTCTATTGCGAGACAGCGATTGTCGCCATCAAGGCGAGCGATCGCCGGGCTTCGCTGACAGCTGCCGATGCGCAGCAAGGCGACCTCGTGACAGCATGCATGCAAAGACGATGGCGGAGGCACCGATATCGACCCAGCGTCTGGTCGAGGCAGTACGCGGGCTGAGGGAGAGCGTAGGTGCGCCGAAGCCGGTAGCCCGCGCGACAGACCGGCGGGTGCCGGTCACGACATCAATCTGCGGATGTCCGCCGCCATTTCCGCGGGCGATTGTCCGGCCTCTATTGGTGCGATGAACCGCCCGTCGGGTCCCATCAGATAGATGACCGAACTGTGGTCCAGGGAATAGTCGTCCGGCCTCGGGCCCGTGGCATGCATGGCGTAGTAGACCCGGTATTCCCTCGCGACTTTTGCGATCTCAGCCGGCGTGCCGGTCAGACCGATCAGGGTCGGGCTGAGTGCGGCGGTGTAGCGCCGCATCACCTGCGGCGTGTCACGCCTGGGATCGAGGGTGATGAAGACCGGCGTCAGGTCCTTCGTCTTCGTTCCGAGGGACTGCAGCGCCGTCGTCATCGCGTTCAGAGCGGTCGGGCATATATCGGGACAGAACGTGTAGCCGAAATACACCAGCATATACTTGCCGCGGAAATCGCTCGCCGTGACGATCTTCCCCGCATCGGTTTCCAACCTGAAGGGCCCGCCGATCGAGGGCCTGTCGCTGTTTGCGCCGCGCCACAGGAAGCCGCCGATCAGGAACGCCAAGAGAGCGCCAAGCAGCCCGCCGACATAAATGCCGGCGGACGGCCGAGCCGGGCCGCGTTTGGTGGTGGGTTTCATCATCCCGCCTGGTAGCGCACCGATCGGTCGTGTTGGCAAGGCGTCCCGGTCACGGTCATGGCACCAGACAGCAGATCGCGCGGCTGCCCCTGCTCGGTCGCGCCCGCCCTCACTTCGGGCCCGAACCGCGCATCGGCATGCCCGGCATGGCCATCTGGCCCGTGCCGCGCTGATGCGTCGCTGGCGCGGTGGCGCCCATCGCCTGCACCATCGCAGTCACGGTGATGCTGCCCGCGTTTTCAAAGGTCAGTGTGAGGGGGAAGGACGTGCCGGCAACCAGCGCGTGCTTCAGCCCCATCAGCATGATGTGATAGCCGCCTGGTGCCAGGGTCACCGGGTTGCCCGGCGTGACCGCCAGGCTTGCCACCGGCCGCATCTTCATCACGCCATGGTCGTCAATCGACTCGTGCAGTCCCGCCGAGGCGGCAACCGGCGTCGCAACACTGGTCAGCGCGTCGGGCGCACCGTGGTTGGTGATTGTGAAGTACACGACGCCCGTGGCACCGGCCGGCATCGCGCGTGACCACACATGGTCGATCCGGATGTTCACCGGATCCGCGAGCGCGACCGCGGAGACGAGTGTCAACAATACGATGAGCCATGAGCGCATGACGCGTCCTCCGCTATTTCGAAATGCGAACCGCAATAGCTGGCATGCTGCGACGTGGAGCGCATCAATGGTGGTGACCATGGCCGCCTCCCGCGGTGAGGGGCAATGGGTGCGCCGCAATCTCGCGAATGGCCGCATCCAGCGCCGACGCCTGGTCCCACCCGCCCGGGTCGCCCGGCCGCCATCTGAGCCGGAGCCAGCCGTTCTGATCGACGAGCATCTCGGTGCCCGCCAGCGTCCCGGCCTTCTCTCCCGCCAACAGCGCGAACGCGTCCCAGGCATCTGCCCCAAGTGCGACGCACGCCGTGCCGACAGGCTTTACCGAGTTGTCGCGCGCCAGCACGATGCTCGCCATCGGGATGCCCGCAGGCGCGAGTGGCGGCGTCACACTGTGGTCGGCCGCGATGATGTGCACAACCTTGTGGCGTAGGTCGTCGCGGTCAATAGCGCTGCCGTCGGCGCAGATCGCATCAAACCGGGGGAGCTCGATCGGGTGGTTCCATTGCCTGCTGCTGCGCATACTGAAGCCGGCGTTGTTGGCCTTCAGGAAGTCGATCACCGACCAGATATCATCGGGGGTCAGCCGCTTGCCGAAGGCCGGCATGACGAAGTGGCCCGGCGATATTGCGATGCCGCGCGAGATGAACCAGTAGAGGTCGCCTTCCATCGGCGCCCAGAAATGGCTTGCGGTGAGGTCGACCGGTGAGATCGGCAGTGACTTCGCCAGCGGCCCGTCGCCGCGTGCGTTTGTGCCGTGGCACATGACACAATTAGCGGCGAACAGCCCGCCGCCTCGCACGATGGACTGGGCGGCGAACCCGGTGGGCGAGGTGTCAAACGTGGTCGGATAGGCGTCGACGCTCACCAGCGGCTCGATGTCCGGCCAGGCGAGGACAAGGCATACAACCAGCCCAGCCAGTGCCGGCAGGAAGATCGGGCGCCAGAACCAGCCCCACGCCACCAGGACGCCCGCGATCAGGCTGGGCACCAACGCCCGCAGCAACAACCGCTGCGCGACCGGGTCGGTGAACAGATCCAGCGCCGGGCGAATCGCGAAAGGCCAGACGGGCTCGACATGCGCTGACGGGATTGTGGAAGCGAGGAACGCCGCCACCACGATCACTGCGGCGCCGATGAGTGTTTCGGCACCGATCGAGGCGCGCAACGCGCGCCGCGTGAGCGGTCGGACCGGATCGCGCAGCCGCTCCGTCAAGAGGAGGCGGTTGATGCCAGCCAACACCAGCAGCACAGAGAACAATGCCAGTTTGATCAGCGCCACGTGGCCGTAGGCGGTGCCAAACAAACCGCCGAGGCCGCCGATCAGCTGCCAGGCCTGAATGACGGCCGTGCAGGCGATCGCCAACACCGCGGCGAGTCCGACGGGTGTGAAGCTCTCGCACGCGCTCGCCGCGGCCGCCGGTGGCAGAGAGCCAACCAGCAGCAACAATGGCAGCAGCCCGCCGAGCCACGCGCCGGCGGCCAGGAGGTGCACCGCCTCCGAGGCGACCAACACAGCCCCGAGGCTGCCGCCGGCCGCCCCGGCGTGGCCTAAGGCCCCCTGCATCCCGAGCGCTGCCCCGGCGAGCAGCAGCCCTATGGCCAGACGCCTATTGCGTCCGCCCAGGAACGGCAAAGCGAGTGCGAGCAATGCAAGTCGCACAAGCATGAGCTGACCAAAGCGGGTCGCGTGCATGACCTTGCCCAGCACCGCGACGGTGCCGCTCAACGAGTGCGTGCCGGCAATGGCGGCCGCCTCCAGCAGCATCCAGCCGATGCCAAGAAGTACCGCCAGCGCGGCGGAGCATTTGGCCAGGCGGACCAGGCGGTGCCGTGCGGCCGGCGCTTCCGACGGCGCCGCGTGCAAGCCCGCCGGGGCCACCCAGATGAGCGACACCAGTGTCCCGAACAGGCAGGCGAGTGCGAGCAGATGCGAGCCGCGCAGCAACGCCCCGATGATCGTACGCGTGTCCACCCGTCGGACCCTGTGGAGGTCAGGGCGAGACGGTGAAGTGGAAGCTGCCCTCGGTCTTGTGGGTATCAACCGAGGTCGCGTGCCACGTCACCTTGTATTCTCCCGGCGCCAGCCTCGGCAGGTCCACCGCCAGCCTGGTCTGGTTGCCAGCGACGAGATGCGGGTGACCTTCGTCGACGCGCCGGCCCTGCGCGTCCTGCACCTCGATGGCGCTGAACGCCGGTTCGACACCCTCCGTGAAGTCGATGATCACCGCTTTGGGTGGCACCGGAACCTTGCTGCCAACCGGCGGACTGCTGTTTTTAAGGAAGGCGTGGGCGAATGCTGGCGAGGCCGCAAGCAGCATCGCTGGGAGGATCAGATGTGCGCAACGCATGATGATCACCACTCCACGAGGGGTTTGCCGAGCGTGTTCGGCATCAGGTCGTCGAAAAAGAGGTGGAACATCCCGATCACACCGATGTTGTGCCCGGCCGCGCCATTGAGCGGCCAAAGCACTTCGGCAGAAATCGCGGTGTAAGTCCCGGTCCACACCGCGCCGGTGCCGAGCAGGAAGCTCGTCGGCTGGCTGGTGCCGGGCACGGCGGACGATCCGGCGGCCGAGGTCCAGGCAAGCTCGATCACGGGCGTCAGATTGGCCGCGACGCCGGTGATGCCGGCGTCTTTCACCTGCGACTGCAAATAGGGGATCGAGTACTGCAGCGTCAGGCCGCCAGACCAGGTGTTGATGAACCCGCCGGCAGTCGGGCCGCTGTTGGGCATGTTGTAGTCAAGCTCGCCCGTCAGGGCGAAAGGCCGGATCGGTGCCCAGGGGATGTCGCCGAGGCCTTTGCCGAAGAACCCTGAGAGGGTGGTGGTGTTGAACCCTGATTCGATCCCGACGGTGCCGGCGCGGCCGAAAGCCTGGCTGACCTGTACCGAGCTCATGAACTCGTGCGCGGGAAGGGTGATCCAGTTGTACTTCAGCTGCACAAAGGCATCGCCAAACCCTGCGTGGCTCTTGCCCCCGTCCGCCATGTCATGAGCGACGAAACTCCAGTCGGTGCCGACGCCAAAGCCGAGATTTGGCGTGATCGTCTTGTCGTACTCAAAGTGGGTGTCGGTGATCCAGGTCTCACCGTCGGGGCTTTGCAGTGAGATCTGTGGCAGGGTGGCCTCGTCGGCGACGCCAGGGTCGTCAATCAGGTTGGTGTTGACGAAGATGCGCGCGCCAGCCATCGCGTGGGCAAAGGCGTGCTGGGGAATGACGGTGGCGCTGACCGCAATGATCGCGGCCAGCCGGATTGTTCGGCGCATGTTGGATTCCTGGACATGAGTTGTGCGCCGTGTCGCGCGCGACACGGCTCGCAGAGGACCGGGAACTCAGGCCAGGACGGGAGGTGCCCTCGATTGCGCGAGGCGGAACGGAATCGACGGCGGCGCAGCGGACGGCGGCGGCAGTCCGGGACGATGGAACAGCGTCGCAATGGGCGCGGGCAACCACGGACCGCCGGGGGGCAACAGCGGAGCGGGCACGGCAAGCGTGCTGACGAGCGGACAGAACAGAGAGAGCGGGACGTGGTGGTGCTGAGCGGGCGGCGTCTTGCCCTGGTCAGCGGAACCCGCGTGGCAGATGACCGCCGCCCGATTGAGTGCGAGCGGCAGCTCCATATCCGGCACCGCGGCGCCGAAGGCGAGCTGCGCGATCAGCGCCAACAGCGCAAAGAACAAACCGGACGGGCGGGGGCCGGAGCGCCGCATGGCCGGACCATACGGCCCGGCTGATGAATTGAGAAGCAGATTGCTCAGCTGTCAGTCGCAATCGACGAATGCGGAGAGGGCGACGTCAGGGCGACGGAGCCGGGCGCCAGGTCACGCCGTCCTCATAGCCGAGCTCGACGAGAAGCGGCCCGATGAGCAGGTGCAACGCGCGCATGTCCGCGTAGGTGAGATCCTGCCGCCACCGATCGATTGATGAGTCGAAAATCGCACCCGCCGCCTTTATCGCCCCGGGGGCATCGGCGTCGATACCGAGAGTATCCTGAGCCGGCTGACCCGACGGCACGAGAACGCAATCACACCAGGGCAACCCCAGAAATTCAAGCAAAGGCCTGAGCGTCGCTTCAGGCTCACGGACCAGATCCTCATAGCGCAGCTCGTAATAGCGGGGATCGCGCCTGAATCGCTGGGCCGCCTGCACCGCCGCGCGCCACCGGACGGCGCATCGCTGCGCGGCGGCAACGCTCTCCGAGGGCGCATGGTCTAGCTTGGCAAAGGGCGTTTGGCGCAGCGAGCACACCACGTCACGGCCGTCGCGGACGATGTGAACGAGTTTTGCATAGGGGAAGTGCCGGCGCACAAATCCGAACCGTTCGGCGTTGTTGGGTGTTTTGTCCACCCAGACCGCTTTGCCGGACCGCTCGAGAACGGCGCGATGGACCCGTGCGATGAACTCCACCTGTGAACGGCTTTCGCGCTGCCATTGCGTGAACAGGGCCGGATCCCAGCCAAGCCGCGTGCCGAGATCGTCGGGTGACGACACGCGGCGCAGAAACACCGTCGTTTCCGGTGTGCTGGCGATCATCGGGTGGCGCCCGAGCAGGGTGCGCAGCAATGTCGTGCCACTGCGCGGCGCGCCACCCACAACGACGATCGAGCGGCAGTCCGAACGGCGGGGCGCAAGCGGACTGCGTATCAACCACCACAGCCGGTAGCCAAGGAGAGCGAAGAGAAAAGATCCAGGCGTCTCTGCGCCGACGGCGAGCATCGAGCGCGAGCGG
>Ga0123356_10007523_pt1 | contig 10862 bp, 10 predicted proteins | sample TergutEmb28metaG_2_FD_92546 | JGI IMG/M metagenome (GOLD analysis project Ga0123356, IMG submission 92546) | Embiratermes neotenicus P3 segment gut microbial communities from Petit-Saut dam, French Guiana - Emb289 P3 | ecosystem: Host-associated > Arthropoda: Insects > Digestive system > Gut ... | reverse complement strand
TGGTCGGGGTGACTGGATTTGAACCAGCGACTCCTACGTCCCGAACGTAGTGCTCTACCAGGCTGAGCTACACCCCGAAACTGCCACAGAACCCGCGGCGCGGACGGCTTGAGCGGCGGGCCGCGGAGTTTACTGAACCGGCCCGCCGCCTTCAATGCCGGGCCCCTGGATCATGGGAAAAACCGGCCTGCGGCCGCCTGCGGGTGTATCTGTGCCGGCCCATCCCTGGCCGGCACCCTTCGGGCCGACCTTCGGTCGTCCAAATCCGCTCCTGCGAATTCGTTGGACGATGCCTGCGTTGCCGCCGGCAAAAGGCGGGGCTCGACGCGCCTTTCCCTGAGTCACTCCGCCAGCCGTTTGCGCAACGCAAGTCCGACAGGCTGACTAGCTCCCTGCCTTGTGCAGGACCACGTGGCCGAGGTGCATGATGAAGACCGGGTGCTCGGTCGCATGGATGTCGCTGAGGACATTGCCTGGGACTGCCACGACGTCGGCCACCTTGCCCGCTTCGAGCGTGCCCACCTCGCGGTCGATTCCCAGGAGCTTGGCCGCATCCCGCGTGCCTGCAAGCAGGGCGGCCGCCGGAGTCATGCCGAGATCGGCCATGAGCCCGAATTCCATCCCGTTCATGCCATGCGGGTAGACCCCGGCGTCGGTCCCGAGGGCAATCGGCACGCCGATGCGCAGCGCCGCCTTGAACATGTTGCCGTGGGCGGCGGCGGCGGCGCGCGCTTTCGCCGCGATCATCGGCGGGTAGGTGTCCGCCATCCGGCTCACCCAGTAGACGGCCATGCGCGTCGGCACGAGATACACCCCCTTGGCCTTCATGAGCTTCAGCGTGTCTTCGGTGAGGAAGCTGCCGTGCTCGATCGAATCGACCCCGGCTGCGATGGCGAGACGCGCCGCGGCGTCGCCGTGGCAGTGCGCCGCGACCTTGCGGTTCCATTTGTGGGCTTCCGAGACGATTGCGGTCAACTCCTCGGGAGTGAGCTGGGGCACGTCCACGGGATCGGATTCGGAGAGCACGCCGCCGCTGGCGGCGATCTTGATGAGGTCCGCACCCCACTTCATCTGATCGCGCACCGCCTCGCGGCACGCGTCCGCGCCGCTGCAGATACCCTCGATCGGGCCTTCCGGACGAACACGGTCGGGCCGGTATGACAACTGATCAAAGTGGCCGCCCGGTGAGCCGATACCGTGTGCCGCGGTCAGCATCCGTGGACCCTCGGTCACGCCGGCGTTGATGGCGTTGCGCAGACCGATGTCGACGAAGTCCTCGGCGCCGACGTTGCGCACGGTGGTGAAGCCCGCCTCGAGGGTGCGCCGCGCATACTGGGCGCCGTAGAGCGCCTGCTCGGCGGGGAAGCGCATCAGCCGGTTGTAGACGCCGTGGTAGTAGTCCTTCTCGAACTGATCCGTGAGGTGCGTGTGCGCGTCGATGAAGCCCGGCAACAAGGTCACCTCCCCGAGATCGACGACCCGCGCGCCGGGTGGGGACGCGCCCGGTCCCACCGACACGATGCGATCGCCGCGTACGACGATGCTGGCGCCATCCTTCAGTGCCGTGCCCGTGGCATCGAATACGTGTGCCGCTTTCAGCACGATGGTCTCGGGCGGTGCCGGTTCGTCCGCTCCCCATGCGAGTGTTGTTCCCACGGGGCCAAGTACGGCAGCGGTCATGGCGAGGAGGGTGGCGATGCCGCGTACCCGGAGGCTCGGATGATCTGCTGCTGTTGTTGTCATCTGTCCAACCTGTTTTGGGGTGGCGCAGTCTACGGGAGGTGCCCCGCGCGCGGCAATCGCTGGCCGACCCGGCGTGCAAGCAAGCTGCTGGGGCTCTGACGCCTAGGTCGTGTGCCGTACGGCGAAGCGCGCCAGTGCGGCCAGACCGTTCTTATAAGTGGAGTCGGCGAGCGGGCTCAAGGACGCGAGCGCCTGGTCCGCTTCCTCGCGCGCCAGGCGCGCGGTGTATTCGAGCCCGCCGGTAGTCTCGATGGCCTCCACCACCGGCGCGAGGTGCGCAACACCACCCTGTTTGATGGCCGCGCGGATGGCGGCACGCTGTCCGTCGCTGCCATTCTTCAACGCGTAGATCAGTGGCAGCGTAGGGTTGCCTTCCGCGAGATCGTCTCCCAGGTTTTTGCCACGCTCCTTGGGGTTGGAGCGGTAATCGAGCACGTCGTCGACCAGCTGGTACGCGGTGCCGAGATGACGGCCGTAGTCGGCGAGCGCGCGGCGGATGCGCGGCTCGGCGCCCGACAGCACGGCGGCGACCTCCGCCCCCGCTTCGAACAGCTTCGCCGTCTTGCGGTAGATCACCTCGAGATAGCGCTGTTCAGAGGTGTCCGGGTCGTGGGCGTTCATGAGCTGCAGCACTTCACCTTCGGCGATCACGTTCGTGGCCTGTGCCATGATCTCCATCACGGTCTGACTGGAGAGCGACGCCATCATCTGAAAGGCCCGCGAGTACACGAAGTCGCCGACCAGCACGCTCGCCTGGTTGCCGAATACCTCGTTCGCCGTGTGCCGCCCGCGGCGCAGCGAGGAGCCATCGACCACGTCGTCGTGCAGCAGGGTTGCGGTATGGATGAACTCGATGAAGGCCGCGGCCTCGATATGTGACGCGCCCTCATGCCCGCAGGCACGCCCCGCCAGCACCACGAGCAGCGGGCGCAGGCGCTTGCCGCCGCCTGCGGTGATGTGTTCGGCGATCTGGTCGACCAGCGGTACCGCGCTCTTCAGGCGCGCGCGGACCACGTCATCTACTGCGCGGAGGTCCGCCTCTACCAGCGCGCGAATCTCTTCCAGGTTCATGGGGCGAGCCGGTGCGTCTCCGGGACGGTTGTTAGCCTGAAGTGGCGGCCCCGCATCCTAGCTGACCCGGGCGGCTTTAGAGAAATCGGTCCGGGCCGCCGCCGCCGGTCGGGACGACGCCCTAAGTTACCGCCGTTCCTCGCAAAACCGCCGTTTGACCGCGGCAGGGTCCGCCAGTAGAATGCGCCCCCTTTCACCTCAGGCCACTCCCTCCTCAAGTGCTATGTACGCGGTGATCGCCACGGGCGGCAAACAGTATCGGGTGACGAAAGACGGCGTGCTGCGCGTCGAGAAGCTCAACGTCGAGCCGGGCGCCACCGTGGAATTCGGCGAGGTGCTGCTGGTGGGGGAGGGCGCCGACGTCAAGGTGGGCACGCCTACGCTCAAAGGGGGCAAAGTGCTCGCCACCGTCGTGCGTCACGGCAAGGGCGCCAAGGTGTCGATCGTGAAGTTCAAGCGCCGCGCGCACTACCTGCGCCAGAAGAATCACCGGCAGATGTTCACCGAGGTGAAGGTGACGGACATCAGCGCGGGCTGAACAGCCACAAGGCAAGGACCCGGAATACATGGCACATAAAAAGGCAGGCGGCAGCACCAAGAACGGCCGCGACTCCCACTCCAAACGGCTCGGAGTCAAGCGTTTTGGCGGCGAGCAGGTGCTCGCCGGCAACATCATCGTGCGCCAACGAGGCACGCAGGTGCGTGCCGGCGCGAATGTCGGTGTGGGCACCGATCACACGCTGTTCGCCAGGGTGGCGGGCAAGGTGCAGTTTCAGAAGAAGGGCACCGAGCAGCGCCTGTACGTGAGCGTGGTGCCCGAACAGGCCTGAAGTCCCGCACCCGCGACGCGGCGATCAGTGAACCCCGGCCGAGTGCCGGGGTTCTCGTTTTAGCGGCCGGGTGTCACACCGCAGGCCCGCGGGCCGCCAGTGTTGCAGGCACCTTGCGGCAAATGCCAGTAGAGTCACGGAATGAGATTCGTCGACGAGGCGAGAGTGCGGGTCCAGGCGGGCAACGGCGGCCGCGGTAGCACCAGCTTCAGGCGCGAGAAGTTCGTGCCTTTCGGCGGCCCGGATGGCGGCGACGGCGGCCACGGCGGCAGCGTCTACCTGCGTGCCGCCTCCGGCATCAACACCCTCGCCGATTTTCGCGTCGAGCGTACCTTCCGCGCGGCCCACGGCGAGCCCGGCGGCGCCAATGATTGCACTGGTCGCAGCGGGACCGATCTGTACGTGCCGGTACCGGTGGGTACGGTGGTGCGCGATACCGACACCGAGGAGGAGCTCGGGGATCTGACGCGCCACGGCGATGAGCTCCTGGTGGCGCGCGGCGGCAAGGGTGGCTGGGGAAATCAGCGCTTCAAGTCGAGCACCAACCGCTCACCGCGCCAGTTCGGACCGGGCCTGCCAGGGGAGAAGCGCTCGCTGGAGCTGGAGTTGAAAGTGATTGCGGACGTGGGCCTTCTCGGGCTGCCGAACGCCGGCAAGTCCACGCTCATCCGCGCAGTGTCGGCCGCGCGGCCGAAGGTGGCCGACTACCCCTTCACGACGCTGCACCCGAACCTCGGCGTGGTGGCGGTGGGCGCGCACCGCAGCTTCGTCATGGCCGACATTCCCGGACTGATCGAGGGGGCCGCGGATGGCGCCGGCCTCGGCATCCGCTTTCTGAAGCATTTGCAGCGTACGCGCCTGTTGCTGCATCTCATCGACATCGCTCCCCTCGACCCCAATGCCGACCCGGTGCGCGATGCGCGCGCGATCGTCGCGGAGCTCAGGAAGTTCAGCCGGGAGCTGGCGGCCAAGCCGCGCTGGCTGGTGCTCAACAAGCGTGACCTGCTGCCTCCGGCGGACGCCGAGAAGCGCGCGCGCGCCATCGTGCGGCGCCTGCGCTATCGCGGGCCGCACTTTCTCATTTCAGGAGCGACGGGCGAAGGAACTAAGGCGCTGTGCGAGGCTGTGATGAGGCTTTTGGAGGAGCACGATCGAGCGCAACTCGAGCGCGCATCATGTCCAGAAGGTGCTGTCGGCGCGCGGCCGGACGCAACTTGAGCGGGGTCGGGATGACGGGCACAGGGACGGGAATCCGAGCTTTCTCATTCATGCTCATCGCAAGCCTCACTGCATCGCGCGGATGCGAGCCGAGAGCCGACTCTTGTGCCGCGCAGCCTTGTTACGGTGGATGATCTGCTTGCTGACCAGCGAATCAATGACGGGCACCGCCCTCTGGTAGCTGGTCCGGGCCTCTTCCTTGTTACCACCGGTGATCGCCGTCGTCACATTGCGCACGGCCGTGCGCATGCGCGAGCGCAGCGCGACATTGCGGGCGCGGTGCTTCTCGGCCTGACGGGCAGCCTTCTCGGCGGACTTGGTATTGGCCACGAAATCTCCGTTTTCGAATGGACCGCGGAAATGCGGGGGCCGGTAGTCTGCGCATGCGCCCCCGCCTTGTCAACGCGACCCGTGGGGGCGAGCCGGCACCTGCCGGAGCCTTCACATACACTGGCGCCCAGTATGCTGGGCACCGTACATTGCATCAAGATTAATCTCGTATAATCAATATCTTGAGTGTCATGCAACTCATTCGGGGACTCAGCGGCTGGCGCGGTCGAGCTAAGGGCAGTGCCGTAACCATCGGCACCTACGACGGCCTGCATCTGGGTCATCAGCAGTTGCTCAGGCGCGTGCAGGCGCACGCGGCGAGCCTGGACACGGCGGCAGTCCTGCTCACCTTTGAGCCCATGCCGCGCGAGTACCTCTCACCGCAGGATCCGCCCGCCCGGCTCACGAGCCTGCGCGAGCGGTGGCGCATTCTGGCCCCCTCGCCGCTGGAATTCCTGTGGGTGCTGCGCTTCGGTGAACCTTTGCGTAACCTGTCTGCTGCAGGCTTTGCACAATGGCTGGCGCGCGAGCTTGCCCCACGGGTCGTGGTCGTCGGTCACGACTTCCGCTTTGCGAAGCATGGCGAGGCGACGGCCTCGATGCTGGCGGAGGCCGGTGCGCAGCTGGGATTTGAGGTCGATGTGCTGCCGGCGGTGATGCTCGACGGCGAGCGCATCAGCAGCAGCGGCGTGCGCGCCGCGCTCGCGAGCGGCGACTTTGAGCGCGCCGAGCGCCTGTTGGGCCGGCGCTGGTCGATGCGCGGGCGAGTGATGGCGGGAAGCCGCCTGGGGAGGGAGCTGGGATTCCCCACGGCCAATCTGCCGCTCGAGCGCCGGCGTGCGCCCGTGGCGGGGATCTTCGCGGTGCGCGTGCGCGGGGTGGGAGGCACGGCGCTCGCGGGAGTGGCAAGCCTCGGCACGCGCCCCACCGTCCACGGCACTGAGGCGCTGCTGGAAGCGCACGTATTTGATTTCGCTGGCGACCTCTACGGTCGCGAGATCGAGGTGGAGTTCGTGGCAAAGCTGCGCGATGAGCAGCGTTTCGCCACGCTCGACGCCCTTACCGCGCAGATGCACCGCGATGCCGAGGAAGCGCGGCGCCTCCTGAACGTTTGATTGAGAGACATGACCGACTACAAGCACACCATCAACCTGCCGCAGACGGACTTCCCCATGAAGGCTGATCTTGCGCACCGCGAGCCGGCCGCGGTGCGCCGCTGGGAGGAGCGCGGCACGTACGCCAGGCTGCGGGAGATCGCGCGCGGGCGGCCGCGTTTCGTACTGCACGACGGGCCGCCGTACGCCAACGGCGCCATTCACATCGGTCATGCGGTCAACAAGATCCTGAAGGACATCGTCGTCAAGTCGCGTTCGCTCGATGGGTTCGACTCCCCCTACATCCCGGGGTGGGACTGTCACGGACTGCCGATCGAGCTGCAGGTGGAAAAGAAACACGGCCGCCCCGGTCACAAGCTCGACGCCCGTGCCTTTCGCGCCGCGTGCCGCGCCTACGCGCAGGAGCAGATCGAGCTGCAGCGCGCCGACTTCAAGCGTTTAGGGGTTCTGGGCGACTGGGACCATCCCTATCTCACCATGTCGCCGCACTACGAGGCCCAGCAGCTGCGCGCCTTCGGCCGCATCATCGCCAACGGCCACCTCTACCGCGGGGTAAAGCCGGTGTATTGGTGCCTGGATTGCCGCTCGGCGCTCGCGGAGGCGGAGGTCGAATACGAGGAGCGGATCTCCCCGGCGGTCGACGTGGCCTTCCGGGTGAGCGACAACGGCGAGCTCGCGCTGCGCATCGGCCTGACCCCGCAGAAGCTGGGCGCCGCGCCGGTGGACGTCGTCATCTGGACCACCACGCCGTGGACGTTGCCGGCGAATCAGGCGGTGGCGCTGCGGGCCGAATTCCGCTACCTGCTCATCGAGGCGCACAAGGACGGCGCACCGCGACGCCTGATCCTCGCCGCCGAGCTGCTCGAGCCCTGTCTGAAGCGCTTCGGCATGTCCGACGCGGTCGTGCTCGCGGATTTCGAGGGTCGCACGCTCGAGGGGCTGAAGCTGCGCCACCCGTTCCAGGACCGGCAGGTGCCGGTGATCCTCGGCGAGCACGTCACGCTCGATGCCGGCACCGGCGCGGTGCATACCGCGCCGGGCCACGGCCAGGAGGACTTCGCCGTTGGTCAGCGTTATCAACTCCCGGTCGTCAATCCCGTCGGCGACGATGGGCGCTTCCTTGCCGGCACGCCGCTGGTGGCCGGCCTGAAGGTGGAGGAGGCCAACCCGGTGATCATCGAGGCGCTGGCGAAGGGCGGGCGGCTGTTGCACAGCGAAGCCTTCCGTCACAGTTACCCGCACTGCTGGCGCCACAAGACTCCGGTCATATTCCGCGCCACGCCGCAATGGTTCATCAGCATGGAGCGTGCGCGCCTGCGCGAGCACGCGCTGCGCGACATCAAAGGCGTGCAGTGGCTGCCCGCGTGGGGGGAGCAGCGCATTACGGGCATGATCGACAGCCGTCCCGACTGGTGCATCTCGCGCCAGCGCACCTGGGGGGTGCCGATCCCACTGTTCGTGCACAAGCAGACGGCGGAGCTGCACCCGCGCACGCAGGAGCTGATCGAGGCGGCGGCTGAGCGGGTGCAGCGCGGCGGCATCGATGCCTGGTTCACGCTCGAGCCCGGCGAGCTCCTCGGCGAGGAGGCGCAGCACTACGACAAGGTCACCGACGTCATGGACGTGTGGGCCGACTCGGGGCTGTCGTTCGAGTGCGTGGGGGCCGAGCGTCCGGCGGTGACCGCCCCGGTCGAGCTCTATCTGGAGGGCTCCGACCAGCATCGCGGCTGGTTCCACAGCTCGCTGCTCATGTCCGAGGCGCTGTACGAGCGGGCGCCCTATCGGGGTGTGCTGACGCACGGCTTCACGGTCGACGAGAAAGGCCGCAAGATGTCGAAGTCGCTCGGCAACGTGGTTGCGCCGCAGAAGGTCATGAATACGCTCGGGGCGGACGTGCTGCGGTTGTGGGTCTCGGCCACCGATTACGCCAACGAGATCGCGGTGTCGGATGAGATCCTGAAGCGCATGGCGGACTCCTACCGACGCATGCGCAACACGCTGCGCTTCCTGCTCGGCAATCTGCACGGCTTCGATCCCGCGCGCCATGCGGTGCCCGCCAGCGGGCTGCTGGCGCTCGACCGCTGGGCGCTCGCGCGCGCGCACGCGCTGCAGCAGCAGATTCTGCAGGCCTACCGCGACACCACCTTCCATCTGATCTACCAGAAGGTGCACAACTTCTGTAGCGTCGATCTCGGCGGTTTCTACCTGGATGTCACCAAGGACCGCATGTACACCACGCCGACCACTGGCCCGCTGCGCCGCTCGGCCCAGACGGCGATGTTCCATATCGCCGAGAGCATGGTGCGCTGGCTCGCTCCGATCCTGTCGTTCACCGCCGAGGAAGTCTGGGGCTACCTGCCCGGCGAGCGCCGCGAGTCGGTGTTCCACGAGACCTGGCACCCGCTGCCCTCGTTGCCGGCGGAGACCATCGACTGGGATGCGCTGCTCGCGCTGCGCGGGGACGTCTTACGCGAGCTGGAGAAGCTGCGCGATGCCGGCCGCATCGGCGCGCCGCTCGATGCGCGGGTGGATGTGTATTGCGTACCCGCCGAGCTCGCGCGCTACGCCGCGCTCGGTGCCGAGCTGCGGTTTCTCCTGATCACCTCCCACGCTCACGTGCACGAGGCGCTCGCTGCGCCGCCCGGAGCAGTGCCGGCCGCCAGCATCGCCGGCGGCGGGGTGTGGATCCTGGTGCAACCGAGCGACGATCCGAAGTGCGTGCGCTGCTGGCATCACCGGCGCGACGTCGGCGCCGACGCGCGCCATCCACGGCTGTGCGCCCGCTGCATCAGCAACATCGAAGGTCCCGGGGAGCAAAGGATGTTCATATGAGCGATGCCAACCATGACAGCGCGCCTCAACCGCCGGCGCGTGCGGCGGTCGCAGTGCCGGCCCTGCCACCCGTCGCGGCGAGCGGCTGGCGCTGGCTGCCGCTCTCGGCGGCGGTCATCGTGGCGGATCAGATCGTCAAGGCGTGGATCACGCATCACTTCTCGCTGTTCGAGCGGGTGCATGTGCTTCCCGTACTGGACGTCATCCTCACCTACAACACCGGCGCCGCCTTCAACGTGCTGGCGGAGGCCTCCGGATGGCAGCGCTGGCTGTTCGTGCTGCTGGCGCTCGCGGTGAGCACGGCGCTCATCGTATGGATGCGGCGCCTGCATGCCCGCATCCACGGTCTGCTCGCCTGCGGGCTGGCGCTCATCGTCGGCGGCGCACTCGGCAATATGCTCGATCGCCTGGCGATCGGCCGCGTGGTCGACTTCATCCACGTGCACTGGGGACATGCGTATTTCCCGGCGTTCAACATCGCCGACTCCGCCATCACCATCGGCGCACTGCTGCTGCTGATCGACGCCTGGCGCGAGACCCGCTACGCCAGGAGGCGGGTCGCCTGATGCGGGTCCTGCTCGCCAACCCCCGGGGCTTCTGCGCAGGTGTCGATCGCGCCATCGACATCGTCGAGCGTGCGCTCGAGCTGTTCGGCGCGCCGATCTACGTGCGTCACGAGATCGTCCACAACGATCACGTGGTGGAACGTTTGCGGGGGCGCGGCGCAGTTTTCGTGGACCAGCTGGCCGAGGTGCCGGCGGGCGGCACCGTGATCTTCTCCGCGCACGGCGTGGCGAATGCAGTGGAGGAGGAGGCACGCGCGCGCGGGCTCACCGTGTTCAACGCCACCTGTCCGCTGGTGACCAAGGTGCACATGGAGGTGCAGCGCTACGCCCGCGAGGGGCGGGATGTCATCCTCATCGGACACGCCGGGCATCCCGAGATCGAGGGCACGCTGGGCCGGTTCGATCCGGCATTCGGCGGACGCATGCATCTGGTGCAGAACGTCGCCGACGTCGCGGCGCTCCGGGTGCGCGACCCGCTGCAGCTCGCGTTCGTCACGCAGACGACGCTGTCGGTGGATGACACGGCGGAGATCGTCGCGGCGCTGCGTGCGCGCTTCCCGCAGCTCAGCACCCCGCGGCGCGAAGACATCTGTTACGCCACGCAGAACCGCCAGGACGCCGTGAAGAAACTGCTCGAGGATTGCGACGTGCTGCTGGTGGTGGGCTCACGCACCAGCTCGAACTCCAACCGCCTGCGCGAGCTCGCCGAGCGCGCGGGTGTACCCGGTTACCTGATCGACGGGCCGGAGGATCTGCGCGCCGAGTGGTTCGCGGGCAAGCAGGCAGTCGGGTTGACGGCAGGGGCATCGGCGCCTGAGCTGCTTGTACAGCAGGTGGTTGCACACCTCGCGCGCTGGGGCGCACAGGCGCCGCGCGAGGTCATCGGGCGCGAGGAGCGCGTGTACTTCGCGCTGCCGCGGGAGCTGCGGCGCCCGACGGACAAGCCCGACTAGCGGGCGGGCCGGTTGTTGTTTTCCACGAGCTCCTGCGGCTCCCGTGAGCGCGTGCGGCTCTGGTAGAGGGACTTCTTCAGCTTCCAGCGCTTGTGCGACCAGGGCCAGTCCGAGGGCGCGGCATGGATCTGCGCCTCCACCAGCCGTGCGTAGCGCTCGGTCAGTGCCCCCGAGGGCATGACCTGACCCGCCTCGGCCATCAGC
>Ga0123356_10007522_pt1 | contig 10863 bp, 8 predicted proteins | sample TergutEmb28metaG_2_FD_92546 | JGI IMG/M metagenome (GOLD analysis project Ga0123356, IMG submission 92546) | Embiratermes neotenicus P3 segment gut microbial communities from Petit-Saut dam, French Guiana - Emb289 P3 | ecosystem: Host-associated > Arthropoda: Insects > Digestive system > Gut ... | reverse complement strand
CCAGCAACACTAAATTAAATGGGTTTATAAACGACTGAAAAAGCCTTGCAAAAATTGAATTTTTCTTTTGAACAGATATAATATTAGCGCCGTATTCATCGCGCATTTCTTCAACCTTTTCTTCAGAATAACCATAAGCCAAATTACTTTGGTGGCGTGCCAAAACATCTGCGCTTTCGGCGTTAGACATTTCAATAAGTTTCTTATTTGTTTGTGGGTCGGCAGTTTTCTTGACATTATGCTTATAACCTGTCCATCTTTTACCAGTTGGCTTCTTTGCAACTTTTTTAGTTTCTGTGGATTCCATATACTGCCCCTTTTTAAATCTTCTATAATATAAATAAAATTCCACCCATCAAAAAGGTGTGGAACAATAATTAATTGTATGCAACTTGTCTTTGTTTGTCAATCTTTACACATACAAGCTATTGTTCAAGCATTTGTTTTGAATAAACTATATACTGATAGCCTTCTTTTTCATCTTTTGCTATGCTAACAAAAGTTGTGTAGCCCCAACCAAAATATATTTGCATATTTCTTACTTCCTTCGGCTCAACACCTATTGTTAATGTTTTAATTTTATTTTGCCTTGCATAACTTTCAAGGTGTTTTATAATCTGAGATGATATACCCCTTCCACGATACTCAGGCACTACTTCAAGTTTGTTTATCTCAGCGCATTTACCGTTGAGAATCAAAGTTGCTTGACCTATATTTTTATTACCAACCCAAGCATAGAAAGTTTTTCTTTTGCCGTTTTGGTTTTCTATAACAAAAATATTTTTGTAATAATCATCATTAGGATTATTTATATCCCACCATTTTTCTATTTCCATTATTGTTGCTTTTCTTATTTCTATCATTTTTTACTCTAGCATAAAAGTTCATAAAAAACAAACCACGGTGCCGAATAATTCCACACACAAATACAAATTCTAAGTTTAATGGAAACAGTTTTTTTATACTCAGCGTTTATTATTGGCGGGTCTGTACTAGGCTATTATTATGAAGTGGTTTTGCGAATGTTCTTTAAAATGCCAAATCAAATAAAACTAAAAGGTCCATACCACCCAGTTTATGGGGTGGGAATTGCTTTATCGTTTCTTGTTTGCACCCTAGTAACAAACCCTTGGCTTTGCCTTCTAGCTGTGTCCGCCACAATAATTGTAGCGGAATATGTTGGCGGGCTAATTTGCAACAAAATTTTAAAACTAAACTTGTGGGACTATAAACATTTCCCATACAACCTACACGGTCAAATTTGCATCTTCCACAGCATCGGCTGGATAGCCGCCGCTACAATATTCACATTCCTAATTTTTCCAATAATACACGCCACCATCACCATTCCCGTAAGTCTATTAATTACCACATCTTCAGTATTAATAATATTTCTACACTTTAATCTAGCGCTTTTTAGTAATTGGTTTGACAAGGAAAAACGTATAAGGTAATATACCTATAATGAGTTAACTACAACTCAATACAAAAGGAATAAAATAAATGAGCAAAGTTTTAACAATTGCAGTACCAACATACAATATGGAAAAATACCTTAATAATTGTTTAGATTCTTTTATAGACCAAAGAATTATGGATGATATTGAAGTGATAGTGGTAAATGATGGCAGTAAAGATAAAAGTGCCGAGATAGCAAAAGAATATACAAAAAAATATCCAAACACCTTTAAATTAAACGATAAAGAAAATGGCGGGCATGGCTCAGCAGTTAATTCTGGAATTAAACTTGCATCTGGGAAATATTTTAAAATTGTAGACTCAGATGATTGGGTTATAACAGAGAACTTAGTAAGACTTGTAAATGAATTAAAAGACTTAGATATTGATGTAGTTTACAACGACTACGATGAATGTTATGAGGAATCTGGAAAAACAGTAACGCGAAGCAAAACTGGTGTTACCGCAAACACCGTCTTTAATTATCGCGAACATTTAAATAAAGGGATGATGGTAATGCATAAAACCACATTCAAGACTGATGTACTTAAGAGTAATAATGTTGCGTTGTATGAGCATTGTTTTTATGTAGATACACAATATCTCATATTCCCTATGGCAAAAATTAATACAGGTATATACCTTCCTTATGTTATTTATAAATATCGCCTAGAAAGAAAAGATCAAAGTGTTAGCCCCGAGAGACTCTTTAAACTTCTTCCTCAACGTGAAAAAGTTTTTGTATCTCTTTTTGAATATTTCAAAAACAACAAAGAGCTTTTAGGCTCTGATTATAAAAAGATGGCTAGCGTAGCTCTATCGGCATTTGTTCCAGGCCTTTATGGACAAATATTTCTATACTATCAAACTAAACAAGAATTAAAAATTTTAAAAGATTTAGATAAAAAACTTAAAACAGAATATAAGGATGTGTACAAACACATAAAATTCCCGTTACGTGTAAAAATTATTTTAATGCTTAATTTTAAAGGTATTAGATTTTTTAGATTTATCCAAAATATTTTTATAAAAGATGTGAGAGGAACGGTTAGAAAATAAATGATAATATTAGAAAAAGTAAAAAATGTTTTGAAAAAAAATAAATTATTACGAAAAATTTTAGGCAAAAATGTTTGTGTAATTGGGAATACCTGCATTGATTATTCTTTAGTGATTAAAAACTCTGCTAATTTTGGATGCGCGCTAAATGATATTTTAGTGGCGAACTCTAAAATTTGGAACGCAAAGCATAATCTTATTGGGCTAGGTCGCTTAGATAAGGTTTTGAGTAACATTTACAATAAAGACATAAATGATAAAATAATAACAAGAGAAAATGCTATAACTTTATTATCCGAATTTTTTAAATCTCTTCATAAAGATTATTATATAAAGAGCGCTTCACTTCCAGGAGACACTGGTCAAGTAATAATTTTGGGTGGACTAGAGCCCAATGGTAAATACTTTTGCAATGATCTAACTTACCTTATTCTAGAGGTGTTAATGCAACTACATTTACCAGAACCCAAGATTGTATTACGCGTTTCAAAAGATATGCCACGAGAAATTATGGTTTTAGCAATTAAGAGTATCGCAACTGGTATTGGTAGCCCACTTTTAGCAAATGATGATGTCATTATTCCCGCCCTTGAACAATTTGGATATGACAAAGTTGACTCGTATAATTACGTTGTTTCAGCATGTTGGGAGCCATATGTTTGGGGTAAAAGTTTAGACCAAAATAATATATCTTCTATTAACTATACAGAACCCTTGATAAGAGTTTTTAGTCATCAAATTAATGAGATAAAAAACTATGATAGTCTTGTTGACTTATATTTAAAAGAACTTGGTGTTTATATAAAGAAAATAATAACAGAAGTGGATAAACTCCGCTTTAAAAAAGCCCCAATTCTTTCTTCATTTAATGAAGATTGTCTTGCTACAAATAAGGATTTATCACTTGGTGGCGCAAAATATAATAATTATGGTTTTACTGCCGTGGGATTAGCAAATGTAATTAATAGTCTCCTAAATGTTAAAAAGTTTGTATATGATGAAGAAAAATATACATTGCAAGAATTAAATGCGTTGCGAACTAAAAACCATCCAGACCAAACTGTTTTGCAAAATCTTAAAGCAAATCAATTCTTTGGAAGACCAACACCAGATGTTTTAGATTTGATTAATAAAATTACAAACGTGATAGAGAATGAAATTAAAGATTATAGAAATTACTTAGGTGGTAAAATTAAATTTGGCTATAGCTCCCCTGCATATATCAATGCGGGAAAAACTGCTGTCGCAACCTTTGATGGGCGTAAAAACGGAGAGCCTCTTAATGTGCATATTTCAGGTTACGCAGGTCAACCTATAACTGAGTTGTTTAATTTTGCTGGTAAATTAGACTATTCTGGCGCAAAAATAAACGGAAATGTTGTGGATTTTTTTGTATCTCCAACGCAAATTAATGATAGCTTTAATAAATTTGTAGATTTAATATTTGTTGCAATCAATCAAGGTTTTTATGAAATGCAATTTAACGTTGTATCAAGCCAGCAATTAATAGCTGCGAAAAACAACCCTGAAAAATATAAAGATTTAATTGTGCGCGTCTGGGGTTTTAGCTCATACTTTAACGACATTCCAAAGGAATATCAAGACTTGCTGATAAAAAGGGCACTAGATAATGAAACTGCCAATTAATAATATACAAAGATTCTCATTGCACGATGGCGACGGTATTCGCACTACAATTTTTTTTATGGGATGTAATATTAAATGCCCCTGGTGTGCTAACCCAGAAAATATAAGTATCCTCCCTCATAATGGTTTTGGTAAATATTATACTCTAGGGGAAATTGAGCAACAGATTTTACTAGATAAGTCATTTTACATAAACGGTGGTGGTGTGACATACTCGGGTGGAGAACCACTTTTGCATGCAGATACCATATTGCCACTTTTAAAAAATCTTAAACGGCAAGGTATTAATCAATGTGTTGAAACTGCCCTGTTTATAAAAAATGAAAATCTAAAAAAAACCATTAATTATATAGACACCTTTATTATTGATATAAAGATATTAACACCTGATAAATGTAAAAAAATTCTAGGCGGGGAGATCTCGCTTTTTATGCAAAACCTGAAAACATTATTTGAAGCAAAAAAGCCTATTATTTTTCGTATGCCATTAGTTAATAATTACACCTATACGCAAGAAAACATAAATATGTTATTACTGCTTTTAAAAGAATTCAAACCAAAACTAATAGAAATCTTTCAAGTTCATAATCTTGCTAACAGTAAATACAAGAAATTAGGGCTTGTCTCCAAAGAGTTTTTTAGCCCGACCAGCGCTGAAATTATCAAATTAAAAAATCAAATAGAAGGAATTAGTGTACAATGCAATATACTTAGTGTAGGATAACAGTATGGAAAAAGAAGATGAAGACACACAAGAATCTCAAAATACAGAGCCAGTAATAGCAAAAAAGCAAAAGTCAATAAAACTCAATTTAATAATGAATATTACACTAACTGCTGTATTAGCTTTTTTCCCACTAATTACCTTTCCATATATCGCACGTGTTTTAAGCCCAGAAGGAATAGGAGCAGTTAGTTTCATAACTGCCATCATTGCATATTTTACTCTTTTTGCGTGCTTAGGTATTCCAGTATATGGAATACGTGCATGTGCAAAGGTCCGTGATGATAAAGAAAAGCTATCAAAAACTGTTCAAGAATTATTAATCATAAATTTAATTTTTGCTTTTTTTTCGTATTGTGTACTTGGGCTGTGTCTCTTAGTTATCGATAAAATGCAACAAGAACTTCTATTAACTCTAATTCTCTCTTTTTCAATACTATTAACAAGCGTGAGCTTGTCGTGGTTTTTTCAAGCAATAGAAGAATACGTATTTATAACTATTAGGACCATAATAGTGAATATTATAGCTTTGATAGCATTGTTTATTTTTGTAAAGACAAAAAACGACTATGTCATATATGCGCTTATAACAATACTTGCCAACTGTGGCACAAGTCTTTTAAATTTACTATACTCACGAAAATTTATATCTTTTAAAAAGAAAGGAAAATATAATTTAAAACAACACTTAAAACCTATCTTTGTTTTTTTTATGTTGGCAGGCGCCATCTCAATATATACTAACTTAGATAAACTTATGTTAGGCTTTATGCTTAATGATGGCAACTACAATAATGGTATATATGAGGCATGCCTAAAAATATATCGACTTTGCACAGGAATCGTGACAGCGTTTGGCGTTGTCTTATTACCAAGGATAATATACTACTACAAAAATAATGACACAGAAAAAATTAATGATTTATTAAAAAAGGCTGTTAATTTTGTTTTTATACTTTCTATCCCAATAATTGTCTTTCTTTTTGTTTTTGCAAAAGATATTATTATTTTATTGGGTGGAAATGAATTCATAAATTCAGTAAAACCTCTAAGAATACTATTGTTTGGTATACTGCTTATAGGGCTTAATAACATAACGGGTTTTTTGATGCTTACCGCAACCAATAGAGAAAAATATTTTGCTCTATCTGTTGTAATTGGTGCATTTGTGAATGCTACTTTAAACGCTTTCCTAATTCCTATTTATGGTGCAGTTGCGGTCGCTATTTCAGTAATAGTGGCAGAACTAATAATTTTAGCAGTTCAATGTATTATATTACGTAAAGAATTAATACCATTGATCACATCTATTCGCATCATAAAATTGGCAACTTTAACTCTCTGTTTGAGTGTAGCCATTTACGCTTGCTCATTTATTAATTTATCTCTTTTCTTAAACATAATGTTTGCATTATTCGCCGGTGGCATTGTATACTTTGGCATATTGTTAATATTTCGTGAGCAGATGCTTATGTTTATATTGAACATATTATTCAAAAAATTATTAAGGAGAAAATGATATAAATGAAATACGATTACTTAATTGTGGGAGCTGGCTTGTTTGGTGCCATATGCGCCTACGAACTAACTAAAAAAGGAAAACGTTGTGTGGTTATAGACAAACGTAGTCATATCGGCGGCAATTGCTACTGCGAAAATGTAGAGGGCATAAATATCCATAAACATGGAGCGCATATTTTTCATACGTCAAACAAAACTGTTTGGGACTTTATCAATAATTTTGCAGAGTTCAACAACTATATTAATAGCCCAATGGCAGTTTACAAAGATGAGATATATAACCTACCATTTAATATGAATACCTTTTCAAAAATATGGAACGTAAAGACGCCGGAGGAGGCAAAAACAAAAATAGATTCTCAAAAGTTTAATGGAACCCCATCTAATCTTGAAGAGCAAGCCCTTTCGCTCGTTGGAAAGGATATATATGAAAAACTTATAAAAGGCTATACCGAGAAACAATGGGGAAGAAATTGTTGTGATTTACCTGCCTTTATAATTAAAAGATTACCTTTAAGATTTATATACGACAACAACTACTTTAATGACCGTTACCAAGGTATACCTATTGGTGGTTACAATGTGATTTTTAATAAATTATTAAAAGATGTTGAGGTAAAGCTTGGTGTTGAATATAGGAATTGTAATATAAAAGCTGAAAATACCATATTTACAGGTCCGATAGACGAGTTTTTCGATTTTAAGTATGGGGCATTAGAATACCGTTCAGTTCGTTTTGAGAACAAAATACTAAATATTGAAAACTTCCAAGGTAATGCAGTTGTTAACTATACTGAAAGACAAATTCCATATACTAGAATAATAGAGCATAAACATTTTGAGTTTGCCAAAAGTGACAAAACAGTAATTTCATATGAATATCCTTCAGAATGGAAACCCGGTATAGAACCATACTACCCTGTAAATGATGAAAAAAACACAAAATTATTGGAAAAATATCAAGAACTATCTAAACAAGAAAAGGGTGTTTATTTTGGCGGGAGACTTGGCCAGTATAGATATTTTGATATGGATAAAACGATCGAAGAAGCCCTAACACTATGCGGAAAATTATAAATTTTCACATTGATTGACATACATACAAACATAATGCTACAATTCATACATGAACCACAAGATAAAAAAAGTGCTTAATCTATCTTGGATCTTTTTAAAATCCACTCTCACTTTCAGCATTATTTCCAAGTCATTACTTATAATTGCATTATTAATGCTTGGATTGTGGGCACCAATTTTTGGGTTGATCGGTATTGTGATTGGCTGCATATTTGTCGTAATTGAATGGAATGAAAAATCGCTTTATTACATACTTATTACATTGTGTTTTTTTGAGATTTGCTTTACACCATTAGAAGCAGTGAGCGAATTTAATTCTAAATATATTATGTGTGGTTTTTGGAGCTTTATCGCTGGCATTCAATTAATACGCTATTTAATTAGTTTTATTAAAAAACCAAAAGATACATTTATAATACCTTTTATTTTGCTTGGTTTATTTACGATTTATACACTTCTCCCGATCGGAGTAATACAACTCAATAATAGTCTTATATTGTTAGTTTATTTTTCAATAGTTCTTGCATTTGCTTTATATTATAAATCCTTTTTATTGAAACACATTGTCTATATGATATGCGGCGGTGTTATTATTTCTTGTCTACTCGTGCCAGTTGCTAAATTGGCGTCTAGTTTCACGGATTTTTTAATATTTGACCACAGGTTTACAGGATTATTAAATAATCCTGGTGTGCTTTGTGAAGTTTCTGCGATGTTGGTATTTGCATTGTTATATCTTTTTTATAAAAATAAAATAAATATCCTTTTCTACCCCCTTATTTTTATAATAATGATTATATCAATTCTAACTGAATCACGAATTTTTTTTATTGGTATAGCGTTTATTATCCCAGCTTACATAATTTTTATGCTAGTAAAATATAAAAAACAGCGCTTACTATCGTTATGCATTTCCTTAGTATTCATAGTAATACCATTTATTTTAGTACCGAATTCTACGCGGACAATATTAGATAGGTTCGGCTCTTTAATAGATGATAATATAAATCGAGTTTCATTTACACAAACAGTAAAAGCCAAAGAATCTAATGAACAACCATTTTTCGATCCTAATTATGACCCTGCTCGGGCAATTAGAAATGCAAATAGTATAAAAAGCTGGACAGCCTCTCCTAAAAATTTTTTATTCGGAACTGGCTTGGGCGATTATCTACTAATTGAAGAATCTGGAATGTTATCATCGGAACATAATTCAATACTTTATTTATTAAGACGCACAGGCATTATTGGTACTTTAATGATAATTGCATTCTTTATCTCATTAATCTATTATATGTCTGATAGAAAATTTCGCTTTAATTTTTACTTCTCTTCGTTAATAGCTATATATGTTTTTTTAAACTTATTTATATCTCCAGTGTTGGAAATATTTTATCCTGTTTTAATACAACTTATATTATTGCCATTAATACTTGCCGATGACACAAAAAAGATTACTAGAAATCCTAATGCTACGAAGGTCTTACATATTGTCGGATTTGCAAGCAATGACGGAATTGGTGGAGTTGAAACATTTGTTAGAAATGCCCGAACTGAAGTCGAACAACAAGGTATTGTTTTTGACTTTGTGCAAGAAAATAAAGAGTTTATAAATAATAATTTCTTTAAGGAGACAAAAGAGCATAAGAGTGACGTATTTTATATCCCTAAATTTAAGTTACTTAACTGGTTTGAGTATGAATATGAGTGGAGCAACTTTTTTGAAGAAAACCCCAATTACGCTGCAGTTCACATGAATTTTAGCCCACATGCATTTTTTATTCCGCTACACATTGCAAAGACATATGGTATTAAAACAATTTTTCACGTGCACGGAAGTTTGCGGAATAATTTAATTGCGCTAATAATACAATCATTATTTTTTCTTAATAAAGCAACAATTGATTATAGGGTGTCAACTAGTGACCAAGCAGGTAAAAGGGTGTTTGGTAAACTAGATTTTAAAACTATAATAAATGGAATTGATGTTGAGAAATATAAATTTAATAATGAAATAAGAGAAAGAAAACGTCAAGAGCTTAATTTAAAAAAAGAAACCATAATTCTGAATGTTGCGCGGATTGATGAGAATAAAAATCAAAAATTCTTAATTGAAGTTTTAAGCCATATACTAAAAACAAACGCTAATTATAAACTTATCCTCTGCGGCACTGGTGAAGAAGGCTATGTACAAAGTTTAAAGCAATATGCAAAAGAACTTGCTTGTATTGATAATACTCTCTTCCTTGGTTCTAGAAATGACATTGCAGAAATTGTGCAAGCGGCAGATATTTTCTGCTTCCCTTCAATTTTAGAAGGACTTGGGATTGTTATGATAGAAGCACAAGCATCAGGTTTACCATGCGTTGCTTCTACTGGAGTTCCTATAAATGCTTCAGTAACAGACGGTCTTGTTAAATATTTAAATTTAAGCGATGGGGCTGAAATTTGGGCTAAAGAAATTATTTCAATTTCACAGCCACTGGACCGTGTTAAATATAACAACCAAGTAATGAGCGCGGGCTACGATTCAAAAACTGCGTATAAATGTTTGCACGAGTTTTATAAACCAAATAAATAATGAAGTCAAAAACTAGACAGGATATATCGGCCTCTCACTTGTGCCTTTTTTTAGTTGACCCCATATAATTATGTGGTACAATAACAGTAAGTAAGGAGAAAGTAATGGAACAAATTTTAGAGCTTAAAAACATTAAAAAAGATTTTGGTAAGTTCACTGCCCTACGTGATGTTAACTTGGAAGTTAATAAAGGCGAAGTTGTTGGTTTTATTGGACCAAATGGCGCTGGTAAAACTACAACAATACGTGTTCTTTTAGGGATATTAAAGGCAACAAGTGGCACGGCAAAAATATTTGGGCAAGATGCTTGGGATGATGCTGTGGAAATTCATAAACGCATAGCATACGTGCCAGGGGATGTAAACCTGTGGCCAAATCTCACCGGTGGCGAAGTAATAGATTTGTTTGTTAACCTACGTAATCAAGGTGTGAACAAGGAAAGGCGCGAGCGTTTGATTAAAGTTTTTGATTTTGACCCAACAAAAAAATGTAACACCTACTCTAAAGGCAATAGGCAAAAAGTAGCACTAATTGCAGCCTTAGTAAGCGATGCCGACCTTTACATTCTAGACGAGCCAACAAGCGGACTTGACCCTTTAATGGAGCAAGTGTTTCAGCGCGAAATTGCAGAAATTAAAAAACAAGGTAAAAGCGTTTTACTTTCTAGCCACATTTTGCAAGAAGTTGAAAAACTTTGCGACCGCGTTTACATTATCAAAGAAGGTAACATTGTTGAAAGTGGCACATTAGCTGAGTTGCATAAAAAGAAAGATTTCCAAACATTAGAAGACTTATT
>Ga0123356_10007521_pt1 | contig 10864 bp, 4 predicted proteins | sample TergutEmb28metaG_2_FD_92546 | JGI IMG/M metagenome (GOLD analysis project Ga0123356, IMG submission 92546) | Embiratermes neotenicus P3 segment gut microbial communities from Petit-Saut dam, French Guiana - Emb289 P3 | ecosystem: Host-associated > Arthropoda: Insects > Digestive system > Gut ... | reverse complement strand
TATGTTGAGCCGGGTGTTTGGCGATACCTCTGAACCGTGAGGAACTGCGCCAATAAAAATTGCAGTATTTCCTTACAAAACAGTAGAAAATTCTTTTCTTTAACAAAAGAAGGGTTTGTTATGTAGTTATTATGTTAGTTTTACGGTATTATTAACTTAAATTTTAAAAACATGAAAAAAACTTTTACTTTTTTATTCTGTGTAATACTGACAATGAACAATGTAACTCTTTCTGCAAATGACTACATTTACAGCAAGAATGAACAAAAATTTTATGTTACTGCTAATTTCGAGGGCGAATTATGCAATTTTAGATTTATATTAGAGAATCCTTACGGAACAGGATGGTCTTCTTCTACTGGTATTAGAATTACAGTTGATGAGGTAGATTATGGATTGGTTAAATTGCCATGGGGTATGGGTAATTATTACGCCGAAGAGATAGTACCGTTACCTTCCGGAGAAGTGCAATTGTGTTGGACTGGTGGATACAGTTATTTATCTACCCTTTTCAAAGTTTATAATTCATTAGACGAATTGATTTATACAAGTCCTGACGATGATTTTATATATGAAGGAGTATTTTTGACCTATCAGAATGAATGTATTGAATGTCTTCACATAACTGATTTTGAGGGAGTATATATTCTTGAAGAACATCAAGTAAATCTCAGTTGGAAATTACCGGAAAGTTCTTATTTAATAGGTTTTGATATTTATAGAAATGATGAACTTATAACTCATGTATCTCCTTCTACTATGTTTTATTCTGATAATACTTTTGAATTGGAAAACGGAGATTATAAGTACTGTGTAGTACCTGTTTATCCCTCTATATGTACTTTAGATGAAAAATGTTTTGAAACACATATCAATGTAGGGATAGCAAATTATAAAGATTATATTATGGTTTATCCTAATCCTGCAAGAGATATTGTAACTGTTTCGGGCATTGACGTTTCTAACGTAAAGGTTTTCAATAATATGGGACAATTAATTTTAACCCAACATAATAAAAATGTTATAAACATATCCAAATTAACAAAAGGAATATACATATTCTCTATTGAACTTTCAACAGGCAATACCATCCAAAAGAAAATCATTATTAACACTAACCACTAAAAATAATCTGCGTAAATCTGTTTAATCTGCGTCATCTGCGTGCTAAAAAACTAAATTTAACCCATAAATATTAACCAAATTTTTTAAACATGAAAAAACTTTTACCTCTTGTAATTCTTCTCAGCGTAGGAATTACGAAGATTTACGCACAACAACCCTGCCACCAATGCAATGGCACTGCCTTCATGATAGGCACGGGCACCGCAACCGGCAATAACTCTTTCGCTGGAGGCAATGAATCAGAAGTATTCAGCAACAATGGTTTTGTCTTCGGAAATGAATCTAAAGTGTTTGGATTAAATGGCATTGCTCTCGGTAATTTTGCACAAGTATTTCAATCAGATGGCATTGCCATGCTCAGCCAGGAACTCAATTTCAGGCACAGATTAGAGGAGATGTGGAATGTGGATCTTATCCCCTCATTCAAGTGGTGGGATATAACAATCCTGTATGTGTTGGTGATGAATTGAAATTTAATGTTAGACATGCAACCAAGTACGATGTGGCAATCTTGACAACTAATATGAGTACAATTTATAAGAGTTCTGAAAATATAACCGATAATCTTATTACAGTGTGGACACCACAACAAGGAATAGCTACTGGTATTTATATAGCAAAAATGACTTTTTATTCACCTGCTGAAGAGATTACCAACTCTTATAGAATTTCTGTTATTCATTGCTCAAAATCTGCTGACACATCAGACAGTACAGAAATAAGAAATGATGAAATAGTTTTAACAGATTTGGTTTTAACGAATAATACAGATTTTACGAACAAGGATCTTGGTTTTGTAATCATTCCTAACCCCAACCCCGGCATCTTCCAATTAGAAACCAACTTCCCTCTTACCGATATTGCCCACCTCAAAATCATAACCCCACTCGGCACCACCCTCTACGAAACGCAAACCCTTTCTTCAAACACCATTCAATTACCCACTTCCGCCACAGGCCTGCATTTTGTGGTGATCATGCTGAAAAACGGCGCTGTGTTAACGCAAAAGATGGTGATACAGCGGTAGATAAGCCTACCCCATTAACCCTCATTGCCGTCGGCTTCAGCCGACGAATAGAAAGAAAGGAAAAAATAGGCTTTGCCAAAAATTAGAAATGATTTTGCCCTGGTTCACCATTTGTTGTCCTGTGGTTCAAGAAACATTTTTATCTTTGCCATCTCATTTTATTCACAAAACCACCTAACGTGTTAAAAAAAAGCGTCTTAGTTGTAATTTTGCTTTCTTCGATTGTTATTTACGGGAAAAATATACCTGCTGACTCTTCTCAAGATAACGACATTATTTCAAAATTTAAACACCTCTCTACACAACAACAATTAGATACAGCCAACTACTATCATCATAAAAACAGCGCCGATACCGCTTTAATTTGTTATAGTTTAATTATAAACACTCCCGTAAAAGATTCAGATGTTGAACAACAAAAAAGAATTATTGAAGCATATAATAAATCAGCGCTGATCTATCAAAGTTTATATGATTACCGCACTTCTTACGAATTTTTGATTAAAGCGTTAATCTTATGTGAAAAAGCAAATTATGAACCTTACGAGCCCAGAATATACAACAATATTGGAAACATTTACTATCGTTTTAATAAGTTTGATTTAGCAAAATTTTATTATACAAAAGCATTGAGCCTGGCTCAAGATACGGTGGTTATAGTGCATCTTTTAAGCAATTTGGGAACCACCGAAGCAGAGATCGGAAATAGCGACAGCGCTTTTTTTGCCCTTAATAAAGCCTTGCAAATCAGTAAAAGAAATAACAGAATCAATTTTGGTTCTATCATGAATAATATTGCATTAACTTACTATAATGAAAAACAATATGATTCTACGTTCTATTATGTAAAAATTGCTTTAGATGAGGCGAGGCAACAAAATGAATTAGAATCGGAAGCTATATATTTATCAAATTTTGGACATCTGTTTTTTGAAATAAAAAAAATAGATTCAACTTTGCACTACATTAATTTATCGAATGCGATTGCCGAAAAAAACAACTTCTTTCAAACATTGGCAGGAAATTACTTACTCTTGTCAAAGATAGAAAAATCGAAAGGGCGTTATAAAACTTCTTTAGAATATTTTGAAATGCACGCGAGGTTAAGGGATTCTGTATTTAGTACCGAGAAATTTGGCGAGATTAATCAGTTGCAACATCTGTATGAGATTTCAAAAGCAAATCAACAAATTGAACAACTTGTTGTTGAACAGCAAATTAAAGAACGTACCATCCATTATCAAAAAACTATCGGGTATATTATTTTCGGTGTTTTGTTATTATTGAGTTTTGTATTGTTGTTTATCTATTCTCAAAAAAGAAATCTCAGTAGAGCCCACAGAGTATTATTTGAAAAAAACCTTGAAATTATTAATCTTCAACAAAAATCATCTGAAAAAAAACAGGAAAAGAAAAAAAAATTTGTTCAAAATATACAAGATGACCTTATAGACAAAATTCTCAATACCATGGAAGATACATCCATTATTTGTGATACAGATTTCTCTGTTGATAAATTGGCAGTATTGGTACAATCGAATTATAATTACGTTTCGCAAACCATTAATAATGTTTTGAATAAAAATTTTCGTTCATTTTTAAATGGTTACCGGATACGCGAAGCACAAAGGTTATTTTCAGAGCCTGACGCTGCAAGATATACGATTGAATCTGTTGCACTTCAGGTAGGTTTTAAATCTCGGAGCGCTTTTCGCGATGCTTTTAAAGAGGTTACCGGCGTAAGTCCTAATTTCTATTTACAGTCTATGAATGAGCAAGATGGTGTAAAAAACCAGCCTCTATTTGGTCATTTTTCATAAATTCGACCATGAAAACAAAGGTCAAATAAACTTTTTTTATTTATTAATGTAGTTTTGCATCTTTCCTCTTTTTTTAATGGAAACTATATTATGAACGAGCTTAATTAATAACAAAAACATAAATTAAATTCATGCCTTATGAAACAGAAGAACTTTTTTATTCGAATTTTGGTGGTATTAGCTTTGGCTATTTTTGCCACCGGTGCGCTTCGCGCGCAAGCAGTTATTCAAGTGGGTACAGGAACAACGCCTGCTGCATATTTCCTTGAGAACTACGCGTACAACGTTTATTCTCAAAATATTTACACAGCCGATTTGCTTCCCTCATCAATGGAAATCACAGAAATTGCCTGGGAATATGTAGGAAGTAGAGCCACCGGAAAACGAATGAAAATTTGGCTCTCCACCACCACCGAAGATGACATTAATGGAAAATTTGTTACCTCGGAAACCAACAGACAAGTTGTTTTTGAAGGCGTTCTTCATAGGGTGCCACCGTCTGGCGGAGCAGCAAGTGTTTGGTTGCCCATTGTGTTACAAACGCCTTATGTGTACAACGGGGGTAATCTTGTAATTTCTGCTTCGTTTACCGATTCCGATTGGGCCAGCTCAGAAGCTAATTTTAGAGTTACGCCTTCCACTAACGGCAAACATGTGGCTACGCTTTGCTATGGAGACATTAATTCCAGTGTCTTTTTAGAAGGTAGTTTTGGAACGATGAGAAGCGGTGCTGTTTTCACAAATATCAAGCTTACTTATCAAGTTAATGATGCTCCGATTCTTTCCATAAGTCCAAACGCTTTAGATTTTGGAGAACAACTTACCAATACTACAGAAACACAAACGGTTACCGCTTCAAATACAGGTATTGGCTCGCTTACTCTTTCAGGAGTTAATATTTCCGATCCCGCTTTTTCTTGCAACACTGCTTTCCCCATCGTGCTGAATGCAGGAGATTCGGAGGAGATAACTTTCGCTTTTAGCCCTGAAACTCAAAATAATTATTCGGCAACCGTAGAATTTAGCATTGTAGAAACAGAGTATTACGGTAGCAATACCATTACACTTCAAGGAGAAGCCCTGAATTTTGTACCTACAACCACTATTGTAGGTACAGGAACAGAGGATGCTAATTATCTCATTCATCAAGGAGCGTATAGAACTTATACCCAAACTATTTATACTGCAGATTTGCTTCCTCCTGTAATGGATATTTTAGAAATTGCATACGAATATGTAGGAAGTGATGCACGTCCGAAACGGATAAAAGTTTGGTTTTCGACCACCAATGAGGATGATATTGCCGGAAAATATGTTGCAGCGGAAAACAATAAGGAAATGGTTTTTGAAGGCGTTATTAACAGAACGCCGGCAGGTGGAGGCAGTGTTTGGTTGCCCCTCACTTTAATTGAACCTTATTTTTACTCCGGTGGTAATCTTGTGATTACGACTTCGGTGTGCGATGCAAGTTGGGGTCAACCCACAAATTTTAGAGTTACTCCTTCCTCAAATGGAAATAGCGTTACTTCTTTTTGGTGGGAAGATGGCGATTTGAATAACTTTTTGGAAAACGTTGCCGGTGTTAGAGGAAGTTTTACAAATTACCTGAATGTTAAATTCAGGTATCAAAGCGCTGATGGCGCCATTCTTTCAATAATTCCCAAGACATTGAGTTTTCCTGAACAATTGATAAACACTACAGAAACACAAACTGTTACGATTGCTAATATTGGCACCGACATCATCACTGTTTCAGGAATTACTATTTCGGACTCCAATATTTTTTCCTGCGATGCTACTTTTCCTATTATGATAACCGCAGGAACTTCACAACAGATGACTTTCAGTTTTACCCCTGATATACAAGGAGATTATTCGGCAACCGCAGAATTTATAATTGAAGAAGATGGTGTTTATGGAGGCAACCTCATTACACTTAAAGGTAAAGCCAGAGATTTTGAACCTGTTGACACCCGTTGTTGGGTGGAGATTGAATATGCGGGGTTAGGGGTTACTGCAAACTCAGGGCCACATTCCGGCCATAGATATGTGGCTAACCAATACATCGTATATAAAGACGAAATAGGAACCGATATTGAAGGCAGAATCCGGCGAATTGGTTGGCATGCTACCGGAACCGCTTTTGGAGATAATGTTATTGCGGTTTATTTAAAGAATACGGATTTAGAAGAATTTCCTCTGAGTGGCGCTATTTTTACAAATGCATCAGAAATGACCAAAGTATATGAAGGTCCGTATCTGTTTAGTGAAGCCGGTTGGAACTATATAGATATCGAACCCTTTCTTTATGATGGAACAAGCAATGTACTTGTAACCACTGTGCAATTGGAGACCTCAACTGCTAATATCACTAATTTCAACTGTGTAGTTGGAAGATACCGATTCCCTATGTGGTATAATTGCCATAGCGCTTTAACTATTTCCAGTACTTCGCAACCCATTGATCCTTATAATCCGCCTGTTTTTCCAACTTCCGGAATCTATTCTACTTTGGGACACCATAATCCTCCTGAAATTTGTTTTGTATTTGATGAAGTTCCCCAACAGCCCTATATCACTACAAGTAAAAAGTTTCTCGATTATGATGAACAAGAAATGAATACCATAAATACCCTTCCGGTAACGGTAAAAAATTTCGGATATGATGATATGGTCATTACGAATATTGCCTTTACTTCGGAAGATTTTTATGTTACCGATGTTACTTTTCCGATTGTAATTCCTTTTGCAGAAGAGCTAACTATTAATTTTGCGGTAACCCCGCTACAATTAGGAGCCTTAACAGGAAAAGCAACTTTTGAGTTTGAAACCCCTACGCTCGGAAATCCTCATATTGATTTAAGCGTTTTCGGGCTTCGTTTCAAAGCATTGCGCGAAGGTTTTGAAAAAGAACTTTTCCCACCTATCGGATGGAAAGTAGTTGACGCTAATAATGATGGAAAAACCTGGGCAAGATATAAACGGACTATAGGTCAGCCGTGGCATTTTCAAGTAGTTCCTCACGAAGGGAGCGCCATAGCCAGTGCAGATCAGGATGCGGGCAATCCCGGAACAGATCCGGTACATAATGACTGGTTAATTACGCCTAAAATGAAGTACGCCACAGGCGATAAGTTTTCATTTTATTTAGCCGGTGGGCTTAGTTTCGACATCACCAGGTTTTACGTAAAATTGTCAAGAACATCAAATAATATAGCAGATTTTACTCAAACTCTTGAGTTTATACAGCCAACGAGTGTTTTCTACAGGCTATATGAATATGACCTGGGTGATTTGGGCTTAAAAGACGGAGACGAGTTTTATATTGGTTTTCAAGATTTTAGCTATTGGACTTCCAGATACCCGCAAATAGACCAAATTAGAGGTCCGGCTAAAGTAATGCATGATCATGATTTAATGGTACAAGAGTTTAAAGTGAGCGCTACCACGCATGGCGCCGCTATTTATCGTGTGGGTGTTGCTCAAAACTATACTGCCATAATTGCTAATGGCGGCGTAAATTCTGTAGCCGGAAGTGAATATACGGTGGAACTTTGCTACTACGATAATAATTACAACGTGGTTGTATTGCACTCTATACCGGGGCAAAACTTAGCAAGAGAAGATTATTACACCGCTTCTATTAACTACGCATTTACCCAAACAGGAAAATTCAACGCATTTATACGTGTGAGTTATATTGCAGATGAAAATTTGGAAAATAATATTTCAAATCGTATTAAGCTTGATATTCTTCCGGAAAATGTTGAATTTATTACAAGCGGCACTATCGATCCGGATCCGGGAGCGCTTTACAGGTGGATGGTGCCGGTTTACTTTAACACCGCAGGCTTGATGGGAAGCCTATCTCAAACCTATCACCCGAAGTCTCATTTTAACGGCGTTGCCGGAATAATTACCAGATATGCATACTATATCGAACATCCTATTACAAGAGCAAATAAAGATATTAAAGTCTATATGGCTAATTCAAACCTTCCTGCGTTTGATGTACCGGGCAGTTATCCAAATGCTAACGAAATGGATCTTGTTTTTGATGGTAGATTAACATTTCCTAAAGCCAATAAACCTTATGAAATGTTTGAGATAGAACTTCAAAAACCATTTTTCTACACCGGCGAAAATCTTATTGTGATGGTCGAATATCAAGGAGGAACGGGCGCAGATGGAGATCCGGCATTTACAGCGGTTGTAAATCAAGAGCCCCGAATTATTTATAAAATGACTCAGCCTTTTAATGTAAACAATATTAATGGAAGTGGTTTACAGCTAATGAATATGGCTCCCGTTACGTCATTTTGGATAGAAAAAGCAGATGGATTTGGAACTTTATCGGGCAAAGTGGTTTATCACGATGGAACAACACCGATATCCGGAGCAAAAGTAGCCGTTACTTCTGCAAGCTATCCTAATTTGAGTGCAGTAGCTCATACGGATGCTACCGGAGAGTTTTTGTTTCCTAAAATTATTGCAGCCAACGATTTAAAGGTAACAATTTCACATCTTGAATGTAATGATTATGTACACAACAATGTGGTATTAAATGTTGGCAATCATCTTATACTTCCACTAACCATTATGGAGCCACGTCCTAAAGTAGCGATTTCGGGACGGGTAATTTGCAATGCTGAATTGCCGGTAAGTGGCGTCAAAGTGGCGTTTTCCGGATTGGTAAATTACGAAATGTTCACCGGCGCCGATGGAACATTTACAATTCCTAATATGTGGGGAGGCACAACTTATAGATTAGAGCTTGAACGTTCCGGCTATCAGAAGAACTATTTTGGCGATGTTGCTGTTCTTGCTGCTAATATTAATTTAGGTGACATTACCATTTTGCAAACGCCCTATCCGGTTCATGCACTTACAGCAACAGAACAAACAAATGGGTCGGCGCAATTATCGTGGTATGGTCCCTTTGATCCTCATCCAAAGATTTTCCGTAGAGATAACGGAACTCAGTGGGCGAGTGTAATGGCTGACAATCCGAATCCGAACCTCGCATTAGGACCTGCTTTCCATGACCTGGCAACCATTCAAAAAGTAATGTGGTATCAAGCCACTGAGATGGGAATCCCTCAAACCACTTCATCGAATATCTTTTTGTATGGACTGCTGCCTTCCGGCCAGCCAAATGTTAACAACTTATTGGGCAGTTATATGAATATTCCAACGATTCCAAATCAATGGAATGAATTTGTATTACCAGCAGAGATAGAAGCTACAAACGGATTTGCAGTAGGTATAGCATCGGCGCATACGCGCTTAGTACTGGCATTCGACAATGGTGTTGATCCAAACTGGCCTTGGATCCCAAACACCCAGTGGGTACTGGCAGCCGGTTCTTATTCTTCGCCTCTCGAGAGTGCAATTGGTTTAGGAGTTAATTTGCTGATTCGTGCAGAAGGTATATGGAGAGGCTACTTTAACATAGTAACCGGAAAATCCGGTGAAGAGATAACACAAAGCGAAATCTTAGAGAAACAGAATACGTCAGGACTTTCTGTTGTTCAAAATGTTGAGCTTCCGTCTTTAGAACTACAGCCTTCAAATCGTCTTGTTCTTGTTGATGAATCAACGAGTTGGACACCTGACTTTGAATTTGAAGCGCCTCATTTATCGGACGACTATTTTTCAACGAAATCTCCATCGCCCCAAACAGGCTATGATATTTATCGGGCTAACCTTCCGGGAGCATTTGTCAAAATAAATAGTTCCTTAGTAACAACACCTTCATACAATGATGCAACTTTTGCTTCATTTGGAAGAGGAGAGTTCCAATATGCTGTTAAAACCATATACATGAATGGCGTTGAATCGGGATTTGTTTATTCTAACGTATTAGTCAAAGACATGTATGTAGCCTTAACCATTAATGTTACCCATAATGCTACCGGATTTGACAATACTATATTATCAGGCGCCTCCGTATCGTTGGTGAGCAATAGCAGACATTATACAGGAACGCTTGATGCAACCGGTGTTATTTCATCTGATGAATTTTACAGAGGAGTTTACACGTTAACCATCAATGCGGCCGGATTTGAACCCTATACACAGACGATTGACTTTACCACATCGAGTGTGGTCTATAATATCAATGTTGTATTGATTGAAGAGATTATTAAGCCTTATGTTTTAGAGGTGAAGGTAGATCCGGTAACACTTAATGAAGCCGATTTTACCTGGAACCCGCCTCCTTTCTTTGATGGCGCTGAGAATCATGAAGATTTTGCCATTGATAATATTGAAAATTGGACGATGCGCAACTTAACCGGTCAGGCTGTAGCTTATGCTTTAAACTCTACCTGGCCCAACGCAGGGCTACCGCAAGCTTTCACTGTTTTTAATCCGAGTGCTACCACGCCTCCCATAGCTGTTGCACCGGCTGTACCCGGCAGAGATTGGAAAGCCTACGAAGGAGCTAAATATTTCCTTTCGTTTGTATCTTACGGACCCTACGGAACAACAGATAGTTGGATGATTAGCAAAGAATTTAATTTTGACGCACCATTTGAAGTTTCTTTCTATGTAAACGCTCTTCGCTCTACAGAACCCTATAGAGTTCTTTTTTCAAGAGGCTCTGATCAGGTTGGCCATTTTACGGCAGTTGGAGGAACAAGAAGAGCCAATCCAAGCAATACTACCTGGCAAAAAGTAACCGTTCAAATGCCGGCAGAAGCTAAGAGAGTGGCTTTTCAGCATTATTATGAAAATGCGGATCTGGGCCTCATGATTGACAATATCACAATTGGTATCCCCAAACAACAAACCCACACTTTTAAGCACTACGAAGTATTTTTAGATGGTGAATATGTGGGGCAAAGCGCCACCACCGATTTTAGATTTACGCAACTGCGAAACGGCGTGC
>Ga0123356_10007520_pt1 | contig 10864 bp, 9 predicted proteins | sample TergutEmb28metaG_2_FD_92546 | JGI IMG/M metagenome (GOLD analysis project Ga0123356, IMG submission 92546) | Embiratermes neotenicus P3 segment gut microbial communities from Petit-Saut dam, French Guiana - Emb289 P3 | ecosystem: Host-associated > Arthropoda: Insects > Digestive system > Gut ... | reverse complement strand
TATTTAAAGAGAAAATAAGAAAAAATAAAAAAAAAAAAAAAAAAAAAATAATATTTGAAAAAAGAAAGAGGGGGGGGGGGGGGGGGTACATTAATACTGCATTAGAGACACGAGTATTTTGGCTGGACACAATTTTTCCCATCATTGTAAATATATTTTTTCACAAGGGGAGACAAATTGTCTACCTACATAATTGGGTAGGTATGGGGAAAAGGGGGAACATTCGTAGTTTTAAGGCTTTTTACAATTTTGCGCATATACTTCGAAAGTATCTCCAAGCCCGAATAATTTACTAATTGCCAGTAATAGCCAGTAAAACGGACTTTTTTTGGATTTTGCAAGTTTGCCAAAAAGCGGGAAACGCTGCGGATGATGACCTACTACTTTTATTTTTTTTACTTTAAAGCCTGCAAGAGAAAGGGCTTTTTTTGTGCTTTTCGGCGACCAAACGGTAAAGTGATCGGCGGGACTGTTTAAGAGAAACTTGTGTAACGCTTTGCGCCCGGAAATGCCGGAAAAAGACGGAGTAGAAAAAGCAAGTATACCGCCGGGTTTTAATATTTTTTTTACTTCAGTTAATACTGCGGCGCAGTCTGTAAAATGTTCGATAACAAACCACAGGGTAACAATATCATAAGAAGCGGGTAACGGAGAGAGAGGAGAGGGGAAGAAACCGTAAATGGCAGGAATACCAAGTTTTTCATTTATGTATTTTACGGCGTCTTGTGCTGGGTCAATTCCAAAAGGAGAAAAGCCTTCTTCTTTAGCGGCAGCAAGAAATGGACCGTAGGCACACCCGATGTCTAGAAGTGTAGGAATCCCAATTTCCTCTCGCTGAGGCGCAGGGGAGCAGGGAACGCAGGGGGGAAAAAGGTTTGAAGAACTCCCAGCTTTATTTCTTCTCCGCGAGCTCTTCTTATCTCTGCGTGCCCTGCGTGAAATCTTTGCGATTATTTTTAATCGGTTTTTTCCAGAGGTTTTTATATTCTCAAAATCTTCTAAATAAGTCTTCCCGTATTGTTTTACATAATTTTCAAAGAAGTATTCTTTTTCATATTCGATAGGCGGCGGATTTATTCTGTTCATGTAAATTAAACCGCATTTTAAACAACGCCGGTAAGTGCGATCGCTAAAGCGAGAAACATTATTGCCCGTTACCGCGCCGCACACAGGACAACAGCGATTAACAATCGGCGCAAAACTGTTGATTAACTCTACAAGAGAATTATATTCTAAATTCTTTCTCGCAGGGGCGCAGTGAAGCAGAGGACGCTGGGAAGAGGAAAAGATATCGGATAACCGCTCTGCGTTCCCAATTCTTCTCTGCGCTCTCTGCGTGAGGTCTTTTGAAAATGTTTTAAAGCCGGCGGATTTGGCGAGTTTTTTATGCAGTCTTGTAGGGTGAGCAAGTAATACAAGAGTTCCGGAAAATAATGCCTCATAAGCGGTTAAACCATAATGGGTAATTACAAGATCATATTCATGAAGATGTTGTGAAAGATTTGGGATAATATCCAGTACTTTTATTGACTGCGGAATATTTTGTGTTTTATCTGAAGTATTAAGACTGCCTTTTAATAATGTTATATCTAAAGGCATTTTATTTTTTATGTTTGAAAGTTTTTTTGCCGTCTTAATTCCAAGCCCTGCAGGATCCTCCTGCCCAAAAGAAATTAAAACTCTGGTATTTTCTTCTTTCCTTTGTGCGACTTCTGCGCCTTTGCGGTAAAAATTTATTAATCCCGGATTCGCAATATTCGCGCGGGGTTTGCCTGTTTTTTCAGGTATCAATATATCGATAAGAAAATCAAACCTGCCGCGGTGTTTTCCGCCTTCGTCTAATCCGATAACAGGCGCAATTTTTTTCCAGTTTGTAAGTTCGTCAAGCGGGGTTTGAAATCGATCAAGAATAATAAAATCGAATTTTTCTGCCAAGTTTTTATTTCTAATTTCTATTTCTTCGTTAAAAATTAACCAGGATTGATTAAAATTCATAGATTTAAAAAGGTTTACAAATTTAGAAGTTTCTGTTTTCGCAGGAAGATAAAGCATGGCTTTGCGTCCTAAAGTGCGCAAATCATTAACCAAACTAATGCATCTGCAAATATGCCCTCCGCCTCGACCTTCTTCTAAAGCAGGAACAACTAATACCAGGGAATTCATCAACTTTTCTCCTCCCTGCGATCTCCTCTTTTCTCAGCGTTCCCTGCGTGAAAAAAAATGGGAAATATGTTCTTGTATGTATTAATTATTTCGCTTCCATTGTGCCGCTTGGGATTTCCTTCTAAAGCATCATAAAGCATAACAGCACACTCATAGTCTTCCTGCGTGTCTACAGTGAGGCGAATATCAGGGAATAGCCATAACACTGGCGCGGCAGGACGGTATAAATTAAAAATTTGCGGATTGTTGTATAAATATGGACAGACATGCTCGCGTTCCTGGGGGAGAGCAGCTTCGTTTGCGGCGCGTAATAGCGCTTTGGCGGATACGTATTCAACGCCTGAGCCATAGGGAAGATCGATGTAACCTGCATAATCGGCATTGACGGCCGAAGCTTCATCAAAAAGCATGGCGGCGGTGTCTGCAAAAACAAAGGGGTTGTCGCCTGTCGCTCTTATAACCGTATCGATTGAGTATTTTCTTATTGCCATGCAATAGCGTTCGAGGACATCTTCTTTTGGACCTGCGATGATTTCAAAGCCTGCTTCTTTTGCAAGCGGCTTAAAAGTATCAAATGAATCTTCGGGGCATGCCAAAACGCGAAGACCTGCATTTATATGATTCAAAGCTTCCATTACGCGCAATACAAGCGGCCTGCCGGCAAGCGGCAGCATGGCTTTTCCAGGCAGTCTTGATGAATCAAGTCGCGCCTGTAAAATAATTGCCGTCAATTTGCACTCCATGTTTTTGTAACAGCGCGGGCATCGGACTTCCATCTGAATTTATTTTTTACAACCCATTTGCGCACCTTTTTAAATTCTGTCCATGCGGAAAAAATATCTTCTCCCGATTTACATAAAAATCCGGGAAAACGATAAAGAGGCAAGTGGGCATAATCACTGCGAAATACCGGAGCGAGATTTTTTAAATAAAACCGTTTGTAGCTGTCTTCGACTGTATAATTTTCCGATGGAAACTCTCCGTCGTATGAAAGTTTAAAATGAAAATTTACGGCAATTTCTTCTCCCCAAAGATGGGCGCGGAATCCAAAATCCATTAATTGCCAATGTATATTATTTAATGTTATATCAAATCCGCCGGTGCGGATAAAACGCTGCCTGTCATATATGCCAACCCCGTCAAACGGATAAAGACTTTTGTCGCCTTCGTTGTACGGTTCTTTAAAGCATGTGCGTATTTTTCTTTTGTGCGTCATGGGTGTAAGTAAAGACGGTAATGTTTCATAATTTGAGTTTAGTATTAAAGGAACAGTGCAAAGTCTTTTAAAGCCCGGTTTTATTTCATCTGCGTCCTGTATTGAATGTTCTTTATTTTCATCGGGAGAGACAATCAATCTTTCCGCCATGCGTCTTGCGGTTCCGCCTGCGATTATTTTCATATCATTGTGCAAAACAAAAAAAAGCGGGCTTTCAACTTCCGAAGCGCCAAGGTTTATTTGTTCGCCAAGATTTATTTCATTTTCAGGCAGTATAAAACGCACAAAAGGGAAGCGCCCGGAAAGTTCTTCAATGTCATAATGAGGAGCGCAGGACTCAATGGAAATTACATTATCAAATCCTGTTTTTTCAAGGTCATGAAAGAATGCTCTTCGCGGATGTCCCGGGCGGTTCAGCACAACGGCAGAAATACCTGTGCTTGCTATGCGTTCTTTGCCGCCAACAGCGGTATAGGGTGTTATTTTTTCATTAAAAATTGTAGGTATAGTATTCATCGCAGTCTGCGCATTTTCCTGTATATTTTTTTTGGCATTGTTCATGGTAGTGTTTTTCTCCATTCTGCCAAATGTTTTCCAAAGAATCGCTAAAAACATTTCCAAGTAGATTTGTTTTTTCGCCCTTTAATACTGATGTGTCTTCCCTGCAAAGAGGCACAGCGCCGTCTATTAAGACAGGGAAATCCCTCATTATGTGCCAGCAGCTCTGTCTTACAACCGGTGAAATGTCGGAAGCTTGTTTTTTTTCCAGAGTTCCGCAGAAGTCATCATACTTTTGAATGATAATATTTTTTTCACCGTTGTTACCGCAAATTGCAGCTGCGGTTTCTTTCCAGTAGCGATAGAACTTTTCTGTATCATCTTCTGAGCCTTTAAAACGGACTGCCTGAACATAACAATCTTTTGGAAACAACGATAAAAGTTTTTTTGCACAGGCTTCTGCCTCGGCAAAACCGTTTCCGCGCAGCTCTGCATATAATTTTGGATCTGCCGTATCCAAAGATACAATCCATGAAAGCGCCGGTAATGGGTTTTTTCTGACAGCTGTTTTTCCGCTTAACTGCGCGCATTTTTCCAGTTCTTCTGTTTTCCAGCCAATGCCTGATGTTTCGATTATTAACGCAAGTTCAGGACGGGTTATAACTGCTTCTATCAGTTTTAACTTTTCCGGGTGCAGGCTTATTTCGCCCCAAAGACTAAGATCGATAACTGCGTCGCCTGAAAAAGAGATTATTTTATCCAACAGCGATTCAAACTTGCCGATGTCCATAAAATCTTTACGTCCCGGCGAATTGGTAAACATTGGGTAAGGGCAAATCGCGCATTTTTGCGGACAGCCTCCAAAAACCTGAATAGGGTAGAAGCTTGGCAATGTTCTAAGAATCTGCGGCTTTTCCTCGATAATTTTTTCAACATCGGAAACACAGGGAATTTTTCCGCCTGCTGCAGAAAGAAAGTTTTTAAGAAGAAGCAGGTTTCGTTTTGAATCGGCGCAAAAGTTTATTCTGTGACAGCGAAGGTCAACCGAAGAAATTTCAGCTTCGATATCAAAAGCGTTTATATCTTTTTGTATGACGGAAAAAAGTATGTCTCTTTCGACGGGTTCGTTATCGCCTTCCCCTGCGTTTGTTAAAATTTTTGCCAAAATTCCGGCTGTTCCCGGGGACAATATTTCCGGAGCCAGTCCGTACGGCCAGCCGTCGGCATAGGAATATTCCGCCGCGTATTTTATGTGTCTTTGGGCTATTGCGTCTGCAAGCGACGGATCAAGGAAAGGGCAGTCTGCAAAAGCAAAATATATACAGTCAAAACCTGTTTGCAGTTCTGATATTCGTTCAAGCAGGCTGCGTTTTGACCAGGTTTTCTTTTTTTCTACTTCAATTCCGCCAGGAAATGTAAAATTATCATTTTCTGAAGCAAAAAGAACTGTTTTTCCTGCGCCTGAAAACTTTTTTGCCTGTTCAATAGACAATTCTACAGCATTTTTACCGTCTAAAAGAGGTTCGAAAGCCTGTCCGGTAAGGCTTCCGCCATATAAAATTAATAGATTGTTCATACTTCTTCATTATCGGCAGAAAATCAGGCGCTTGTAAATCCACCCTTGCGGCATTTTGGGCGATTTTTTTATTATATAATCCAAAAAAGAGCCGCTATTCTGCGACAAAGTCGAAACGACAACGTCGTACGACAACGGCTCTTTCTTTGTTATTTTGTTTTGCTCACAACTTGGATATTTCTTCCAAAGAAAGCCCTGTAGTTTCATGGATAAATTCTGGTGTTGAGCCTTTTGTAAGTAGGTTGCGGGCGATGGTATAGCTTGCCTGTGCATGACCTTTGTTGTGAGCATAGTATATCTCGGCTCTTCTATCCCTTTCAGCTTTCATGATCCTTTCGTAAGTATCCATTTCCTCTTCACTCATGGTTACAAAAGACATTGTCTTATCGGCATTTTGAATTGCGACATCCATCTTTAAGACCTCCTCAAGAAGTTCCGGCGGGCTGTTCTTGTCAAACCAGGCAAGCCAGCGGCATAAAGGATTTTCCAGCTTGCCCTTGCCCTGTTTTCTGTACTTTACCATGTTGATAAAGTGTACTTCCAACGCGTCTGTTAAAATTATATCAGGCTCGTTGTCTTCCCGCAAGTGAAAACAACTGTGGAAATCCTTTGTTTTTGGGAAGTTGTAATTGACTATATTGATTGCTATCACGTTTGGCAGCTGAATATAGTCATCCCCCGAATTAAGCTTTTTAACGTACTCTTTGCTCAGGTAGAACAAGCTGCGTCTGTCCATATTGTGCTGGTCTCGCAGTTGTACTTCGATATTGACCATATCTCCGTTTTGAAGCTTTGCCCTTACATCCAGCGCGCATGATTTTCCTCTCATGATTTCCGCCATGAAGTTTTTATTTTCCAGGATTTCGACCGAGACGAACCTGTCGTCTTCTGTTTTTCCCAGAACCGCGTTGATAAAGCCCAGAAGTTGAACCTCATCTCCTTTTTCTCCAAAAATCTTGTAGAAGAAAAAGTTGTTTAGTGGGTCGTACTGTCTGGCAGAGCCAGGCATAGACGACTTAGTTTTAATGTTTTCCATAAAACCTCCGCCTATATATGGCGCAGCCGTGCATGGCGCTTTAGTGAAACTGAAAGAATTTTAAAAAAGTTGGAAAAATATGAGAAAAATCATGGTTTTTTCGGCGGAAAGAGACTCAATCACGGAGTGAGCTCGAAGAGAAGGTGAAAAATTCGGACAAGAGCTTGGCGTTCTCTTTTAAACCTTCGGTTTGCAGTTGGCGAGAGGCTTATTTCAATAATTCATCTGTTATATTAAATACATAGTAGGATATACTTTTTTCCGTTTTTTCCAGGTAATAATTAACTTCCGGTATATTTTCATGATGTATTTCGCCATACTCTTTAATAATTAAATCGTTTTCATTGTATATAATAAAACTTTTGATACCGAGACCATGATTAGCAAATGTATTTATGCCGTCAAATGTTTTTAATTTAATACTTTGACCGCTTTGTAATATGAACTCTTCAAAAAAATCATTATTGGAACTATCATAGCGGGTAATCTTTAATTTTAAAGTGTTTTCTGTACCATTAATTACTGTAAATTCTCCGCGTATTTTATATGATGTACTTAATGCCAATAACATCATCATTAAAACAAGAAATATGGAAATCAAATGTTTTTTATATTTTTTCATGTTTTACTCCTAAATGTATGTAATAAACAATTATACAAATAATAAATGTGATAACAACTGTAATTAAGTCTTCCATGTCGTGAGTTGCAATTTCATAAATAATATTTAATAATGTTATTATTGATGTATAAAGTAAAAAATATAATTTATTTTTACCCCAAATAATATAAACAAAAATATAACCAAATATTAAAAATAATGCATTTGTAAGATTATAAATAATAAAATTTGACGGTTGAATATTAATATTTCCAAAAACAGAATAATTAAATCCAAAAAAGTCCAACCATCTAAAAAACAATATATTATGGGGTCTAAAACATAGATATATTAATACCGCAATTGCCAATGAAAAACAAGCAAAAAAAGCCAGGATAATATTTTTTCTCATATGCTGTATTTATATTATAAAATAATTTAAAAGTCAATGTCAAATTTGCTTAACATTTAAGATTAACGAAGGTTTGCCAGCCCGAATAACCAAATGCATTATGTTTGTTATTCTTTAATTGCAGCTTGGGTCATCATAAATATTAATATTTTTAATTAATTTGCTTTTCTTTATATTAATCCAAATTTTAATTATTTTGATTAATACTCTAATTTGATTAATATATTCTACTTTTTCAATAGTATTTATATTATATTTATTTATTAATTTCAATGCTTTTTTAGTATAGGCTATTGGCATAATAGAAGAAATCAAAATAGCAATTAATGTAGTTATAATGATTAAAAAAATATTTATTATGATTGGAATAACAGGAACATCCTGAAAAATTATAAATATATACAATTGCGAAACTAGTATATGAAAAAATGCTAATACCGTAATTGGCATAAAAATAATTGATAAAATATATAATAGTAAAATAAAACATATAGTTAATTGTCCGATTAATGCTAATATAATATATTGTTTTTCATTCAAAATTTCTGATGATATATTATATCTAAATATTTTTATTGATAATATTAAAAATGATAGTGTCACAATAATATATATTTTATTTCTATCTATAAAATCAATCGCCGTATTTGTATATATATAATTAATAAAATTAAGAAATGAATATAATACAATTATTATAACAAATGGACAGACTATTGAAATAACAATAGAAGGAATAAATATTATATAGTTTTTCATATTTAATATTATAATTAAATATTTATTTTGTCAAGCAAGGCAAAGTATTAGCCAAAATAATGTGGTGGAAGAAAATGCCACAAAGGGCGACAGCCCGATTGTAATTTTTCGTAGCCCGAGCCGACCGAAGGGCGGCGAAGCTGTTACTGGGTGTTAAATGCAGTAGGCCATATTTCAATCTCTTATTCTAAAATCTATTTCATAATATTTTATAGAAATATCCTTTATCATGCTGACAGCATATTTTAATTTTGTATCTGCTTCTTTACAAATAATTATTCCTTTCACTTCTTCTCCTTCTGTAGCGAGATTTTCTTTTATCCACCCCATGTATCTTAGAGTTTGTCCAACTACTTTATCCGATTCTTTCCCTTTTTTTAATTCAATTATTATATATGCTTTTGTTTTTGTATCTTGTGCTAGAATATCTATTACTCCAACGTCTGTTGGATATTGATTTAAAACATTACCCTCTTCATCTTCAATTAATTTAATATTTTTAGGAAATATCTTATTAAAATTAGAAATAATAAATTCTTCTAAATATTTTTCCATAATAAATTCTGTTTTATTCACAATGTCATGGTCAATTTCATCTACTTTTGTTTTACCAGAAGGTTCATCACGACCATTAATAAGTGCTTCATACTTTTCTTCATTAATTTCATAAATGGTTACCATTGAAAAAACAATTTTATCAAAAACAATATCTTTTTTATCACTTATCCATTCAACAGAAATAAAATATGGATATGGATTTTTTTCTCTATATGGCATTCTTTCCCATGCCTTTTCTAAATTATAGAATGCTGTTCCTGTTACTTTCCCTATTGCGGCAATTCTTTTTGTCCCTCTCCTTGCAATTACAATATCATCTATTTGTATATTATGTAAAAAATTCCATACTGAATTAAAAAACAAAGTTTTTGTTCCCGTTTTACATTCTGGAAAAGTTTTATCTATTTTATCCTTTAATTGATTCTCATTAAATGAAGAAACATCGCCCATTTCCCCCCAACCAATAGCAATTACATTATTGTTTAAATCATACTCCCACGTTTTTTCCCATGATTCTTTCTTTGTAGAATCCGCTGGAGCAATAACCCATATTCTTCTCATTTTAATTTTCCTCTTTATAATAATTTATTTTATATTTAATTTAATGTCAAGTAATTTTATCCAACAAACTTGGCCTATTGCATTTAACCCCATGTAAATGAATTTTTCTTTCCATCCCAAAGCACGCATTAACATAATTAACAACAACTATTCGTGCGGGTAAGGCTGCGGCACTGGCCGGAAAAACATTTTTGACGTTCCCCGACGGAGAGACCGAGCTGGTCTTTACGAAGTAAAGACCAAAGCGAAGGGCTCATAGGCGGACTCTTCGTCAAAGTTTTTACGGTTAGCGCCGCAGCCTTGCCTGCACGGAGAGCTGTTAAATCAATATAAAAAAATATTTAGAATAGAGTATCAAGATGAAAGACAGTAGATCCCTACTGATTCCCCAGCAATTTTATCCGCGCATAAATATAATCCAGTCTGTTATGATTCAGCACAGCGCGATGATATGGCCTTCCCGGGATACCTTCAATTTCATAACCGCCGCGTGTAACAAACTTTTTACTTTTACCTTCCGCAAACCAATATACAAGAGCTATATCTTCAAAAGTCATTTCTATCGCGTTAAACCCTTTTTTGCCAAGAGTGCAGCCCGAATTAAAAAGACATGGAACAGGCAGCTCGTCGCCGTAAAGACTTTGACGAAGCACGTCGCGCCTTTCTTTGCGTTTTAATTTGCCAAGTTCTTTTCTTAACGCGATAACTTCATTTTCGATACGGAGACGATCTTCGCCAGTAGAAGCAGGGTAGCCCTGACAAAGCCTTTCAATCTCGAACTTGATATAATCGAAACGTCCAAGAGATTCAAATAGCGCGCGGTGCGTATGACCGATAATCGAAAGACAATGGTTTTTTAACGAAAAGGCATAAGCTCTTTTTTCTATTTTGAAACGCCTGAAAGGGGAGCGATTCCCCGACAAATTTTTGATACCCAGCGGCGTTAAAATATGGCGAATTAAAAATCCAAAAAATCGGTTGAATCTGACATAAGCTTCCGATAACTGATGTCCATGGAAAACATACGCGGGGACAATACCTGTTTCGATTTTTAACACATTATGGATATGATAGGGATATGACATATTCTTTTTATATGTTAATTGTTCGTCATGGTTGCCTGCAATCTTGAATAATCGGTCTTCCCTGGCAAACAGGTTAAATACCCTGTACAGACCTGCCCATTTTTCACGAATATAATCCAGAGAGTACTTTTGGAGCTCTTCGATATCGCCGTTTAATATTAAAATCCAGCCATTTTTGTAATAATACTCTTCCAGAATGACGGTAAGCATTTCCCCGTTGTGGTAGAGATCATCCCTTGAGCCCATTCCCATGTGGAGATCGCTGATTATCAATACTTTCCCGCCTTTTGAGATATCCAGAATCGAGTTTTCCGGAAACTCTTCGTCCGAAAGACGGGTCAAAAAAAACTTGTCGTACATTGGGCCTTCAGGGACTTGAACCCCGGACCAAGAGATTAT
>Ga0123356_10007519_pt1 | contig 10864 bp, 7 predicted proteins | sample TergutEmb28metaG_2_FD_92546 | JGI IMG/M metagenome (GOLD analysis project Ga0123356, IMG submission 92546) | Embiratermes neotenicus P3 segment gut microbial communities from Petit-Saut dam, French Guiana - Emb289 P3 | ecosystem: Host-associated > Arthropoda: Insects > Digestive system > Gut ... | reverse complement strand
TCGCAACGGCTTGCAGTCGCTCGACGGTGACTTCCACAGCCCCAATATTAACGTCAGGGATCTCAGGACGTCGGATCGCTAGACGTATGTATTTGCAGTAGCTGCGATTCGAGTGTTCGTGGGATGGGAAGGTTGTGGTACAGCGGTTTTTGTTGCGGCGATTACTATGTGGTGGATTGAGGAGGTTGGGCTAGATGCCGAATCGGACGCGTCGTTGGGCGCTGGGACTATTCGTGATTGGGGCGTTTTTCGTGTTTGGTTGCGGTGGGGCTGGCAACCAGGCTGCAGTGGCTCAGGTTGAGGAAACACCGCCAGTGCCTGGCATTCCTAAGCCTGGCGACGCTGGGTGGTGTGATCCGATGCCTGAACTTGGGGATGCGTGTGCGGAAAACCATAAGCAGTGTTCCATTGCTTGCGATCCTGAGCACGGAATCTGTGCTGTCTTGGATTGTCGCGATGGAAAATGGGAATACGTGGAGCTCGGGACCGGGCAGGCAGGTGATTCGTAGCGCAGCGATCGATGACTACTGCTGTGCGAGTATCGCGTGATACGCCTCAGATAGTGCTGAGAATCTGGTGTGGTGGAGCCGCCTCGCGGACTCTGGTTTGTGCATGTGAAGATCTGGATGGTCCTTTGATGCGAGTCGACGGAATGCACAACGCACCTGTGTTGGCGATGCGTCTGGGACCAATCCCAGGGTTCGGTATGCGAGATGCAACGATGTGCAGTTCGGTTGGGGCTGCTCGTTGCGATGGCTGCTATTCGTTCCGTTATTGGTTCTGTCTCGAAACCTTGCGCGCCCGTGGAGAAAGGCTTCGGGGCCGAGTTGAGTGGTTTGCGGGTGGCGTGAGACTGGGTGAAACCGGATTTCGGCGTCGCGCAGGGTGAACAATGCCTCAATTCGCAGGCGTGACTGGCGGGCTAGTCCCCACTGGACTTGTTTTTTGTTTGCGAAGCTTCTTTGCACAAGCAGTTCGCCAGACATCACAGGCTTGTTGTTGCGTTGTTGATGAAGGCACGCGACGAATTCCCGGTGCCTGTCGGCGGCTAGCATTCCGGTTTTGGCGAGGAGTTCGCCGATTGTTGGCACTGGTATCGGAGTTTGGACATCACACACGAGGCCGTCGCGCATCGTTATCGTGTGACGGCCCTGGAATGGGTGGTCGCTGATTAGTTCGAGTTGGCCGTTGGCGTTCGAGCGATGGAGGCTGCCCAGGACGTCACCTAGCGTTGTGGATTTCAGTCGACCGGGGAGGAACATGCTGGGCGCGATAGTTCGCGCGGAAGAATCGGGCCAAGTTTGTGGGGGGCGGGCGAACAAGGTGTGGGGGATCGGTGTTACCCCCTACACAACTGGTCCAAGGTGGGATATAGGCGTGGGCCGATCTGGAATTGGGCGGACCGACATTGATGCGATATGGGGATTGTCCTAGTCTGCTCCCCCCAAAACTGGGTCAACACTTGCATTCCCGAAATCGGCAAATCCCGAAACAGTGGACTCGGTAACACTCGCACATGCCTTCCCCCAAAAAGACTAACTATATTCCAGTCGGGACCATCCTCGGCGGGAAGTATCGTGTCACACGCGAGATTGGTCGCGGGGGAATGGCATCAGTTCATGAAGCCGTAAACGTCGACATCGGAAAAAAAATCGCCGTCAAAGTCCTCAACCCAGAACTAACCCACTCCACCATCGTGGTGGAACGATTCCTCCGAGAAGCAAGAGCCGCCGCCGCAGTCAAAAGCCCACACATCTGCGACGTCTACGATGCCGGACGCCTCCAAGACGGCAGACCATTCCTCGTACTCGAACTACTCGAAGGCGAGAGTCTGTACGAGCGCATGGTCAAGGTTCGACGCTTCGATCCTGAGTACGTTGCTCTCGCATTCACACAAGTGGCCCGCGGGCTCGCGAAAGCCCACGAAGCCCAAATTGTCCATCGCGATCTGAAACCCGAGAACATCTTCATCACTTCCGGTGACGACGGCGGCGTGCTCGCAAAAATCGTCGATTTTGGACTAGCAAAGTTCTACGCGCCCATGGACGAGGACGCGAGTGTGCAGCGTCTTACGAGGGAAGGCGCGGTTTTCGGCACGCCAGCTTACATGAGTCCCGAGCAGGTCAAAGGCCAAGGACAAGTGGACCACCGCGCTGACCTTTGGGCCCTCGGGTGCATGGTCTACGAATGCCTAATTGGACACACCGTCTGGGCTACTGACCAAGGAGTTGCGATGATCTTTGCCCAAATCGCAACCGCCGCCGTGCCAGTACCATCGCGAGAACGCAAAGACCTCACGCCAGAGTTCGATCAGTGGTTCGCGAAGGCTCTCGCGAGGGACCCAGCCAAGAGATTTCAATCCGCAATCGAGTTGGCAGAAGAATTGGCAATTGCACTCTGCCAAACGCCCCCACCTCCGTCGGCTTCTGGTGTGTTTGACAGAGAACAATTGATGGCTCTTGTCTCCCGGCCAAACAAGAAACACGGCACTGGGACAGTTGACCGAACCGGCGATGTGGTCGCGGACAGGACTGCGCCAGACAAAATTGCGCCGACCAAAACTGCGTCGCCCAATACTGCGTCGCCCAATACTGGGCAGGCCAAAACTGGCACCGACAGAAGTACGCCTGCCAATACTGATTTGGACAAGAGAGCACCGGAGCCGACCCAAGCACCGTCGCCCGTTGCATCGAGATCCCAAACCCGCCCTCAGCACTCGCAGCACGCGACACCGTCTGAACCGGGAGATATCGCACCGCCGTCAAAGCCATGGACCGTGCGTCCTCACACACGCGCAATTCTTCTCGGAGCACTGTTGGGAACAGTGATTGCGGGGCTTGGTGGGTTCTTGGTCGTGCGCAAGCTGTCGCGAACTGAACCAGGGCCAGTTGCCGCATCCGCGGAGCCACTCAGCACATCGCCGCCGCCAGAGCAGTCAGCGAAGACGCCAGCAGTTGTACTGCCGCCTCGCAACACCGACCTTCCAGATTGGGCTCTGCAGATTGCTGACGGGCAAGAGCTGCTAACGAAAGGCGATGTCAACGGGGCAACTGAAGCGTTGCGAACTGCCAAGTCTCTTACGACGAGCGGCGTTCCGCAGACCATGCTCGATCATTTGACTGCGGCATCGAAACCTGAGGGTGCTTGTTCGCTAAAAAGTTTGGGACGTCCGAGACCATTCTCGTTGGTCAAAGCAACCAGCCGCCCGGAAGTGTTCGTGGGTACACATGGACCGCTAGTCGCATGGTCTGATGACCAGGAAAACCCAGGACAGCGCAGCGCATATGTGCAGCTCGTCGACGATTCCATGCGCTCCCTCGGCAACCGAATAAACGTCACGCCGGAAGCTGAGTTCGTTGCTCCCCACAAGCTCGTAGCGTCCGGTGAGTTTGCTCTGTTCTTGTTCAGCGACCAGCACAAATCCAAGCCTGGAGTGTACGTTCGACGTCTAAGAACAACAGGGGGAATCCAGGATGCTTCTGTTCGAATCACCTCGGATCGAAACACCGTGGTTTCTCCATCGATTGCGAGAACCGCGGAAGGAGATTTCTGGGTTGCATACGTGGAGGACAGTAAGAAATCCCTGTCATCGAAGTTGTATATCCAGGCTCTAACGCGCGAAGCAGAGATCAATGGAGCCCCATTGTTCGTAGCGGAGTTGGCAGCGCGGACAGGTCAATATCGATCGAAGACAAGTGCAGTATCGATAGCGTCGGCCCCAGGAGCTTTGCTGCTCGCGTATCGAAGGGAGAGGGGCAATGATCACACAGTGTTGTTGCAGCGAATAGCGTTGGATGGTGGGAGAACGCTAACCGGGTTGGGGGTCGAAGAACCGCCGAAGCAAGATCGACAAATTGGAGAGACGAGGGATCTTTCGGAAGGTGATGGAAGACTATTTCCACCGTCGATTGAGTGCGGCGGCACCGACTGTTTTGCGGTGTGGAGGGTGGAACCAAAAGGTGCGTTTGCGGCGCGAGTAGATCCGTCAAATGGCGCGACGATATGGCGGAATCGGTTTGCGCCGAGGGGGATGCAAGTGGCGGTATCTGTTGATGGGACTGGGTCTGGTTTGTTGGTTTGGTATCAGGACGAAAAAGTTACGGCGGCACCGATCACGCGAGATGGAATCGGAACGCCAAGTGCGATCGGCAGAGTGAAGGGCGAGCAACCGGCACCGTCAGTTGCGAAGGGCAGCAAGCCTGGCGAGTGGCTCGTGGCTTGGCCTGATTACGAGGCTGGGCATCTGGAGGTTTTCGTAGCTTCGGTGACGTGTAGGTAACCAATCGGGGATCGACATGGGGAAATCGTCTAAAGCGAAACACGGAAAATCGCGTGGTGGACAAGGTGGTGCGAGTCAATTGGGGCCGCGCGAGTTGGGGCAGTCCGAACCGAGCGATGCGGCGTGGAACCGGAGTGACGACGACTACGATCACGCCGATGATTGTGAGGAGAACGACGACCTAGACGAGGATATGCCTCGAGTGGTGATGGGCATCGTTGCGGACCTGGGGCGTAAGGATCTGGGTATCGAGGTGCGCGATCACGAGGGTTGGCCGATATGGGTTTTACTGGAAAAGCATGCGTCGATGATGGGGGTGTTCGAGCGTTATCCTGAGGATCCGGGATCGGATGAGTGGGTGCCGATTGTTTTTGATGAGCTGCGTCGGTTTGTTAGAGACCACGGGGAGGATTTGCAGAAGCTGTTGGGGTCGGCGGATGCGCTTCGGATTGGGTTTCACACCAATGCTCCCTTGGAAGATGTGGTGGAGTCATTTGAGGATGATGGGTTTGATGTGTTGTTTGGTATCGAAGATGGAATGGTTGTTCTCGCGCCTGATTCGTCGGGTTGAGGTGGGCTGGGCGTTGGGTTGGTTTCGAACGCGATTACCAACAAGCTTGGGCTGAAGATCGAACTGTCAAGGGGTGGAGTCGAGAACATACGCGAATCGATGCATAGGAACAGCATCGCGCGGGCAGGGGGCGGGAAATCGGGAGATCCGATGATTGGAGTTTGCGGTTGTTGCGGGGTTGTGGCAATGTCACGCGCATACCTGGGAGGTACACAATGGCTTTATCTAGCAGACATGGTTTTGTTGCGCTTGTACTTGGTGTGGCGTTTGCGTGCATGGGTGGGTGTTCGTCATCGAATGACACGAGTACCGGCAATGAGGGTGGTTCGGCCGGTGATGGTGAGGGGGGCACTGGGTTAGGGAAAGCGGGAGGTGGTGGAGAAGGAGCGGACGCCGGGACTGGGGGTGGCGGCGCTGGAGGTGGTGGTGGGGAACCAGGTGGGAGCGGGGGTGACGGTGGTGGTGGGGTAGGTGGTGATGGTGGGGCACCTGGTGGTAGCGGTGGAGATGGTGGTAGCGGCGGAGATGGTGGTGGCGGCGGATTAGGCGGCGATGGTGGTGGTGGAGGTGACGTAATTGGTGGCGAGGGTGGTGGTGGCGAGGGTGGCGTTCCCGAGGGTGGCGATGTAGATGGTGATTGGGATGACGAGGATGAGGGCGTTGATGATGCTGATGCTGATGGCGATGGGGATGATGCGGATTCGGGCGAGGATACTGGTGATCCGGTGGATCCGGATCACAAGTTGTTGATGATTGTTGTCACTCCGCAGAACCAGTTGGTTGAGTTGGATTTGGGGACGGGCGGCACACAGTTGTTCAAGGCGACTGGCAAGTATATGGATGGTATGGATGAGGATTTGTCTGGCAAGGTTGTTTGGGCGACGGATCCTCCTGGGGTTTTGGGTGCGTTTGGTTCGCCGGTTGGTACGCTGAATCTGACACCGTTTTCGACGGCTGGGTCGAAAACTGCGACGATTACCGCGAGTTTCGAAGGGAAGGTTGGGAAGGCGGCGTTTACCGTTGTGTCGTATGTGAAGTCGGGGACCAAGCCGGACTTTTTCTTCTTGTTGCCATATATGGATCCGGCTGGACCAACGGCCCCAAAGCCTTTGGAGTTCAAGACCAATGTGCAGAACATGGACGTGTTCTTCAATATGGATACGACTGGGTCTATGTCGGGTTCCATCAGCAATCTGAAGTCCGACGTGATATCGCAAATTGTGACGCCCATGAAGTTGTCCAATCCCACTATGCAGTTTGGGGTTGGTGAGTACAGGGATTTTCCTGTGGGCAACTATGGTAGTGCTGGCGACTATCCCTTCAAGTTGCTTCAAAAAATCACTTCGGATAATGCTCTAGTTTCGACCGCGGTGGGAAAGTACGTTCATGGCGGTGGAAACGACGATGCAGAATCGCTGATTGAAGCATTGTATCAGATCGCTACAGGGGATGGGTTTCCGGGGTATGCAGGATATCCTGCTTCTGGCATTGTTCCGCCCAATAAAGAAGGAAGAGGCGGAGCCGGGTTCCGGCCGGACTCTATTCCCATTATTGTCTCGATCACCGATGTTTGTTCTCATGGCATTGGGGAGCCTGAATGCTCAGCCGCATGGGGGGGGATCAACTATTCTGGTACCCTTGCTTCCTACGCCCATTCGCGGGCCCAGGCGAAAGCCGGCCTGAAAGCGATGTGCGGGCGTGCCGTTGGTGTCGATACCATGGAGGCAGCAGCGTCAAGCATGTGGGATTGCCACAGGCCATTGGCTGATTTGGAGGACTTTGCGAAGGCGACCGGGGCTGTGATACCGACCACAGCATGGAATCCAGCAGAGAACAACGGTGTGGCGAGGCCAGCGGGTTGTGCGAGCGGTCAGTGCTGCACAAACCTGAACGGCACCGGAAGACCCGCGACTGCGACTAATTGGGTTGGCGACGGTACAAACTGGTGCCCCCTTGTGTTTAGGACTTATTACAACGGTACTGGTTTGGGACAAGCAATTCGATCCGGGTTAGAAATGCTTACGCGATACGCCAACTTTGAGGTTCTCAGCGTTAAGGCGGGGGTAACAACCGGGGTTTATGGGGAACCAGTGCCGTCGGGAAAGACCACCGCAGATTTCATCGTGTCAATCACCCCGAGTCATTACGTCAAGCCTGCCCCTCCGCCGACGATTCCGAACCCCATCACTGGCACAACGTCTTTCCAACGGGTGACTCCGGGCACGAACGTTTGGTTCAATGTGGTTGCATACAACAACATCGTGCCTGCGACCAATGTAGCGCAGTATTTTAAGGCAACGATCAGCGTAACTGCTGAGAGTTGTTTCCCGTTGGATGGGCGTGAAGTGTTGATTGTCGTTCCGCCCCGACCGCTTGAGGTTCCCTGGTAATCGTCCGAAGATATCGCCAATTTCCGCTCTTCGAACCGCCACGTATCTAACAAATCTACCACAGCAATCGACAGGCTGACTCGCGCCCTATCGCAACCCGCGCGATACGACGGCAAATCTGGCACCGTTGCTCGAATGATGGAAAATCCCGTCGCGGGACGAGTGTCGCACATGTCTCGCCGCCCGCTATATCGGACCGCATTAGACGCGATCCGCCGAATCACAAATGAGTTTGTGATAACCTACGTAGCATCATCCACATAGTTCCGTTGGGGAGGGCGGGTAGCCAAACATTTTGGCGATGCGGAATCTCGAAAAAAAGATGTTGCGACTTATCTCGAATCGTGGCATGCTTGCGATCCATCCTCGGAGGTGCGTATGGCTTCATATCGTAAACTAGGTCTGGTGGGATTTGTGCTCGGCACCGCGCTGTATGTTGGCGCGTGCGGCTCTAGTGATTCGACCGTTGATTCGGGTGCTGGTGGCGGCGGTGTTGGTGGGGAGGCAGGTGATGCCGGGCCGGGCGGAAAGAACCAGGGAGGCAGCGGAGGCGGTGTTCAGGGAGGCACCGGGGCCGGGCCTTCAGATACCGGTGGTGAAGGGGGGAGCGGTGGGGTAACAGGTGGATCTGGCGGTGATGGTGGTGGTGGCGAGGGTGGCAGCGGTGCGGGTGGCGAGGGTGGCAGTGGTGCGGGTGGCGATGGTGGCAGTGGTGCGGGTGGCGAGGGTGGCAGCGGTGCGGGTGGCGAGGGTGCTGATGGCGGCGGTGGTTCGGGTGGCGTTCCCGAGGGTGGGGATGTGGATGGTGATTGGGAGGACGAGGATGAGGGTGTTGATGATGCTGATGCTGATGGCGAGGGGGATGATGCGGATTCGGGCGAGGAAACTGGTGATCCAGTCGATCCCGATCACAAGTTGTTGATGATTGTTGTGACTCCGCAGAACAAGTTGGTTGAGTTGGATTTGGGGACGGGCGGCACACAGTTGTTCAAGGCGACTGGCAAGTATATGGATGGTAAGGATGAGGATTTGTCTGGCAAGGTTGTTTGGGCGACGGATCCACCTGGGTTGTTGGGTACATTTGGTTCGCCTGCGGGCACATTGAATTTGTCGGCGGTGGGGACGGCTGGTACGAAAACTGCGACGATTTCCGCGACTTTCGAAGGGAAGGTTGGCAAGGCGGCGTTTACGGTGGTTTCGTATGTGAAGTCGGGTGTCAAGCCGGACTTTTTCTTCTTGTTGCCATATATGGACCCGGCTGGTCCGCAGGGGCCGAAGGAGTTGGAATTCCAGACCGCTGTTCAGAACATGGATGTGTTCTTCAATTTGGACACTACGGGGTCTATGAGTGGCGAAATCACAAATCTGCGTAGCAGTCTTAATAACATCGTGACTACAATGAACGGCTTGGTGTCCAATGCTCAGTATGGTTGTGGAGAGTATAAGGATTTCTATATGACTACCGGGCCCAGTTACGGCGCTTCGGGCGATGTGCCGTTCAGGTTGCGTACCGCAATCACTTCGAGTACGACAGCCGTAGCGAGTGGACTCGCGGCAATGACGGCTACCGGGGGGGGCGATGGTCCAGAATCGATGATCGAAGCGCTATATCAGATCGCTACTGGTGAAGGGATGAACTACCCCACGGCGAATCTAGTTCCGCCCAACCATGCGGGGAGGGGAGGAGTTGGATTCCGCGTTGATTCGATTCCAATCATCATATCAATTACCGACAATCCTTCTCACGGGGTTGCGGACACTCTTTGTCCAGCCAACAACTATACCGGTACACTCGCCAGCTATGCTCACTCGCGTTCGCAGGCAAAAGCTGGATTAACCAACATGTGCGCGCGCGCGGTTGGGGTCAACAGCTCAGGCAGCTCCTCTATTGGATGCACGGCACGAGGGGATCTGGAGGACTTTGCCATTGCAACTGGCGCGCTAATTCCGCCGTCGGCATGGGATCCGAGCGAGCTTGGGACCACCGGAACGCGACCGTGCGCGGCGAACATGTGTTGCACAGGTTCAAACAACGCTGCCGTATCTCCGCGCGCTGGCACCGGGCCGGACGGAACAGCGTGGTGTCCACTGGTGTTTGATATCAGTACGAATGGGTCTGGAATGGGGACGGCTGTTCAGACCGGGTTTAGGATGCTCATACGATACGTAAAATTCGATGTTTTGAGTGTGAAGAATGGCGTTACCACGGGTGTTTATGGCGAGACGATGCCTGCAGGGAAAAACACTGCGGACTTCATTGGCACAATTGTGCCGAAGAATTACGACCCCGCGCCAACGCCGCCGGTGTACAATCCAGGGGCATATCAAGACACAGTGGCATTTCGTAGGATGACTCCAGGCGTGAAGGTGAGGTTCAACGTCACGGCATACAACGACTTTATTCCGGCGACTAATGTGGCCCAGTATTTCAAGGCCACTATCAGCGTGACCGCACAGGGGTGTTTCCCGTTGGACGCTCGTGAAGTGTTGATTGTCATTCCGCCGCGTCCGCTTGAAGTTCCGTGGTAATTGCCGTACGGAATCCCGCACAACAACCAATCCAGCCACCTTAGCAACAACCCGCAGCATTGTTATCGACAGTGCTGACGCCCACCGAACAATGCCCAACGCGATGCTGCATTTCGGCCGAGCAGTAATCGCCGCCAGGTATTCTGGCCAAGGTGTTGCGTTGCGTCGGTTCATGGAGGTAAATTAGTCCAACTGGATTTACAGGAAAACGGCGAGTCAAAGGAACGGTGAACAGCACATGGGCATGCCTGGCTCAAGATTGACGAGTATTGCCCTCGAGGGGTTCAAAGGGTTTGAACGAGCGAGGGTGGATTTGGGGGGGTTCACCGTTGTGGTAGGAACAAATGCCTCGGGGAAGAGCAACCTTGCTGAAGCTTTTCGTTTTTTGCACGGGATTGCACGGGGGTATTCACTCGAGGACATTATTGACGAGAAATGGTCGAAGGCCGGGGAGCTTCTGTGGCCTGGATTGCGGGGGGCTACGCGTGACGTTGCGTTTGCTGGTTTAGGTTCGTTTGCGGTTGAAATTGGGGTGTCTGTTGATGACGGGGGGAAGGTTGACGAATACCTGTATCGGGTGGAGGTGGATGTCACGGATGTCGGAGCTGCGGCGTTCAAAAGTGAGAAACTGCTGATTGGCGTAGACCGAGATATTGTATTCGCTATGGATTCGTCTATTGACGTGCCGACTGTCAGTCAGCTTTTTAGATTCATACAAGTGCGGCTTGGCCCGGGAGGACTGTCGAATCCAGCTTCGATCCACCTGGTACATGACTGGGCCTGTCTTCACCAGCTTGCATCTCTGTCGGCAGGAATACGGGGGTTGGACTCGGCGTCTCTATCACAGATAAACAACTATTATTATCGATTGCTACCAATAATTGCACAATGCAAGGCCGTAATCAGCGCAATGGCGTCGATTCGATTTCTCGATCTGGTTCCGGATGCGATGAAACGTCCGTCTGTGCCGGGGCGACGAGTGTTGGGCGTTTATGGGGAGCATCTGTCGTCGGTGCTGCAGGAAATTTGCGCAAATCCCGAGAAGAAGGCGGCGATACACGAGTGGCTCAGTGAATTGGCTCCATTGGCAATAGT
>Ga0123356_10007518_pt1 | contig 10864 bp, 12 predicted proteins | sample TergutEmb28metaG_2_FD_92546 | JGI IMG/M metagenome (GOLD analysis project Ga0123356, IMG submission 92546) | Embiratermes neotenicus P3 segment gut microbial communities from Petit-Saut dam, French Guiana - Emb289 P3 | ecosystem: Host-associated > Arthropoda: Insects > Digestive system > Gut ... | reverse complement strand
TGAATGGAGCTGGAACAGGGCAAATCGGCTGCCTGAAATCGAGCTGGCGCAAAAAACGGGCCTGGGGCATCGCGGCAGGCACAATCTGCTGATTACTCCGGCGTATGGCTCCTGGGTGTTTCTGGGCGCAATCAAATCAAGCATTAGGATACAGGATGCAGAACGCAGAGGTACGCATTTCAACCCCTGCGCTGAATGTGCCGGGTATTGCGTCAAGGCCTGTCCGACGGGTGCGCTGGGCGAGGATGGTAACAGAGAGCGCTGCGTTTCAAGAGTCAGCCAGCGCAAGAGAGAGCTCTCGCCGGAGGAAGCCGCGCTGCTTCGGCAAGCAGGCTCTGCCTGGGGCTGCGATATCTGCCAGGAGGCCTGCCCGCATAATCAAAAAAGCAAAATTGATCCGCTGCCGGAATTTTTGGTTGCGCCCATCGCACGTGTTACTCTGGATACCCCCATGGAAAATCGCGCATGGGCCTGGCGGGGTAAGGCGATAATTGAGCGCAATCTGAAATCAATGCTTGATTTTTGATTGAAACCATCGTATAATAGATTAACATACTTGGAACCAAGTTAAATTGACACAGGAGGACCCCCGCATGGCAAAGAAAATGCACAGATCGATGATGCAAGTCTATGTCAAAGAAAGCAACAAGGCGCTGGAGTTCTACCAAAAGGCCTTTGACGCTAAAATTGTGGCGGATCACCGGCATGAGAACGGAACCATCGCCCATGCGGAGCTTAACGTTTACGGCCAGATATTCGCAATCTGCGAAGCCCGGGAGGATGCCGTCAACACAGGCAATACGATGCAGTTTTGCTTGCATTTCGGCAAAGGCAAGGAAGGGCTTGTAAGAAAAGCGTATGATGTTCTGAGAGAAGATTGCATGAAGCTGACCGCTCCGATTACAGGCCCGGGCGAGTGTCCATGGAGCCCTTGCATGTTTGGCGTGATTGACAAGTACGGCGTCAATTGGTGTGTTTTTGTGTAATCCTACTGGCACCAAATCATTTTACATAGGAGGCGTATCATTATGGCAAAGAAGAAACCCGTGACGATTAAAAAATCCTTTCGGTTCGTGGGTTTTGAGGCCGCAATTGACTTGCGGGAAGCGCATTGGAACGGCATGGATGAAGTCAAAGCCCTGATGAAAGCCGATTTGGAAAACATCGCGAACAAGCTGCAACCGCTGCGTTTTGCCGGCATGTGGCAGGCGCATCCTGATGAGGGTTGCAGCTATTTCTTTTTTGGCGTGGAGGTGTCCGCCCTTTGCGAGGTTCCCGCAGGCGGCGTGAAAAAAGAACTGCCGGAAAGCGCGTACGCTGTCTTTAAAGGCTGCGACCACGGTGCGCCGAAATACGAATGGCTATCCGCTGCCGGCTACAAAGCCGATGAAGCCGCTGGCTTTGATATGGAACAGTTTGACGAACTTGACATCATTGACGGCGACGGAAAAGTGGATTGGTATGTGCCGATCAAACAGGCACTAAAATAATCGAACCGGAACCAAATTAAATTGACATAGGAGGAACATCCATCATGGCAGAAAAAGCAAAATTTAAGGTCGGCATCATCGGCTGCGGCGGCATCGCGAACGGCAAGCACATGCCCAATCTCGCGAAGCTCGACGAAGTCGAAATGGTCGCGTTCTGCGACATCATCCCCGAAAAAGCGGAAGAAGCGGCGAAGGAGTACGGCGCAAAAGACGCAAAAGTCTACGAGGACTACAAGGAGCTCCTCAAAGACGAAAGCATCGACGTGGTGCATGTGTGTACGCCGAATCGTTCCCACTCGTTCATCACCATCGATGCCCTCGAAGCCGGCAAGCACGTGATGTGCGAAAAACCCATGGCAAAAACATACGCCGAAGCCAAGGCCATGCTGGACGCCTCGATTCGCACGGGCAAAAAATTGACAATTGGCTATAACCAAAGATGGCGCGGCGATTCCCTGTATCTCAAGCAAGTATGCCAAAACGGCGAGCTTGGCGAAATCTACTATGCCCGGGCGGTTGCCCTGCGCCGCCGGGCGGTTCCCACCTGGGGCGTGTTCCTCAACGAATACGAGCAGGGCGGCGGGCCGCTCATCGACATCGGCACCCATGCCCTAGACCTGACCCTTTGGATGATGGACAACTACAAGCCCAAGATGGTCGTGGGCACGTCTTATAAAAAATTGGGCCAACAGAAAAATACCGGCAACGCCTGGGGCGACTGGGATCCTGAAAAAATGACCGTGGAAGACAGCGCCTTCGGCTTCATCGTGATGGAAAACGGCGCGACGGTGATCCTCGAGTCTGCATGGGCTTTGAACATCGCTGATCCCAAAGAGGCGATTTGCTTATTGGCCGGCGACAAAGCTGGGGCCGATATGCTCGAAGGCGAAGGGCATCTGCGCATCAACCGCATTCACAACAGCCGCCAATGCATTGAAGTGCCGAACTTCGACGCGGGCGGCGTGGCGTTCTACGACGGCGCCAGCAACGAGCCTTCCGAACTCGAGGCCCGCGCGTTTTATGACTCGATCATCAACGGCACGGAGCTTTCAACCAAGCCAGAGCAGGCCCTTGTCGTCACGCAGCTGCTGGAGGCAATTTATGAGTCCGCCGCAAGCGGCAAGCCGATATATTTTTAAATATTAGGTTGTTAATAATAGACTTTAGAATTTCGTTACATTTTAGGAGTGATTATCATGAAGTTTTCCATACAGTTATACACCCTGCGGGATATGGTCAAAAAACCGGAGGACATGTATGCGCTGTTCCCCAAGCTCAAGGAGCTGGGATTCGACGGCGTGGAGCTTGGCGGGACGATCAACCAGGACGAAGCGAAGAAGCTTCGCCGCGCGCTGGACGAGGCGGGCCTTGTGGCCACCAGCGCCCACTTCGGCCTGGGCGACCTCAAACCCAAAAAGCTGCAAAAGACCCTTGACTTCTGCAAAACCCTCGGCATGCCCATGGTTGGCATCGGCGGCGCGGATCACGGCACGCCAAGGCAGGCCGCAAAATCCTGCGCGGTGCTGAAGGCCGCCAACGAGGCCGCCGCGGCCCAGGGCATCACCGTGCATTATCACAACCACGAAAGCGAGTTCGAGCCATACAGGGACGGCACATTGGCCATTGATTTATTTATGGCCGCCTGCCCGCTGGAGCTTGATACTCATTGGAGTTTTTGCGCTGGGGTAGACAACTTCGCTTTCTTGACGGAGCACAAGGATCGCATCTGCGCGATTCACATCAAGGACGGCGTGGGCAAAGACACAAGGGCCCTGGGCGAGGGTGAAACCGACCTTGACGCCGTGGTGCGCGGGGCGAAGGCCATCGGCATGGAATGGCTTGTGCTGGAAAATGACACCCCAAAGCCGGACGGGCTCAGCGACGCGGCAAGGAGCATGGAATGGCTCAAGGCGAATGTCAATTAATCCAGAACAGGAGCATACTTATGCTTTTTTATGGGGAATCAGAAATGATCCGTGCGTTTGGTCCGTGCCTGTTTGCGAGTGACTGCAAAAACGAACAAGGCGAGAAACTGCTTGAGCGCGTTAAAGACTATGTTCATGGCGCGGTGGATGCTTGGGTCAATGAACACTGGGATGATGTGGATCAAAAAAATGTTTCAAACACGTTCTTTTCTGTAGGCTCCCTTTTCGGCAGACTGCGCGCGCACTATTGGGGCGACACGCCGTTAGATCCGATATGGCGATTCTATTGCACGCATCATGGGTATAGCGGCAGCGATTTTGAAACCCCGGGAAGCATTCCGCCTGATATTAGCAAGGCGGCTTGGGACTCTGCCAGAAAAGAATTGGGACGTATTCTTTGCCAAACGCTGATTGATCACAAATTCTACCGGTTCATAAAGACCAAAGAAAGCCCCAAGCATGAAAACCCAAATACGTATCGATGGATTGGAGTGACAGAAATATGAAACTTGGCGTACTAACAACTTTGCTCGGCAATCTCCCCCTGGCAGAGGCATTGGCCTATTTCAAAAGCCTCGGCATCGAGATGTTGGAAATCGGCTGCGCGAATTATCCCGGCAACGCCCACGCGAATCCGGATGAACTGCTCAGCGATAAAGCAAAACTCGCGGCCTTCCAGAAGATCATCGCGGACAGTGGCCTGGAAATCAGCGCATTCAGCTGCCACGGCAACCCCGTGCATCCAGACAAAAAAATTGCGGCTGAATTCGACCGCGGCATGCGCAACGCCGTGCTGCTGGCCGAGGCCTGCGGCATTAGCCAGATCAACGCATTCTCCGGCTGCCCGGGGGACCACGACGGCGCGAAATATCCCAACTGGGTGACCTGCCCTTGGCCGGACGATTTCGGCAAAATCCTGGAATGGCAGTGGAACGAAAAGCTCATTCCTTACTGGAAAGAATTCGTGGCGTTCGCCAAAGCCCATGGCGTGAACAAAATCGCGCTGGAACTGCACCCCGGCTTCTGCGTCTATAACACCGAAACTTTGCTCCAACTGCGCGAGGCCGTGGGGCCTGAAATCGGCGCGAACTTCGACCCGAGCCACCTGGTTTGGCAGGGCATGGATCCCGTCGCGTGCATCCGTGCCATGGGCGACGCCATTTTCCACTTCCACGCGAAGGACACCAAGATTGATCCGTACAATACGGCAATCAACGGCGTACTGGATAACAAGAGCTATGGCGACGAGATCAACCGCTCCTGGGTATTCAGAACCGTCGGTTATGGCCGGGACGCGAATTACTGGAAAGAGATCATCTCGAACCTGCGCATGGTGGGGTATGATTACGCCATCAGCATCGAGCACGAGGACAGCCTCATGAGCCAGAACGAGGGCCTGCGCAGGGCCGTCGCTTTATTGAAAGACGTGATTATGACTGAAACCCCTGCCGAAATGTGGTGGGCCTGACAGGAATCAGGAGTTAGGAATTAGGAGTTAGGGATAAACATGCAACAGAAACCAATCAACGTGGCGATTATTGGCTTTGGCGGGATGGGAAGCTTCCACCTGAAGCTGATGAAAAAAGTGCCCGGCAAATTCAATATCATCGGCTCCCACGATATCCTGGAGGAGCGCCAGGCATACGCCCGCAAAAAGGGGCTCCACGCCTATGACAGCGACGAAGCCTTGCTGGGGGACCCAAACGTGGAGCTCGTGGTCGTCGCCACGCCCAATGACTTGCACAAAGAAATCGTGATCAACGCGCTGGAGCATGGCAAACACGTCATCTGCGAAAAACCCGTGACCATGGCCTGCGCCGACTTCGAGGACATGGCTGCCGCGGCCGAACGTTGCGGGCGCTTGTTTACCGTGCACCAGAACCGCCGGTGGGACCCCGACTATCACACCGCCCGGCAAATTTTTGAGAGCAATACCCTGGGGCGCACCTTCCACATCGAAAGCCGCGTGCACGGCTCCCGGGGGATTCCCGGGGATTGGCGTAACAAAAAGGAGCACGGCGGCGGCATGCTGCTGGACTGGGGCATCCACATGCTGGACCAGATGCTGCAAATGATGGGCCCGCGCCGCCTGCTTTCGCTCTACGCCCAGCTCACCTACATCACCAACGAGAACTGCGACGACGGTTTTCGCGTCTACTGTAAATTTGAAGATGATATTTCATTTACTGTCGAGGTGCTGACCTCCAACTTCATCAACCTGCCGCGTTGGTATATTCTTGGGGAGAATGGCTCAGCCGTTGTGAGGAACTGGCGGCGCGCCGGCAAAATCGTCAAGGTTTCCAATTGGGAAAACCGGGACGCCGTGCCGATCCAGGCGGGCGTCGGCCTCACCAAAACCATGGCCCCGCGCAGCTGGAAGACCATCCGGCGTTACCCCCTGCCCAAGCCGAGGTGCGACTGGACCGGGTACTACCGCATGGTCTTCGATGCTTTGCGCAACGAGGGTCCAATCCCCGTGACCCACGACGAACAGCGCCGCCTGCTGAAGCTTGTGGAAGCGATGTTCGTTTCCGGCGGGGAAAATAGAGTTGTCGAATTGGAATAATGTTCGCTCCGCGATTTCTTCCCCCGTCGCTTCGCGCCACCCCCTTCGCAATCGAAGGGGGCTTTTTAGCATCATCAATTTCTGAGGATATAGGCAGTTATCAAGGAGAAGATGGCGTTACAAAGCCCCCTTCAATGGCCCGGGTCCCCCGCGAAATCCGTAAATTTCGTGGGGTGGGTAGAAGGGGGTGGCCCAAAGGGTCGGGGGAAGTTAGAACTCAGCGCCTGAATATCTGTATCGCGTTGTGGATATTCTCAATCACCACGCGCTCGTGGGCGCCGGCGGCCTCGCCGTCCAGTGTCCAGGGCGGCTGGTAATCCGGGAACGTAAACTCCACGCGGCTCGTGTGGATCATGAGCGCGTCCTCGTGTTTGTAGTCGCGGGTTAAAATCCTCTGGAGAATTCTGGAAAACTCGGCGGCGCTTCTGGGATATTTCACAAGGATGCACTCGAACCGGCCGTCGTTGAGGCCAACGTCCCGGCGGTTGAATTTGGCAATGCCGGCGAGGGACGTGGCATTGGTGATGCCGCAGATGATCAGGTCGCCGTCGAATTCAAAGCCCTCCGCCGTTTTGATGATGGTGCGGATGGGCCGCACCCGCTTGGCGTAAGTCGGTAGTTTCACGAAATACGCGCCGCGCCCGAGTTTGTTTTTGAGGGACTGCGGCGTGTCGTAGGCCACGTCAGTGAACGCGCCGAAGCACGCGGTATAGCATAAATAGGTTTCGCCGTTGAACAGGCCCACGTCGTTCCACAGCGGCTGGCCGTTGAGGATGATGTCGATGGCTTCCTTGTTGCTGCTGATGGGAATGTAGAGCGTCCGGGCCAGGTCGTTGGTGGACCCCGCCGGGATGTAGCCCAATAGCGGCCTTTTTTCGAAGCCCATCACGCCGTTTACGACCTCGTGGAACGTGCCGTCGCCGCCGCGGCACACCACGATATCGAATTCCTCGCCCCGGCGGCGGACGATTTCAGCGGCATCGCCCCTCGCCCGGGTGGTGTAGACCGTGGTTTCGAGCCCGCCGGTGCTGAAGAGGTCGGCGATATCGAACAATTGGGTTTTTGTGGTGCGCTTGCCGGAAATGGGATTGATGACCACGAGCGCTCTTTTGCCGTCAAAGAAATTTTTCATCATGAAATTCACCTTTCTTTGGCTATACTATAATTAAAATTAACACGAAGGGGGTTGTCCGTAATAGGCACGAAAAAGAAAAATCCAAAAACCATGAGCGAGCAGAAGACTTTGCCGATCCTCGCGCAAAACGCCCGCCGCGGCCAGGGCAAGGCCGCGCTCCAGCATAAAAAGAATATTGTGCGGGCGAAAAAATGGGTCGATGAGCATGAGGTGTAAGATTCAGGAGGCAGGATGCAGAGAATGACGTCAGACCGTTATTCCCCTGACTCCTGATCCCTGCTACCTAAACAGGCCCTTGGGGCCTGGCTGCGGCGCCGGCGCCATGTTGGCGCATTTGACCAAGATGATGTCGTCGCCAATGACGTCGACATCTTCCCAGCGCACAAGGCATTCCTCCCGGGCAAACATGCCCATCATCCTCGGCCGCCCGATGACAACAAGCGCCACCACGCACCCCGTGCAGGTGTCCACCTGGCAGTCCACAACATTTCCCAAACGGCATCCCGTACGCTTGTTGATCACGTCCTTGTTGCGCAGTTCCGTAATGCAGCAATGCATGGTATTCCCCCCGCGTATAGTTTATTCTATACGTATGCGGGGAATCTTTTACATATTAATCACTTTCTTCTTCTGTGCCGGCGACTGAAACACGAAAGACTTTGACACCGTGGGGCGGCACCGTGCACACGAGCTCATCCAGAACGTCGAACGTGCGCTTGCTCCAAAGATCCGTGACATGGTATGACTCGGCGAAGGGGAGCTTGACGTCTCCGCGGGAAGCCGCCGCGTGCAGGTGCAGGCTAAAGGGCTTGGACTCCGAGGCCTTGTTAAAGAAGCATATGGCCACGTCGCCGTTTGCCAGGGGCTTTAGCAGGGTATCCTGCAGGCCGTTCGTCGCGATCCGGCGGCACTGCACGCCCAGTGGATCCTGGTTGATGGCGATCATGTCTTTGTTGGTGATAATCTGCCAGGTATCGCTTTCTTTGTGGATCGTGCCATCCGGGTTGATGAATTTGCGCACGTCGTTGCCCAAAATCAGGGGGGCGTTCATCATGCACCAGAGGCTGAAGTGCGCTTTGTTTTCCTCGTGGTTGAGCGCGCCGTTGCCCACCTCGAGCATGTCCGGGTCATTCCACGCGCCGGGGCCGGAATGCGCCCAAAGCCGCACGTTAACCTCGTAGATGGTCATGATCCAGGGCCAGAAGGGCTTGATGTCCGGGGTGGTGCGCCAGAGGTTGCCCGCCTTTTTGCCCCACTTCCACGGCAGGTTCAGGCCCCACTCGCAGATGGAATAGACGATCTTCTTTTCCGGCACGCCCGCTGCCTGGGCGTAGGCTGTCGTGGCCTTTTGCAGCTCCCGGCCCATGTTCGCGTACTGGTAGGCCGAGGAGTCGAACCGGGAGCCGATGGGGTTGTAAATTTTCACGGCATTCAGGCCGCGCTTGAGAGGTACGAGCAGCTGGTGGCGGCCCTCCTTCGTGATGGCCCAGGTGGGGGGCACGATGGTATCGCACACGGCGACGCCGTTGATTTCGATCACGGCGAATTTTTCGCTGTGGCTCTTTTTACGGATGCAAAGGGTCAGCGCGTAGGTGTCGTCCTCTTCGGCGAAGACCTCGAAGGTGGCGGAGCCGCCGGCGTAGGAAAGCCCGGCGATGTATTTCCCTGATTCCATTTTCGGGTCGTCAACGATGGTCGCGCTGCCCTCCAGAATGGCTTCTTCGGCGGGATAAACAGTCTCCTCGCCGGAACCAATCGCGCTCACGGTAATTTTCTCGATGCAGGGCGCGCGGAACGGCAAAATCTTGTGGTGGCAGAAATCGTACTTAAAGTATTCGATCCCCCACTCGGCAAACGTCCGGGCGTCCAGGGCCTCGTTGCCAAGGCTGGCGGGCAGGTCCTCGCAGGTCAGCGTGCCGTTGGAGGAATAGATGCCGAGCTTCAGGCCCAATGCGTTTACCTTTTGTACCAGGGCCGGGATGCCGCTGGGGAACGTGGCGAAGTCCGACTGCAAGCGGCCGTTGGGGTCGCGCTGGGCCGACTGCCAGCAGTCGTCGATGTTGAGATATTGGTAGCCCGCGTCAACCAGGCCGCTCTTTTTCATCGCTTCGGCCACTTCCAGGATGAGTTGCTCGCTGATGCGGTTGTGGAAGGTATTCCAACTGCTCCACCCCATGGGCGGGGTAAGCGCCGCGCCGTTGTCGTGGTCCTCTCCAAGGTCGATGTTCACCTTGGCCATTTGGGTGATCTGCTTGACATCCACGGGCAGTTCCTCGATCCGGCGCTCCTTGGCCGCCTTGCCCAGCATCCTGCCCAGGACAAGGCCGCCGGCCACAAAGCCCGCGCCCTTGATGACACGTTTGATTGCCATTCTGAATCCTCCTCTGTTTGTCTCTCCAGTTATTATATCGCATATTTCAGGAAAAGAAAAGTCTTTTTTGCAAATTTTTGCAATGATCTTTTGCGCGCTTTAGCGGAACAGGTCCACAACCCCTTGAAGCAACATGATCGGGAAACTAAACAGTGCAAAAAAACCGAATACGCCAAAAAAACCGCCCCAGACCAAAATAAACATGGGTATCCCAAAAAAGATGCTCCCCAGCACGCTGCCGGCTCTTTGGAAAAACGAAGGGGAAGCCGGTTCCCGCGTCACAGTCAACGTGGCCGTTTCGCTTGTTACATACAGCGATTCGTCGTTCGCGTTGTAGACCACGACGTAGTACTGAAACTGCGCGTTGGCGGCATTTTTGGCGAACTGGACGCTAATCCCGCCAGTTATACTCGTTTCGTCGCTTACAGTCATGCCACTTTCTACGCTGAACCATTCATAGCGCATAGGGTCTCCGTTGGGGATCTCAGCCTGAACCGAAATAGAAAACTCCGAGTTGTTTTGAATCGTTATAGACTGCGGCTGCGCGGTAATCACGGGCATAGCGGGGTTGGGCTCTCCAGGCGGTTCATCTTCCGCTATAACAGATGCGCCAAGCCCCAGGGCCAGCATGAACGCCAGCAGCAGGGCCAGAATGCGTTTGGGCAGCTTCATGAAAAGTCCTCCCTTTCCTTACTAGCGAAATAGATTGATGAACCAATAATAGGGATATATAAGCACGCTTATGCCAACCATACCGCCCATGGCAAACGGCATGATAAGCAATGCCACAGGCAACAGGACAGGAGCCAGAAGGATTGCGAAAACGATCTCGAAAAACACATCAAGCCTGACTTTTTGAAAAAACGTCTGATAGACCTCCACATGCACGGTTTCGCTTGTTACGCAGTATTCCGGATTGGCGCGGTTGTAGATCTCAACACGGTAATCGCCAGCGCTAAACTGGTTCGCGGTGCCCGTAATGCTCGCTTTGTCGGTACCGAGTTGGCGTTCGTCGCGAAACCACCGATAGCCGATTTCATCGCCGTTGGGGATGTGCGCTTTCACGCGCAGGTTAAGGCTTCTGCCAAGTTTTACGCGACCGCCCCGCGGCTGCGCGGTAATCACGGGCATGGCGGGGTTGGGCTCCCCAGGCGGCTCGTCTTCCGCTATAACAGATGCGCCAAGCCCCAGGGCCAGCATGAACGCCAGCAGCAGGGCCAGAATGCGTTTGGGCAGCTTCATAAAAAATCCTCCTTTATGTACTGCCGTTTAGTCGCTTTCCTGTAAATTTTTCCTGCCATAGTCGCAGATTTCATTCAGGCAGCACGCGGCGCATTTGGGCCTGCGCGCGACGCACACCGCCCTGCCGTGCAGCAC
>Ga0123356_10007516_pt1 | contig 10864 bp, 8 predicted proteins | sample TergutEmb28metaG_2_FD_92546 | JGI IMG/M metagenome (GOLD analysis project Ga0123356, IMG submission 92546) | Embiratermes neotenicus P3 segment gut microbial communities from Petit-Saut dam, French Guiana - Emb289 P3 | ecosystem: Host-associated > Arthropoda: Insects > Digestive system > Gut ... | reverse complement strand
GCGCACATAATAATGACAGAAGCGGATGCCGCAAACTTTGTAGAAAGAGAAAAATACTTTGCTTCCAGCAGATTTTTAACCAATGTACGCTATGACATGCCGCTGCATAATTTACCGTTATCCGAATATCACATTCTCTCGCTGGAAGCGCTGCTTCAGTTTGATTTAAACGGTGAGCAGGAGTTTCTCCATTCTCAATATGGTCAGGCCGTGATTGAATTTTATCCGCAGGATAAAGCGAATGTTGCCGTTGGCATTTTGTTAGGAACAATGGAAAGCAACAGCGGCTTTAGCGCGGCTTTTGGCGCGCTTGCCAGATTCAGGATGGCTCTTCCAACTCCTTTTGACAGCGGTATAAAAGTAACCGGAAAATTTACCTCCGGTCCGTTTGACGATACGTCTTACGGTTTTTCCCCTGTCAGTTCTCATGCGCTGGGCATAATTTTTTCTGAACCGCTTTCCGGCCTTGCGATGCTCTCGGCGGATTATACAGCAAGGCTTAACGATACTTTGTTAGCAGACGCAGCTTTGCTTTATTTTATTAGAACATATAATGATCCAATTGCAGAAGGAAATATGTATGGATGCGAATTACAGGCTTCCATTGCGTGGCAGCCGCTGGACGATCTTCGTTTGACTCTTGGAAGCGGTTTATTTTTTCCAGCTCTTGGAAATGTATATGCAGACAAACAAACCATGTGGAAAATAAAAGCCAGTTTATTACTGTCGTTTTAATTTAAGGAGGAAGAGAAAATGAAACATTTGTTGGCAGTGTTTATTATTTTTTTGGTAACAGCAAATATTTTCGCGCAAAATCAGGGCGGGCAGGCCAGATTTGCAACAATCAAGGAAATGACCGGAACCGTGGAGCTTAAATTGCCCGGCTCGGCGAATTGGGTGCCCGCAAAAGTGGGAGACCGCGTAGGAAACGCAACGATCATATCTACCGGATTTAAAAGCATGGCCATGCTTGATACGGGAAGCTCTACCATTATGGTACGCGCTCTTACCAATTTAAGCCTGGAAGCCATAATGGGCATGGATAGTGTAGAAACTACCAACCTTGAACTTCGTACCGGAAGAATAAGGGTCGATGTTAATCCTCCTTCCGGAAGCAGGGCAAATTTTAATGTTCAATCGCCGTCGGCCACCGCTTCCGTGCGCGGAACAAGTTTTGAAATGGACGTTACGAATCTTAAAGTAAGTAAAGGGTCTGTAAAATTTGGTTCTAAAAGCGGCGGCCAGTCTGTAGCTGTAATTGCAGGTCAGAGTACACGAGTAGATACCGATACCGGAAAAGCAGTCAACTCTTTTGACGCCGGAGAATCAAATCGCGCTTTACCCGCCATGCCAGGGGAGGGCTCAATGCCCGGCGCCCTAAGGTCGCAAATGGAAGGTTTCGTTGTTGCAGAGATAGTTCTTGAGTAAGGAGTAAGTGATGAAGAAAGTAATATTTTTATTTTTTATAACAGCGTTTATTTTTTCGTGTTCGTTGGGAGAATTTTCCAATAACGGAACTTTGGTTGTCAAACTTCCCGGCAGCAGCAGCGGACGTTCTACAATTTCGTCTGAGACGGCAGATGTTATAACGTTTGGTATTGACTGCGCCCGTGGCGGCAAAATCGAAAAAAGCGAAAAAGACCTCCGCGAAGGTCAGACAGTTTCGATCTCTCTTGCCGAGGGAAACTGGACTATTACCATAACTGCGTACAACACAGGCGAGAGTATTGGCAGTACCGTGTCTAAAGCAACTATATTAGCGGGAAGAATGACTTCTGTACCAATAACGCTTAAATTAAATACTTTTTTGATTCGCACCGAAGAAGATTTACGAAGGGTTGGAACTGAAGATGTTGGCTGGACACTTGGAGCGAATTATAAAATGGTGGATGATATTGATCTTGGTAATAATAGTTTTAACAACTGGACAGATCCGATAGGTCCCAGTGATACTAACCCATTTACTGGTACATTTGACGGTAATGGTTTTAAAATTTCTCATTTGAAAATTGACAACAGTGGAAATAACCAAGGTTTGTTTGGTTATATTGGTGTTGGCGGCACAGTTAAAAACCTTGGTTTGGAAGGTGTTGAAATTAATGTAAACGGCGATAAGATCGGCAGCATTGCAGGATACAATAAAGGTGAAATATTAAATTGTTATGTTACCGGAATGATAAACGGAACAGATGCTGTTGGCGGTGTGGCAGGAGAAAGCACAGGTGCAATAAGACGCTGCTATTCTGAAGCAATTGTTATAGGATTTAGAAATCTTGGCGGTATTGTGGGAGCTAATCAAGTTGAAGGTTCTTTGATTGGCAAAGTGGAAAACTGTTATACCACAGGAGATATCGAATTTATTGGGGTTGCAACTCTTAGTACTGCGCAATCTTTCGGTGGTATAGCGGGATATAACGCAGGTAGAATTGAATATTGTTATGCAACAGGAAAGGTTGAAGGTCCCCGAAATGTCGGCGGTATTGTTGGGCATAACGCTAACGGTACAGTGCAAAATTGTGTTGCATTAAATTCGTCGATAGTGAGAAGTTCCAACAGTACAGATACGTATTTCGAACGCGTTATTGGCAATTCATCGGGTACTGTACCAAACAATTATGCGCGAAATAGTTTAAATATTGCATTTGTTACTAATTCTGCTAGTGTTCAAGGAACAACTACTAATGACTGGGACAGTGCAGATTGGTGGAGAACAGCACCTCCTGGCAGATGGTCTGTAACTGGCGCATGGAAGCCCGATAGTTGGAACTTTAATAACGTAGGTAGCGGCAACCTACCCACACTAATCATGCCAGGTAACCCAACACAAAACCCGGTGGTACAACAATAATCATAGGCGGCGGCCATGCAGGGATTGAAACATCTCCGGCAGCCGCCCGCCTTTACTTTTCAACTCTTTTTCTTGATTTTCTCATAATTTTTTGTTATATTTGGCTATGTGTGTGGAGGAATTTATGGGTGAAGTGCATGCAGAAATAACTTTAAAAAACGGCGCGGATCTTGTTCGGGCTCGTGATGGGCACATTACGGAACAAAGTATCCGTTCTGTCACCGTTACCGCTCTGGTCGATACAGGCGCTATGACTCTTGTTATGGGAGAGAAGCTTCGCAAAGAATTGGGGCTTGCTATCATTGGTACCCGAACTGCCACCCTTGCCGGAGGCTCAAAGTCATACTGCAATATTACCGAACCTGTTCAGATTATCTGGAATGAAAGATCTTCTTCTGTACAAGCCTGGGTTCTTCCTAACGAAGAGGATGTTCTTCTTGGAGTTATACCTTTGGAAGAAATGGATCTTATTGTTGATCCTGCTAACAGAAAATTAATCGGCGCTCATGGTGATGAAATGATGAGCAGAATAAAGTAGAATATCAATTTAATTAAATATACCTTATACTAAAAATCATGGACTACGATTGTATTGTCATAGGCGGCGGTCATGCGGGGATTGAAGCGTCTCTGGCGGCGGCCCGCCTTGGGTTTTCTACTTTTTTAATTACTCAAAATCCCGACAGGATTGGAATGCTCTCCTGCAACCCCGCGATAGGCGGGCTTTCCAAAGGCAACCTTGTGCGCGAAATAGACGCTCTTGGCGGCGAAATGGCTAACCTGATTGACGCGACAATGATCCAGTACAGAGTGCTTAACCGCTCCCGGGGGCCTGCAGTACAGGCGCCGCGCGCTCAGGCCGACAAACATGCGTATCAAACTGCCGCGCGATCCGTTCTGGAAAAGCAAAACAACCTTACAATTTTTATGGACACCGTAACAGATTTATTAATCGAAGGCGATATCGCCATTGGTGCAAAAATAACCGGAGTAATAACAGGCCGCGGTCATCGCATAACGGCGCGCACGGTAATTCTTGCCGCCGGAACATTTATGGAAGGAAAAATTTTCATAGGCGAGTTTGACGCGCCGCAGGGACGGCTTGGAGAAGAGTCGGCAATAGGACTTGGCGCGTCGCTGCGCCGCCTTGGGTTTCCGGTGGGAAGATTAAAAACCGGCACACCTGCGCGGATCGCGGACAGCTCTATAGATTTTTCCGGAATGGAAAAACAGGACGGCGAGGAAATGCGCCCCTTCTCGTTTGCAATGCAGCCGGAGTTTTGCAGCGCCGTGATAAACAGGCCGTCGCTTCCGTGCTGGGTTACTTATACAACAGAAAAAACACATGAAATTATCAGGGCGAATATCGGCCGCTCGCCGCTGTACGGCGGCAAGATTTCCGGCACAGGCGCGCGCTACTGTCCGTCTATCGAAGATAAAGTTGTGCGCTTTCCTCAGCGGGAACGTCATCATATTTTTATTGAACCGGAAGGACTTTCTACAAACGAAATGTATTTAAACGGCGCGTCAAGCTCGCTGCCCGAAGACGTTCAGCGCGATTTTATTCACAGCATCCCCGGCCTTGAAGAAGCGCACATTGTCCGCCCGGGTTATGCGGTAGAATATGATTACCTTGACCCGCTGGATCTTTATCCGTCGCTTGAATCCAAACGCTTGTCCAATTTTTTTGTGGCAGGGCAGACAAACGGCAGCTCCGGTTATGAAGAAGCGGCGGCGCAGGGGTTAATGGCAGGCATCAACGCAGTAATGAAAATGCAAAACAGGCCGCCGCTGGTGCTTGGCCGCGCAGAAGCATACATAGGCGTGCTTGTTGATGACCTTACAACCTTGGGAACAAAAGAGCCGTACCGCATGTTTACAAGCCGCGCAGAACACAGACTCATGCTTCGCCACGACACGGCCGATACGCGGCTTACTCCAAAAGGACGCGATGCAGGGCTAATCCATGACAACCGCTGGGAAAGTTTTCTTGAAAAAACAAAAATACTGGACGAAGTAAAAGAGCTTATTGCAAAACGCAGGCAGCTAAATACCGCCGATGATCCCGAACTTGCCGCTTATCCCGCCGAGCTTGTTGAACGGGCGCTGCTCGATAAAAAATACGCAGGTTATATAGAAAAAGAAAATAAATTTGCGGCAAAGGCCGCCAAAATGGACGCCATCAAACTTGCTCCTGATTTGGACTACGCCTCTATTTTGGGGCTTTCTGCGGAAGCAAAAGAAAAACTTATTTCTGTTAAACCGCTTAATGTAGGCCAGGCGGCGCGAATACCAGGCGTGCGGCAGGGAGACATTGCGCTTTTAATTATTCTGGCAAACAAGAAGTGATTTTACCTGCTTATTTTTTTATAAAAAAAAAGATATACTGCGTACATGATCAAACTTGCTGCATTCCTTGGTAACCCGGGACAGGGATATAGCCGAAACAGACACAACGCAGGGCGTTTACTTGCCGAAGCGCTGCCTTTTTACCCGTCTCTTTCCTGGCAAAAAAAATTTAAGGGACTTTACGCTTCTTATGACGGCATTCACTTTCTTATGCCGGAAACATACATGAATCTTTCGGGCGAATCGGTTCAGGCCGCCGCATCGTTTTTTAAAATAAAGATAGAAGAAATTATTGTGATTCACGACGAGCTGGAATTGCCGCCAGGAACAATTTCGCTGAAGTTTTCCGGCGGCCTTGGCGGGCATAACGGGCTTCGTTCCATGAAAGAGTGTTTTGGCAGCGCGGATTTTTGGCGGCTGCGGGTTGGCATTGGCCGTCCGGATGCAGGCGAAGTTGTCGATTGGGTGTTGAATGATTTTTCCAAAACAGAGCAGGGAATACTTATCCCGGCATTTGACGCCGGCGCGAATCTTTTGATACAAACCTTTACAGACGATCCGGAAACGCTTCTCAAAGAGTGGGCAAAGAAGAAAATCCAAATCCAAAAAATTCCTGAAAGCACAGAAAACACAGAGGAACAACAATGACGACAAGCGAAGCTTTCAAAGCTCTATATGACACTATCGCAAGACTGCGCGCTCCAGACGGCTGCGAATGGGACAGGGAACAAACCCCTTCTACATTAAGAGGCGCGCTAATCGAAGAAACTTATGAGTGCTTGGAAGCAATCGATAATAACGATCCTGCGCATATTGCAGAAGAACTTGGAGATTTATTTTTGCTCGCAACAATGATTAGCTATATGCACGAACAGGAAGGCAAGTTTTCTGTTGCCGACGCGTTAACAAAAGTCAATGAAAAATTAATACGCCGCCATCCCCATGTATTTGGAGATATAAAAGTAAAAGACACAACCGAAATCCTTAACAATTGGGAGGCCATCAAAATTGAACAGGAAGGCCGCAAGCCCAAAGATTCAATGCTCGACGAAGTAAGCTCAGCCATTCCCCCGGCGGATCGCGCTTATGCGCTGCAAAAAAAAGCAGCAAAAGCCGGCTTTGACTGGCCGGATAAAGAGGGCGTAATCGACAAAATAAAAGAAGAGCTGGAAGAAGTACGCGCCGCGATTGACGAGCAGGGGGCAAAGAGCGCCGCAATCGAAGAAGAATTGGGCGACCTGCTTTTTTCCGTAATCAACCTTTGCCGCTTCCTTAAGGTGGAACCTTCTGTTGCGCTTCGCCGCACAAACAGCAAATTTACAGAACGCTTTAAATATGTAGAAAAGAAGATGAAAGAAACAGGGCAGGAGATGAAAAAAGAAAACCTGGGCATCATGGATGAATACTGGAACGAAGCAAAAAAATAATATTTGGCATATTGATTTTTTTACCGTTTTTATATATAAATAAACTATGGCAGTTACTCGCAGTGTAACAAAGAGATTTGGCATTTTAACAGCAGGCGGCGATTGTCCCGGCCTTAACGCCGCTATTCGCGGAGTGTGCCGGGCAGCTCACGATCGGTACGGCATGGAGATTGTCGGCATTGCCAACGGTTTTCGCGGCCTTATTAACGATGATACAAGAGTGCTCAAACCCGGCGATTTTTCCGGCATTTTAACGCTTGGCGGAACCATCCTTGGTTCAAGCAGGGAAAAACCTTTTGGTCCTACGGATAAAGACGAGCCCGAAAGCGAAAAAGTTTCGGCAATTAAAGAAACATATTCAAAACTTAAACTTGACTGTCTTGTTGTAATTGGCGGAAACGGAACCAATACCACAGGCTGTAAACTTGCCCGCGAAGGCCTTAATATAATCGGGCTTCCCAAAACAATTGATAATGACATTGTCGGCACAGACAGAACATTTGGTTTTCATTCTGCTTTGTCTATCGGCACAGAAGCTATTGACCGTCTTCATTCTACGGCGCAGAGCCACAGCCGCGTTATTGTTATTGAGCTGATGGGACACAAGGCAGGCTGGCTTGCCCTTTATGCCGGAGTTGCTGGCGGCGGCGATATTATTCTAATTCCAGAAATCCCTTACGATATACGCGCAATCAGTCATCATTTGGAAAAGCGCGCAAAATCCGGCAAGACTTTTTCGATTGTTGTTGTTGCCGAAGGCGCAATGTCCGTTAAAGAATCCGAAATGGATAAAAAAGATCGAAAAAAATATCGCAGCGAAATGGGTCCTTCTGTGGCTTACCGCGTAGCCCGTGAAATTCAGGAAGGGACAGGAATGGAAACCCGCGCCACTGTTTTAGGTTACATGCAGCGCGGCGGTATTCCCAGCGCTTCCGATCGCGTTCTTGCTACAAGCCTTGGCACTGCTGCTGTGGAACTTCTTGCAAAAGGAAATTACGGCCGCATGGTTGCCCTTACCGGCAACGACATTGACTCTGTCGATTTGAGTGTTCCCGAAGGCAAAGTAAAAAATGTACCAATCGATCATTACATGATTGATACAGCAAAAGCTGTTGGTACTTGTATGGGCAATGAATAGCTAAACGCTTAATCGCTAACCAGCAGCTTGTACGCTTCCTTCCCTTTGTAGTTACGATTAAACAACAGCGGGTAGTCTGTTCTGCCCTTTACAGGATGTTCGTTCAGCCAACTGTGACCGTCTGCAAGACCCCATATTAAAACCATATCGAGTTTTCCTGCTGCGTGTTTTGTCTTGAACATGTCAAAAAATTCCCTGTAAGTATCAGCTTGATCTGTCAGTCGCAGGGCAAGAACATTGTTGGACATTTTTGCATCGCTGCCTTCGCCTTTTGCGCCGCTAAAAATCGAAATGTCAAGTTCGCAGACCTGTACCGTTAATTTTTTACTATCTTTTCTTTCCATTGCGGCGAAAGTATCAATCCACCCGCCAATTTCGGCTGGGGGATGATCATAAAGCCTAAAATGACCCTGAAAACCAATACCATCAATGGGAGCTTCTTTTTCTATCAGGTACTCAACCAATTCTTTAAAAACATCTACTTTACTTCTGGTTGTATTTGGGAATCTTCTTTCGATGCCAAAATCTGTTAAATAAAGTTTTACGTTTGTGCCTCCGTTGTCATCAGCATAATGACGCGCCCATTTAAACGCATTTTCTACATACTCATAGCGGTCTATTCCCGTTAGGCCGGAATCTTCCATAATTCTTGTATACATGGAATTTGCCCGAGCTCCGCCGTTTGTAGTAATGTCATGATCTACAACCTCATTGCAAACATCCCACCATTCAATATCGCCGCCATATTTTTGAAATACAATTCTTATATGAGCTTCCATGCGATCGTAGAGTTGTTGTTTTGTCGCACGTCCATCTACGCCACTTCCGTTAAAAAACCACGCAGGAGTCTGATCATGCCAGATAAGAACATGGCCGCGAATCTTTTTACCATTCGCTTTTGCATAATTCACAAGCGCGTCAGAATCGGTCCAATTATAGTTTGAGACAGTCCATGTACTTGGAAGGCCGGAGGGCATGGAAGCAGGCATAATTGCATAGGGCTTCATTTCGTTTTCCGCAACCAATACTTCAAAATGTTTAAGAAGTTTATGCTGGGGACTATTTACATTAAGAGCATTTGCAGCTCCCGAACCAGTTCTTGCCCCCGGTACAGCTGTCCCCACTAAAAAAGGCCATTTAGTATGCAGATCAATATCGTCATCATACTCCGGAATATCGGGAAAAGGATTTTCTTCGCAGGAAAAAACTGCAAGAACAAATAATATCACAATGCAATAACCTAATTTTTTCATAATTACCTCTGTAAGTTTATGTATCTATTTTAAACCCTCTTTTAGTATAAAGGAAGGACAATTTGCGCCAGTAGCCCGTAAAATTTCCGCAGACGGCAAATGGAGGCATTTTATGCCAAAAATATCGCAAGCCCGCGGAAAAGCAGTGTCCCAGGTAACCCTAAAATGGACGCATTTCAGGCAATTCGGCGGTTTTGGAGGGGGAGTAATACCGGTAGAAATCAAATCGCTCATATCCTTATTTGTCAACTATACCCCAAAATCAGCCGAAAATGAAGCAGAGGTATATACTTTGCAGATTATTCACAATTTTAAGCACAAATTCACTACAGATGGGTATTTTAAATTCCGCACAATAGCCGTTTTACTGGCGGTTTTTTTGGGATTTTGCGCCCTTTGGCTGGGGCTGTCCCTATTTTCGGCCATGTTCGGAGCGGCGTTTTTTCCGGCTGGTCCCGGAAGGTTCTTTTCCCGTTCTTTTGGGATTTTTTCCATGCTAATTCCCGCGTATTTTGGCTTTGCGGCTTTTATTTTGCTCGACCCAAAGTGGCGTCCGGATAGAATCTTCCTTTTAAGCGGATTTATTTTTCCGTTTTTGACTTTGGTTATTGGGTTTGCCCTTATCCGTGATTTTGAAATTCGATCTGCGCAGTTTGCCCTTTTATATTTCACCGGAAAAACAGGGTTTAGCCTGCTTATTATTTTTATAACAGTAATCGAAGTGCTTTTTTTGCAGATTTTAAGAAATGCTCTTTTTGTAAAAGGAAACGGCATACTTCGCCGTCGTGTAAATATTCTGCCGCCGCCAGCAGCCAGCGAAGCTGTATCTCCTGTTTTTGAGCAGGAAAGTAAGCCGGTTGTTTATCAAAAACCGGTCGTCTCCTTTACCGGCGAAGAAATTGTTATTGAAACTGATGCAGAAATTGAAGAACTGACAAATGACGAACAGCAAGATGCAGATATAGAAATTGAAGCGGAAACCGGTACAGACTTCGATACAGATCTCGATGCAGACGTTGATACCGAAATGTGCGATGAAGAGCGGGACGCTTTTACGCGCGCTTTGGAAGAAGCGGAAGCGGCGGCGGCGGCTCACAGCGAACAGGTTCGCAAGAAGAATTCGCAAGTCGGCAGCGCCCGTTATAAAAAGTACAGAATCCCTGTTGATATACTTAACGAATACCCCGACGGTGAATATTGGGTAATCGACCAGGCTACGCGCGATGCCGCAATGGCATTAAAGGAAACGCTGGAAGAATTTAAAATTCAGGCCGAGGTTACAGGCATTCGCAAAGGGCCTGTTATTACCATGTTCGAAATTCTTCCCGCCCCCGGCGTAAAACTTTCAAAGATTGTCGGTTTGCAGGACAACATTGCCCTGCGTCTTGCCGCGTCCTCGGTGCGTATTGTCGCGCCAATTCCCGGAAAACACGCTGTGGGTATAGAAGTACCCAACGCAAAACGCAATATTGTCTCTTTTAAGGAAATTATCGAAGGAGAACTGCGAAAAGACGACAAGATGGGTATTCCTGTTGTTATGGGAAAAGATATTTCTGGCGAAGCGCAGACTGTAGACCTTGTACAAATGCCGCACTTGCTGATTGCAGGAGCGACAGGCTCGGGAAAATCTGTCTGTGTTAATGCAATAATACTTTCGATACTGTATCAGCTGCATCCGAATGAATGCAGGCTTATGCTTATCGATCCAAAAATTGTAGAATTAAAGTTATATAACGATATTCCGCATCTTTTAACGCCGGTAATTACCGAATCAAAAAAAGCGTTTCAGGCTCTACAGTATTGTATCTACGAAATGGAACGCCGTTACGCCTGCCTTGATAACATGGGT
>Ga0123356_10007515_pt1 | contig 10864 bp, 7 predicted proteins | sample TergutEmb28metaG_2_FD_92546 | JGI IMG/M metagenome (GOLD analysis project Ga0123356, IMG submission 92546) | Embiratermes neotenicus P3 segment gut microbial communities from Petit-Saut dam, French Guiana - Emb289 P3 | ecosystem: Host-associated > Arthropoda: Insects > Digestive system > Gut ... | reverse complement strand
TATTGGCGTAGCTAGAGGCAAAGCTGAAGGCAGCGCAAACACGCTGATTCGGCTGATGTCGAAGCGCTTCGGACCTGTCACCCCGGAAACATCCGCGCGAATCATGTCAGCAACCATCGAGCAACTGGACCGGGGCGCTGATGCGATACTGGACGCGACAAGGCTCGAGGATGTAGTCCACGCCATGGGCCCGAACTAGCCCGGGACCTCAGCCAACACGATACCAACAACCGCTATTTCCTAAACGTATCAACACTACACTTGGTGTCTGCGAACCATTAGAAAATGCTGACATCTAATAGAAATGCCGTCTTGTTTCGCAAACGTTGTTATCGCGGGTCTGCCCACAACCGATATCGTCCTCAATTCACCCGCCACACACTCGGTTGTTCGTACCCCGTCCGCCACACGACGCATCATCTACGGATGCTTCATCCCTTGCGCCCCTTCGGCGACTTCCAACGACCCTTGACTCGAACTTCCAACACATCACGCAGTAGCCCAATATGCGCGCAATGATCCATTCTGTCATTGCCTGTAAACCCTCTCACGTGAAAACCACCAGGCTCACCACGATCGAACATCAATATCCGATCAAGCCCGTACGGATCCCGCCCGCGCGATTGCACCATCTGCGGTCTCCCGCCCAACTGCATTATCAGATAACTCGCAGTTTCTGTTGTCGACGCGTACCCTGGCGGAATAATCGATGAATGGCTCACAAACATCATCTTCCTCCCCTGCGCCGCCTGCCTTGCAAACGACACATACGCTTCGAGCTGAGCACCATTCAGCTCCTTTTCTACATACCCGCAGTGCAAACCGTCCAACAGAATCACAGTGTCCACCAACTGCCTGGCGTAGGACTGCTTCAAAATCTCACCCACGGCACCATACCCCGCGCTCCACGCACTCAACCCAACTTTTCTAGCGCGAGCCGAACCGATGCCAGTCTTCTTGGCCATGCGCGCTTCTACGCTCTTGACCAGGTCTCGGAATTTTGTCGGCATTCGAAACGCTGACTCATATGGGCCTGACCCGATCCCAAGATCAATGCCCACCAGCACCGCACCATCCATAACCTTGACCCACTCTTTCCGAATAGCTTCGTGCCCGTGAAAGTGAATCATTACGTCGAACTCGCCCGCCTGGTTTATTCCACCCTTCTCAGGGCTGATCATTTGCCCCATCAGCAGCGCCCGATCCCACGGGCCATAGATCCCGAAGCCTGGGTCAGGAGTATTGCACGGATTCACGCCACCACGCTCCTGAACCGATTTCTGGGTCTGCGTCCAAGCCGCCGGCGGCCCAACAACGAATTCTGTGGTCGTCGGACGGTTGCTCGGCTTGCCAGCAGAGCTAGACGCCACCGGTGGTGGTGGCGGTGGCCGCGGTGGCGGCGGTCTTCCGCAGGTTCCGGTTGCTGGAGGAATGTCCAGAACCTGCCCAGGCCTTATCTTGCTCGGATTCTCCAGACCGTTTTGCTCGACGATCGCGTCAACAGACACCTTGTATCGCTTGGCTATCTTCTGTACAGACTCTCCCTCAACCACCTTGTGAGTCGCACACTTAGTCTCAGCCGATACAACATCAACACTCCAAAACACAATAGCAACAAGCACAAAAAAACACACCTTCAACACCATATCAACCCCAACCGCACCTAATGCACGACGGGGACGCTTCCCTCCCATTTCTAAACACAATCGATTGATTCGAATCACTATTTCTGAAGCCATGTTAGCGCTTCCTTGTACATACCACGCCGTGTCTCCAACGCCACCTCATGCCCCATATCCACAGGATCTGCCAAATCCACCAGCACACGAGCATCACGAAGTCTCCCCTGCGCCCGAATTGTCCCACCATGCACACCATCCAACTGACCAGTAATCAAATACACACGCTGCAAATTGTCCCGAGCCCGGGCTACCAACTGCGGCGCAGCCGCCCCCCAATACCTGTCATCGGCGGCAAGAATTAACCAACGATTGTAGGTTCGCGAGTCCCGCACGCCGATATTCATCGCAACAAATGCACCTTCACTGTACCCAATTAGGGTATTGCCGCGCAACTGGACGCGACGGGCATATTTGCCGCGAAGCGCATTAAGCGATGCGGTGGCAATCCCTTTCGCTGCCACCCAATCGTTTTCCCAACTGAAACCATCACCATGCGGGTGAGGAGCGCTAGGACACACTAGCCAACCGTGCGGTCGGGCAATAGGTGCCCACCGCGTGCAAAATGCTGATGGGTTTCCACCACGGCCATGAAACACCATGATTACCGGACGAAGCGACATTCGCCCTGACCCGGTAGGTTCGAAATAGTACGCATCGGGAGCATTGGGAATCGCCAACTGACGTAGCTCCTGCTGCAATTCCGCAGGTCGCGTGGCTGTCTCGCTTGACGATGCTGCCCCTGGGTTTCTGGAAGAACCCGACGCACTGGAGTCAGTTACGCCTGGCTGAGGAATGGTGAGACTCTGCCCCGGTCGTATGGTGTCTTTCGACTGAATACCGTTTGCTCGGCACAGCGCATCCAGCTCAACACCGTGTTCCCGAGCAATTGCCCCTAACGTTTGCCCCTTTCTGACTACGTGGGTCTTGGCTTCAGAAGCCGCGGCCGGTGACTTGTTTTTCCCCCTGGACTGCGCCCAAACAACCGTTGGGTTGCTGGCAATCAGGGCTGACGCAACAAGAAGTAGAACAGCGGCGAAGCGAAGACGCGTCATTTTGGGTTCGACGTACCAGGTCCCGACCATATTCAGGCAATTATCTGCCATCCGTTGGCGATGCCCCGGAGATAGCAGAAGTAAACTTGACGGCCAACCATTTCCCGTGGATTCGCCGCGCAACCGCAGGAGTCCGACAAACTTCGCAGTGCCGCAATTCCTCTCGCTTCAGTATCGTAGTGCCAATTCCGCAGCCCGGTCGGTGCCCAATCCTCTCATGAAACTCAATGTGTTCATATCTGTTTTGGCAATTCATCGCACCACAAAACCATATTGAGGACGAACCCTGACACCAGCACGCGTCCACAACACATCGTCCTCAAAAACCCAATTCTCGCGGTCACGCCTGTAGTCAACGTCCAACGCAAACACCAGCCAGGGATCCAGGCGGTCCAAAACCACAGCGGAAAACGCATGCGATTCGATCACTTTCACTACCTCCAGCCCTAGCATGGTCTTCGCTCCACGAAAATCCGAGCCGGACTCAATAACCGCGCTAATCGCATTCAAATGCGCAAACCCGCCCTTTCCAGCGTACCCCGCCATGTCAACACGATGCGTGACCCACACTGCCCCAGGAACCATTCCCACCTTCTCCACCCATGTGTGCGCAGCATTCCGATCTTCCCTAGTCGGCATGCTACCCACCGGATTCCACAACAAACCGACAAGCTGAATCACCACCATCAACGTCACAAAACGAGTCACCCGCGGGCCATCCCAATGCAGATCGGCAAAAGCTGCTCCCATCCCCAACCCGAACACCACCGCAACCCCAGCGTGAAACGGCATCAGCAACGCCCGCGTTCCGCCAACCTGCAATTGCCCCAATAGCGCCATCAACAACACCCCCGCAAACAACATCCCATAATACATTCGCGCATGCGTCACCGAACTCGACGACTTCGACAAAAACGGCCAATACGATACCGTCAGCGCCAACCCAAACGGAACCAAAACATCGTTAGTCACAAACGGAAGAATTGCTCCCCATGCCTTCATTCCACCCGCCCACACATCGTACACATAATACCAAAACCACCCATCGTACACAAAGTTCATAACCAGACACGCCGACGCCAAAAGCACCACAAACACACCGACAAACCAATACGCCATCCTCCGCGACGACACAAACAAATACACTCCCATCGAAATTGCCACCAACACTGACAACTGCATCGTAAGACTCGATAGCACCAACAACACAGCAGCACCCACAACCGATATCACCCCACTCCCATTCTTAAGTGCATACGCCGACCACAACAAAAAACAGGTCGCAAGCGGAACAACACCTCCAATATCAAAATAACTTCCAGAAACGGCAAACGTGCCAGCAAACAACGCCGCCGCTGCTATCGACGGCAGCCATCTTCCACATTCTCTGCGCACCAATGCCATAATGCACACGATTGACCCAATAGTTGCTAACACTGAAACAACTCTAAGCGGTAACATTCCCGGACCAATCAGCCTTGATAACGCTGCCGATACCCAATAGTACATAGGTGGATCCGAAAACGGCACATACTCTATGGTTGGCTGCACATACAGTTTCTCCCCAGCCAAAAGCACCCGCGCCACGTTTTCGGCCATTGCCCCTTCGTTCCACTCTAAAGAGTACGGAAACGCTATTCTGCCCCCAATTGCCGCTGCCAAAGACAAAATCAGCACGGCGGACAACAAGAACACCGCCACATCTGGCACCAACACCTTGTTCCGCTTCCAAAAACGCGCTGTTCGATCTATTGTCCTACGTACACTAGATGGTTCCCCTTGACGATGAGTCTCCCCAGTTTTCGCCTGTCGCGCAAGTTGCTGATCTGCGATAAACGCCGCTACTTCCGCTGTCTTGAATACCTCCAAATGCTCATCATTCTCATCATCGATAATCCCCGCAGACTTGCCAGGAGGATCCATAGTCACTGCGGTCGGACTGTGAACTTTCTTCGCTGACTGACCTGGAGTCCTAAGCGTGCCCGCTCCAGAGTGCCCATGATCAAATTCCGAAGCTTGGGTCGACGAAAACGCTGAATCGCGAATGTCGACAGCCTTCACTTCAGTGTCTTTCAGATTAGACGAATCCCTCTTCGATGCCGACGCCGACACCAAATATGACAATGCGGGCATTGTCGGCGCTAGATCGCATATCGCATTTAGCGACAAGGTCATTTCCTTAACCGACGAGAACCGTTCATCAGGATTGCGAGCACAAGCTCGGAAAAACCATTCATCAAACCCAAGGGGAACATCCGAGGCCAAATCCGACGCCACCGGAAGCTCATCCTCACAAATTTTCACAAGCAAACTACCAATGTTCTTCGCCTCAAACGGACGTCGACCAACCATCGCTTCAAACGTCACCACCCCTAGCGACCATATGTCCGTTCGATAGTCCAGATGGCGAACCCCGTGAGCCTGCTCTGGACTCATATAATACGGAGTTCCTAATACTACGGCAGTTCCGGTCCTAATAATGTCCGTTCCAGTGCTGTTTGTGCCGCCGTCCACCTCTTTCGCGATGCCGAAGTCCAGAATCTTGACAATCTCATTCTCACCTTCGTCATCGGTGCAAAGAAAAATGTTATCAGGCTTGACGTCGCGATGAATTATCCCCAGACGATGCGCCCGTATCAATGCTCTGGATGTTTGGGTGACTATCGTAGCGGTTGCCGTGGGTGTCAGTCTTACGACTCTGTCGAGGCGAGTCCCTAAGCTCTCCCCCTTTAGCAATTCCATCGTGATAAACGGCATTTCGTGCCAGATGCCGTAGTCAAATATCTGAACCACATGCGGCGATCTCAACGCCCCCGCCGATCTCGCCTCCTGCTTAAACCTTGCAACATAACCCCTGTTCTGCGCGAGGAAGGGGTCAAGCATCTTAATGGCCAGCGGCGTGCCCATCTGGAGATGAACCCCAGCCCAGACACTCCCCTGACTGCCTCTCCCTAGTTCTCGCTCCAAACGGAACTTGCCAGCTACTATATCTCCACTTTTCACTAGATTCTCTATAGCTAGATTAGACGCAGTGCGGGATCATTCCCAAAACTTCTGTTGCTAATACCAGGGCTGCACCAACGCAACACCAACGCAACACCAACGCAACACCAACACAATCCCAACCCGCGTTGTCTCGCACAACTCCCGCAAGCCAACTATCCACCACTCGCAGCGACTATCGCACTCGCCACCCTCGCATGCGCAGCATTCATCTGCGCCCCCAACGCATTTGACCCAGTCATGTACACCGCCATCAGAATCGGTGCTCTTCGTGGCGGCACCGCGATGGCCACATCGTTGCACGCACCACCCATCCCTGACCCAGTTTTGTCTCCAACAACCCAGTCAGTAGGAATCCCGGCTCGCAACCGATCCACGCCTGTCTCACATTCCCGCAGCCAACCAAGCAACGCAGCGGTGCTCGCCATCGAAAGAACACCACCGAGCAGAACCCGACGCATCAGCCGAACCATCGCCCTTGGCGTGGTTGTGTCCCTCACATCCCCCACCGCATTCTCATTCAGAAATGGCTCAACCCTGTCAAGCCGAGTGTCCACATCGCCTTGCGCGCGAACAAAAGCCGTAAGTCCTTTCGGCCCGCCGACTCCCGCGAGCAGTAGGTTGGCCGCAGTGTTGTCACTGACCACAACCGCTGCCCGTGCCAAATCCACAACCGTAGCGGAGCCCTCAGCCACGTGTTCCTTCGCAAAGGGAGCGTACTCAAGCAAATCATCGAGACCAAAGCCAACTCGATCACCAAGACGCGATTCCCCACGATCCACTCGCTGCAACACCGCCGCAGCAAGAACCCACTTGAATGTCGAACACATCGCAAACCGTTCGTTTTCACGATACCCCACCTCGCAAGGGCCATCCGCGGAACCGGTGTCAACAGCATACACACCAATTCGCCCCCCAACGTCGGCTTCAACCTTATCGATCTGACGCGCGAAATCTTGCGAGCAGCGGGACCGCGTATCACCGCCCGCCATCGACGGCGGCGCGATCGTCGGAGCACGCCCTGCCGCCGCGGTACACCCTGCTGCCAACAAGCCTCCCATCGCTCCAAGGATTATTCGTCTGCGGGTTGTCGTACGAGGTTCCATTGTAGTCCCTGCTGGTAGTCACCCCCACACAATCACACTCTCTGCAATCACACCGCATTTCGCTGCAAACTGCTTGAAAATTGCTCCAATTTGCATCGGTCCGGGTCCCCCCCTTGCTTTTCGAAAACTAGAACACTAAATGCGCGCCGTCGCAGCAATTCCCGTACAGCATCATACTCATGCAAACCCGGGCGCTGCTTTCGGTGCCACTGTGATTCAAGACCAATGCAAAATACGAAATATCGGAATCAGTGCCCATATCGATTCTGGAAAAACCACACTAACCGAGCGGATCCTGTTCTACACCCAACGAATCCACGCAATCCACGAAGTCAAAGGAAAAGATAACGTCGGCGCAAAAATGGACTCAATGGAGATCGAACGCGAACGCGGGATCACCATCCAATCAGCCGCCACCCACTGCTCCTGGAAAGGTCACCACATCAACATCATCGACACCCCAGGACACGTCGACTTCACTATCGAAGTCGAACGCGCCCTGCGGGTCCTCGACGGTGCCATCCTTGTTCTTTGCGCCGTCGGCGGAGTCCAATCGCAATCCATAACCGTTGACAGACAGATGCGGAGGTACGGCATCCCCCGTCTTGCTTTCATCAATAAATGCGACAGATCAGGAGCCAACCCTCTCAGGGTGGTGGAGCAACTACGGGAAAAACTCTGCATCAACCCGGTACTGCTTCAACTCCCGATTGGGCTCGAAGCATCCCTCCAAGGCGTCATCGATCTAGTCGCGATGGAAGCCGTCTACTTCGATGGCCAGCAAGGCCAGCAGATTCGCAGAGAACCCATTCCCAGCGAATTCTCGGCTGAAACCAACCGAGCCCGCAACACTTTGCTCGATGCTGTCTCAATGTTCTCCGACGAGCTCACCGAGGCAATCCTTGACGACCGAGTCACGACAGAAATCCTCACCAGTGCAATTCGTAAGGCAACAGTCAGTCAGCAAATCACACCGGTGTTCCTGGGCTCGGCGTACAAGAACAGAGGAATTCAGAGTTTGCTCGACGGGGTCACTGCATATCTTCCAGCTCCGGGGGATCGAACCCAGCACGCGACATCCCTCGATGACGGCGGTGACTATGTGCTGTCGGGATCCCCAGATGCTCCGCTTGTTCTCATGGCCTTCAAGGTTGATGACGGGCGCTATGGGCAGCTCACGTATTTGCGTGTTTACGATGGGACACTTCGTAAGGCTTCGACGATTCTGAACATGCGGACCCAAAAGAAGCACCGGGTGGGGCGCTTGGTCCGTATGCATGCCGACGAGATGGAGGAAATCGAAAATGCCGCTGCTGGCGACATTGTCGCAATGTTCGGCATCGATTGCTCATCGTCGGACACCTTCACCGACGGAACCACAGCGGTATCCTTGGCATCGATGCATGTACCGTCGCCGGTGATTTCTCTCACTGTCAAGACAGACACGAAAAACCTGGCGGGTATGTCCAAAGCCCTGCGTCGCTTCATGAAGGAAGACCCGACGTTCCGGGTTGCGGCTGATCCCGAGACTAACGAAACGGTAATATCTGGAATGGGGGAGCTTCACCTCGACGTGTACGTCGAGCGCATGCAGCGGGAGTATGCGGTTCCTATTGAGGTTAGTCCGCCGCGGGTGGCTTATCGGGAGACCATTACTGAGGTGGCTAGTTTTGACTATACGCACAAGAAGCAGACTGGGGGTGCCGGCCAGTATGGGCGTGTGTGTGGTCGCGTGGAGATCAACGCGGACAGTGATTTCGAGTTTGTTGATGAGACGGTTGGTGGATCTATTCCGCGCGAGTTTTTGCCTGCGTGCGAGAAGGGTTTCAAGTCGTGTTTGGCCAAGGGGCCGTTGGCTGGAGCGCCGGTTGTCGGGGTGCGTGTGACGGTAAACGATGGTGCGTCGCACTCAGTTGACTCGTCGGAAATCGCGTTTCAGGAGGCGGCACGGGGTGCGTTCAGGCAGGTGTATGGGCGCTGTAAGCCTCAAATTCTTGAGCCGGTGATGAAAGTTTCTGTCGAAGCTCCGGGAGAGTTTCAAGGCAATGTCGTGGGAACACTGCTGAAGCGTCGCGGCATCATCGTTGGGACGACAGAGGAAGATGGGTTCATACGCGTTGATGCTGAGGTGCCTCTCGCTGAAATGTTTGGGTACTCAACCGCGCTGAGGTCGTCGTCGCAGGGCAAAGGTGAGTTCACGATGGAGTTTGCTCGATACTGCCCAGTGCCAGCATCGACAGCCGAGGAATTGGTCAAGCGCTATCAGGAAAGCCAGCGCAACCGTAAGGACGGTGCTGCATGATCTCCGCACAAGTAATCGAAGCCAGTCCGGTTCGCGCGTTGGATCGAGCCACCAAAGGTGGACTTGGTACACGAAAGCTCGGGGTTGTGCTCGCCAACTCCGGAGTTGGCAAAACAGCATGTCTCGTCCAACTCGCGCTGGATGCCCTCATGCGTGGAAAAACTGTACTCCACGTATCCAGCGAAGCTCCTGTCGGCCACCTTCGCTCTTTCTACGACGAATTCTTCCGAGGCATCGACATTGGATCAGGTGTCGAAGACTCCCTGACTGTGCAGCTCGATATGGAACGTCGACGCCTCCTCATCTCGCAACCGGGTGCTGCCCTGCGGTTGGACAAGCTGCGTGAAGCTGGATCGGTGGCCACGGGGATTCTTGGACGCGAGCCTGACGTCATGATTGTGGAAGGTTTCGACCTTGACACAGCGAGTGAGCTGAATGTGCAGCAGCTCCGCGAGCTCGCGTGGAGCCTTGGCACTGAACTATGGCTCAGCGTCAGAACTCACAGACACGACACAGTCACCCATCCACTTGGGGTGCCACCACCCGTCGATCAATTCGAGTCGTTGATCTATGTCATGCTGGAACTCGTGGCCACGGATGGACGTGTTAGTTTGCGGGTCTTGAAGGCTCACGGCGATGTCGTGGAGAACCCTGAAACCCTCGATATCGACTCTGCGACGATGCGAATCGTGGGAAACGCTGGTGCAGTGGATCGCTCCGATCCTAGCTGCCGCCTCAGGTTCATGTTGCACAGCGGCGGGGCAAAAGGGGCGGAAGCTGCTTTTGGTGAGTTTGCTGAGCAGTACGGAATCCCTGAAACTACGTACAGTTTCGACGGACACACAACTCGGGTGCGTGATCGCGGGCTTCGGTTGCTGTCTGAGGCCGAACTGCATCTCGGAGACGTCAGCCTGAGGTATGTCTCGCATCACCTTGGAAGGGTGTTTCCGTCGACGCCCCTCGTGCGGAAGATCATCCAGAGCATCTGGCATCAGATTCGTCCATCGCAGCAGGTGTTTGCGATTGGGCAAATCCAGGAGGATGGGACTGTTCGAGGTGGAACAGGGTGGGGAACTGAGCTCGCGCGACGTTGGAGGAAGGATTTGTATGTGTTTGATCAGTCCAGGGATGGGTGGTTCCGGTGGAGTGGTACTGCGTGGGAGCGTGGCAACCCAACTATTACCTCACCGATGTTTGCTGGGATCGGAACGGCGCACCTGGAACCCAATGGACGCAACGCCATCGCCTCGTTGTTCGAGCGCTCGTTCTCTCCCGAAACATGACCCCGCCACTGCACTGACGTCGCCGTGAGTGTGCATAGGCACATCACAGTGTTTCGGGCGACATGCTGGGCACAAACATGGAAAATTCCCCAGATAGCTTTCCAGATGACTCAGAAAACAACTCAGTGGACAGCCCGATGGACGCACCTGTGGACAGCTCCCCAGGGCATCCGGAAAACAAGCTAGGAGTTCTGTGTACAAGCGAGCGTGACGAGTTCCTGTCCGAAGCTCAGGAAATCATTGACCAACTGTCGAGAGATCTCCTTCTTCTCGATCGCACAGAAATTGACTGCGCCCGCCACGGAACTGACAAAAACCACACCTATGGAAACCACACCGACAAAGGTGGCGAAGCAGACCCCAACCTGATCAACGCCGTGTTTCGCGGCGTACACACCCTCAAAGGACTTTGCGGCCTCTTCGACGAGTCCAAACT
>Ga0123356_10007514_pt1 | contig 10865 bp, 7 predicted proteins | sample TergutEmb28metaG_2_FD_92546 | JGI IMG/M metagenome (GOLD analysis project Ga0123356, IMG submission 92546) | Embiratermes neotenicus P3 segment gut microbial communities from Petit-Saut dam, French Guiana - Emb289 P3 | ecosystem: Host-associated > Arthropoda: Insects > Digestive system > Gut ... | reverse complement strand
TCCACATCAACTGGTATGAAGCCGAGGCGTACTGCTGCTGGGCCGGCCGACGTCTGCCCACCGAAGCGGAGTGGGAGGCAGCGGCCTCGACGAGCGACGGCAGGCGAGATGCACGCGCTCCGGAGTACGGGCATCTCACCCGCCGTCTCGACCTGGCAGAACGTGCGCATGATGATGCACGCCGTTCGCCTGGTGCTCGGGTGGCGCATCATCGGGGGCGCGTGGCCCAACCCGTTCTTCGACCGCGCCCATCGGCCGATCCGCCCTGTCACCGTGCTCACCCCCGCGGAGCGCGAAGCCCTTCGCCCGCTGTGCGGGCCGTCTCCATCGGCGCCGCGCGAGCAGGACACGCGGGCGGTCGGTTAACCTCGTTCGCTCTCCGGCGCCGGTTGCTCGAAGCGACGATCCGGGACGATCCACATCGCGGCGACGCACGCGAAGAGCAAGTCCGACACCCAGGTCTGCACGAACGCGAGGGCGATGCCCGCGATGTAGATCGCAGGCGACAGTTTTCCTTTCAGGTCGTTGCCGAGCATCGGCGCGAGCGGATTGCCGGCGCGAATGATCGCGCGCTGCAAGACGAGCCAGGCGAGGGCCGCCGCGAGCAAGACGACGCCGTATGCCGCCGTCGGGTAGGCCGCGCGCGGGTTGTCCCCCGCCCACGCCGTCATCGCCGGAAAGAGCGACAGCCAAAAGAGCAAATGCAGGTTGGCCCACATGACGGCGCCGGACACCCGCTCGACCGTGTGCATCAGGTGGTGATGGTTGTTCCAGTAGATCCCGATGTACACGTAGCTCAGCACGTACGCGAGAAACGGTGAGATGAGCGGGCGGAGTGTCGCGAGCGCTTCGCCGTGCGGCACCTTCAGCTCGAGGACCATGACCGTGATGATCACGGCGAGCACGCCGTCGCTGAACGCTTCGAGACGCCCCCGCGACATCGGTGGGAGTGTACCCGGTGTTGCAGGTCTTCGCTCGGGCCCGCGGTCGTCACGCCGAGAAGGCGCGCTTCTGGCGGAGTCGATGATTCAGGGGCTCGACCCGGCGGCCACCGCGCTCGCCCGCACCGCGCAGACCTTGAACTCCGGCATGCGGCTCGTCGGGTCGAGCGCGGCGACGGTGAGAACGTTGGCCGCGGCCGCGCCGCCCCAATGCATCGGAGCGAAGAGCGTGTCGACGCGCACGTCGGGCGACTCGCGCACGCGAAAGTCGACCCGCCCGCGCCGACTCTCGACGCGCAGCAAGCCGCCGTCGGCGACGCCGAGGCGCGCCGCCAGGCGTGGGTGGATCTCGACGCGCGGTTCGGGACGGGCCTCGACGAGGGCGCTCACGCGGCGAGTCTGCGCGCCCGAGTTGTAGTGCTCCTTGTACCGGCCGGTGGTGAAGAAGAGCGGGTAGTCGGCGTCGGGAGGCTCGGCGATCGGGCGGTCGACGAGCGCGTGGAAACGCGCGCGTCCGCCGGGGTGGAAGAACGACTCGGCAAAGAGCCTCGGCGTCCCCGGGTGAGATTCCGCGGGACAGGGCCAGAAGACTCCGTCTTCGCGGTCGATTCGGCGGTATGTAATGCCGCTGTAATCGGCCTTGGCGCCTGCGGTGGCCGCCCGCAGCTCGTCGAACACGTCGGCCGCGCTCCGGAAAGAAAAGGCGCCGCCAGCTCCGAGTCGGCGCGCGATCTCGCAAATGATCTCGAGATCGGTGCGGACGTCAGGCGGCGGCTCGCGGACCGGGCGACGGCGCAAGACGCGGCCCTCGAGGTTCGTGACGGTGCCCTCTTCCTCCGCCCACATCGCGACGGGGAGCACGGCGTGAGCGGCGTCGGTCGTGTCGTTGTCGAATCCGTCGCACACGACGAGCAGGTCGAGCGCGCGCAGCTTGCGGCGCACGTTCGTCAGATGGGGCGAGGCGACGGCCACGTTCGAGCCGAAGACGAGCAGCGCGCGAACGCCGCCCGGTCCGAGCGAGTCGAGGAGCTCGTACGCGTTCTTTCCCGCGCGCGGCAACGACGCCGCATCCACCTTCCAAACGCGGGCGATGGCGGCGCGGTGCTCGTCGTCTTCGATGAGACGATATCCCGGGAGCTGATCGGCCTTCTGCCCGTGCTCGCGCCCGCCCTGCCCGTTGCCCTGCCCGGTGAGGGTGCCGTATCCGCTGAAAGGCCGCCCGACCTTGCCGAGGGCGAGCATCAGATGGATGAGCGCGAGGACCGTGTCGGAGCCCTTCGACTGCTGCTCGCATCCTCGGCCCGATAGGATCATGCTGCGCGCGGGATCGGCGAGCATGCGCACGGCCCGCCGCTGGTGATCGAGCGACACGCCCGTCGCACGCTCGATGTACGCCAAATCGACGGACAGCGCCGCGCGGCGCGCCTCGTCCCAGCCTTCGGTTCGCGATGCGACGTACTCGCCGTCGACCCGGCCTTCGACGATCGCGAGGTGGAGCAAGCCGAGCGCCAGCGCCAGGTCCGTCCCAGGAGTGAGCTGCAAGTGGAGCGTCGCGGAACGCGCGGTGTCGGTCCGCCGAGGGTCGACCACGACAAGCGACCCGCCGCGCGCGCGCTGCTGCTCGAGCCACTGCGCAATCGGCGGCATCGTCTCGGCGCAGTTCGAGCCCCAGAGGACGAGCGTGTCGGTCTCGCCGATGTCGGCAAGCGGGAAGGGTAGGCCCCGGTCGACGCCGAACGCCTTGTTTTGGCCGGCCGCTGCAGATGACATGCAGTAACGGCCGTTGTAGTCGACGTGCGGCGAGCCGAGCGCGACGCGCACGAACTTGCCGAGCACGTACGCTTTCTCGTTGGTGAGCGCGCCGCTGCCGAAAGCTCCGAGCGCTGCTGCGCCATGCGCGCGCCGCAGGTCGGAGAGGCGCTCGGCGATGACATCGAGCGCGGCATCCCACGACGCCGGCACGAGCACGCCGCTGGCGTTGCGCAGGCGAGGGGTCCGAAGCCGTGCGGGGTGGTCGAGGAGCTCCGCCGATGTGAATCCCTTCGTGCACATCTGCCCGCGGTTCAGCGGGAAGGCCGAGTCGGCCGCCACGTCGACCCGACGCTCATGACCGCTCGCGGCCATCGTCATGCCGCACTGGAATGCGCAGTACGGGCAGTGCGAGCGCACCCGGTTGGCCGCACTCGCCGCGGCGCCCTCCGAGTCGTCCGATCCGCTCAACTGGCCATCGCCTGCGTCGGTCGGTTCGCCGCGGGTGGCCCGTGCAGCGCGCACGCTTCGCCGTGAGCGGCGGCGGCGCTCTCGAGCTCCTCGGGCGGCGGCAGCTCGACCCATACGTCCGGGCCATCGACGCGCACCGGGAACGTCGCGATCGGCGGCGCGTCTTCGCTCAAACACGCGCCGGTCGAAAGGTCGAACGTTTTCTTGTGAAGGGGGCATGCCACTTTCGGAACCCCTGCCTGGTCGCCCACGATCCCCCGGGCCAGGATCATCGCCCCCTGGTGCGGGCATTCGTTTTGCGTTGCGTACCACGTGCCTCGGGACGCCAGGTGGAACACCGCGACCTGCGCGGCCCCGTATCGCACGGCAATCCCGCCGTCGATCGGCACATCCGCTGCCGCGGCCACCCGCACCCATTGCCGGCGGACGACCGGAAGCCGCCGCTGCGGCGCAACCCCAGCGAGCCGCGAGGGTCGCGCGGCGGGAGCGTCAGCGGGGCGGATCTGGTCACGCTCGCGGACGAAGCGTACGGTGTCGTCGCCCCCGGGGTCGTTGGCGAAGTGGCGGAAGGTCGCGCGCTTCTCCGGGTCGCGGACGGCGTCGGCCCACTCGCACCGGTACGTGTCGACGAGCGCCTGCATGGCGCCCTCGAGGTCGGCGGCGATCCCGAGCGAATCGCGGATGATGACGTCGCGCAGGTGGTCGATTCCGCCATCCATCTTGTCGAGCCACACCGACGTGCGCGTCAGGCGGTCCGCCGTCCGGATGTAGAACATGATGAATCGATCGAGGTAGCGGATGGCGGTGTCCTCGTCGACGTCGGCGGCGAGGAGGTCGGCGTGCCGCGGTTTGGCGCCGCCGTTGCCGCAGACGTACACGTTCCAGCCCTGCGGCGTGGCGATGAGCCCGAAGTCCTTACTCTGCGCCTCGGCGCACTCGCGGATGCAACCGCTGACGGCGCTCTTCAGCTTGTGGGGTGCGCGAACGCCCTTGTACCGATGCTCGATCCGGACGGCGAAGGCCGTCGAGTCCTGCACGCCGTAGCGGCACCAGGTCGAGCCGACGCAGCTCTTCACCGTGCGCATGGCCTTGCCGTACGCGTGGCCGCTCTCGAAGCCGGCGGCGATGAGCTCCTCCCAGATGTTCGGGAGCTGCTCGAGGCGCGCCCCGAGCAGGTCGATCCGCTGGCCGCCGGTGATCTTGACGTAAAGGTCGTAGCGTTTGGCCACCGTGCCGATGGCGACGAGCTTGTCGGCGGTGAGCTCGCCGCCCGGGATGCGCGGCACGACCGAGTACGTCCCGTTTTTCTGGACGTTGGCGAGGAAGCGATCGTTCGAGTCCTGGAGCGTCCGGTGAGGCTTGTCGAGGATCGGCTCGCCGTGGACGCTGGCCAGGATGCTGGCCACCGCCGGCTTGCAGATCTCGCAGCCCGATCCTTTCCCGTGCGTCTCGACGACCCGGGCGAAGGTGCGGACGCCGGTGGAGGCCACGATCTGGAAGAGCTCCTGCCGCGTGAACGCGAAGTGCTCGCAGAGCACCGCCCTCTTCGCGCGCCCGCAGGCCCTGAGCTCGGCCTGGACGACGTCGGAAACCGACGGCAGGCATCCGCCGCAACCGGTGCCCGCCTTCGTGCATGCCTTGATCTGCGCCAGCGTGATCCCTGGATTGTCCCGCACCGCCGCGCGGATCGCGCCGGCGGCGACGTCGTTGCACGAGCACACCGGCGCGTCGTCCGCAAAGGCCGGCTCGGCGCCGCTTGCACCGGCGCGGCCGCCGAGCCCGAGCTCGTCGAGGCTCTCGGAGAGGACGGCTTTCGACCGCGCGAGGTGCAGGAGCTTGCCGTAGCTCGACGCATCGCCCACGAGGATGCCGCCGAGCAGGCTTCGTCCGTCTTCGCCGAAGACGAGCTTCTGGTATGTGCCGCGGATCTGATCCTCGCGCGCGATGACGCGGGTGCGCTTGGGGTCCTGGAAGGGCTGGCCGAAGGTGGCGACGTCGGTCCCGAGGAGCTTGAGGCGCGCGGAGCCGTCGCTGCCGCCGAACGCGCCGGATCGACCCGTCAGCTGCTGGGCGACGACGTCGGCCATGTCGTAGCCGGGGGCGACCAGACCGTGGATGATCCCGTCGTGCAGGGCCACTTCGCCAATGGCGAAGATGCACGGGTCGCTCGTGCGCAGGGCGTCGTCGACGACGACGCCGCCGCGCGGCCCGACGCGCAGGTCGGCGGCGCGGGCGAGCTCGTCGCGCGGGCGGATGCCGGCCGACACGATGACGAGGTCCGCCTCGAGAGTGTCGCCGCCGGCGAATTCGATCCCGGTGACGGCGCCGTTTCCGAGAAAGCGGAGGATGTTCCGGTCGAGATGCACCTGCACGCCGAGCGCGCGGACGGTCCGCTCGAGGAGCGCCGCCGCCGGCACGTCGAGCTGGCGCGGCATGAGGCGCGGGGCGATCTCGACGACGTGGGTGGGCAGCCCCGCGTCGAGCACCGCACGCGCGGCCTCGAGACCGAGCAGCCCGCCGCCGACCACCGCGGCAGCGCGGGCGCGCGCGGCCCGCGCCAGAATGCCATCGAGGTCGTCGATCGTGCGGTACACGAAGACGCCCTCTTGGCGGACGCCCGGCACGTCGGGCACGAACGGCGCCGACCCTGTCGCGAGGACCAGGTGGTCGTAGCCGATCTGCGCGCCGGCGTCGGTCGTCACCGTCTGCGCGGCGCGGTCGATCGCGGTCACGCGCGTCCCGACGCGGAGCTCGATGCCTCGTTGCTGGTACCAGTCGATCGTGCCGAGCGAGAGGGCATCGGCCGATCGGGTCGAGAAGTATTCGGTGAGGTGCACCCGATCGTACGCCGGGCGCGGCTCTTCCCCGATGACGACGAGGCGCGTCTTGCGTTCGACGTCGTACTCGGTGAGCTTCTCGCAGAAGCGGTGGCTCACCATTCCATTGCCTGCGACGATGATCCGGAGCGGGTTCATGACACCCCATTCGCGCTGTGGGTCGCGCGGGCGGCCACGTCGGTCGCCGCGGGCGGCGGGCCGGCGCGCCGGGTGACGAGGCGGGCGATCTCCGAACGGCACGAGCCGCAGCCGGTGCCCGCGCCGGTGGCGGCGCCGACGGCTTCGACCGACGTCGCCCCCGCGGCGAGCGATTGGAGGATGTGGCTGTCGGTGACCTTGTGGCACGTGCAGACGAGGCGCTCGCGCGGCGAGGCGGGCGGCGCGGTGCAGAGCGCCTCCAGCGGGTCGGCCGGGAGCGGTTGGCCGCGGTCGAGCGCCTGGACCAGGGTGGCGGCGGCGGTGGTGTCGCCGACGAGCATGGCGCCGATGAGCCGGCCGTCGCGCAGGACGAGCTTGCGATAGGCGGTCCTCCGCTCTTCGACCACTTGGAGCACGGCGTCGCTCTCGAGCTCCGGCTCGAGGCACCCCATCGACGCGACGTCGACGCCCGCGACCTTGAGCCGCGCGAACGGAGTGGAGCCCGCATAACGAGCGCCGGGGTTGGCCCCGGTGAGCACGTCGGCCAGCACCGCGGCCTGCTCCCACGCCGGCGCGACCAGGCCGTAGGTGCGCCCTCGGTGCTCGGCGCATTCCCCGAGCGCGTAGACGCCGGGTGCTTGGGTCGCCATGGCGTCGTTGACCAGAATGCCGCGGTTGATCGGCAGCCCGCAGCTCTTGGCCAGCTCGACCCGCGGGCGCACGCCGCACGCGAGGACCAGCATGTCGGCCGGGAGCGTTTCGCCGTCGTCCAGGACCACGCCCTCGACCGCCCCTTGGCCGACGACGGCCTCGAGTGTGTGCCCGGTGCGCACGAAGATGCCGAGGCGCTCGATGCGCGTCCGGAGCATTTCGCCGCCGAGCGCGTCGAGCTGCGCGTTCAGGATCGTCTGGGCGACGTGAACGACGGTCACGTGGAGGCCGACGTCGCAGAGCACCTTGGCCGCTTCGAGGCCGAGCAGCCCGCCTCCGAGGACGACCGCGGTATCCCCTGCGCGCGCGTGGCGCCGCATCCGAAGGCAGTCGTCCATTGTTCGATAGACGAAGACGCCGTCGCGCAGCTCTCCGTTCTCCCCGGTCATGCCCTCGATGGGAGGAACGGTGGGGACGCTTCCGGTGGCGAGGACGGCGACGTCGTAGCGAAACTCCTCTTCGCTTTTCGTGACGAGCGTTTTGCGCGCAGGGTCGAGCCGCGTGACCGGCGCCCCGGAGACGAGCTCGAAACGGTGGCGCTCGTACCACGATGGGGGCTTGGTCAGGATCGCGTCGGGCTCGGCGCCTCCGAGGACACGGCTCAGGAGGACGCGGTTGTACGCGCCGCCTTTCTCTTCGCCGAAGACGGTGATGGCGTAACGGTCGGCCGCGCCGCGCCGGGCAAGCTCGTCGAGCAGGCGGCAGGCAGCCATGCCGTTGCCGACGATGGCGAGTCGCCGGGCGCGCGGCGGCCGTCGCGGGGGAGCGGTGGCGTCTGGAATCATGAGAAGACGACCCCGAGGCGCTCGGGACTCCCGCCGGCCGGACCGCGGTTCTGCTCCTCGAGATGGCGCATGAGCGCGACGACGAGCGGGCCCATTTTGGGGTGTTCGGGAACGACCTGCGCCGTGATGCCGTGGACCTGCAGGATCGCCGTGCAGGTCGGTCCGACGGCACCGACCACGAGCCGCTCGTTCAACGCGCGAACGAGGTCGCGAGAGAGGCCAAGGCGATCGGCGACCGCATGGAGATGGCGAAACTGCACCTGGCAGGTGATGGCCAGCGCCTGGATGTCGCCGGCGATGATGCGGCGGACGAGCGCTTCGAGCCCGCCCATGTCGTCGGGCATGCGCCAGCGATAGAGCCACTGCTCGTCGACGATCGCCCGCCGCGCGAGGAGCGTCTCGGCCAGCGCCTCGCTCCGCTCGCCGTAGTGGAGGAGCAAGACGCGGCACCCCTCGAGCTCGATGCCGTCCAAGGCGTCGATCATCTCGGCGGTCGTGTACGCCGCGCGCGCTGTCACCGTGGGGACGACGCCGAAACCGCGCAGCGCCGCAGTCGGCTTGGGTCCACGGCAGATCGTCGTCAAAGACCGCAACGCGTCGACGAGCGGCGCGCGCTGCTCGATCTGCTCCGCCACTTCGAAGAGCAGAGAGACCGCCACCCCCGTCATGAAGACGACGACGTCGTAGTCGCCGCTTGCGAGAGCCGCGATGAGGCGACCCGCCTTGTCGGCGTCGAGCTCATGGGACTCGCGGAGGGCAGGGACGCAGACCGGGTGCCCCCCGTGTTTCTCGACGAGGCGAGCGAGCTCCCGGCTCATTCGCGCCTCGAGCAAAGCGACCTTGGGTACCGGTGCATTCATGGCCATACGTGTTGCCCCGAATGCTGAGCAAGTCCGGCGCCAAGCCACCCATCGCGGCCATTTCCGCGTAACCCGGACTGTCCGAAACGGAGATGAAATCGAAAAGAAATGGCGGGTTGCTTCGAAAAAGAGGGGCGGTGCATCGGTCGCCCAACCGAATTGTCGCAAACAACGGTCCGATGCCGCGTGCGCGTACCGCTCGCTCGCGGTCGCTCGCGTTTTGGCTCGCCTCCTCCGTTTGCGCCCACGAAACGAAGGCGAAACGACATTTGTGGCGTAATCCCTGGCGACGATTCGCGATGCCCGAAACGACGCACGTGCCCAACGGATGTCGCCGCCCGGTCCCCGCCGACCCTGTTCGCGAAGAGCGCGGGGACGAAGGAACGACCCTGGCCGAGGCTTTCGAGTGCGCGATGCGCAGGCTCGAGGCTGGCTTCGGCGCGCGCCGAGGAGCCGTCATCCTGGCCGGTCCGGGGAAAGGTGTCTTGCGCGCTGAGGCGGTGTTCGGCATGGCGCCGGCCGCCCTTCGGCTGCGGGCCGGGTCAGGTGTGGCGGGGAGGGTGGCGGAGAGCGGACGCCCAGTCGTGGCGCCCTCGGTTTGGCAAGAGCCGATGGCGCTCGCCGAAATGAGCGAGCCCGCCGCATGGCGCAACGAGCTCCTCAGCCTCGTGTCCGTCCCGCTGGCTCTCGGCGGGCGGTGTGTCGGGGTGCTGTCCGTGTATTTCGATGCGCGCCCTGGCGCCGGTTTCGAGGACCACCTCGACGCGCTGCGGGTGGCGGCCGCTGCGCTCGCGCGCCGCCTCCGGGTGCCGGCGCTGGGTGCGCCAGCGGTGGTGCGGGCGTCGCTGGATCGCGCCGTGTTCGAGTACGCGAACATGGTCGGCAGCTCCGCGGCGATGCGGCACGTCTACGAGGAGATCGGTCAAGTCGCGCGAACAACCGCGACAGCGCTCATCCTCGGCGAGTCGGGCACCGGCAAAGAGCTCGTGGCGCAGGCGATCCACGCGAACTCCGACCGCGCTACACGCCCCTTCATCAAAGTGCACGCCGCCGCCTTTCCCGAGACGCTCTTCGAGTCCGAGCTTTTCGGACACGAGCGCGGCGCATTCACAGGCGCGGCCGTCCGCAAGAAGGGCCGGCTCGACCTCGCGCAGGGCGGCACGCTCTTCCTCGATGAGATCGGGGATTTGCCACTCGCGACGCAGGTCAAGCTGCTGCGCGTTCTGCAGTTCAGGGAATACGAGCGCCTCGGAGGCACCGAGACGCTCAAGGCCGACGTGCGCCTCGTTGCCGCGACGAACAAGAACATGGCGCTGGCCATGGCGCAGGGGATGTTCCGCGAAGACCTTTACTACCGCCTCAACGTGTTCACGATCACCGTGCCGCCGCTTCGCGGGCGGTCGGCCGATGTGCCGGCCCTCGCCGAGTACTTTTTGCAAAAGTACGCTCGGGAATACCGGCGTCCCGTCTACGGGTTCGCGAGCCTCGCGATGGACCGGCTCTCCCATTATGCCTGGCCCGGGAACGTGCGCGAGTGCGAGAATGCGGTCGAGCGCGCGGTCGTCGCTTGCGAAGGCCCGCTCATCGAGGAGCGGCACCTGCCCGAGACGATCCGTGCCGCCGAGCCCATGTCACCCGGCGCAAGCGGGTCACTCGCGGAGGCGGTCGAGCGGCTCGAGCGGCGGATGATCGGTGACGCTCTGGCCGGTTCACGTGGCAACCTCGCTCGTGCGGCGCGCTCGCTCGGGACGACGGAGCGGGTTCTCCGCTACAAGGTGGACAAGTACGGCTTCGCCGTCCCCCGCTCGCGTGGTGCGGGTAAGAACGGCGCGCCCGAGACGTAGGTGGGCGACGAGCCGAGGGTGAGCCGGTTGTGGTGGTCGTCGCGGTCGCGGTGATATGAGTACCCGCGTGCCGGACGAGATTCGGATCGGTATCGACGAGAACGGGCTCGGGCCGCGCCTCGGGCCGCTGGTTGTGACGGCGGTCGTGGCGCGGACGAGCGAGCGGGGCGGCGCGGTCGCGTTGGGCAAGTCGCGCGGCAAGATGCGCGAGCGTCTCGGCGACTCGAAAAAACTCGTCAGTCACGGCGACACGGCGCTCGGCGAGGCGTGGGCGCGCGCGATTGCGGTCCGGATGGGCATCGAGGGCGGCGCCGGCGAGGGCTCACCGTCGGATCTCGTTCACGCCCTTTCGCTCGACCCGCCCGCCGCGCTGCGTGCCCCTTGCCCGAGCGGCCACGCGTCGCAGTGCTGGAGCACCGACGGCGAGCGGTTCCTGGCCGACGCGGCGCTCGTCGCGCAAGTCACGGGCGACCTCGCGAAGCTCGAGGCACGCGGCGTCGACGTCATCGGGGCGCAATGCGTCGTCACG
>Ga0123356_10007513_pt1 | contig 10868 bp, 8 predicted proteins | sample TergutEmb28metaG_2_FD_92546 | JGI IMG/M metagenome (GOLD analysis project Ga0123356, IMG submission 92546) | Embiratermes neotenicus P3 segment gut microbial communities from Petit-Saut dam, French Guiana - Emb289 P3 | ecosystem: Host-associated > Arthropoda: Insects > Digestive system > Gut ... | reverse complement strand
TTCAGAATCGGATCCACGACGCGCCACGCCTCCTCCACGTAGTCTTCCCGGGCGAATAAGGTTGCATCTCCTTCCATCGCCGCCCCCAGCACGCGTTCGTAAGCATCCATGTCGCCGGCGTGCGGAGCCTGGCTGGCAACCATCTCGTGGGCCTGAAGAGACATCCCTTCCGCCGAAGCAAGTACCATCATTCCCATCGCAATGGTGGCATCGGGACTGAGCCTGAGGCGGAGGTGATTCTCCGTCAGTCGAGAGTCGGGAATCAGGCTCGGAGGCTTGCGGAATTTTGCAACAATTTCAGTGCTGGTGACCGGCAGGCACTTGCCGGCCCGAATGTAGAAAGGAACACCCTTCCAGCGCCAGGAATTTATCTCGAGTTTCAAAGCGGCGAAAGTCTCAGTTTCGGAGTCCTTGGCAACGCCTTTTTCTTCGCGATATCCACGGAACTGCCCGCGAATGAGATTTTTTTCTTCGATGGGCGGGATCGCCTTCAGTACCTTCACTTTCTCGTTGCGCACCGACTCGCTGTCGAACCCCACGGGAGGTTCCATGGCCAGATTCGATAACACCTGGAACATGTGGTTCTGCACCACGTCGCGCAGGGTGCCGGTTTGATCGTAGAAGGCTCCTCGCCCTTCCACTCCGAAAGCCTCAGCCATCGTGATTTGCACGCTCTCGACGTAGTTGCGATTCCAAAACGCCTCCGCAAAAGTGTTGGCGAACCGAAAAACCAACATGTTGTTGACGGGTTGCTTTCCCAGATAATGGTCGATGCGGAATATGTCGGCTTCGTCAAATATCGAAAGCAGGACTTTGTTCAACTCTCTCGCCGAGGCCAAATCGTGACCGAATGGTTTCTCGACAATCACGCGAGCGCCCTCGGAGCAGCTCGACTTCTCAAGTTGCTCTACGACGGTTTCGAACAGGACGGGTGGAATCGCCAGGTAATAGGCGGGACGCTGGGCATTCTTGAGTTCTTTGCGAAGGGCTGCGAATGTGGCCGGATCCTGGTAATCGCCGTCCACGTAACGCAACAGGCTCGTCAACTTCTCGAAAGCTGCCGGATCGACTCCGCCGTGTTTCTCGAGACTATCGTGCGCCCGCTCCCGAAGCTGGTCGAGATTCCAGCCGGCTTTGGCAACTCCGATTACCGGTACATTGAGATGCCCGCGCCTGGCCATCGCTTGCAGGGCAGGAAAGATCTTCTTGTAGGCAAGATCGCCCGTAGCGCCGAAGAATACGAGTGCGTCCGAGTGGTAAGTAGTCATGATGTATTCCCTTCAGGCGGCTTCTGACTTCCCTGCCGGTTTCTCCAAATGTCCACCGAACTCATATCGCATGGCTGACAAAACCTGGTTGATGAATTCCGCTTCCCCGCGCGAGCTGAAACGCTCATACAGCGCGGTCGTAAGAACCGGAATCGGAACGGCTTCGTCGATTGCAGCTTTGATGGTCCAGCGCCCTTCGCCGGAGTCAGACACTCGTCCCGCGAACTTCGCCAGATGGGGGTCTTGAAACAGAGCGGTGGCCGTCAAATCCAGCAGCCAGGACGCAATCACACTGCCGCGGCGCCACACCTCGGCTATGTCCGGCAGGTTGAGGTCGTATTGGTAATGCTCGGGATCGCGTAAGGGAGTGGTCTCGGCATCCACCTTGGCCTCCCGCTTCCCCACATTGGCGGACCGCAGCACCGCCAGCCCCTCTGCGTAAGCTGCCATGATCCCGTATTCGATGCCGTTGTGCACCATCTTCACGAAGTGCCCTGCCCCATTCGGGCCACAGTGGAGATAACCATCTTCGGAAGTGCCGTCTGCATTCTCGCGGCCGGGGGTGCGAGTGATGTCGCCACGGCCAGGTGCCAGCGTCGAAAAGACTGGATTCAAGTGGCCGACGATGTCCTTGTCTCCGCCGATCATCATGCAATAGCCACGTTCGACCCCCCACACACCACCGCTGGTGCCAACGTCCACATAATGGATCCCCTTCGGCGCGAGCTCCTTCGCGCGGCGGATGTCGTCAATGTAGTAAGAATTTCCGCCGTCAATGACGATGTCGCCCGCTTCGAGATGAGGGAGTAAGGCGGCAATCGTTCGATCAACGACCGCTGCCGGAACCATCAGCCACACCGCACGCGGCGTCGCGAGTTTTTTCGCCAGGTCCTCAAGTGACACGGCTCCGACTGCGTGCTCTTTGGCCAGCTCGTCCACCGTCTTGGACGAGGTATCGAAGACAATGCACTCGTGTCCGTTCTTGATTAACCGCCGCACCATGTTGGCGCCCATTCTTCCCAGTCCTACCATTGCAATTTGCATACTCGCTCCTGTTTGAGAAATGTGAGCCCGCAGTGCGGCGCGTGCATGATTTGCGCCAATGCTTCCATGGCAGCTCATCATTGCGTGGGCTTTATTCCTCTCTTTTCGAAAGTGCGCACCCATTCACGCCACACCTGCAATCTGAAAACTGCTCAGGCAACGCTTGGGACCGCCCCGGCGCCGACGGGTTCACCACGGAAGAGTCTCAAGCGCGAACTGACGACCTGCTTCACAGAATCTACGACCGGCCGCAGAATCTTGTAGGGCACGACTTCGTCCGGGTCCCGGGCCAGGCTTTTTTCCAACGATTGCCTCCACGCAACCCGCAATTCGGTGTTGATGTGGATGATGTTGATCCCCGCTGCGATCGCCCTGCGAAAATCGTCATCGTCGGTTCCTGACCCGCCGTGCAGAGTGAGAAAGACGCCGGCGGCTTGCTTGATTTGCGCAATTCTTTCGATATCCAGGTGCTTCCTGGCGTTTCCCTGCACCATGCTCTTGAGCATGCCGTGCATGTTGCCAACCGCCGGAGCGAGGTTGTCAATCCCGGTTGCCTCGACGAATCGCCGCGCTTCTTCAGGTGTGCTGAGCTTCCTGTCGCCCCCAGCGGTTTCCTTGATTTCGGACCCGGTCCCTATATCGCCGATTTCCCCTTCCGCAAGGATTGCGGGATGAATGGCCTTGATCGCTTCGACGGCTTGTTTGGTGCGAGCCACATTCTCTTCGAACACTAACGCCGAAAAATCAATCGTCACGGCATCAAATCCTGCATTGGCCGCCTCTATTGCTTTCGCCAGTGAATGGGTATGGTCCGCGTTGAGAAAGAGCGGGAGATCGGACTCCTCGCGCTGGCTTTTCACCAAAGCGGCGAGTTGACGCGCACCAAAAAACTCCCGCTCTCCTTCGGAAGCGCCAATGAGCACCGGAAGTTTGGCCTCAGCTGCGGCTGCCACCACGGCCTTTAACAGGGTCTGGTCCGCGACATTGAAATGGCCGAGCGCCGCCCCTTCCTTTTCCAACCGTGTCAAAACGTCGCGTAGCGTTTCTTTGCTTGTGTTCCGCAGAGTTCCCATTGCCGTCATTGCTGCTCCTTAAGCTTGCGGTACCTTCGGATGAGGGTATTGGTTGAGCTGTCGTGATTCAGCACCGGCTCGGCCGGGTTCTCTAGTTCCGGAACGATCCGCTGCGCCAGCACTTTGCCCAGCTCCACTCCCCACTGATCGAACGAATTAATGTCCCACAGGACGCCCTGGGTAAAGACCGAGTGTTCGTAAAGCGCCACAAGTTTGCCCAGTGTTTCGGGCGTGAGTTCGAGTGCCAGGATCGTGTTCGACGGCCGATTGCCTTCGAACACCCGGTGTGGCACCAGCCAGTCCGGCGTTCCCTCGGCTCTAACCTGCTCCGGCGTTTTGCCGAACGCCAGTGCCTCAGTCTGCGCGAAAACGTTAGCCAGCAGCAGGTCGTGATGCCGTCCCAGCGGATTGAGCGGCCTCGCAAACGCAATGAAGTCGCACGGAATGAGCCGTGTTCCCTGATGGATCAGCTGATAAAACGAGTGTTGCCCGTTGGTCCCCGGCTCACCCCAGTAGATGGGACCGGTATCGTGAGTTACTTCCTTTCCGTTGAGCGTTACGTGCTTTCCGTTGCTTTCCATGGTCAACTGCTGCAGGTATGCAGGAAAGCGTTTCAAATACTGCTCGTAGGGCAGGACCGCGACCGTCTGCGCTCCGAAAAAGTCGTTGTACCAGACGGCCAGCAGGCCCATCAGCACCGGAAGATTAGCCTCGAAGGGTGCCGTGCGGAAATGTTCATCCATCTGGTGAAAACCATCCAGCATGGCGCGGAAGTTTTCCGGGCCAATCGCCACCATGGTCGAAAGGCCGATCGCCGAATCCATCGAGTAGCGGCCTCCCACCCAGTCCCAAAACTCGAACATGTTGGCGGTGTCGATCCCGAACTTCGCAACCGCTTGAGCGTTGGTCGATACTGCAACAAAGTGCTTCGCGACTGAGGTCTCATCGTTGCCCAGTCCCTCGAGCGACCAGGCGCGAGCTGAGTTGGCATTGGTCATGGTTTCGAGGGTCGTGAACGTCTTCGATGAGATGATGAACAGGGTCTCCGCGGGATCCAGATCCCGCACCGCCTCAGCGAAGTCCGTGCCGTCGACATTGGAGACGAAGCGGAAGGTCATGGCGCGCTCCGAGTAATGCTTGAGGGCTTCGTAGGCCATCACCGGCCCCAGGTCCGAGCCGCCAATGCCAATGTTGATGACATTGCGGATCTGCTTCCCGGTGTGGCCTTTCCACACGCCGCTCCTCACCCGGTTTGAAAAATCAGCCATTTTGTCGAGGACAGAATGAACTTCAGGCACGACGTTTTTTCCGTCGACCAGAATCGAAGCATCTCTCGGTGCGCGCAAGGCCACGTGCAGTACGGCGCGCTTTTCCGTGACATTGATCTTTTCGCCGCTGAACATGGCATCGATTCGCGAGCGCAAGCCCGACTGCTCTGCGAGTTCCAACAGAAGTTTGAGAGTTTCGTCGGTAACCCGATTCTTGGAGTAATCGAGATAAAGGCCGACCGCCTCCACCGCCATGCGCTCGCCACGCTGGGGATCCTCAGTAAACAGCTGACGCAGATGCAGCTTTGACACCGCTTTGTAGTGTGAGGCGAGTGCACTCCATCCGCTACGCTTGCGTGCGGGACGTTTTGTAAGAGGCTGAACCGGTGCTGCCATTTTTATCCTCCTTTTTTCCCAGACTGGTCCCTAACTGGCTTTCGATGCAACGCTCTTGCCGAGCGACCCACTCTTTGAAGAGATCACGGCCATTAAGTCATTCCACGACTTCACAAACGATTCCGTTCCTTCATTTTGAAGCTGATCTGCCAAAGCATCGATATCGATACCCTCCCGGGCAAACTGACCCAGCACGTCTTCGGAGTTTCCGCCGTCGGTCGGTAAGAATTCGCCCAATTCATTGTGAGCAGCCAGGGCCTTCAAGGTTGCTTCGGGCATGGTGTTCACGGTAAAGGGAGCAGCCAGCGCCTTGACATAGAGAATGTCAGAAGCGGCGGGATCTTTCGTTCCGGTGCTGGCCCACAACAAACGCTGCGGGCGGGCACCCTGGTTGTATGCACGCAACCAACGGGGGGAGCTGAGGAGGCTGCTGCCAGCTTTGTAGATGCGCTTGGCAATTGCGATACCGAGCTGGTCGCGCAATCGGTCTGGCACTTTAGGGGCAACAGCCACATCCCAGCGGCTGACAAACACCGATGCCACAGAAGAGACATCGGGATTGAGGTCGGCCGCGATGCGCCGTTCAATGCCCCGCAGGACGGCGTCAGCCGCCGCCACGTACTGCTCGCGGGAAAACAGGAGGGTAATGTTGATCGGCACGCCGGCGAATATCGCCTCCTCAATTGCGGGAAGACCTTGCTTCGTGCCCGGAATCTTGATGTATAAGTTCTCGGGCCCCTGGCGCGACAGATCTTTCGCAGCAGCCAGAGTACGGGCGGCATCATGAGCGAGAAGTGGAGAAACTTCGAGCGAGACCCACCCATCCGTGCCGTTCGTCCTTTTGTGGATGGGCTGAAACAGCTCTGCGGCCCGGGAAAGATCCTCCAGCGCGAGCTCGAAGAAGAGCGCCTCACCTGACTTCCCATTTTGCATTTTCTCGCGGATTGCTGCGTCGTACGCTGGGCCATTCCTGATCGCATGATCGAAGATCGTCGGATTCGAGGTGAGGCCCGTTATCGAGAGCTCGTCGATATATTTCTCGAGCGTACCGCTGTCCAGAAGTGTGCGAGTAATGTTGTCCAGCCACAGACTCTGGCCGTTGTCGTGAAGCCACTCGGTCGCTTTCATTGCGTCACCTTCCTGTTGTTAATGGGTCGTTGTTAATGGCTCGTGCTCACGGGTTTTCGGGTCTTCAGGTTCGTTTGACTTGAGCACGTGCTGAGCGTCATTCCATAGCGAAATTGCCGGCTGCGAAAGACTGTTTTCATAACCAAGGGAGCTCAGGCTGGCCGTGCTCAGCATGAGCGCCTGGCCGTTGATGGGTGCGATCCCGATCCAGCGTGTGGCCAGCACCCGGAGAAAATGCCCGCTGGAAAAAAGTAGAACGTTTCCTGCAACCTGTCGTATGCGCGCCACGACGCGATCGGCTCGTTCAGCAATTTGCTGCGGCGACTCACCATCGGGGCAGCCGTCCCGGAACAACTGCCAGTCCGGACGTTCCCGAAGGATGTCCACCGTAAGGCGACCCTCATATTTTCCGTAGTTCCATTCGACCAGGTCCTGATCCAGTCCGGCTACCCGGGCAAAGCCGGCCAGTTCGCAGGTCCGCATCGCCCGCTTCAAGGGGCTCGTGAAAACCGTGGCAAAAGGGATTCCCGCCAAACGCATACCCAGTCTGCGCGCGTTCGATTCCCCACGTTCGGTAAGCGGGAGGTCGGTGAGACCTGTGTGTTGGCCGGTGATCGTCCAGGCTGTCTCCCCGTGACGGGCCAGATACACCACTGGAAAAATCTCGCTCATGCCTGCCCCCCAGTCCTTTGAAGCGTTTCCAGGCCGTAGGTTGCCGCTCCTACTAACGCTGCGCGTGCGGTGATCACACGGACTGGGATGCTCCGCATGAGGTCTTGGAAACGCCCCTTGTTGGAAAAAGTTTGCATGAACCACGGTTCCTTCAGAACCTCAATCAAATGTAAGGCTACGCCGCCAGCCAGGTAGACGCCACCGGTACTTAAAACCTTCAGCACCAGATTGCCGGCTTCTCCCGCAAGAATGGAGACCAGCATATCGACACTGAAACGGCATAACTCGCTTGGATTCTTCGGGTCCATGGCAGCATCCACGATGGCTTTGGTATGATCTTTGGCAGATTTGATCAAGTCAGCGATAGCGGGCGTTTCCGGTATTTTTTCCACGTCGCGAAAATATTCGTAGATGTTGGGAAGGCCGATTCCGGAGCAGACACGTTCAACTCCTACGTGATCGAAGCGCTCCAGCAGGAATTCCAGCAAACGGATCTGGCGCTTGTCGGTGGGTGCAAAATCCGAATGTCCACCCTCGGAGCTGTGCGCCTGGTACCGCGAACCATCCCAGGTGAGAAATGACTCGCCCAGTCCTGTTCCCGGCGCGATAATCGCGATCGGGCCGTGCGGGACGGGCTCGCCCTGGTTTAGCGTGATCAGGTCTTTCGACCGCAAAACCGGCACCGCCCGCGCAACAGCCTCCAGATCGTTCATCAGGTGAACCGACTTGAGCCTCAACCCCGCTCTCAGCGAGTCTTCATCCATGACCCAAGGCAGGTTGGTGGTTTTCACATGACCATTGATCACCGGGCCGGCAACGTCGAACGACGCCGCATCAACCGGCATTTTGGTACTGGCGAGAAACTCAGCCACCATCGCGTGCAGGCTGGGATAGTCGGCGCTGTGAACCTCGACTTCGGCCAAGGGTGCATGCGGTCCGGACTCCGCTGAGTAGATCGCGAGATCTGTCTTTGTTCCACCAATGTCGCCTGCAATCAGCATGGCTCGATCCCCCGTTGACGTCTAGGCCTGCCCCAACCTCTCGCTGTTTGGCTTCGATCCGCTCAGTCCATAAAAGAGTATGTACAAGTAGCAGATCAACGGTATAACGAACGCATGTTGAAGACCAATGTGATCGGCAATCTCGCCCTGAATCAGGGGGAGAATCGCGCCTCCGACGATCGCCATATTCAGAATGCCCGACCCATTTCCGGTGAGCGGACCGAGTTCCGCCACGCCCAGCGTGAAGATGGTGGGAAACATGATCGAGTTAAACAGGCCGACCGCAAGAATGGCCCACATCGCCGTGTGTCCGCCGAGCAGCATGGAAGTTGCGACCAGCACGCCGGCAACGATCGAGCACAGAGCGAGCAGGTAGCCCGGTCTGAATCGCTTGAGAAGTGGGGCTCCGACAAAACGTCCTATCATTGCGCCGCCCCAGTAAAACGAAACGTAACCCGCCGCCGTCTTTGCAGACAGAGAGGCGATCTGCGGTAAACCGAAGAAGTTCACGAGAAAACTTCCGATGGAAACCTCTGCGCCCACATAGGCAAAGATCCCAATCGCGCCCAACCAGAGATTTGGGTGCTTCCAAACCGAATCATTCAGTTTCGCTCCGGACCCTGCCCGCGCCGTGTGAATTTCCGGCAGCTTCGACGTACCGATCAGAACGGCCAAAAGGACAAGGGCAATACCGATCACCGCGTACGGCAACCTGACGGTGTCGGCCTGTTGCACGCGGTAGGCCTTCAGCGCCTGCGGTGCGAGCTGGGTCAACTGCTCAACGGCCAGCGGAGCAGCGCTCAGAATCAGCAGCCCTCCAATCTTCGGACCGATCGTAGTGCCCAGCGAGTTGAACGCCTGGGTCAGATCCAGCCGGCTTGAAGCCGTTTCCGGTTTGCCGAGCAAGCCCACATAGGGATTGGCAGCCACCTGAAGGCCAGTGATTCCCCCGGCAAGAATGAGGAGCGCGGTCAGAAACAGACCATACGAAGCAGCGGACGCGGCAGGCAGAAACAAAAACGCTCCCACTGCCATAGTAAGCAGTCCGATCACCATCGTCTTCTGGTACCCGATGCCGTTGACGAACTTCGCCCACGGAAGAGAAAACAGGAAGTAGGCTGAAAAGAACGCAAACTGAATCAACATCGCCTGCGCATAGTTCAGGTCGAAGATCGACTTCAAGTGTGGCACCAGGATGTCGTTGAGGGAAGTCAGGAAGCCCCACATAAAAAACAAAGTCGTGACGATCGCAAGAGGGCGTGTGTAAGTTAAAGCCGGCGCCATCGCAGCGATTTTCGGCCCGGACGCTGAGCCCGTCGTTGCTGGTTGAGTTGCCATTTGATCTCCTTTGACTACCACCACGTTTTGACTACCACCAAGTTTCCGCCTGCACCCCGTAGGTGAAGCCGTCTGTCCGGTTCTGGAACGGAATTCCGCCTACGAATCCCTCCAGGCCATTCGACCAGTTGCCATACGTCAAGAAGGCTCGCAAAACCGGACGGCTGAAGAACTTCCGGCCGGACCCGATTTGCGGAGCGATGGTGAACTTGCGCAGCCAGCCGCTATAAAGTGGCGGGATCTGGCTGTGGGTGTGATCGAACCCCGCCTCGAAGGCCAGGGAGAGATACTTGGTAAAGAAAACTTCCGGCCGGACACCGAATGACACCCATTGCTGCCACGGGTGCTGGGGAACTCCGTCCTTGGTCCGCTGGTAAACAAAGATCGGGTAGATCGCGAACTTGTCGTTGGGCTGAAACAGCATTGACTCGGTCGCCAGCAGCTGCGCCTGGCTGTTGATGTACGGTGAGGGGTTCGCCACCACCGTGCCGCTCCCCGGGTTAGCGAAATTGCTGGCCGGGCCCGTGCCGTACTGGACGGAGAAGCTCTGAAAGCCTCCGTGCCATTCGAGAAGCTGGTGACGAATTCCAAGAGCCTCGCCGCTGCTGGTTGGGATGAAGGTGCCGTTGGGCTGGGTGCCTCCCTTGCTGGTGGCGAAATCGAACCAGCCTCCCCAAATGCCGGCGCGTGTTTTGAGGTCGTAAATCCGGACGTCAATATTGCTCTTTGCATAGTTGCCATTCTGAGTCGTGATGTCGGGCCGCGCACCGGCAATGAAAGCTACCGACGCCTTGGCAACTCCGAGGTTGAAGTCCTCAAGCCCGGCCCCATAGCCGCTCAGATCGAGAGGATAGAAGTCGTCTATCTCAACGTGATAGCGTCGGTAATATCTCTCCCCTGCCCAAAAAATCGCACCGGTCTGCTGGTCGCCAAAGATATGTCCCCCGCGAACGAAGGCCTCGCGGAGACGGAACTGATCGTTTCCGCCCGACGTGAGTACGCCATTGACGATGGTCTGGGGGAAGCTGGCGTAGTTTGTCGAATTGCTGGTGTTGGCTTCGATCATGATCTCTGTTTTTAGCCACCCGCGCCCGGACTGTTCGTTTGAATTGAGCCAATTGTTGACGAAGATGAATTCCCCGTAGGTTTCCGCCTCGTTGCCCAGACGGTACTTCGATATCGCTCCCGGCGCCTGAAAAGCAACTTGCTGACCTCCCGCACTGTTGAGGCCATAGCCAGACCGAAAGTACCCGTGAAATTCGAAAAGGCCGACTTGCCGCTCAAGTCCCTTAATCTTGGTGTCGGCCTCCTGCAAAAGGTCGTAGCTTGGCTCTGTCGGCAACTGCCCCTGGAACCTCTCCCCCACCTGCGTTGAGTCTCCCGTGATAATCTTCTTACCCTCTTGCTCGGCCGCCAATTCCGCTGCAGAGACCGTGCTCTGCTTCTTTTTCTCTTCCTCTTGTTTGGCGGCTTCTTCTTTTTGTTGTTGGATCTGTTGTTCAAGAACCGCAATTTTCTGCTGCATCTGCCGTGTGCTCTGCTCGTACTGCTGCTTCAGCTGATCAACCTGCTGCTGCAGAGTGTCCGTTTGCTGGGCAGAGGCGAGCGGCACCAGAAAACAAACAAGGCCTGATACCGCAATTCGATAGCGGCAGTTCATAAACCTTTTCAATTAGTCAC
>Ga0123356_10007512_pt1 | contig 10868 bp, 8 predicted proteins | sample TergutEmb28metaG_2_FD_92546 | JGI IMG/M metagenome (GOLD analysis project Ga0123356, IMG submission 92546) | Embiratermes neotenicus P3 segment gut microbial communities from Petit-Saut dam, French Guiana - Emb289 P3 | ecosystem: Host-associated > Arthropoda: Insects > Digestive system > Gut ... | reverse complement strand
TTTTCTTAGTTTCCGCCAGCAGACTCACACCACCGTTTAAGTCACGAAATACCTCTTCCGGCAGTTCGGCAGCGATCTCATCCAACATGTCATTAATTTCTTCGATAGTATACATATCCACACATCCTTTAAGGAGGTCATCAACATATGAGAAAAACTAAAATCGTTGCAACACTAGGTCCGGCTACAGATCCACCGGAAGTTTTGCGCAAAATGATTTCTTCAGGTCTTGATGTAGCACGCATCAACTTCTCGCACGGTACTCACGAAAGCCACAGTATGCGTGCAGAGCAACTGAGGGAAATGTGCAAGGAAATGGGAGCGACTGTTGCGCTTCTCGCAGATACAAAAGGACCGGAAATCAGACTTGGTACCTTTGAAGAGGGAAAAGTTGAGCTTGTAGCCGGAAATACGTTCATTTTAACATCTGACTCTGTTGCAGGCAATGTTAATAAGGTCAGTATATCTTACCCGGGACTTCCCACCGAAGTTTCGCAAGGCACTCGAATCCTTCTTGACGACGGTCTTATCGAGCTTATTGTTGAGTCTATTTCCGGAAATAATATTACAACCAAGATCATCAATGGCGGTATGGTTTCAGACAGAAAGGGCGTTAACGTCCCGAGTGTAAGTCTTGACATACCGTTTGTCTGCGCTAAAGACAGACAGGATCTGCGTTTTATGGTAGAAAATAATTTTGATTTTGTAGCAGCCTCTTTCGTTCGAAGCGCTGATGACGTCAATGAAATGCGCGAGGAGCTTAAGCGAATCGACAGCAAGACAAAAATCAAGATAATTGCCAAAATCGAAAATTCAGAGGGTGTCAACAATCTTGATTCCATTTTAGAAGTAAGTGACGGTCTTATGGTAGCTCGCGGCGATCTCGGAGTTGAAGTCGAGTATGAAGAGCTTCCAATACTTCAAAAAGATATGATCAAGCGGACATCCAGCCAGGGAAAACCTGTTATAACCGCAACACAAATGCTTGAGTCTATGATAAACAACCCGCGACCTACCCGAGCTGAGATATCTGATGTCGCAAACGCTATTTATGACGGGACAAGTGCGATAATGCTTTCCGGAGAAACGGCATCGGGCAAGTATCCGGCTGAGTCACTGGCATCTATGGCTAAGATAGCAGAACGAATCGAACGGGCTATCGACTATCGTCAGTTCTTCTTCAGAAGAAGAGAAGGCAAATCAGAGCTTTCAATAACAAGCGCAATCTCGCATGCTACCGTCACAACCTCACATGATTTGGATGCTACGGCAATATTGACCGTTTCAATGTCGGGAAATACTGCAAGAAATGTAACTAAGTATCGTCCTACATGTCCGATAATAGCGTGCACTCCGGATTCTGTCGTTCACCGCCAACTCAAGTTGTGTTGGGGGATCCTACCGATATTGACAGAGGAAGAAAATGATACTACTACACTCTTTAACCAAGCCGTTGAAGCAGCTATGGAAGCAGGATATATTAATGAAGGTGAATTAGTCGTTTTGACAGCCGGTGTACCTGTCGGACAGGCAGGCACAACAAATCTTCTAAAAGTGCATGTAGTAGGTGAAAAAATCCTCGTTTAGAAGCCACAACATATCGCGTTAATTATTTATCTTCGTCAAAAAAGTCAAAAACAACAGTAAAATGCATTCCGCCGCCGGCTCGTCTGGCGGCTTTGACTTTTCCTCCAAGGTCAAGCACTGTATCCTTTACTATCGCAAGACCGAGACCGCTTCCTCCGGCTTCACGGGAACGTGCTTTATCAACGCGATAAAAACGGTCAAAAATGTGTGGGATGTCCTCATCCGGCACACCAACTCCCCTGTCTTTGATAGTAAGTATGACCTTATTCTCCATTGTTTCAAGCCTTACATACACACTTCCGTCAGGTTGATTGTACTTTATTGCATTTTCAACAAGGTTGAAAATAATATGATGTACCGAGTCATCTGTCGCTCTTATATAACAACCGTCAGCGAGTTCAGACCTCAGTATAAGACCTCTGTTTGAAGCCATGGGACGGAGCATCCTGAGTGTTTCTTCGACAGCCTCCTTCATATCAACACGCGTCAGTTCGTCTGCTAACTGACTATCCAATCTTGTAAGAGTCATCAGTTTGCCGGTCGTTCTTTCGAGCCTATCGGCCTCCATGCCTATATCTCCGATAAATTCAAGAACTGTTTCACGCTCGATATCTTTGTTTTGCAAAATACTGTCAGTAAGCAGCCTAATAGAAGCAAGTGGAGTTTTTAGCTCGTGCGATGCATCTGCCACAAACCTTCTTCTTACCTCGTCTGTTTCTCTGAGTCTACCGGTCAGGCTGTCAAACTCATCTCCGAGCTGAGCAAGCTCATCACTACCTCTCATTGCGATCAGGTAGCTGTACTCACCTTCCCTAACAGATTCTATTGCACTCATAATACTGCTCACTCTGCGCATGACCGACACTAGTATAAAAATGACCGCAACCAGCGAAAAGACACCAACTCCTATAGAAATGTTCCTAATGGTGTCCTGCATATCTATAAGCATTGAGCCAAGATTTGTATCTATGTCATTTACATAAACAGCACCTATTATCACACCCTGGCTGGTGATCGGCATAAAGGCACTGCTTGTGAAAGCTCCATCTTCAAAGCGCGAGTTGACTATATCATATCCGGTACTTCCGGAGAGTGCTTTTTTAATATTATGAATAGGAAAATCCTGATGCAGTGAGCGGTCTGCAGGGTCATATATCGACACGCCTTCAGCATCAGTGACTACGATAAGCACTCCACCTGCTACTTCCAGTTGTTGAACTACGGTCCTGATCCTTTCTTCATCCTCGATCGTAAGAACTTCGATGGAAAGTGCTTCAAAGGTTTCCTCCAGTTGGACTGCTATAAGCTCTGACTGACTTTGCACAAGTTGCTGCTTGAATGAAAAAATCATATCACGTGATGCCGTAAGAAAATATGTGTTGATAAGCAACAATACAATTGCTACGACTGCGAAATAAGTCAGGGCGAATTTCGTTCGTAAACTGCTGAAAAACCTTACTTTTCTGACCGAAGGTTTCGAAATAACGCTATCCCCTGATATAGTATCCGACCCCCCACTTAGTCATTATATACTCCGGCTCAGCCGGATTTTCTTCGAGCTTCTCGCGTAAACGACGAATATGAACATCAACAGTCCTTATATCACCTTGATACTCATAGCCCCAAATGATGTTCAACAGTGTTTCTCTACTGTATACACGACCCGGGTTTTTTGAAAGCAGCTCAAAAACGTCAAACTCCTTAACGGTAAGTTCAACCATTTCATCATTTTTTGTGGCGATACGCTTTTCTGTGTCTATCGTGATATGCCCTACTGATAAAACGGTACTGGTTACATTGCTGACAAGTGCGCTACGTCTCAAAAGTGCACGAACTCTTGCTTTTAGCTCAAGGATATTAAAGGGTTTGGTTATATAGTCATCTGCTCCATATTCAAAGCCGATTATCTTGTCCATATCTTCGCTTCGTGCGGTCAGCATAATAATGGGAATTGTAGAAAATTCCCTGATACGCATACACGCTTCTAAACCATCAAGCTCCGGCATCATGACGTCCAATATTATGAGGTCATAGTTACCACTTCGTGCAAGCTCGACTGCTTCAAGACCGTCGTATCCCGCGTCGACCTGGTAGCCTTCGTTTTCAAGATTGAACTTGATGCCTTTGACAAGTAATTTTTCATCATCTACAACTAAAATATTCATCTATGTTCTTCTTTCTGTTTTTTATCCCGGTTGGGCGCATATAACTCGATTTGAAACTTCGCACTACCCTACTGTTATCTTATCCTGTATAGCCTCAAATCTTTTTTCTCCTATTCCCGATACATTTCGAATATCTTCTATACTTAGAAAATCACCGTGTTGTCTTCTGTGATCAACTATTCTTGAAGCTAGAACACTTCCTATACCCGGCAAATCTGTCAACTCGGTCGAAGATGCAAGATTTATATTTATCTTCCCGTCGCCACCTCTTGGCGCACCAACTGATTCGGGCGGCTGACCGGCTGCGGGATCGACCTGTGGAGTTTGCGCATTTTCGTTCGTTACTGTTTTCTCCGGTTGAGAAGAGATTACTTGCTGCGGTTCCTCTATTGACTGCACAGTAACTCCAACACTGTATGACTCCTCGCTTTGAGCTGCTACTGCTACGACATTAACAGCACTCCAGCTTCTTCCGGTAAAAAATCCTCCCATAAAACATGCAAACGCTAACGTGACTCCAATAATAACAAATTCAAGACGTCTTAATCTCATCTTTCTGCCCCCCATTTCCATAAACTTGTAATTGGTAAACGTTTGGGGCAAACAAGGTTGTAAGCTTTCTACAAATAGCCTTTTTCCCTTATAATTGTACCACATCTATACTAATAATACTATAGAAAAACGTACTATTTACATAATGTGCTTTTTTTGATAATATACTATATGTAGAATAATTCACTTCGGAGAGTACATATGGCAAAAAAAATCGCGTTTTTTTTAGCAGTGATACTTATAATTCAATTTATCCCGGTTCCCTCTGCTTCCGGTAATCTCAGTTTTAGTGACCTTGTAGCCAGTTCGGCTGTACTTGCTGAAAAGGATACCGGTACAATTTTGTATCAATTCAATATGAATGCTCGCCACCCTGCAGACGGACTTGTAAAAATCATGACTCTGTTATTGGCTGCGTACGCAGTTGAAAATGATGTGGTGAGCGACAATGAGCTTATCACAATGACAGAAGCTGCGTGGGTAGGGCTAAATGAAGACAGCTCTACATTGGGTATCGAACCCGGCGAAGAGATGACTTTCATCGACCTTATGTATGCGGCGTATCTCGGCAATGCAAGTGAAGCGTGTAATATGATTGCCATACGTATAGCCGGAAGCATACCGGCTTTTGTAAATATGATGAACGATCAAGTTCAGGAGTTTGGGTGCACGGATACTCGATTTGCCAATGCACACGGCGAGTATCACAGTTCTCAGTACACAACGGCACATGATCAATTTATTATTTTCAGCGAAGCAATGAGAAATGCACTTTTTGCTGAGGTTTCCGGCACTTTCAGGCACGTCACCGAGAGTATCGACGAAACAGAATCCCGCACGATCAGTAGTTCAAACTATCTTATAAACAGGAACAGCAGATACTTTTATCGAAGCTGTATATCAGGAAGAGATAGCGCTACTTTCGAGGGCGGTTATTCTCTAGTTGCATATGCAGAAGAAGACGGGCTGTCATTAGTTTCGGTCATACTCGGCTCAAATGTACATATGTTCGAGGATGAATCAACCGAGATTCGTAGTTTCTCAGAAACATTGAGGCTTTTTCAGTGGGGATATACACAGTTTGCATGGCGCGATATACTGAGGACTACCGATCTTCTGGCAAGAGTGCCTGTTTTGCATGGATCCGGAGCTGATTTTGTAAACGCACGTCCGGACACCCCGTTGACCCTTTTGCTTGAGAACTCTATACCGGTAGATGAATTTGAAAGGAACATAGTTATTTATTCGGAAAGGGACGAGGAGCCGCTCGTTGCTCCGATAAGCTCAGGCGAAACGCTCGGTGAAGTAGTTATTACTCGAAATGGCGTTGAATACGGTCGAAGAACTCTTGTAGCAAATACTGAAGTCAAATTAAGCGGTGTAGAATACATGAGAGGGCAAATATCGGAAATGCTTTCTACAAGCACAGCACGAAATATTATACTAATACTTGTGCTTTTAGTTGTGATATATATTGCGCTGGTTATAAGGTATAATGTTGTACGTGCAAATCGCCTCCGCAGGATCAAAAATGCAAAGAAGGACATAATCCGCGAACGCCATCAGAACTTTCGGGACTAGTCGAGAATAATTGGCGAGTGCCTCCACTCCTGTCCCCCGCCACGTTCAGCTTCGTTTGCATAATTGAGAACGTAAAAATCTGTCGCCGATGCCTCAAGAGAAAATGTTCGTATTACAGATTCACTATGCTTGTAAACAGACGCCGGTTTTGTAATGATCGGCAGTCTTGTTTTTTTTCGCGCTGCTCCGAGAAGCATCATCCCTTTACTGTTCATCGCAAGGACTCGTATATATGGCGGAGTTGATTGGATAAGCTCTTTCTTTATTCCTAACGCTGCACAAATCAACACACGTCTCAGTCTGGACATCGTATATCGTTTTGTCTTCACCTTTGACAAGATCGATGCTACAGAAGTTTCCTGTGATACAAAGCGTTTAAAGCGGCTTTCCAGACCCTCTGAAACACCTTGTATGCCTGAGTAATCACCGATCGCACGAAGGCGCGATAACATAGCTATTTCTGCAGTTGCTATTGATACAGGTCCTCGCCCCATTGCTATTTCCTCTAAACTTGACAAATAAGCAGCTTCCGGCATCTCGGTCATTGGTAATTTACCGCTAACAAATGCTTTCCGCAGTGCAGACGCTGAGTAGCCGGAATCGCTGTCATGTTCTCCATTTGTTCTGAGTACAGTTATTGGTTTCATCGATGAGCCATATCTGCTTAGCGCTTTTATATACTCTATTCCCAAAACATTATTCGGCGATTTGAAAATACTCGCTCTCTTCCCCATTATCTCATCAGCAGCCTTTTGCTGTGCAGTCGCATATGATACTCCTTTACCAAGCCACTCCTTTGTGATCATATCTGCTTTTGTTGATACAATCAGTGATGCTGCCTCACTTATCAAGTTTATATCACCGGACTCGCTACCGAATGACAAGTAATCACAAATACCCAGTTTATCCAGTATAAAAACGCCGGCTCTTGCGAAACCCTCTGCTGATTGTAGCGCATAAGGTGTTGGCAGTTCTATTACCAGATCAGCACCGCAACTTATGGCCATCCTTGCTCGTACATGCTTGTTGAAAATGGCAAAGTCTCCACGTTGGACATAGTTTCCACTCATAACACAGACAATAGCGACATCTTCACCAAGAGTTTGCCGGGTCTTCACAATATGACCCGTATGCCCGAGATGAAAAGGATTGTACTCACAAATAATTCCAACAGTTTTCATTTAGTACCTCTTGTATAATCAACAATTCTGTATTATACTATTCCAAATCCAAAATATTATCAAGGGGTATATATACATGAACGTGTTAGTAATCAACGCAGGCAGTTCCTCGCTAAAGTATCAACTGATCGACATGAAGACAGAGAAGATACTGGCAAAAGGTTTGTGTGACAGGATCGGTATTGATGGTTTTCTGAAGCATTCACCGGTTTCTAACGGTAAATCAGAGTTTAACAATGCATTCGAAATGCCTACACACGCCGAAGCAATCAGCGCAGTTATTGAAAAGCTGACTTCCAAAGAGTATGGCGTTGTTGAAAGTCTGTCAGAAATCAATGCTGTAGGACACCGTGTTGTACATGGAGGACGCAAGTATTTCGGCAGCGCTCTTATAGATGAAGGTGTTCTCGAGATACTTAAAGACTGTGTCAAACTTGCTCCTCTTCACGTCCCGGCAAACTTAATGGGAATAAATGCCTGCCGCAAGGCAATGCCAAATGTCCCGCAGGTTGCGGTCTTTGACACTGCTTTCCACCATACGATTCCCGAGGATGCGTATATCTATCCTATCCCATATAGATACTACGAGGAAAATGACATACGCCGATACGGTTTTCACGGCACATCACACCGCTACGTATCAGCAGTAGCACTTGAGCATCTTGGCAAAACCGAAGGAACAAAGCTTATTACTTGTCATCTGGGCAATGGTTCTTCCTTAGCAGCAATCAAGGATGGCAAATCAATAGATACTACAATGGGTATAACACCGCTCGAAGGAGTTCCTATGGGAACAAGGTGCGGCAGTGTTGATCCATCAATCGTCGACATAATCGCCGGTATAGATAATCTCTCGCTAAAGGAAGCAATGGATGTCTTAAACAAAAAATCAGGTGTACTGGGGATTTATGAAAAATCATCGGATTTCCGTGATATCGAAGATGCGGCAGGAGTAGATGTATCGACCGGTGAGTTTATCGAAGGCGCAAATGGTGATAAACGCGCTCTATTAGCACTGGATGTGTTCAGTTATCAAGTTGCTAAGTTCATTGGCGCATATATTGTCGCACTTGGCGGATTGGACGCTCTGATATTTACAGCAGGTATAGGTGAAAACTCTCCGCATGTGCGAAGAGCTATATGCAAACGCCTAAATGGAATCGGTATCTGTATAGACGTTGAAAAGAACTCAACAAGAGCAAGTGAACTTTTAGATATAACCGGAAAGGGTTCAACTGCAAAGATTTTTGCAATTCCCACAAACGAGGAACTTGTCATCGCACGAGACACTATAGAGAAGATTGATAAATAATCTTTTAGCTACGGATGACTTTATTAGAGCACAAAGAAGCATAAGACAATGACCGTTTTTGAAAAATCATTAGCTAAACTTGAACTACCCGAAATTCTAAAAATGCTGGCAGCGGAAGCAGTCAGTGCGACAGCAATGGACGCAGCTTTGAAGCTGCGTCCGTTTACTGATATCCATACTGTACAGTCAAATCTAAGCGAGACACGGCTGCTAAAGAAATGATGATATTAAGACAGAGTCCTCCTTTTTCCGGTGTAAAAGATGTTCGCAGTTCAATTCAACGCGCGAACATGGGAGGAGCATTGAATACAAGAGAGTTGCTGGACGTTTCAGAACTTCTGCGTGCCTCTGCAGCTTCGATAGCTTACTCGTCAAAGGATAAAGAACCTGATAAAACTGCGATCGATTATTTATTTAATGCACTCTATTCTAATAAGCCGCTGGAGAACAAGATATCTACAGCGATAATATCCGAGGATGAGATATCAGATAACGCAAGCCGAGAACTCGCTGACATCCGTCGTCATATGCGCCTGGCAAGCGAAAAGATACGCCAGACATTAAACAAGATAATTACATCACCGACATATGCTAAAGCACTTCAAGAGCCTATAATTACTATGAGAAACGACAGATATGTCGTTCCGGTAAAGGTCGAACATAAAGCTAGTTTACCGGGGCTTGTACATGATGTCTCTTCATCCGGCGCGACTCAGTTTATAGAACCAATGACTGTTGTAAATATAAACAATGAGCTTCGTGAGTTGATGGCGCGCGAGAAGCAGGAAATCGAAAGAATCCTCATGGAGCTTTCTGCAGATGTCTCTGAGTTTGGTGATAGCTTGATAAGTGATTTCGAGATACTTGCAAAACTTGACTTTATTTTTGCAAAAGCAAAGCTCTCTTACAAGCTTGACGCTATTGAACCGGAGATATCCGAAGAAATGCTGGTAATCCTCAACCGCGCACGACACCCGCTTCTTCCGCAAACGGAGGCTGTAGCGGTCGATATCAGACTCGGCGGAGAGTTTGACACACTTGTTATAACCGGACCGAACACCGGTGGAAAGACTGTTACACTAAAAACACTGGGACTACTATGCGCTATGACGCAATGCGGTCTGCATATCCCGGTAAAGGATGGAAGCATTGTGCCTGTATTTAATTCTATCCTGTCTGATATAGGAGATGAGCAATCCATAGAACAGTCTCTTTCTACATTCTCATCACATATGACAAATATTGTAAGCATACTTGATAGCAGCGAACATGACTCCCTATTGATGTTCGACGAGCTTGGCGCTGGCACTGACCCTGTGGAAGGTGCAGCACTTGCAATATCGATCATCGAACATGCCAGAAGAAAAGGCTCACTGGTTGCAGCAACGACTCATTATGCTGAGTTAAAAAGCTTTGCTGTAACCACAAAGGGTGTTGTAAACGCTTCATGTGAGTTTGATGTCGAGACTCTCAGGCCAACGTTTAAGCTGGTGATCGGCATACCCGGCAAGTCAAACGCATTTGCAATATCTAAACGTCTTGGACTGCCTGATGAAATCATTGAATATGCTAAAGAGCGTGTCAGTAAAGAGAGTCTTTCTTTTGAAGATGCGCTTACGGATTTGGAAGAAACCCGACTATCGTTGGAAAGTGAAAGGGATGAGGCACGAAAGTTACTTCGTGAAGCCGATGCAGACAGACGTCATGCTGAAGAGCTTAAAAAGCATCTTGACAATGAACGCAGGAAAGCTACAGATGTTGCCAGACGTGAAGCTGCTTCGATTTTGGAAGATGCTCGAAGTACCGCTGATGAAATAATGAACGAGTTGCAAAGAATGCGCAATAAAGCGGCAATTGATCTGGATCGTCAGAATCTCAACGATGCAAAAGCAGATATGTTTCGCAAGCTAAATGAAGCTGAAGACTCTTTGGGCGTAGTAATAGAAGATGACGGCTACGAGCCTCCATCCAGAGACATAGTACCGGGAGATAAAGTTAAGCTGCGCAGTCTGGGGACTTTTGCGGATGTAATATCAGTGAGCTCTGATGGGATTTTATCACTTCAAGCCGGTATTATGAAAATAACAGCCCGAGTTGACGAAGTTTCTTTGATCGAAACCGGAACTTTGCCTGAGATAAAAAAGCAAATCAGAAAATCTGAAGCCAAACTGCGCGAGATGACTGCCAAGCCGGAGGTCGATCTTCGTGGCATGAATACAGATGAAGCTATTCCTATTCTTGAGCGGTTCATTGACAACGCGCGTATGGCGAAACTGAGTACAGTTACCGTTATCCATGGGAAAGGCACAGGGGTGCTGCGAAAGGCTGTCCATAACAGCTTAAGGCGTGAGCAACGTGGCATAAAGTCCTTTCGTCTTGGTATATATGGTGAAGGTGAGGACGGTGTCACCATAGTAGAGTTGTAATTATTACCAAAAAAAAATCATTAACAAAAACAATCTTGACGTTAAGGCGAGTATTTGATAGAGT
>Ga0123356_10007511_pt1 | contig 10869 bp, 7 predicted proteins | sample TergutEmb28metaG_2_FD_92546 | JGI IMG/M metagenome (GOLD analysis project Ga0123356, IMG submission 92546) | Embiratermes neotenicus P3 segment gut microbial communities from Petit-Saut dam, French Guiana - Emb289 P3 | ecosystem: Host-associated > Arthropoda: Insects > Digestive system > Gut ... | reverse complement strand
TTGAGACAGGTCTTTGGTCAGTAGCCGCACGTTTCCTTTGTCATCGAGGCGGTAGACGCCCTGAAAGGGAATCTCCTGCTTTTCGCCGGCGACAAGGTCAAGCGTGGGATCGGTGAAGTACAGCGCTCCATCGGGCCCGACGATCACGTCATTCGGGCTGTTGAACTTTTTTCCATCGTAGTGGTCGGCGAGAACCTGGTACTTCCCATCGGGGGTCACCGCGATAATCGCTCGCAATACGCTGGCACAATCGATCAGGCGATGCCGGCGGTCATAGGTGTTGCCGTCCGGATCGCCGAGCGCGATCACTTCCTCCTTTTTTCCATCAGGAAATACGCGGAAAATCTTGTTCAAAGTCTCGTCACTGACGTAGAGGAACCCGCTCGTATCCCACACCGGACCCTCGGTAAAGCCAAACCCCGTCGCCACCGTTTCGAGTTTTGCCTCATGATCGACCAGCTCCCAGAACTTCGGGGAAAGCGATTCGAGTTCAAAGGCACGTGGACTTTGCGTTTGCCCGGATGCCGCCAATAACAGGCAAACTACTGTGAACCAGTAAAAGCGCGCTGTCTGGCGGATCATCATTGGGAATCTGCCTCATCTTCGTCGTTTTGTGGGACGCGGGCTGGCTTTTGCGAGATGCCGCCGTTCACCAGATAGTTCACAAGATCATTGAGTTCCTCGGGGCTCAGCCGCTGGCGATAATTGGTCGGCATCAGCGACTGGTTTGGACGCTCCACGCTTTCCAAGGCCGATTTTTCGAAAAAGTGAAAGCTGCCGTCTTTGGTCTGGAGTTGCAGGGAGAAATTGTCCTCGTTGCGAACGATGCCTTCGAAGCGATTGCCATCGCGGGTTGTGACGATGGCCTCGCGATAGCCCGCCGGCACAACCCGGTCGACGCTGAGGATAGCGTCCAAGATGGCCTGAGCCGACACCCCAGAGCCGTAAGTGGAGAGATCAGGGCCCAGAAATCCCCCCGCGCCGTAGATCCTGTGGCAAGAGGAACACTCGCCCTTGCCGAAGAAAATCTCCTTGCCCCGAGTGGCGTCGCCGGGAACAGAACGCGGACCGTTTTTTCCCTCGAGCACCCTGAGATAACTCACGACTTGGCGCACTTTGTCATCGCCCAGCGCCTGAAATGCGGGCATGCCGGTGCCCGCTACACCGTTGGAAACGATTTTGGTGAGTTGCTCTTCAGAAAGACGCTGCATCCTGGCACTTCCGGCAATACCCGGAGCACGCTCGCTACCCTGGCCGTCCAGTCCGTGACACCCGGAGCAATTTGTCGCAAAAACACTCTCTCCCGCGAGGGAGCCAACCTGCGATGGCGCACTCTGTCCTGGACGCGAAGCAGACGGTCTGGCTGGCTGTTGCGCGAATGCACTTGTAACTGGGGTTTGGCCAGGGAATGGCACCGCAACCATCGCCAGGAGAAGAATCGTTCGGGGCGATGAAACGCGGAACCTGAGCTGGGCGGCTCCTCTTGGCTGTCGCCGACGCATGGAATTGCGAAAAATGCTTTTCCTCGATTTCAACGATGTGTGCAGGTTGTTGCTACACACAGATGAAGCAGCATCATAATCGAATTCTGGTGGCTTCACGTCAGCCGCGCCGAGTGGACGAGGATCAGCGGAACTGTCCTTCGTCCTGAATTCCGGTCTGAGCCCGCCTCGTGTCGCAAAGTTGATTTTCATCAGGTGAAAGTACGGTCCGCACGGGACACCCAAATCAATGGGCGACGGTGTATCTCAAGTCCTGGTGGCATGTCAACCCTAATTGTCCACGACACCAGCCAGGGCGAGGCCCGCGAGTTGTCGCGCACACTGGCGCCGCCGTCAAGGTCGAGCGTGTAAGCGACGCCCTTGCTCACTTTTGCTTCACGGCAATGGCCGCGATCTCGATCCTGGCATCGTTGACCAGGCCAGCCGCCTGAACCGTGGCCCGCGCCGGCTTTGGATCCGGAAGGATGCCTTTGTAGATCCGGTTCATTTCGGCAAAATCGTGAATGTCCGCCAGGTAAACGGTGACCGAGACGACATCCTTCAATTCAAACCCTGCCGCCTTCAGGACTTTTTCGACGTTATCGAGAGCGGCCTTGGTTTCCGGGGCGATGCCGCCGCTAACCAGCTTGCCCGATTCGTCCGATCCCTCTTGTCCGGCGATGTACAGAGTGTTCCCGGCCAATATTCCATCACTAAAAGGAAGCCCCTTGGCGTTAGAAAGATTGATGGCCTTGTGCTCCTGGGCGTAGCCGGGAGTCAAAAGGGAGCCGCTGATCATTGCCAGAGTTACCAGGGAAAACAACCGCATCCTTCTCGTCAGCATTGAGTGTCTCCTTTGTTGAATCGAGTACATTCTCGGTCCGCACCTTATCAAATGTGTTGCCGTCAGCGCCCATATATACATCCAGAATTAGGCAATGTACAAATCCGAGCGGGCAGGATAGGCCGTGGAGGTGGGGAAGAGATTTTGCCCGGCGCCAGAGCAAGAAATGGAGTTGCGCAAAACAGATTTTCATCAGATAATTCGCACTTTCATTTTTGCGGATCGAGCGCATGCCAGGCAGTTCCAAGCGAAGCTACAATATCACTTCTCTTCAGCGAGGCCTGCGCCTCCTGCGCCTGCTTAGCGAATCCCCGCGCGGGCTTACCGCGAAGCAGGTCGCCGGACTCTCGCAGCTGCCGGTCAGCACTGTTCATCGCTTTCTCGCCAACCTGGTGACCGCCCGCTTCTTGAGTTGTGACGGAGACGGACACTATAACCTTGGCATCGCCTGTTTCGCAATTGGGCAGGCTGCGGTGGGTCAGCTCGATATTCGCCGGTTGAGCTTGCCGTATTTGACCGAACTCAACCAGCAGACGCGAGAAACCATCCACCTCACCGTCCGTATTGGCCTGACAGCGGTGTACATCGAAAAGCTGGATTCTCCTGAACCGTTGCGTATTCATTCGCGGATCGGATCGGGTGTACCTCTGTACTGCACTGCCGTCGGCAAAGTGATGCTGGCTTATATGCCCAACGAGGAGCGCGATCGGATCTTGTCGGAACTGGATCTGAAGCGCTTGACGCCGAACACCGTCGGGAACCTGCAGGAGCTGAAAACAGAGTTGTACCGGGTACACAAGAATGGCTACGCCTGCGACCTGGAAGAGCACGAAATGCACATTCGCTGCCTGGCAGCTCCCATCTGGGATCACACCGGAAGCGTTCGGTCGAGCCTCAGTCTCACTGCTCCCGTGGTGCGGATGCCGGTTACGCGCCTGCGACAACTCGCGCCGCTGATTCAGAATGCGGGGCTGCAAATCTCGCACCAGCTTGGCTACCGTCCAACCGAAAGCGTTTCGCGTCCGGTGAATAAAAGTGGTGTCACGGAGGTGCGCCCGGCCAAAGTGGCCTTGTGAACCCTGGAAGGGTTCGGCGTTTCCCGCTGAACAGGTGTTGTTCTCGCAAGCTTTCCGTGATCGAGGGATGGAGCGGAGAATCTTGCGCGCAGTTGGATCAGTCCATTTCCGAGCGCGGGACGAGGTCCGACTGGCGCTACGTTTGACCAATGGGGCAAAGCGAACCCTGGCGGATTAATCCGGGTCGAAGCGAACAAGGATTCCTGAAGATGCGCGCAGCAGTGCACACTATAATCTTGGCAAGCTTCCTGATTGCCGGCGCGGTTAACTATCCAGGAAAGATCGATGTGCGGCCGGATGATCTGCTGGTCGAGCCGCCTGCGGCCAACTGGATTTCCTACAACGGTGACTATTCGGGACGCCGCTATAGCAGCCTCGACCAGATCAGCGCGGCCAATGTGGCGCAGCTGCGTGCTCAATGGGTCTTTCACGCCCAAAACTCAAATCGCCTGGAAACAACTCCCGTGGTTGTTGACGGGATGATGTTCGTGACCGCGGCGAATGAAGCAAGCGCGCTCGATGCCCGCACCGGACGGGTGGTTTGGCACCACGCCCGACCGAATTCTGAGGGGCTGATCGATGATGCTTCCTCCCATCTGAACCGCGGCGTTGCGATTTGGCACGACCGCGTGTTCATGGAGACCGACAACGCGCACCTGCTGTGCCTGGATGCGCGTTCGGGTGCCCAGATCTGGGACGTGGCCTATGCCGACTGGAACAAAAATTACGGGGCGACCAGCGCCCCGCTGGTGGTAAAAGACAAGATTTTGGTGGGAACCTCTGGCGGTGATGACGGCGTGCGGGGTTTTGTCGCGGCCTTCGACGCAATGAGCGGCAAGCTGGCGTGGCGCTTCTGGACCATCCCTGGTCCCGGCGAATTCGGATCCGAGAGCTGGCCCATGAAAATGTATTTGCGCGGTGGCGGAACTACATGGATGCCCGGTACGTATGACCCCTCCCTGAATTTAATCTTTTGGGGCACGAGCAATCCGGCTCCGGATTTCAATGACGATGTGCGTCCGGGGGACGACCTCTACACGGACTGTGTTCTCGCCATCGACCCAGATACGGGCAAGCTGAAATGGTATTTCCAATTCACTCCCCATGATTTGTTTGACTACGATGCGGTCGAAACCCCGATGCTGATTGATGCGGTGTATCGTGGTGAGGCGCGAAAACTGCTCGTCGAAGCCAACCGGAATGGATATCTCTATCTACTGGACCGCACCAACGGAAAGTTTCTCTCCGCTGTTCCGTTCGTCGAGAAGCTGAATTGGGCCAAAGGCATCGACCAACAAGGCCGGCCGATCAGAACCGAGGTGAGGCCAACGCCGGAAGGAACTCGTGTCTGTCCAGGCTATTCCGGGGCCACAAACTGGTACTCGCCTTCGTATAACGAAGCTACACATCTGGTCTACTTTCTGAGCCTGGAGCAATGCGAGATTTATTTCTCGAAGCCCACAGAAGAATTTCGTGAGGGCAGGACTTTCTACTCAACCGGCGTCAAGCGAATTCCGAAGGAAGAGTCCGAGAAGGTCCTCGTCGCTTACAACTTGGACACCGGCTCGTTTGCCTGGAAGTATGCCCAGGACGGGCGCGGGCGTTCCTCCGGAGGAACCATGACTACCGCGGGAGGCTTGCTGTTTTTCGGAGACGATGCCGGCTCGTTTGAAGCGACCGACGCACGCACGGGTAAGGCGTTGTGGCACTTCAACACAGGTCAGGACATGAGCGCGTCTCCCATGGCCTATGCGGTCGCAGGAAAACAGTATGTTGCAGTTGCCGCAGGTAGCGATGTGTTCAGTTTCACTCTGCCCTGAACTCAGGCGGCGCTCGACGCGAATCACGGCTGGCCTTCGACCGCCGCGGCTCAATCCAGTACCGATCGACGCCACGCCGCGTCGCAATCAGAAGTCGTTCGAGACACGCGGGGCGGGATAGGTGCCTACTGCTTTCGGATTTTTCAGCACTTTCCGGATTTGCCCCCCGACAATGGACTCTTCCCCCGGATTAAGAAGAAAAGTCGTAACCACAAGTGCGTTGGGTTGCGCCGGAACGCCCTGGGAGGGGCTCGTGCTTCCGGTGTGAGGATTTAATTCGATGCTAGGGGTCGCGGTGCGCAGCCGCACCCGAAGTTCGCTCGCCGAAGCACCGATGACGTTGGGATCGAAATCAATCATCAAATGAGGGACATGGTTGGCTAACTCCGGCACCATGATGCTGGTCTCGACCTTTGGAATGTCTTTCACCATGCCGCAGATCACTGCCATACGCTCCCGCGATTCCTTTTCCATTCCTTCCTCGGTTTGCGTGAGCAGCCAATCCACAGCTGCCACCATACCGACGATCTGCTCTTTGGCCACTTTCATGCCGCGACCAACTGAGTCAAACGGGCAGAGGTTGCGCTGCGCGAGATCAGTGTATTTTTTCTTGCCCAGCAGCAGACCGGCGTTCTGCGGCCCGCGGATGTCTTTTCCACCTGAGAAAGACACCAGATCGAATCCCATGCCCGTGTACTTCCAAAGATTTGAGATCGGAGGCATATCGGCGGCGGCATCCAGGTGGCACGGAACCCCGCTGTCGTGGGCCACCGCGATCCAATCCTCGCGGCTGATGCCAACGGAGTCTGCCGCATTGAAATAGTTGGTCATCACAGTGTTCGGGCCAAGGGCTTGCTTGTAGTCGTCCAACGTGACCACGTCCACGATCTTGACGCCGCAGAGCTGCATGGCCACATCGTATTCATAGCGATGAATTTTCTGGACGATGACTTCGTTCTTGGGAAACTGAGCAGTACCAATCAAGTTTGGAATGTCCAGCGGGCGGCAGTTGTTTGCCGCCATAACCGAGGCCGCAGTGGCCAGCGTAATTGCGGAAGACGCTCCGCAACTGACGCAGCAGCCTTCGGCTTTTAGCTTTTCCGCGATATAAGCTCCTGCCTTTTGCTGCAGTTCCTGAAGATGCACGGGATGCAATGCGGCCTGCGCGACAGCGGCACGGACCGAAGGAGGCATCACGGCCGATGTGAGTTCCGTGTAGGTGCCCGCGGCGTTGATGATCTTCGTTACTCCGAGCTTGTCGTAGTAGTCCGGAGGCACATCAGCCGAAGCGCCCGGAACCGCGGCGAGCAAGTCCGCCGGGCTGCCGAGCATGGGTACGGCGCCCAGGGCGGCTACTGTGGCTTGTGAAGCACGAAGGAACCGCCGGCGAGAGTAAGAAGGCTGGTCATTCGGTTTCTTGGGATTTTTCATCACGATGAATCTGCTCTACGTTGGACATCGCCCAGCCGTCGATTCAGCTCCTGGCCGCCATGTCAGGTTGATATTGACACCGAGCAGGTGAACAGCTCTCCTCACTTCCCTGACAGTTGCGTCTATTTCGCGTTTCAAATTCTACTCGAATCCCTCTGGCAATGCTCGTTGCAAGCTGGCAAAGCGCCTTGCTTTTAGTCAAGCGACAACGGATTTTTTGAAGAGGGATATCAGAGAGACCGCGGCCGACTCATTCGCTGTTCCGGATCGGACGTTAGTCGCAGGTTGCTTCGATATCCAGATAGGTATCGCGTACAAAGTTGTCAGCAACCTCCCAGTTATCGGCGTAGTAGGTCCTGGACACCGAGTGTGCGGAGCGGCTACGCACCAGAGTGGCCAAGCCGGCGTGGAAGATGGCGTCTCGAACGATCAGGCGGTAGTGGAGCAATGCCGCAGATCGTGGAACCGGAAGCCCGGCAGACGAGCTTTCTTTGTCAGTGTCCTCGAGGCCGATCGCGAGCTTTTCAGATGCCTTGTGGGCGTTCCGTTCCCAAAATCCCGAGGTTGCCCCGAAGCAGCGTTCCTACTTTATGGCCGGGGATCCTAAACCGTTCTCCAGGGCAGTCTTCCATTCCTGGAGCTTGCCGACAAGATAAACAGCCATCTTCTGTGCCTGTTTTGCTGATATGCCTTTGCCTTCAACTTCGCTGCCCGGCTGTGGATCTGGAGTCGAATCGGGTTTTGCTTTCCACTCTTCCCTCATACTGTGCAACAGCGATTCCAGGTTGGAATAAACCGCCCTCTGGCCCATCCTCTCCCAGTCGAATGTCCCGTTTATTGCGGGTGGAGACTCCGGGATCGACTCCTTGCGATCACGGAGGAGCTCTTCAGCTTCCGCCAAATCCGCTCCCTGGTTCGCGACCTTGGCCAGCAGCGGTAGCGACTCAATGATTCCCTTGTGGACACCCACCCACATTTGCTGGTAATAATTCACCCAACGCGAGTTGCCCTCACTGTGACCGTCCGCAAAGATAACCGCGTCTACACCACCGCTGCATCGAGAGGGATCTTCGGCGAGCATTGTCGTAGCACCGCCCGAGGGAACTGCATGGACTTCGAGATAAGTGGGGATGCTGAGAACGTCGAAGCCCCCGCTCGTAACTGCCTTATGGTCTCCCGTGGGAGTACTTGTTATGCAATCAAAGGTGGTATGCATAGCCACGATTGATCTGGAGCCCTGGTTCTCAACCACTTCTTGCCACGTCTGTCTGGACTTGTTGAACCGGGGAGGATACTCCTTCACACTCGTGATTTGCGCCGAGACGCTGAACGTCAGCGGCGATGCAATAAGGACGAACAGCAGCAAATCTCTCATTTCTCTCCGTCCCCGAAAAACGAGTCGCAACTGAAATGGTACCCAGACTTCAGCCCTGAATCAGTGCAGTTTATACCGCTCCTGAACGACTGTCGAAATCAGGCTTTAAGCGCTCACCTCCCGGTCGGCCCTGGACAATAGGCCCGGTCGGGATATTTCAACAGCGATCCAAGGCGGGACAGGAATCTCACAGCTCACTGTACAGAATTTTTCGGTTGGCCCGCCCATTCCTCGTAGGAAATTGTTGTCCACGTTCCCGGTTGCTCTGCTGGGCGACTGTAGCTGCGGCTGATGCTAATCCACCTGGTCCCATCCTCAAAGAAGACCGACATGATTCCGCCGACCATAGCTGTCACATTCGATATGGACAGCTTGTTCTCGATGCGTGCTTTCAGCGCCAGGTAATCCTTCGGGTCCTCAACGGGCATCGTGAACTCCTCTCCCTGAGCCAATTCGAACGGTGCGTCGGTATCTGGAGGTAAGATGCGGTCATCGGTGTGCAGCGCGTGTTCGGGTCTTTTTCCGACGCGATTTTGCGCAAAACTGAGTATTGGAAGCTTGGGCTGGCTTTCGTTCTGCCAGAATGGAGCTTCGACCACAGTGGAGAAGATCGTGATGCAGGTTATTTTCTTCGGCGAAACATTCTTGATTGCAAACGAGAGATCCGCCATCCAGTCGTCACCGCCGTTGAAAGCTGCCTCCCATGCGTACGCCCCCCCATTTGGTAGCTGACGACCGTCGCTCTTGAGCTCCGCCTCTCCGTCCATGACCCTGATTCTCACCGGATCATTGGTGCGTGCGGGGTGACCTGGTATGAAGAATGTCTTGGTGCCGGTTTCGGCACCACCTTGAGCGAAGGCGGGAGCCACACAGATTGCGAGCACAATGTGGAACAACAGGATGAGCCGGATACGCATTGCGAGACCTCCGGTTCAATGCGGTTAGCCTATAGACATCACACGGAACTGTCGAAAGAAACCATCGGCGTTGATGACGACGAACCTTCGCCGGCACTTCACGAGTATGAGTATACGATGTTCGCCGCTTAGCGCAGGACGCCGGGTTTTGAGCGCAACAGATTTTGTCCAGACATCCCCATCAATTCCGGTCACGGAGATGTAGCCTATGTGGGGAGTCACGCGAGTCTCGGTGGGCGTTTCGAAGCTCGCGGCACCCGCTCCGTCGAGTGTCTGAGGTGTCCGACTTAACATGAAGTCCCCGCTGACACAATCCAAATCTATTATGTAGTTCCTTGCCCAAAGCCCGCGAGCAGCGCTGCTTCGGTTGCATCGAAGATGCGCTTGCACCAGACTCAGAAGGATCCCCCATTTTCTTTTCGGGAAGCAAGTGCTATACCTTTACCACCCTCAAGACGGAATCGACCTATGTTCAAATCATCTTTGTGGCTCTTTCTGCTGGTGCCCTTCATTTGCGTCAGCGTTTTTGCCGAAATGCCGGCTCTCAGTGAACCTGCGCTCTCGCCGAACGCAAAGGAAATTGCATTTATCAGCGGCGGGGATATCTGGAGTGTTCCCGCAAGTGGTGGCGAGGCACGGCTGCTGGTCTCGGATCCGGCCACCGAATCCCGCCCGCTCTACTCGCCGGATGGAAAATGGCTGGCCTTCATCTCTACTCGTACCGGCAACGGCGATATCTACCTGCTGAATCTCGAGAGCGACGGGCTGAAAAGGATCACCTATGACGACGGTCTCGAGCAGCTCGATGGCTGGTCGCCCGATTCGAAATGGATTTACTTTTCTTCCAGCAGCCATGACATCTCCGGAATGAGCGACGTCTTTCGCGTCAGCGTCGCCGGAGGCACTCCGATGCAGGTTGCCGCCGACCGATACGTAAACGAGTTCTTCGCCGCCGCGGCACCCGACAACCACCTGATCGCTTTCTCGGCTCGGGGACTGGGGAACAGCCAGTGGTGGCGAAAAGGACACTCGCACATCGATCAAAGTGAGATCTGGTCGATCGAAGATGTGAATGCCGCCGAGCCCAAATATCGCCCGTTGGTCGGAGACAACGGGGGAAAGAACCTCTGGCCGATGTTCGCGCCGGACGGCACCCTGTATTTCATGTCCGACGTCAACGGTGCGGAAAACCTCTACAAGAAAATCAAAAATGCCGAGCCGCTCGCGGTCACGCAGTTCCACTCAGGCCGCGTACTCTGGCCTTCGATATCCGCCGACGGCAGCACAATTGTCTTCGAACGCGATTTCAGCATATGGAAATACGACACGCGCCTCGGAACTGCTGCCCAGGTTGCGATCAGACTGCGGGGGTCTCCTGCGGGTGCGGGCGTCGAACACCGCACACTCACGAGCGATTTCCGCGATCTTGCGCTCTCACCCGACGGCAAGAAAATCGCCTTCATCGCGCACGGGGAGGTCTTCTCCGCCAGCGCCAAGGACGATGGAGCCGCGATTCGCATCACGCACACGGTCGAACCGGAGTCGCAGGTCACCTGGGCGCCGGATAACAACCGCATCGCCTACGTCTCAAATCGTGGAGGGCAGGATCACATCTATCTCTATGACTTCCCCTCCGAAAAAGAGACGCAGCTCACCAGCGATGACCGGCCAGACGAACATCCGCTATTTTCGCCGGATGGCAGGAAGATCGCCTTCCAGCGCGGCCGTGAACAGATCGTCGTTCTGGACTTAGCCAGCAGGAAAGAAGTGGTCGCCGGCAGAGGATTGATGAGCCTTCCTCCGTTTGGATCCCAGCACGGCTTCGACTGGTCACCGGACAGCAAGTGGGTTGGCTTCATCAGCAGCGGCGAGCGCGCGTTCGAAAGCGCACATGTGGTGAAGGTCGAGGATGGGGCAGACTCGGC
>Ga0123356_10007510_pt1 | contig 10869 bp, 7 predicted proteins | sample TergutEmb28metaG_2_FD_92546 | JGI IMG/M metagenome (GOLD analysis project Ga0123356, IMG submission 92546) | Embiratermes neotenicus P3 segment gut microbial communities from Petit-Saut dam, French Guiana - Emb289 P3 | ecosystem: Host-associated > Arthropoda: Insects > Digestive system > Gut ... | reverse complement strand
TCGACAAGCATAACGTCTGGGAATTGGCAAAAAAATCCTACTTTCTTTGGCATATCGAATCCCCGGAAAACTTTGTGCAGGAAATTGACAGTGTAACCAATGATTCTCACCACGAAAGTCACGAAAAAACATGAAGTGACTCATGTTAATATGAACGCGAAAAATATGACAGATCAACCCATGCGAAAAACAAGAGTTTACCTTGATAATTGTTGTTTCAATCGTCCTTACGACGATTTGAATAACATTAACGTCCAACTGGAGGCGGAGGCAAAATTCTTTATCCAACAGCAAGTATTACTTGGAACTTTGGAATTGGCGTGGTCCTATATGATGGATAAGGAGATATATGATACAACCGGACACAATCATTAGAAATGAAGGAATAAAAATCCTCATTGAACATTTGGGACTACTTGAAGCGGAGCGTTTTATCATGTTGATGAAAAAAGAACCGTTTGATTATACCGTGTGGCAGGAAAACTTGCTTGAAGATTTAAGTATTGAGGAGATCAGCAAACGTGCTGCGGATTTGAGAAAAAACAGGCAACTTATTTAACACCAAACCCATTCAATCCAACATGAGCTTACAAGTTTACATCAACGGCGAATTTTTTGACAAGGACAACGCGAAGATCAGCGTTTTTGATCACGGATTGCTTTACGGCGACGGCGTTTTTGAGGGGCTGCGTTGTTACAACGGCAAGGTGTTCCGGCTCGAACAGCACATCGACCGACTGTGGGACTCGGCCAAGTCGCTGGCCATTGAAATCCCGATGACCAAGAGCGAAATGATCGCGGCCACGAATCAGGCGGTGCAGGCCAATCAAGTGAAAGAGGGTTACATTCGCATTGTCGTCACGCGGGGCATCGGCCGGGAGAATGATCTGGGTACTCCCGATCTCGGACTCGATCCCTTTGTGTGCGGGCCGCCGCAGGTGATTATCATCGCTGCGCAACTGGCTCTTTATCCAAAGGAATTGTACGAAACGGGACTTGACATCGTGACCGCCGGCACGATGCGCATGCCGCCTTCGGCACTCAACCCGCGTATCAAGTCGCTCAATTACCTCAACAGCATCATGGCCAAGATCGAGGCGATCCGTGCCGGTTGTGTGGAATCGCTCATGCTCAACCACAAGGGCGAAGTCTCCGAATGCACGGGCGACAACATCTTCATCATCAAAAACGGCGTGATGACGACCCCGCCCATCGACGCCGGCATTCTCGAAGGCGTGACGCGCAACGTCGTGCTCGAACTGGCCGCCAAACTCGGCATCCCGACGAAGGAGTGCGCCTTCACCAGGCACGACGTGTTCGTCGCCGACGAGTGCTTTTTGACCGGTTCCGCCGCCGAGTTGATCCCGGTTGTTTCCATCGACAGACGCGTCATCGGCAACGGCAAACCGGGCCCGATCACAATGCAACTGCTCGAAACGTTTCACGAAGAGGTAAAACGGTAGGGTTTGATTATATTGAAAGGATAAAACCTATGCCTAAGTCTTCTCGGTGGCGACATTAGGCCGCGTTTTGATCGGTGACGTGGATTTCACCGTTTTCGCCGACATCGACGAAACGCACGGAAATCGGGATCGATACGCCGCAGTCCTGCATCGTCACGCCGTAAATCGTATCGGCGGCAGACATCGTTTTCTTCGAGTGTGTCACGATGAGAAACTGCGTCTTGACTTCAAATTCCTTGATCACCCGTGCAAAACGGTCAATGTTCGCTTCGTCGAGCGCGGCATCGACTTCGTCGAGAATGCAAATCGGGCTGGGGCGGAAACTGAACAAAGCCAACAGCAACGCCACACAGGTCAACGTTTTTTCGCCGCCGCTCAGAAGCGTAACGCTTTTCAGCTCCTTGCCCGGCGGGCGGGCTACGATTTCGACGCCGCTTTCGAGCGGGTTCGATTCGTCTTCCAGAATAAGGTCGGCGTGACCGCCGCCGAACAGCTGTTGAAACAACTGCAAAAAGTGCTCCTTGACACCGCGGAAGGTTTCCTCGAACAGTTGCTGACTGTCGATGTTGATACGGTCGATGATTTTCTCGATCGCCCGTTTCGCGTTGACAAGGTCCTGGTACTGATTGGAAATCGTCGTAAAACGTGTTTCCAGCGTTTCGAGCGTCTCAATGGCCTCAAGATTCACGCTGCCGATTTTCTGGATGTTTGCTTTTAACTCGTCGATTTCGGATTGAAAGTCCGGCTTGGCGTTGGGAACCGTTTCACTCGCCGCTTCCCGCTCCACGTGGGACTCCGCTTCCCGCTCCGCTTGCGGCGGTTGCCACTCCGCGATCGCCACGTCATAATCTTCCCGCATTCGCTCGGCGAGCGTTCGCAAGTCTTGCCGGACACGTTCGAGTTCCAGTTGCCGTTTGTGCCGCTCGGTGCGAAGCGTATGGAGCTCGTTTTGCGATTGCTTGAGCCTTGCGTTGAGCGACGTTCGTTCGGACGCGATTTCGTTGCCCGATTGCTCGTATGCCTTCGCGGCGTCGGCGACTTCCTCCTTGCGGTGGTACAACAGAGCCAAACTGGATTCGACGCGCAAAATGGCCAGCGTCGCTTGTTCCGCCCGAGTTTTGAGTTGTTGGTTTTGCTTGCGGTGCGCGGCGAGCAGATTGAGACGCTCCTTCTGGTGTTCCTCGAATTGCTTGCGGCGATCGTACAAAAACGCAAGCCGCTCTTCGCTCTTGGCCAGTTCGATTTTGCTGTTCGTCGTCTTTTTCGCCAATTCGCGACGTTGTTCGTCGAGTTCGTTCCATCGGTGTTTCATTGCATCGCGTTCGGCTTCAACGGTTTCAATTTTGGCGTCGAGTTCCTCCTTTTGCGTACCGGCCACTTCGAGGTCGATGGCCGCCTTTTCGTTTTGCACGTCAAGCGAGTCGGACTCTTCTTCAAGCGTTTTCGCCTGCGATTCGACCTGGTGCAATCGCTCTTCCGCATTGGCCGCCTTGATCCGTTGCGATTCCAACGCTGAGACGGCCTGTTGATGTTCGCGCGTTGCCCGTTCAAAATCCTGCTCATCTTCGGACAGCCGCGATTGCAGCACTTCCCGATTCAGTTCCGTTTCACGCACGTCCGCTTCGATGCGCGCAAGTTGGTCGCTGAGCGTCCGCAGTTCGCTCCGCCGCGAAATCAATCCGCTTGTCCCGTGCAAGGGGCCGACGATGAGCGTTCCGTCCGCCGCGAGGTATTCGCCCGACAGCGTCAGAAAATTCGTGCGCCCGTCGCTTTCGCGGTACAAAGTCTTTGCATGGGCAAGCGTTTCGACAAGCCAGGTTCGCCCCAGCAATCGACGTGCAAGAAATCCGTATTGCGGATCCGTCTCGACAAACTGATCGGCCCGGCCATGCACGCCGGGTCGTCCCTCGAAGTGGCTGCCGCGCATGAGTCCCGCGTCGTTTGCCAGTGCGTCAAGCCAGAGAAACCCGACGCGCCCGGCCAACTGGTTTGACGACCGTTCGATGACGCGGATGATTTCGACCTCCGGCGAAACGACGATATACTGCGCCGCCGTCCCCAAAGCGATTTCGATCAACGACGCCGCCTCGACATGCACGCGGAACAAGTCGGCCACCAAGCCATGCACGTGCCGATACGGACTGTCCGGCGTTCGCGGCTGACGCAACACGTCCTTAACGCCCGGACTAAGCCCCTCGTGACGCTTGAGCAGTTCGTCGAGCACGTTGATGCGCTCCGCCGTGCCGCTTTGACGCTGTTTGAGTTCCAGCAATTCGCCGCGCAGTGCTTCGAGTTCCTCCTGACGTTCGATCCTCCGCTTTTTGACCGCTTCCAGTTGCTCGGTGCGACGCTCGGTCTTTTGCACGAGTTCCTCGCATAAGGTCCGGCAGCGCGCCGCCTGCTCCCGCGAGTCCACCGTCTGCTGACGAATCGCCGCCAGCCGCTTTTCGTTCTGCAAACGCGATTGCACCAATCCGGCCTGCCGCGACTCATAGCCGCTGATTTCCCCGGCCAGTCGATTCGTCAGCCGATAATTCGCGTCCAAATCGCGTGTCAGTTGATCGCATTTCGCTTCGACGACCTCGAACTGCGCCCCGACTTGTTCGGAAAGCGTCTGATGCTGTTCGTAATGCGCCGTCACTTCGCGGTGACGTTCCACCGCCGCGCGAATCTCTTCGTCCGTCTGACGCATCATCTCGTCCGTGTCGGTGTTGCGATGCGTCAGGTCGAGTAGTTGCCGACCCGTGCGACGAATTTCAGCCTCGATTTCCTCCAGTTGCGCCGATTGCAGTTCGATCGTCGTTTCATCGCCCGCAATGCGCTCGGCAACGGCGGCGATTTCGGCCACAACCTCTTTGGATTTCCGCGTGATGTCTTCAAATTGGCGATTGTATTCCGTCAGTTGCTTTTCCGCCGCATCGACCTGTTCGACCAGCGATGCTTCCGACGCGGTCAGCCCGGCAATTTCGTCCCGCGATTGCTCCAGTTGCGCCGATCCCTTGCGCCAGTCGAGCCACGCGCTGTGAACCCGCAATTCCTGCAATCGCGTCGTGTATTGGCGATACAATTGCGCTTTGCCGGCCTGCGATTTTGTGTTGCGCAGTTGCGTTTCGACCTCTTTCACAATGTCGGAAAGCCGCAAAATATTCTGCTCAACCCGCTCCAGCCGACGCTGAACTTCAAGTTTCTTCGCGTTGAAGCGGCTGATGCCCGCCGCCTCTTCAAAAATGGCGCGCCGCTGAAGCGACGTACTCTGCAACAACAACTCGACGCGACCTTGTTCGATGATGCCGTAAGCCTGCGTCCCCAAGCCCGTACCGCTGAGGATTTCCTTAATGTCCTTGAGCCGCGAAATCTGCCGATTGATGAGATACTCGGCATCGCCGTTGCGATACACCCGTCGGGCAATATGAATTTCGCTTGCATCGACATCAAAAACACGTTGCGAATTGTCAAAGGTCAGCGTCACCTCGGCGGCATGGAGCGGCTGGCGCGTACCGGAACCGCTGAAAATGACATCCGTCATTTCATTTCCGCGAAGTTTCTTGATACTTTGCTCCCCGAGTACCCACTTGATGGCATCGACAATGTTCGATTTCCCCGAACCGTTCGGTCCCACCAAAGCGGAAATTCCCGACACAAATTCCAGCCGTGTTTTGTCGGCAAAACTCTTGAACCCGGATAGCTCAATGGCCTTTAACATTTGATTTTACGCAGATAACTCATTCTGTGTATTTTACTTACAATTGCGTTCAACAAACAAAATCAGCGAATCGTACCAAAGTTCCTGTCAAAAATCAAGTGTAATTCTGATTGATTGATTGATTGAACTGACTGACAGGCAAAATATATACTCGCCAATCGGATTTTTTCTGAACGTGACCCAAGACACTTTGCCTAATCGTAATAATTTATTTTTTTGCTAATATCGCTACTCTGCCAGGTCGATATATGTTGTTGAAGGTTTCTTTGGTGATGGAAAAATTGAATGATGCGACATTATTGTGATTTTACAATCACGCAGGGTGTTTCGTCGAAAAAGGCAGGAGTTGGACAATGATGGAAAGGAATCACAGGAGCACGTATGAGCGAAGCAAGGTTTCATCGAAGTCTATGGAACCAGAACGAGATCGAATTGCGGGAAACGATTTTCGCGACCTAAATCATTGTTTTCCAAAGAAGCCGATGTTGAACGATAATATGGATTTCGATCGTTCGGAAGAATTTACGCCGCATATCATCACACGGATGCCCGACCTGACAGGATATGGTCACGATACGGCACCCCAAGACATTACCTTGTATCGCCCGAAAAATGGTCGTATCCAAGTCCATCTTGATATTTTGAAAAAGTTGCACAAACTGTCATTTCGCAAATGGTGCGCAATTCTGGCAATACTTGCCGTTGCCGGCATGATTGGCTGGAGTCTGTTTCACAGCGCTGATTCGCCGTTAGCGGCACAGAAGTCCGTTTCTGATACTTTGGGAGTGGAAAACTTGTCCTCAAACAGCACGGAGGCTTTGGAAACGATACGGTCGGCACCATCCCGGGGAGTCAGCGAATACCGGTTTGACGAGTTGAACGACAGGACATCGTCTGCACGAACAATCGGCGTGCAGGACAATTTTTTCTCTGGAGCACCGGCGTCCCCGGTTTCGCAAAACCATTTTGGCCCACAAAGCATTGTTCCGGCTGACTCGACCGCGTCGGAGATGACGCAATATCCGCCGGGGATTTCGGGAGTTGCAATGGTTGCCCCAGACACGCCCTCTCGAACTCTCTCGCCGTGGGACCGTCAACCCAATCCTGCAACGACCATCGCCATGGCAAACAACAATACCGCGCCCCATGCGAATACGGCAATGGCCGCGCCGCAAGCCGCACAGTACAACGAGTATTCGCAAAACGTATCTCCGCAAAGCACGGCGTCACAGAACGGACAGTTTCAAACCACGTCCCAACAACAAGGTTTTGCCGGCATGGGCAACGAATATGGTTACCCTGGGAACGCGTCTGGAATGACTGCAGGAACGCACCCTAATCCAGGTGCTATGCCCTACAACCCACAGCAAAACCCACAATACTCGGGTCCGGTATCGCATCAGATTGCCGACGGATTCGGCGTCATGCCGCAGCAAGTATCCTACCAGCATTCTCCGGTCAGTCATGAAATGGCTATTGCGGCAAATACAAACAACCTGTCATCATATTCTCAGGAACAAGGACAGGGGCAATGGCCGATTCAGGGGCAGCCGCACAATGCCGGTTATGTACCGCAGTACGCCGCAACGCAGAATTTTGACGGCAATCATCAATATGCCATGCAAAACCGGCAACCATCGCATTCGGGAAACGGCTCGCAATTTGTGCCCCAAGACATCGTGCCGCCCGGCATGTCGAATGTACCTGTCATGACATCGCAACAATCGTATCGCGGCGCCGGGGCAACGGGAACGAATATGACGGGAACGGTTAACCCGTATCCGAATCCCGGTTATCAGCCGCAGCAATCAATCCAATATAACAGTGCGGCCGCATCACAAACAATGGATTTTTACCGCTAGTGCGTATTCAGTATTGGTTTGGAGACACAATGCCAACCAAGTAACGACCAACGGAAGTGGAAAAACTCCAGACCAATTTTCAAACTGCTCTAAAACATTGCCGTACCCTTTTTTGTACTTCCCGGCCATCGGACTTTTCATCAAGCCTGACTCCCGTCCTGACAACAAGATCATGAACAAAAACGAAAAGAACAAACGGCTTTTGAACGATGCGCAATTGTCGCAAAGCAAGATCGTCTCCGAACCGAGCGTACAGGTTAACGTCGTCCAAGTTGCAAGTCATCGCGATTCACGGGAAAACCGTTCGGTCAGACAAGAGTCGGGACAGCGCTTGCTGCGTGATGCAAGCGCGTTTTACAAGAATGACACCAGCAGTTTTTTGAAGGAATTGCATAAGGCGGAAACACTGCTTCGCCAACGGATCAATTTCGTTAGTAAAATCGACTTTTTGCCGCCAAAACGAAAATCCGCTCGCAAGGAAAACCCGGACGTCGCACAAGGCAACGGCATCGACGCTCTTTTGTCGGATACGGAGGTTGCTCTGATTTCGCGTCCCGGACAAAAGAAACAGAAAAATGAGGAACCGGAAAAGCTGGTCGTCGATGTCAACGATTTTGTCGAAACGTTTTCCGCCTTTCGCGATCCGGCTTACCTTCCGGGATTCCGGAAAAATCATCCGGTGTCCGAAATAAAATCGGAAGTCGAGTCTTTGCTGGACCAGGTTCAACTGCGACGAGACAACGATAAAACTCGAAAAACACTGGAACCGACGTTCGACTCTTTGGAACGTGACATGTGTGACGATACCGTCGAAAGCCCGGCCGAACCAAGCGACCGTCCGATTCCTCATGACAATGTGTTGCACGTCGTTGACGGTACCATCCAGGACGTCATGACGCACAATCCGTCAACCATTGCTTGCGGATTCACGGACGACGTTCGCGGATTGCGTTCTGAAACTCCTGCCGATCATCCTGTCGTTCATCATCTGCCCGGACTTTCCGCCGAACAGGAATACAAGGGACAATTGCAACTGGTTGTCAATACCTTGACAATATTGCCGCCGAACGAAGTCGGGGACGAGCTGAAACAAGATGCGGCGGGTCACGTTGACGAACAGACTGTTCCCGAAACGGTCGTTCCCGCGCAAGTCGAAACGACGAATGCGGCCGTCGAAATGGAATTGCCCGAAGCGGCTGTTTCCGTTCCTGTTTCCGATGTCGAAAGCGATTCCGCGGAAGACCGGATCAGCGACGCCGTCACCGAAGAAATCCAATCCGCAATCGCGTCGCATCACGTTGTCCCCAAGTTGCCCGGTATTCTCGAACGCTTGGAGGATATCGCGGGCGATCAGTGCGACGGTTTGCCCAACTATATCAAGGACAGAGTCTATGAGGGCAGTCGTCTGATTGCCTTTTGCGGGATGAAACGAAGGGGCGGATGTTCGACCATGACGCTGCTTGCCGCCAAGGGAATCACGCGACACGGGCTGAAAACAGCCGTCATTGACGCCAATTTCGAGTTCCCGCAACTGAACGCCATGGTGACCGGGCAACAGGACGGTTGGGAAAAACAAGCCAGTTGGGTCAATATTCTGCACGGTACGGCCGATTGGGAGTCACTTGGCGTCACTCCGAAAGACATGCCGCTGCTCACGATTTTTCCTTTGGCCGAAAACGCTTTGGACAACTGGTCGCAACACGAACCCGAACGCCTGCAACAGAAGACGAATAGCCTGGTCTCGACGCTGCACGATCATTTTGACATCATTTTGCTTGATTGCGGTTGCTTTGAAGACGCTTTTGAAGAGATCACCTGGGGGGAACTCGCACTGTTTCAGCCGGATGGCGTCATTCTTGTCCGCAACCCAAAGACAACACCGCTTGAACTGCTTGAGCCGTGCTGTCGCGAAATTCTCGGCAGCGGCATTGGCGCCTACGGCGTGGCGGAAAATTTTGTCTGAGCGGGACTTTTCTTTTTTCGGTTTGATTCTCAAATCGCGGCCAGTTCCAGGGAAATCAACCGCCGGACCAACAGATCGGCCGATTCCGGTCGTTTTGCCGCGTTGAAGTCGGTCATTGCACACAACAGCGATTCAAGATCGGCAAGCCATGATCGGCGACGATCAGTCCGGTCGGCAAGCGACTCCCAATGTGCGTGCCACTGTTCGACATGGACCTGTCGGGACGCGCCGACCATCGAAAAAATCGTTTCCCCGAAAAGCATTTCGAGCATGACCAGTCCGAGCGAGTACAAGTCGGCCCGGATGTCTATGGGATGGAACGTGTCGGTCAGTTCCGGAGCCATGTATTTGGGCGTTCCAACAACGGCGGAATCAATCGACAACGAAGGCTCGCCCGTTTGTCGGGCCAAACCGAGATCGATCAGAGTCGCATGGCCGTTCGGTGATACGATGATATTGCCGGGTTTCACGTCGGAATGACAATAACCCTGCTTCTCCAACGCCACAAGCGCTTCCGCGATTTGTCGGGCAATCCAAAGCATTTCGACGGGTTTTGCGTTTCGTCCCCGTGACAGAAACTCCTGAAGAGTTTTTCCTTGCAGCCACGGTTGAACGAGGTAAGGATCGTCGCTGTCAGTCACTCCGTCGAGTGTCGGTACGAGATGCGGATGGGAAATGAGCCGTCCCAATTCGGTTTCGCGACAAATGACGGCTCTTCCAACAGGCGAGCGGCGCCACTGGTGATTCAACTGCTTCACAGCGTACAAAAACGCACCGTTCCTGCCCATGGGACGCGCTTGGCCAACGGTGAAAAATGTGCCACGATGTGAAACGGAATTCAATTCCCAGCCAAAATCGCATGTCTGCTTGTTGCCCGGGAGGCTTCGCACAAAAGGATCGCACAAAAACCCGTTGCTATCGGTCGAATTGCCCGACAGCTTAAATACCGGCGACGTCAGAACATCAGCAAACCCTGCCACGGGAACCATTTGTGAAACGACTGTGAGGATAGAAAAGATAGTAATACTGTAACCATATTGAGCTTTTCCGGTTACCTATCCGTTTGTCCTAATGGGAGAACGGACTTCCACAATCCATTGATCAGGATTTTTCTACCGGTTTGAGCATCAAATCAAATATGATACCAGACTTCCTATCAATTCCTTCGACCAAATAGTGACGTTTGTACACTAAAATTCCCGTTATTCTTGCTTTTCGCCGCTATCGAGGTTTTGGCCCTACACCCCGTCCACTCCGAACTTAAACACGGTGGTTGTTCGGTAGGTTTCGCCGGGACGGAGGATCGTGCTTGGGAAATGCGACTGGTTCGGCGAGTCGGGATAGTGCTGGGTTTCAAGGCAGTACGCCGAGTTTTTCACATAGGTCACATCACCGGAACCAAAACTGCCGTCCATAAAATTACTTGTGTAAAACTGGACGCCCGGCTCGGTGGTCCAGACTTCCATCGTGCGACCGGTCGTCGGCTCAACGGCCTTCGCACAGAGCGTCATACCGTCCGGTGTTTCGCCCTTGTTCAAAACCCAGCAGTGATCGTAACCCGTCGGGTTGTTGCCGCCGACAACGATCTCCTCAATGCGTTCACCGATGGCCGTTGGCGTGCGGAAGTCCATCGGCGTACCTTCGACGGACGCGATTTCGCCGGTCGGAATCAATTCCTCGTCCACGGGAATAAACTCGTCGGCGTTGAGCATCATGATTTCGTCAAGAATGGTCGGATTCTTGAACGCACTCAGGTTGAAATAGATGTGCTGCGTCAGATTGATCGGCGTCGCTTTGTCGGTTACGGCCGTGTAATCGACCTCCCACTCGTTTTTATTGTTGAATTTATAGGTCACGACGCACTCGACCGTACCGGGA
>Ga0123356_10007509_pt1 | contig 10869 bp, 10 predicted proteins | sample TergutEmb28metaG_2_FD_92546 | JGI IMG/M metagenome (GOLD analysis project Ga0123356, IMG submission 92546) | Embiratermes neotenicus P3 segment gut microbial communities from Petit-Saut dam, French Guiana - Emb289 P3 | ecosystem: Host-associated > Arthropoda: Insects > Digestive system > Gut ... | reverse complement strand
CTTTGCCTCCAGCCGCCGAAAGGCGCGCGAGTGAATGATGCGGTCGCGGTCGCGCTGAAAATCGTTGCGATACGGATGCCGGGGCTCGGGAAATCGCCGGCCGCGCGACTCCTCCGCATCGACCGCATAGGAGGCGAGCAATCGAGCCATGGAATCATTGAATCATCGGACGAGGGGAAGAGCAAAGCCGGAAAAGGCGGCCCGGAAGAAGTTCTTTCCGGGAACCCTGGCGAGCTTTCGAGGACCCATTCGCCGATTGGGTTCCTCCTCTGGCCGGGAACCGGCACCGGCTGGTAACATCCGTTCAGGATGGCCCTTCGCCGCATCGCCACCAAAGCCGGCCGCGCCCGCAAGTCCAGCGGCAGCCGTTCGCCTCGAGGGGCGCGCGCGCCCAACGAACTGGTGATCATTACGGGAATGAGCGGCTCGGGGAAGGCCTCGGTGCTGAAGGCGTTCGAGGACCTCGGTTACTACTGCGTGGATAACCTTCCCGTCCCCCTGATTCCGCGGTTTGCGGAGCTGATCAGCCAGTCTTCGGATACTCCCCGGACAGCGCTGGTGGTGGACGTGCGGGAAGGACGCCAGCTCGAAGAATTGCCCCGCATCGTGAAGACCGTCCGGCGCATGGTTGAAACCAAGACGATCTTCCTTGAGGCATCGGACGCGGTGTTGGTGCGGCGCTACAGCGAAACCCGGCGCCCGCACCCACTGGGCACGGATGCTCCGGTAAAGACCTCGCTGACCGCAGAACGGCGGCATTTGCGTCAGATTCGCGCCATGGCCGACCTGGTAATCGACACCTCCCGATTCAACGTTCACGAACTGCGCGCCCACATCAATGAACTGTTTCACAAGAAAGCGAGCGGCAGGAAGATCCTGGTCTCCTCTGTGAGCTTCGGCTTCAAACAGGGGGTGCCCGAGGATGCGGACCTGGTTTTCGATGTCCGCTTTCTGCCGAACCCGCATTTCGTTCCCGAATTTCGCGCGCTGACCGGACGCCATCCCAAGGTCGCTAACTACATTCGCTCCTTCCCCCAGACGAGCGAGTTTATCGAACGCATCTCCGCGCTGCTGGTTTATCTCCTGCCGCATTACATTCACGAAGGCAAAAGCTATCTCACCATCGCCTTCGGGTGCACGGGCGGGCAGCATCGCTCGGTGATGATCGCCGAAGAGGTGGGCAGGCGGCTGAAGCAGGCCGGCTATCGCGTGAAAGTCGGGCACCGCGACAGCCCGAGCTGAGGCGCCGCGCACCTGTTGGCCCGCGCCTACTGCCTACGCCAGCTCATCTCCACCCGCACGGGAATGTCGTTTTTTATGGGAACGGTCAACAGCGAAGGCGGATCGATTTTGAAGTCGGTCAACTTCGAGGGAATCACGCCCGAAAGCTTCACTTCGCTTCCCTGCCCGGCAAGCTGAAATGGAACGTCTTTGTAGTGCGCCGTCTGGCCCGCGAATTCCACATCGAGATCGGCGCGAATCTCGCCCGACGCGGCCTCTTCCTTCAATCGCGTGCGCACGGTGACCATCGGGTATTCACCGCCCCGCGTCACTTGCAGCATGTGGAGGTCGCGGTTGCTGTCGCCGGAGTCGAACGACTTGACCGGCACGGCGATGAGAAAATCACACTGGCCCTGGTGGCAGGCGCCTTTCCCGCGGGCGGCGTGACTCACGCCATCGACCTGGTGCAGCGGGTGCGACACGTGATAGGTAAGCGTGGATTGGGCGAGGTTCCATTGCGCTTGCGCCGCCGCGACCGGGGAGAGCGCCGAGGCAGCCAGCCAAACCCCAATGTTCTTCTTCAAAGCCTTGAGCATTTCAAAACCTTTACCATTTCACGGAGACCGAAAGAATCGCCGCCCCGTAAGCTCCGGCGGTGATGACGCCTACCGGGCCGTGCAGGCTGGCGATTCCGTGCACCTTTTCGCCCTTGCTCTTCTGGGAAAACGCCATCTCGCCCAGAATCGGAGTGAGCACCATCCCCGGGCCGTGAATCCAGGCCAGAATCTTGTGTGCGCGTATGGGGCCGCGGGTCTGGGTTCCCGGGATCTTGGGGGCGAAGATCGAATAGTAGGCGGTCGCCACATAGAGGCCGACGGTTGCGCTTCCGAGTGCGGCATGCACGTCGCGAGTGGTTGAACTTTCCTGCCTGCCGCCGGCGCGGGCGCCCAGGACGACCGTAGCCACCAGCGGGGCGGTGGTAATCAGCCCCAGCCGCTGGTGCACCTTGAGCATATGCGAACGCCGGTCGAGTCTCGCCTGTTCGGCTGCGCTGCCTTGCGTCTGGGAGGGCGAGAAGCCGAGATCGGAAAGCGATGGAGCCGCCCCGGAGGCCGGAAGCGACAGGTTTACCGTCTGGGGCCTTCCCGCCTGGATGGTGACCTGGATGGTTTGCGAGCCAAAGCCTTCCGCCGAGGCGGTGACTTCATAGTCGCCGGGAGGAAGGTTCGAGATACTGAATGCGCCGGAGGGGCCGGCCTGGGCGCCGGTAATTGCGCCCGTGGCCTTGCTCTTGGCGGAGATCTTTGCGAAGGCTACCGCCGTGCCCGAAGCGTCTCTCACGGCGCCCTGGAGCGCAATGGCGCTAGTTTCCGCGGGGCGGTTTTGCGCCTTCGCGGGCGCGGCAAACAGCAAGGAAAACACGGCAAATGCGGCAACGAAGCACGGCCTTCGAGGGCGCATCGAATCTCCTCGGCGAGACACTGCTACAGATGCCCGCCAGAGTAGCCGAGATGTCTCCCGCGGTCAACACGCGCTCTCAAGTAGAATAGAGCTTTCAAGCGGATGTCTTTGATCCCCAGAAGAACAAGCCGGAGCGCCGCATGCGCCAATTGATGCGGCTGCTCGGCTATCTGAAGCCCTACTGGCTGCAGTTCATTCCCTCTGTCGTTCTGCTCGCCGGGGTCGGTTTTCTTGACGCCTTTCGGGTGCTGCTGGTCGGGCCGATCCTCGACCGGGTGCTCAACCCCTCGTCGGGATCGGAAAACATCCTTCTTTTCACCATTCCCTATACCCATCACACCATCTACCTCGAGCGCTTCGTGCCCTCGCACTTTCACAATGCCTGGAACATCGTGGCTTTTGCCTTCGTGGCCTCCACGGTTCTCAAGGGGCTGTTCGACTATGCCGGCACCTATCTGGTGAATTATGCCGGATACGGGCTGATCACGGACCTCCGCAACTCGCTTTATAACTCGGTGCTTCGCCGCTCGGCCGCGTTTTTCGACAAGCACACCACCGGAACCCTGGTCTCGACCATCGTCAGCGACATCGAGCGCGTGCAGTTTGCCATGTCCGGCATTCTGGCGGAGTTTCTGCAGCAGTTTTTTACCTTTCTGTTTACCGCGGGCGTGGTGGTGGTGCTCGGCAAGAAACTCTCCTGGCTGCTCCTGCTGTTTGTTCCCTTCATTATTTTTTCCGCCAGCAGGATTGGACGGCGGGTGCGTCACACGACGCGGCGCGGGCAGGACAAGCTGGCCGAGATCCAGAATATTCTTCAAGAAACCATCACCGGCAACCGCATCGTGAAAGCGTTCACCATGGAGTCATGGGAGTTTGCCCGATTCCGCCAGGCGGCGCAGCGCCTGTTCCGCGCCAACCTGCGCTCGGTGGCGGCGGCGGCTATCAGTTCTCCGTTGATGGATATTTTCGGCGCGATTGCGATTGTCCTGCTGCTTCTGCTCGGCCGGCAGCAGATCGTTCACGGCTGGATGACTCCCGGAATTTTCGTTGCCTTCATTATCGCGGTGTTCAAGCTGTACGATCCGGTCCGCAAGTTCGCGCTGTTTCACAACAGTTTTCAGCAGGCGCTCGGCGCCTCGAGCGAGATCTTTAAATTCATGGACATTCCCAACGAAGTGGAGGAGAGGCCGAATGCCCGCATGCTGCCGCCGTTCTCGCGAAGCCTTCGCTTCGCCGATGTCGGCTTTTATTACCAGTCCGGAAAGTCCGGCCGAGCCATTCTGCGGAACATCGATCTGGAAGTAAAGGCCGGAGAGGTGCTGGCCTTGGTGGGATCGAGCGGCGCCGGCAAGAGCACGCTGGTTTCACTGATTCCGCGCTTTTTTGATGTCAGCTCGGGCTGCATTTCGATCGACGGGCACGATATCCGCGAGGTTTCTCTCGCCTCGCTGCGGTCGCAGATCGGAGTTGTGACCCAGGAGACGGTGCTCTTTAACGACACCGTGCGCAACAATATCGCTTACGGCCAGCCCCAGGTTTCAACCCGGCAGGTCGAGGCGGCCGCGCGCGCGGCCCTGGCCGAGGACTTCATTTCGAGGCTGCCGGCCGGTTACGACACCTTCATTGGCGAACGCGGCTTTCGGCTCTCCGGCGGCGAGCGCCAGCGCCTTGCCATCGCCCGCGCGCTCTTGAAGAATGCTCCCATTCTGATTCTCGATGAGGCCACTTCGGCGCTGGACAGCGAATCGGAGGCGCTCGTCCAATCTGCCCTGCAGAACCTGATGGCGGGGAGAACGGTGGTGGTGATCGCGCATCGCCTCTCCACTGTGCGCCGCGCCGACCGCATCGTGGTTCTGGAAAACGGAACCGTTTCCGACGAAGGCACCCACGAACAGCTGATGGAGAAGCTCGGGACCTACCGGCGGCTGTACAATCTGCAGTTTATCGATAGCGAGTTGCCGCGCCTCGTAGCCCCGGCGCCGTGAGAGACTTGATCTGATGCCCATCCGCTCGATGACGGGTTTTGCCGAGGCCAGGGGCCAGGTAAACAGCGGGCCCGCATTCAGCCTTTCCGTGAAATCGGTCAATCATCGCTTCCTGGATTTGCATTTCCGGCTTCCCGCAAACACCGACGCACTGGAAATGAGCCTGCGCCGTAGGCTGAAAGAGAAGCTGGGGCGCGGGCACGTGGATGTGAACCTTTCCTTCGAACAGGCCGGAGCTCCGCCGCTGGCGCTCAATCGCGCCTTGCTTTCCGCCTACATCGGGGCGTTTCGGGCGGCGGCGCTCGAGGCCGGAATCGCTGCCGAGCCGGACCTGAATGCCGTACTTCGCCTGCCCGGCGCCCTCGACCCGGTTGCCGCCCCTCGGGAAGAGGAGCTGGGACCCGCGGTCCTGGCTGCGCTCGAAGCTGTCTTAGATCGGCTCAATCACATGCGGGAGGAAGAGGGACAAGGCATCGAGCGGGAGCTGCGGGATCGAATGGCGAAGCTCAAAACCGCATGCTCGGAGGTGCGGAGGCACCGGGAAACTGTACTCCGGACCTATTCCGAACGGCTAAAATCGCGGATGCAGGAATGGCTCGGGGCTTCGGTCGAAGAGGAACGAATCGTCCAGGAGGCCGCGCTGCTGGCGGACCGGAGCGACATTCATGAAGAGCTGGTGCGGCTTGAAAACCATGCCGACCACTTTCTCGGCTTACTCAATCGTGAGGGCGAAACCGGGAAAAAATTGGACTTCCTGCTCCAGGAAATGAACCGCGAAGCGAACACCCTGCTGGCAAAGACCTCCGGCCTCGCGGGAGACGCCGTGCGCATTACCGAAGCCGGACTGGCTATGAAATCGGAGATCGAAAAGGCGCGGGAGCAGGTGCAGAACATCGAGTGATGACAACCGTCTTCATCATCTCCGCGCCGTCGGGCTCCGGCAAATCCACCCTGGTCAAGGAAATCCGGAAAAGAGTCCAGAACCTGGAGTTCTCGATTTCCTACACCACGCGCCCGCCGCGGGGAAGCGAGCGCGATGGCCAAGAGTACTTTTTTATTACCCGAGTCAAGTTCGAGCAGATGATCGCCAAGGGCGAATTTCTCGAATACGCCGAGGTTTATGGCGAGGATTATTACGGCACGGCGCGGCGGTTCCTCGAGCAGGCCGAACAAGGAGGAAGCGACCTTTTGCTCGATATTGATGTACAGGGCGCAGACGAGATCCGGAGAAAAATTCCGGAATCGATCAGTATTTTTGTTCTCCCGCCCAATCGTGCGGAGCTCGAGCGGCGACTGCGCGAACGGGGGCAAAATTCCGACGCCGTCATCCGTCAGAGGCTCGAAGCGGCCGGCCGCGAGATTGAGAATTACGGGAAATACGGCTATATTTTGGTGAACGACCGGCTTGACGAGTCGGTGAAGGCACTGGAAGCTATCCTGCTCTCGGAGCGGCTCAGGCGCCTGGACCGCTCCGACGCCGCGTTAAATACCACTGCGAAGAGTTACCGTCTCGAAAACGTTCGCGAACGGCTCCAGCCCATTCTGCAGTCGTTCGGCAAAACCGCAGCCAGCGTCAAGTAAGCAGGGGGAGTGCCATGAAGTTGATTGACGGTTTCGACAGTAATTATCGGTACATTCTGGTGGCGGCGCGGCGTGCGCGGCAGCTCCAGGGGGGAGCGCCACCGGTAATTGAAACAGGCTCACGCAAGCCCTGCCGGATCGCGCAGGACGAGATCAAGGCAGGCAAGGTGAAGTGGGTGGTACCCGCAACCGCGCCGGCGCCGGTCGAGGTCGTAAACGACATGCTCGACAAAGCTATAGGGTCGGAAGGCAACTCCTAGGCTGAGTTCCGCGCGTCCGGCAATCCATTGCCCGGTCCGCGCCGAATCCTCGCAGGCCTCAAGCACATCGAATCATTCGAGTTACGTTCGTACCGGCCTTGGCGTCCTAATTTTCTCCCCCGCGCGAAGACGGGTTTCGAAAGCTCGAAGCTCTCATGAAAATCGCTCTCGGAGTTTGCGGCGGAATCGCGGCTTACAAGGCCGCGGAAATTCTACGCCTGCTTGAGGAGCGCGGCATTCGCGTACAGGTAGTGATGACCGATTCCGCCCAGCAGTTCATCCGTCCTCTCACCTTCGCGGCGCTTTCGGGAGAAAAAGTGATCACCGGAATGTTCACCCCCGCATCCGGATCCGAAGCCAACATAGATTCCGCCATCGAACACATATCGGTTGCGCAGTCGATTGATGCCTTGGTGGTGGTTCCGGCCACGGCCGACGTCCTGGCGAAGTTTGCGCAGGGAATAGCCAACGATTTTCTGACTACGCTTTATCTCGCAACCACGGCTCCGGTCGTGGTTGCGCCGGCGATGAACGTGAACATGTGGGAGCACCCGGCGACACGGCAGAATCTCGAAACCCTTCGCCGGCGCGGGGTGAAGATTGTCGAGCCCGATAGCGGCTATCTTGCCTGCGGCATGACCGGTCCGGGACGGCTGGCGGAGAGCCACGCCGTCGTCGCTGCCCTCATGGAGTCGCTCGGCCGAGCGCAGGATCTGGCCGGCGAAACCGTGCTCATCACCGCAGGTCCCACCCGGGAGAAGATTGATCCGGTGCGCTATATCGGCAATCGTTCGAGCGGCCGCACGGGATACGCGTTGGCCGAGGCGGCGCTCGGGCGAGGCGCGCGCGTCCTCTTGGTCAGCGGGCCAACCTCGCTCCAGCCGCCGGGATCCGCAGAGGTGACATGGGTTGAGTCGGCGAAGGAAATGCTCGAAGCGGTCGTGCGCTGGCTGCCGGAATCGTCGATCGTAATCAAGACCGCCGCCGTCGCCGACTACACCGTGGGGAATCCGGCGGCGCAGAAGATCAAGCGCGGCGGCAACCTGGCGCTCTCGCTCGAACCCGCCCCGGATATCCTGGCAGAAATCGTGCGGCGCCGGCAGTCGCAGCTGGTGATCGGCTTTGCCGCAGAAACGGAAAACGTGATCGAGAACGCGCGCAAGAAGCTCGAATCCAAGTCGCTCGATGCGATTGTGGTAAACGACGTCTCGCGCGAGGGCGTCGGCTTTGACTCGGATCGAAACGCGGTCACGATTCTCACCCCTTCAGAGAGCGTCCCGGTACCGGAAACGAGCAAATGGGAGGTGGCGCAACGGGTGCTCGACTGTGTGGTCGAACTGAAGAGAAACCGGCTTCGAGCTCCCGGCTCGTAGCTTCTGCCCTCACCACTACTCGGGCTAGGATTATCACTTGCCTTCCGGTGTTCGACAGTTTTATTCCAGCCGGCCACCTTCACGGTTTAGAGTTAGAGTTAGAATCCTGGATCATGTCCTCCTCTCTTGATCCTCAACTACGGCGGGCCCTTCGAGACCGAATCCGCTACTACCACGATCTGGGGATTTATGATTTTTACCGGCGAGGACCGAGCGGCGAGAGAGCCGCAGGTGGAGTCGTAAGCGATGAAGAATCTGAGGTTTCGCTTGCGACAAACGCAGGCTCCCCGCCACCCGAGCGGCAAGCAATGACGGCGACGGCTAACTCAAGATCAATCGAGACGGCAGCGGGGCGGTCGACGGGCGAAAGCGCCCGCCCGGCGCGGCCGGATCCTGCGGCCCGCCTGCGACAGATTCGCGCGGATCTCGGCGACTGCACCCGCTGCCGGCTGCACAAACAGGGGCGAAAGCAGATCGTCTTTGGCGTCGGTGACCCGCGAGCCGACCTCATGTTTATCGGCGAAGCGCCGGGCGCAGACGAAGATGAACAAGGGGAGCCGTTCGTGGGCCGGGCCGGGCAGTTACTCAACAACATGATCAAAGCCATGGGGCTCGGCCGCGAAGACGTCTATATCGCCAACATTATCAAGTGCCGGCCGCCGCAGAATCGCATGCCGGAGCGCGATGAGTGCGACACCTGCTCCCCGTTCCTCATGCGCCAGATTGAGGTGGTTGACCCGCAAGTCATCGTAGCGCTGGGCGCGGTGGCGGCAAAAACGCTGCTGGCGGTCAATGCGCCCATGTCGGAGCTGCGCGGCCGCTGGTTCGATTTTCGCGGGACTAAACTCCGAGTCACCTACCACCCTGCGTTTCTGCTGCGCGATCCGCGCCAGAAGAAGGAAGCTTGGAAGGACCTGCAGATGGTGATGAAGGAGCTGGGGCTTGAAGTTCCGGCTAAGCCGCTGCAGCCGTAGCGTCGCTCTCGCGGCCAGCCGCCCATTTTCGGCCGACCGCCGGCGCAGGCCGGTAGCGCCCGACGCCTCGACTCTTGAACCGTCTACTCCGAACGTTTCGGCTCATGCCCCCGGCACTCGACCACCGGCAGGCGGGGATATTTCGGGAAACTCGGGTCGGATGCGGACCTTCGGCACAAATAGAATTGGGATCCGCGATCGGATGTAATCAGGCGCATGTACCGGCAATCCGCGCACAGTCCGGCGGGGGAACGTTTGTCTGAGCGATGAAGATCGGGCTCCACTCTTTCGAGCATAACCCAGCTCATCGCCGGCCTGGTTTGGTGATTACACGGCCCGCGCAGGGAATCACAGTCAGGCGCATCACTCCGCTTGGATCCGAGAGACCTCGCTTCTCAGAAGTTCGCGCTCCTCGGGCGAAAAACCGTTGTAGCGGCCAGAGCTGAGTTGACGTAGTCGGGCAGCGGGTGGCATGGCTCGCAGGGCCTCGATCGCGTTCCTCACTTCGGGACGCAATGGGGGACCATCCGGCTGTCGAGGATTTCGAACCGGAGAATAGGCCGCGGTGCGCACGGTGTGTTCGGTTCTATCATTTGAACCCGCACGCCGGAAATCGGCAAAATTCAAGACCGGCCGATTCTCGCCATTAGCGGGCGCCGGGCTGCTCAAAGGTTCCTGAGAACCGCTATCTTCGCTGGCGTCCGGTTTCTGAGCGTTCGCGGGAGGGCGCCGGAATTCAGGGTCATAGCGATAGTCGTCGTAACCTTCGCTGTAGTCGCGGTTCGAGTCGTCGCGGTTATCCGGGTCGTAGTTAGCGTCGGCGTCAGAGTCGTACGGAGCGGAATAGGCATTCGGAGTGGAGTAGGCGTAGGGTCCCCAACCTGGGCCGTAACCCCAAAAATAGGGGTCCCCGCCCCAATAAGGCCCAAAGCCAAATCCAATGTTGAAACCCCAGCCCCAGCCGGGGAAGCCCCAGGGCCAGCCGAATCCGCCGCGGAAGCCCCCAAAGCCGGGCCGAAAACCGCCAAAGCCCGGACGGAAGCCGCCAAAGCCGGGTCGAAAGCCCCCAAAGCCCGGGCGGAAGCCGCCAAAACCCCCGCCATGAAAGCCCCCGAATCCCGAGCCGCGCATTCCGCCAAAACCGGAGCCGTGGAAACCTCCACCGCGCTGTGCGAGAGCGGAGGGTGTACCCGCAAGCGCAACCGATATCGCGGTGACGAAGAGAATTTTCAACCAGCCTGCTCTCGCCATTTGACTTCTCCTACCGTAAAAGTTAGATGCGACGCGGCGGGCGCCCGATCCCGGTTAGCCGTCTTCATTTCGACGAGCTCGGGCAACTCCTATAATGTACCTCCGTCATGCCCGCTCCGCTTGCTCCGGCCATCCGATGGCTCTTTGATTGGCGGCGGGGCCCGCCTGACCGCTTCCTTCCTCGCTGGTTGTTTCTGCGGGCACTCGGGTTGGTTTATTTCTCCGCCTTCTTCTCGCTGGTTTTTCAGATTCGCGGGCTCATCGGGCCCGCGGGAGTGCTGCCCGCCGGAAGTTATCTCGGACAGGTTGCCGGATCGCTCGGACACTGGGGACGTCTGTGGTATGCGCCGACGCTCGTCTGGTTTTCGAGCACGCCGGCCATGCTGATGGCGATTTGCTGGGCGGGAATGCTCGCATCGCTGCTCGTGGTAGCGAATGTCTGGCCGCGAACGGCGCTCCTCGTGTGCTTCGTCTGTTTTCTCTCTTTCGTATGCGCTGCGCAGGACTTTTCCGAATATCAATCCGATGGAATGTTGCTTGAGGCCGGCTTTATCTCCTTGTTCTTCTCTCCGCCGGGATTCCGGCCCGGCCTCGCTCGAACTCACCCGCCCTCGCGGGCAAGCCTGTTTCTGCTCAACTGGGAGTGGTTCCGCATCTACTTCCAGTCCGGCGCACTCAAACTGCTCAGCGGAGACCCCCAGTGGCGGAATTTCACGGCCATGGACGAGTACTACCAAAACGGGCCGCTGCCCACCTGGATCGG
>Ga0123356_10007508_pt1 | contig 10871 bp, 6 predicted proteins | sample TergutEmb28metaG_2_FD_92546 | JGI IMG/M metagenome (GOLD analysis project Ga0123356, IMG submission 92546) | Embiratermes neotenicus P3 segment gut microbial communities from Petit-Saut dam, French Guiana - Emb289 P3 | ecosystem: Host-associated > Arthropoda: Insects > Digestive system > Gut ... | reverse complement strand
GGCATTGCGTTTTGCCGCACCAATGGTGCGGTAATGGATTGTTACCTCGGGGAGGCTCTCGCCGCTGACGAATGTGTAGTTGTGGACGACGTAATCGCCCTCCCGATACCCGGGCCAGTTGGTGTTCGGCTTGTTCGCCGCTTCCTGGCCGAGCGCGGGAAACGTGGCAGTGGCCAGAAGAGCGATCGCTATCAACGTGCGGACGAACATTTGTTTTCCTTCTATTATAGTGACGCCGTCGCGTATCCTTAACCCGTGTCAACCCGCCCCGGGGCGTGCCTCTCTTTCACTCGGTCAATCCGGCAAGTCGAACAGCTTGCACCAGCCGTTCGGGCTGATATCGCCGCTCACCACCTGGCAGCTGCACGGGCGGATGAAGAACGTGCAGACCGCGCAGCTGAACATGCCTTTTGCGGTCGTCTGATATGCGGCGACAATCTGTGACAGTTTCGCCGCGGGCTCCGCCGCGCGCGCGGGGGGTACTGCTGATACGCCACCGAGTGCCGCGCTCATCAGGTCACGCCGTGTCGGACGCCGACAGTGGCAAACGCCGCCGTCCTCAGACCGGTGGCGCGACATACCCGTAGCGCAGGTTGCTCCGCCCGCCGCCATTGGCGAGATAGTCGATCTTCATCGACGCAAAGCGGTCGTTGTTGTTCAACTCGGCATGTTTTGGTGCGAGCCCATACAGTCCGGCGGAAGTGCCACCGAAAATCGCGGTCTTGATGGGGCCGTTCGACGGGCCCAACGGCTTGAAGCCGTACTTCTTTTGCATGTCCTCGGGAATTTCGAGCCGCCGCAACCCCTCGATCTGCCATTGTGGCGCACCGGTCCACACCGCATCGGTGCCCCAGACGATGTGGTCCGGCCCGAGGCCCTTAACGAGCATTCCCATCAGCGCCGCGGCCAGGCGCGGCTCAGCGACAGCGGTCCACGCGAAAATCTGTCCGAGATCGCCGTAGACGTTGGTGACGCCATATTTCTCCGGTATCTCGGCAAGATCGCTGGTCCAGGACGAACGGCCAGTGCGGTCGAACTCAGCCATCGCGTCCGCCGGGTTTGCGCCGACCCAGCGGTAGCCCGAATGGTAGACGAGGAAATTGAGCTGCGGCCAGTCCTTGGCCGCCCTGCCGATGTCGCTGACATCGGCATAGGGCAAAAGGCGCGGAAATCGCTCGGCAATAGCCGGCGCGAACAGGCCCTTATGGATGCAGACGTTCCGAATGCCGGCCTTGGCGATCTTTTCGTAGAACGGATACATCAACTTCTCGTCGTCGGCATGCCAGGGATGCCCGTCGAGCTCCTTGTGGGTGTTGTCGCCCACCGAGTAGCCCTTCCAGGCGTCGGGCTTGTATTTTTCGATTCCCTCGTCGACCTGCTCGAGCCAGCCGTCCCATCCGGGCGTGATCGTGAAATGAGCCAGCATGCGGCGCGTGCCGGCCTTCCCGTTGACGGAGGCGCGGGTCTTGAACACCTGGTCCTGCGGGATGAACCAGTCCTCGGCCTCGACCGAAGGCGCGTTGGTCAGGATCGTGACCTTGGTATCACTATCCATGTAAATTTCTTTGACGTAATTATTGAATTTCAGATCATCCAGCGTCTGCTCTTTGCCTGCGAGCTCCTTGTTCCAGCCCCATTGGCCGACAGCCTCCCGGGCCTTCACGAAGCCGATCAGCCGCGTATCGTCGCGCAGGAAATGGGTGTGACCGTCGAAAATGAATTGGCCGGCATGCCCCGCCGCTCGTTGCTCTGCCATCTCGGGCGTAGCGGCCTCCGCCTCGCTTGCATCAAAATAGCGGCCGAACACCTCGTTCATCGCGACGAACGAAGCCGCCATGCCCGCGGCGGTCCGGAAGAATCCCCGCCGTGACAGCGCCTGACGCTTGGCCAGGCGGTCGCTCATCGCGATCAGCCGCGCTTCAACCTGCTTTTGCTGCGCAGTCTGCGGCACCGGCGGGTATTCGTCGCTCGAGACGATTTGGGTTGGCACGGGGGAAGGGAAAGATGCCGTTTCGGCCGGGAGCAAGCCGCTCATCAAGCTGTCGTCGAGGAATCTCATCGCATCCTCCAGCGGTGATTATTGCCGGCAAGCCTACGCGCAGAGGCAGCTTTCCGCCAGCGATGGCAATTGGCGATTGACTGCTTTGGGTTCGCCCCGCTGAACGGTAGTGCGACCGACCCAGGTCGCAGGCGGACCGACCGCGCGGAGCGCGAGGAGGGAGGAAGGAACAGGAGTTGTCGGGCGATCTGTCCGACAACCGGTCAATGCCCCCGTGCAGGGGTCTGGCAAAGGAACTCCTGCCGCGCCTCCTCGAGGCACGCCCATACATAACGTGCGAACGAACGCGCGACCTCGATGCGGAACATATGCTGAGCGGTGCGCCACAGCACGATTTCGGCCTTGCCGAATAGCGTGCGTGTGCAGCCATCGACAGGAAACACCCGAAGATCCAGATCCAACGCGTTGAACGCGTTGATGCACCAGGCAGCGCGCGGGCCGGCCATTTCGATCGCGGCATTGCGATGCGAGACATCGACGACACTTGCAGGCAGGCCGCCCAAAGACGCAGCCGCGCGTTGTGCCAGGCCAGACTCCACCGGTGCCAGCACGAGCCATTCATCGGGACCAAGCCAGAGCGCAGCACGCTCGCGCGACGTGACGGCACGGCCAGGCACGCTGCCGAGCAATACGCCCAGTGCCGCTCCCAGCGTTGCCGCTGCCACGGTGCCCGCGCGTATGGAAATCCGTGTCACGGCGGGCAGCATTGTCAAAGTCGCCTCCGGGCACGGTGCCGTTGTCGTGTAATCCGCCGGCGCGGGCAGGCGATACATCGGTGGCACAGCCGGGATCGCAATGCTTTCCGGCCGGACCGGGCGGAGGGACGGGTCCACGACCTCTACATCGGTCGTCCTGCTCGTTGATATGGCCTTCAGCGTGCTGCCAATCCGCGCTCGACCGTTCGATAGCAGCGCGAGAGCGATCGATCGCTGTTGCGGCTCGCTCCAGTAGGCGGACGTGACGTGACCGAGCGACTGCCTGTCAGGACCCGCTACGAGCTGTGCGCCCTCCTCAAGCACGATGCGCGGATCGAGGGTGCGAAGTCCGACCAGTTGCCGGCGGTCGCGCCGTTGCAGGTCGGCAAGCTGTAAGGACCGCTTGCCGACGAAATCGCGCTTCTCCTTCGCGATCATCGACGCCAGTGCCACATCGTTCGGCGTCACTGTGCCGTCCGTCTCCTGGCCGATGATGATGAAACCGCACTCGGCGCGCAGCACATGCATCGCCTCGGTGCCATAGGGTGTGACACAAAAGCGTGCGCCAGCGGCAAGCAGGGCCTGCCAAATTTCGGCAGCGTGTGCGGACGGTATGTTGATTTCGTAGCCCCGCTCGCCGGTGAAGCTGACCCGGAAGATGCGCGCCGGAACACTCCGGATAAGGCAGTCGCGCACACTCATGTGCGGCATTGCCGGCAGATCGATACCTTCCACCAGCGGTGTCAACATCTCGCACGAGCGCGGGCCCTGCAGCGCGATGACCGCCCAGTGCTCCGTGGTGGAGGTCAGCCACACGCGCAGTTCAGGGAACTCGGTCTGCAAATAATCTTCCATGTGATGCAGCACTGATGCCGCACCACCGGTCGTGGTGGTGATGTGGAAGCGATCCTGCGCCAGGCGCGCGACAATCCCGTCGTCCAGTATAAAACCGGTCTCACGCAGCAGCATGGCATAGCGGCAGCGTCCCGGCGCCAGTGCACTGATGTTGCCCACATAGAGCCGGTTGAGGAATTCCGCCGCATCTGGTCCCACCACTTCGATCTTGCCCAGCGTGCTGGCGTCCAGCAGTCCGACGGACTCGCGTACCGCGCGGCATTCGCGCGCCACTGCCGCATGTTTGTCCTCGCCGGCGCGCGGAAAGCAGCAGGCGCGTTTCCACATGCCGACGTCTTCGAATATAGCGCCCTGCGCGAGAGCCCAGTCGTGCAGTGGCGCGCAACGGACAGGCTCGAACAACGCACCCCGCGCCGCGCCGGCGAGCGCGCCGAACGTGACCGGGGAGTACGGCATGCGAAACGTCGTGTATCCGACCGCGGGAATCGGTTGGTTCAATGAGCTGGCCACGCTGGCAATTGCATTCAGGTTGGACGTCTTCCCCTGGTCCGTCGCCATGCCCGCAGTGGTGTAGCGCTTCACATGCTCGATTGAGCGGAACCCCTCGCGCGTCGCGATGGAGAGGTCCTTCGTCGTGACGTCATTCTGCAGATCGACAAACGCCTTATCATGCGGCTTGCCATCGTTGCGCAGCGCTCCCGAGCTGCAGGAGAGCGGCCCGGCAACATCAAAATGGCGGGGCGGGGCTTGGCTGCGCACGGTGGCCTCACCGGCGGCGTAGCCGGCGTCGAGGCATGCGGAGAGGTCGAATTCTCCGCTACAGCCGCCGGCGGAATAGCCTCGCGCCGCTGTGGTATCGGGGACGAAGGCTCCAATCGCATCCTCGAACCGGAGCCTGCCGTGTGATTGCGCGTGAAGCTGGACCGAGGGTGTCCATCCGCCGCACATCAAGAGCGCATCACATGGGATGGCAGCGAGCCGATTGTTCAGCCGAACGGCATTCACGCGCAGGCGTCCCGCGGTGCCGACAACACTGGCGCCGGTGTGCACCGTAATTCCTGCGGAGCGCGCCGCGGCAGGGTAGGGGCCGTTTGCTTCACTGCGCTGGTCGGCGATCGCAGCGATCGAAACGCCGGCGCGGTGCAGTGCCAATGCAGCGCGATACGCGCTGTCATCGGCGGTGATGACCACCGCCTGCGAACCCACTTGCACGCCATAACGCTGCAGATAAGTCCGCGCCGCGTCGGCAAGCATAATCCCGGGCCGGTCGTTGTGCGGGAACACCACGGGCCGTTCGATCGCGCCCGTGGTGATAACCACCTCTCGGGCGCGGACCTGCCAAAGGCGTTCCCGCGGAAGGTGCGGATCGGGCAAAGCCAGGTGATCGGTGACCCGTTCAGCGAGACCGAAAAAATTGTCCGGGAACCAGCCAAACGCCGTGGTGCGCGTCAGCAGGGTGACGTCGGCGACAGCAGACAGCGTTGCCAGGGTATCGGCGAGCCAGTCGGCTGCCGGCTTGCCTTCGATGACCGCATCCGATTCAGCGAGCAGCGATCCGCCGGGTTCGCCTTGCTCGTCACAGAGGATGATGCGACGGCCTGCTGCCGACGCTGCCATCGCAGCTGCCAATCCGGCCGGACCGCCGCCGATCACCAGCACGTCGCAATGGGCGAATTGATGCAGATAGCGATCGGGGTCCGGTCCGGACGGTGCCCGTCCCAGGCCGGCCGCGGCACGGATCATCGGTTCGTACAGGCGGCGCCACAGCGCTGGCGGCCACATGAAGGTCTTGTAGTAGAACCCAGCCGACAGCAGCGGCGCGAAGCGTTCGGCAATCGCGCCGAAATCGTGCCTGAGCGATGGCCAGCAATTCTGACTGTACGCCTGCAGGCCATCGTAGAGTTCCACCCCGGTCGCACGCAGGTTCGGGCTGACGCGACCCCCACCGCGATCGACTGTCACCAACGCATTGGGGTCCTCGACGCCGGCCGACAGAATGCCGCGTGGCCGATGGTATTTGAATGACCGGCCGAGCAGGTGCACATCGTTGGCCAACAATGCGGATGCGAGTGTGTCGCCTGCACAGCCGGTGTATGGGCGGCGGTCGAATGTGAACGACAGCGTGCGATCGCGGCGGATGCGTCCGCCGCTCGGCGTGCGGAACGCTTGCGTCACGGCAATTGAGGCCTCGGGTGGCGGACCTGATAGGTCGCGACGATTTCGTCGCTGAGCGTATCGCGCAGACAGTTGAAGAACCGCCCGCAGCCGTGGATGTGACACCAGCGCTCTGCGTGCACGCCTTTCGGGTTGTTGCGCTGGTAAAGGAATGCCGACCATGCATCGTCGTTGAGCGTCGACGGATCGGGTGGGCGAGCGATATGTGCCTCGCCGGCGTAATGGAATTCGTTCTCCGGCCGCGGGCCACAGAAAGGGCAGGAGATCAACAGCATTCAATGCGCCACGGCTGCAGCCGTGGCCTCGTCGATCATGCGGCCGGTGCGGAAACGCTCGAGTGAGAACGGCGCGGCGATCGGGTGTGGCTCGCCGCGTGCGATGGTGGCAGCAAAGACATGGCCGGAGCCGGGTGTCGCCTTGAACCCGCCCGTGCCCCAACCGCAGTTGACAAACAGACCCGGCACTGGCGTGAGCCCGATGATCGGCGAACGATCCGGGGTGACATCGACCATGCCGCCCCAGTTGCGCAGCATGCGCAGGCGACGAAACGAAGGGAACAGTTCGCAGATGGCCTGCAATGTCTGGATGGGAATGTGCAGACCTCCGGCCTGGCTGAACGAAACGTAGGCGTCGGTGCCCGCACCGATGACAAGTTCTCCCTTGTCGGACTGCGAAATATAGGCGTGAACTCGGTTTGACATCACCACACAAGGGAGCACGGGCTTCAACGGCTCCGAGACCAGCGCCTGCAATGGATAGGTTTCCAAAGGAAACCGCAGTCCCGCCATCGCCATAAGCACGCTCGTATGGCCGGCAGCGACCACCGCCACCCTCGACGTCGCGATGCTACCACGCGTTGTTTCCACCGCTGTGATGGCGCCGGACGGATCACGACGGAGCGCGGTGACTTCGCAGTTCTGTATGATATCGACGCCGAGCGCGCTTGCCGCGCGGGCGTAGCCCCAGGCCACGGCATCGTGCCGTGCCACCCCGCCGCGGCGTTGCAGGGCGGCGCCGAGAACAGGGTAGCGCTGTTCCGGTGAAACGCTCAGCGGCGGGCAGAAATCCTTCGCCCGCGACGGCGTCAGCCATTCATTATCGATGCCGGCCAGATGATTGGCGTGCACGTGACGGCGGAACACGCGCACGTCGTGCTCTGTGTGCGCGAGCATCAGCACGCCGCGCGGTGAGTACATCACGTTGTAGTTCAGCGTCTGCGACAGTGACGCCCACAATCTCAGCGCATGCTCGTAGAGCGCTTCACTCTCTTCCTGCAGATAGTTGGAACGGATGATAGTGGTGTTGCGACCGGTGTTGCCACCGCCAAGCCAGCCTTTGTCCAACACCGCGACACTGCCGATGCCGTGGTCTTTTGCCAGGTGGAACGCGGTCGCGAGTCCATGCCCGCCGGCGCCGACGATTACCACATCATAGGCAGACTTCGGTTCTGGCGAGCGCCATTGCTCGGGCCAGGAATCGGCCGAGAAAGCGTGGCGCAGGAGCGTGGCGACCGAGAAGTGCAAGCCGGGCCCACCGAGTGTGACCCGTCGATTGTCCATGCCATGCGGGCGGGTGCAAGGCGTGGGCCGTGTGGTGGGCGCCTCACGTCGGTCGCGCCCTGGGCGCCTCGACCTCTCAGGTCATCGCGGTGTCAGAACAGATTTTCGAACCAGCCCTGGCGCTTCGGCTGGATGATCGGTGTGTCACCGATCGCAGGACTTGCGCCGAGCGCGGCATTCTGGCGCAGGCGCTGGGCTTCCTTTTGCGGGTCGACGACGATGCCGGCGGGCTGCGGACGGCGCCAGAACAGCAGTTTGTCCATAAAGGTGTCGTTGGCGGCCTGGGCGGCCTGCGCCTCCTGGTTCACCTGCTGACGTATCCCGTTCGCTACCGGCGGGCCGGCTTGCTGCACCAGCGCCTGTTGGCCGCCGCTGAGGCCGTTTTGTGGGCTCGCGAGAGCGGTCTGTGGTGCGAGGGCCTCTTCGGCCTGCAGCGCCTCGGATTGCTCCATCGGGCGCGGCGCGCCGGGCTCCGGCGGACGCAGCGTGAAGTCCGGCGGCATCGACAACGGCGCCTGGGTGGTGACCGTGAATTCGTTGGGGGCGTCGCGCACCAGACCAAAGGTCCGGGACAGGCCACTGTCGCCACAACCGGCGAGGGCCACGGTGGTAACGATCAACAGAGAGGCGGCCGGCGGGCGGCGGTGCAGGCGGAGTTTCCCCATGCACGAATTCCTAGCCAGCAGCGAGGGGTTTCGCAAGTTGCGACTAATTCACCCGCGGCCGCGGCGCAGCAATCCGTCCAGGATCAGCGCTGCCACACCGCAGACGATGGCCGCGTCGGCGAGGTTGAAGACATACCAGTGCCAGGCGCCGATATGGACGTCGATGAAGTCGACCACGGCGCCGAATCGGAGACGGTCAACGACATTGCCGATGGCGCCGCCGCCAATGGCGCCAAGCGCGATCGCGGTCCGGCGCGATTCGGCATAATTCAGCCAAATGCCGAGGGCGATAACCACGGCGAGCGCCAGTGCCGAGAGGATCAGCGCGTTCCAGCGACCAGACCCGGTGAGCAGGCCGAACGTGACGCCGCGGTTCCACACCATGGTCAGGTTCAGAACCGGCAGCAGGACGATCTGGCGTATCTCGGGCAGGTCGATCCGACGCAGGATCCACAACTTGCTGGCCTGGTCGGCGGTGAGGACGATGAGGGCGGAGAGGATTCCGAGACTTCTCAACATGCGCCTCGCCCGCCGCGCGGGAGAGGCCGGCCGAGAGCGCCGGCTGAGAGACCGGAGGCACGACTCTCGCCCGCGGTGCTGCGTGCCGCACCCGCGCCTGCGCGGGGGGAGAGATGTAGGGTCAGCGGCACGCCAACCCCGACTCGACGGCGTCGGCACAGCGGACGCAAAGCGCCGGGTGGCCGGGCTGGTGGCCCACTTCCGGCAGCACCCGCCAGCACCGTACGCATTTCGAACCGGGTGCAAGCGCAACGGTGGCAAGATCGTCGGGGCTGCCGCTAACTGGATGCACGGCGGAGACCAGCGCGATCTCGGCCCACTCGTCGGCTGACAGCAGCTCGGCCTCGTTGGGCGCGAGTGGAAGCGTCACCGCGGCCTGCAACGCGGCGCCAAGCGAATTGGCGCGGCGCGCCTCCTCGATGGGCACGGTGATGCGGCGGCGGATGCTGCGGATCATCTGCCACCTGGCCGCCAGCGCGTCGTCGCGCCACGCGCGCGGCAACTCGGGGAAGAGCTGAAGATGCACGCTCTCGGCATCGGGAAAGCGGGCGCCCCAGGCTTCCTCCGCGGTGAAGCACAGCACCGGCGCGAGCCAGGTGGTCAGGCAGCGATGCAGATGGTCCAGCACGGTGCGCGCGGCGCGCCGCCGCAGGCTGTCCGGCCGGTCGCAGTAGACCGCATCCTTGCGGACATCAAAATAGAACGCGGACAGATCGCTGGCGCAGAAATTGTGCAGCTCGGGATAAACCCCGGTCCAGTCGTAGCTTTGCACTGAGGCACGGATGCGTCCGTCGAGCTCGCTGAGGCGGTGCAGCACCCAGCGTTCCAACTCTGGCATCTCGGTGAAAGGCACACGTTCGGCCTCGTCGAAACCCGACAGGCTGCCTAGCACCCAGCGCAGCGTGTTGCGCAAGCGACGGTAGAGCTCGGCGACCTGCTTGAGGATTTCCGGGCCGATGCGCAGATCCTCGCTGATGTCGGACATCATGACCCAGAGCCGCAGGATATCGACGCCGTATTTGTCGGCGACTTCCTGCGGCGCCGTCACGTTGCCGAGCGATTTCGACATCTTGCGGCCTTGTTCGTCCATGACGAAGCCGTCGGTCACCACCGCTTTGAACGGCGCCAGGCCGCGCGTGCCGACTGCTTCCAGGAGCGAGGACTGGAACCAGCCGCGGTGCTGGTCTGATCCTTCCAGATAAACGTCGGCCGGCCAGGGCAGACCGCGCCCCTCCAGCACAAACGCATGGGTCGAGCCGGACTCGAACCAGACATCCACGATGTCCATCACCTGCTCGTAATCTTCGGGATTTCGGTCATTGCCGAGGAACCGCGACGGCGGCGACGAAAACCACGCGTCAGCCCCTTCCTCCCTGAACGCATCGACGATCCGGCCCACCACCGCTTCATCGCGCAACGGCTCGCCGCTCTCTTTGTTGACGAACACGGTGATCGGCACGCCCCAGGCGCGCTGACGGCTGACGCACCAGTCCGGTCGGTTGGCGACCATCGAGCCGATGCGGTTACGCCCCTGGTCCGGCACGAACACGGTCGCGTCGAGTGCGCGCAACGCGCGTTCGCGAATGTGCTCCGGGCCGTCCAGGCGGATGAACCATTGCGGGGTGGCGCGGAAGATCAGCGGCGCCTTCGAGCGCCACGAATGCGGATAGGAATGCACGAGCGTGCCGCGCGCGAGCAGCGCGGCCGCTTCATCGAGCGCGGCGCAGACGGGTTCGGCGGCCTTGTAGACATGCACGCCGGCAAACAGCGGCACCCAGGCGTTGAACGTGCCGTCGGGGCCGACCGTGTCGGGGATATCGAGCGCGTGTTTGCGGCCGAGATCGAAATCCTCCTCGCCATGGCCCGGCGCGATATGCACAAAGCCGGTCCCGGCCTCGGTGGTGACGAAATCGCCAAACAGCAGCGGCGTGGCCTGATCGTAGCCGCGCCCGCGCAGCGGATGCGCGCAGACGATGCCGTCCAGCGCCTCGCCTTTGAAGATGCGCTCGAGGTGATGCGTCGCGATGCCCGCGTCCTTAACGAACTGCGGCAGGAGCTCCACCGCGACGAGAAGTTTCTCGCCGGTCCGCGCGCGCGATCCGGCCTCAACGTCATCGACATGCACGAGCGCGTAGTCGAGATCGCGGCCCGCAGCGACAGCGCGGTTGCCGGGCATTGTCCAGGGCGTGGTGGTCCAGATCACCACGGACGCGCCAGTCAGTTCTGTTGCAGGCGCGCGTAGCACCGGAAAGCGCACCCAGATCGTCGTGCTGGTGTGGTCGTGGTACTCGATTTCCGCCTCGGCCAGCGCGGTCTTCTCCACCGGTGACCACATCACGGGACG
>Ga0123356_10007507_pt1 | contig 10872 bp, 7 predicted proteins | sample TergutEmb28metaG_2_FD_92546 | JGI IMG/M metagenome (GOLD analysis project Ga0123356, IMG submission 92546) | Embiratermes neotenicus P3 segment gut microbial communities from Petit-Saut dam, French Guiana - Emb289 P3 | ecosystem: Host-associated > Arthropoda: Insects > Digestive system > Gut ... | reverse complement strand
GCCGAAGGTACCAGCACCGTAACAGAAGGCGTATGGGACAACAGATTCAAATACGTCGATGAACTTGCAAAAATGGGCAGTTCTATACGTGTCGACGGCAGAACAGCTATAATCGAAGGTGTACCTTATCTTACCGGCGCACCTATCAAAGCAAGCGATCTGCGGGCCGGTGCCGCACTGGTGATAGCAGGACTTGCTGCACACGGCAGAACAGTGATAGAAGGCGTCAACTATATAGAACGCGGTTACGAAAAGATGATCCAAAAACTGTCATCACTGGGAGCCGACATAAAAATCATCTTCGAACGCGACGAACCCCGCTTTAAGAAAAAAATAGTATAAGCACGATAAAAAAACCGGCTGTCTATAAATCGACAGTCAGTTTTTTTGTTTATCACCTGTTCGTGTTGACTAATTATGCTGATTTATGCTAGAATCATCAAAGGTTAAGCATCTGTGTCACGGGGAATCAAACATGCATTGTTTGATGCTATGTGAAGGACAAACATTGAATGTCATATATAAGAAAACTAAACAGAAAATACGATAAAATGTACGACGGACAGGTGGCAGCCCATGAGGACAGCGGCTGTCTTGTATTATCCGGCCAGCTGCAGCGATGGAGCGATGTAGTCCATGCCGGTAAGCTTGCTTTGTATAAAAGTCCGTATGTGGGTTTTATCAACGATATCGAATGTACCGGAGAACCGGCGATGCCGGTACGCAAGCCCCGCATTGAAGACAGTGCACTTGAATGGGAAGAACCGGATGTCCTTGTAATTGGCGGCGGTGTCATTGGATGTGCAATAGCTCGCGAACTGTCCAGATATAAGCTTGGTGTTATGCTTGTAGAAAAAGAGCATGATGTGGCAATGCAGGCATCAGGGCGAAATGACGGGACCATACATTCCGGATATGACTTAAAAAAAGGATCGCTGAAACATAAATACTGCATTCAGGGCAATTCAATGATCGAAACTGTATGTTCCGAGCTTGGTGTAGATTTTGAACGTACAGGACAATATCTCTGTTATACGAACAAATTGTGGGAACCTTTTATGTTTATATCACTGCTTCACCGGAAATGGCTGGGGATGAAAGGTGTCAAAGTCGTCAGAGGGGACGAATTACACAGCCTGGAACCGGCACTCAACCATAATATCGGAACTTCATTGTTTTTCCCGACTGCCGGTATATTGAACCCGATCGAATTAACGATCGCATATGCAGAAAATGCTGTGCAAAACGGGGTGCATATTTCTCTGGATACCATGGTCCTCGGAATGGTCGTCGAAGACAACAGGATAAAGAGCGTAAAAACGAATCGAGGGACGATCCAGCCGAAGGTCGTAGTCAATGCCGCCGGAGTTTTTTCCGATGATATCGCAGAGTTGGCAGGCGACCGCTTTTTCTCTATACATCCGCGAAAAGGAACAACAGTTATCCTTGATAAAAAGTACACATCATCACTTGTAAATTCTATTATTTCATCGTTTGGAAAATCAATAAAAAAGAAAAAGAACACAAAGGGCGGAGCTGTAAGAAAAACGATCCATGGCAGTACTTTAGTCGGTCCTGATTCCGTTGAAACAAATCATAAAGAAGATTATTCAACGAATTCATTAAATGTTTCTGAAGTATTGAAAAGACATTCCAGGATCATCCCTGCCCTTGATGAAAATAAAGTAATATCATATTACTCCGGTATACGGGCAGCTACATATGAAGAAGATTTTATCGTAAGCAAAGGCAGATATGTAACGAATATCGTCCATGCCGCAGGGATCCAGTCACCCGGATTGACAGCAGCTCCCGCAATTAGTGCCGATATATCCAAGATGGTATTGGAAGTCTTCGGTGGTGAAGATACCGTGGGGATCAATCCGGAATTCAATCCTGTAAGAAGTGCACCGCCACGTCCTTCAAAGATGGATGACGACGCCAGAGCTGCTCTTATCGAATCAAATCCGGATTATGGTATCCTGATATGCAGATGTGAAGAGATAAGTAAGGGCGAAATCATAAATGCCATGCGCCGTAATATCCGGTGTGATACTGTTGACGCAGTCAAACGGCGTGTAAGACCCGGATCAGGACGGTGTCAAGGCGGTTTTTGCGGTCCTCAGGTACTTGAGATCATCGCTGCCGAGAAGAGGATATCTCCTCATTATGTTAAAAGAGCCGGAAGTAAAAGCGAACTGCTTTTCGGAAGTTCAAAGACACAAATGCAAAAAAAGGCTGCAGCTGCTGTCGACAGAATAGGAAGCTTGAAGCTCGATCCGGAAACCGAAGCAAAAATAAGGGCCAGAGCAAATGCTTTACTGGCTTTATCAAAACGAAAGGACGACGGTGACGATGATAATCAGTAAGTTCAGTGTTGTTGTCATCGGCGGCGGACCTGCAGGTATTTCTGCAGCTACAGCTGCGTCTGCTGACGGAGCTTCAGTCCTTCTCATAGAGCGCGAGTCCAGACTAGGCGGGATCTTAAAGCAATGTATACATGACGGCTTCGGAATCATAAGATATGATGACAGGCTCACGGGACCTGAATATGCGTTCAGAGATATTTCTACACTTGAACAAACAAATGCAAAAGTTCTTCTTCAAACATATGTTTCGCAAATTGTTAGAAGCGGCAGTGGTTTTCGCCTGACCCTTTGTAACAGACACGGGATGCTATATGTTGAAGCAAACAGTATTGTACTCGCAACAGGCTGCAGAGAGCGTACGGCAAAACAAGCCGGTATTCATGGTTTAAGTACAGTTGGAGTCATGACTGCAGGTAATGCACAATACTATATGAATGTACTTGGTCAACTGCCGGCCAAAGGTTGTGTCATCCTCGGAAGTGGTGATGTCGGTCTGATCATGGCAAGACGGCTCACTCTGGAAGGTGCCAAAGTTCTGGGTGTTTATGAAGCAAAGCAATATCCCGGAGGTTCCCTGCGAAATGTGTCTCAATGTCTATATGACTTTAATATTCCGCTGCATTTTGGTCATACTGTGACCAGAGTAGTCGGGATACCGCGTTTGAGGACTATCGAAGTTTGCAGAGTAGATAAAAATTTGACTCCGATAAGAGGTACGGAAAATCATGTCAAATGCGATTCTCTTATCCTTTCCGTCGGACTTATCCCTGAAAATGAACTTGCTGAGACTTTGAATGTACCGCTTTCTGAAAATACGGGAGGACCACTTTGCGATCAAAATAATATGACCTTGATCGACGGAGTGTATACCTGCGGGAATTCCAGAAATGTAAATGATCTTGTGGACTATGTTTCCGAAAGCGGAGAGATTGCGGGTCGCAGTGCAGCAAGATATATGCCGCGTGAACGGAGACTTGCCGGTATCAATATAAGTAAGGATTTCCTTTTTTCTGTACCGCAATATCTTGATATTGATATGCTGCACGGAGAGACGATCATATGCTTTCGTACCCGTGATTTTCATGAAAATGTAAATGTAAGGGTATTAATAGACAGTCAAGAGGTTTTTTCACAACAGTATCAGGTACTGCGTCCGTCCGAAATGGAACGTATCAATATCAATTTAAATTTTGCACTTAATCCGGAAAGCAAAATTGAGCTGAGAGTGGATAGATAGCAATAGTAATTCATGTCTTAGCAACATCGAAAGGAACTGAGTTTAGAATGAGAAAGCTGTATTGTATCACCTGCCCGAGTGGTTGTGACCTTACGATCATAGGCACCGGAATGGATATGGTCGTTGAAGGAAACAAGTGTGAACGGGGTTATGATTTTGCCAAACATGAAATGACAAATCCTACCAGAACCCTTACAACCACAGTACGTACGAAGTTCCCGGGCGTCCCTGTTCTGTCTGTGCGAACGGACGGGGAGATACCGAAAGACAAGCTTATGGTGGCTATGCATGAGCTCAGTGAGGTTGTTATAGAAGAAGAGCTCGGATGCGGGGATACTGTACTGGAAGATATAGCCAAAACGGGAGTGCGTGTCATCGTGACCAGCGCTGCACTAATGCAGCTTGGTGCTGAACTTGAGAACAAAAACGCAGAGATCGAAAGACGCGGATCATCCGGCGGACCGGGAGCTTCGGTCAGTTCAACTCCGGGTGGTGGTATAGGTATTGTAAGGAATGCTGCTGTTTTAGACGATTTAGGTGCAGATGCCGCAGATGGCTTTGTAGGAACGGCAGGTGAAGCTGTCGGAGTGGAAAGCAGCGAAGAAGATGAACTTCAAGAGACCGAAGAAACAAAGGAAGGCGAAGGACGGATCAAACAAAAAAGCCGCCCTCATATAAAGCGGTAAGGAAATATTGCTATTCAAAAGTAAGGAATTTTAACGTTGTAAATACGGGAAAAGATCAAAAGTAAGGAATTTTAACGTTTAAAATGTGACAGATTTTGTGACAATTTAATGACAGTGCTCGGCGACAACAACGATCAGATCTTCATATGTCATTGGTTTAGCAATAAAATCATTCATTCCCGCTTCGATACACATTTTGATCTCAGATTCCAGTGTAGCAGCGGTCAAAGCAATAACAGGGATTATCCTGCCGTATTCACTTTCGTGATTTCTGATCAGCTTTGTAGCTTCCAGACCGTCCATTTCCGGCATTTGGATATCCATTAATATCAAAGAATATTTATCGGGAGCAGTCGCAAACATATTGACTGCTTCCAGTCCGTTTTCAGCTTCTTCAACAGACAATCCTTTTATTTCCGAAAGCATCGCTTTGATCAGTTCACGGTTGATCATAACGTCATCAACCAACAGGAACGTCTTCCCTGCAAGAGATTCTTCCGCAGTGATTTCGTCGGGCGGCTGCGGATAATTTTCACCGGTCATCAATATTTTTTCATGCTCGCTTGCACTTATACGCAAGCGAATGCGATTTACAAGAGCTTCGACCGTTCCGCGCCGTCTTGCGGAATAATCCACTGCTCCTACTTCGAATGCTTTTGTTTCATCGTCATCATTGCCCCGTTCGGCTATAAACATTATAGGGACATGTTTATTTCTGGCGATCTCAAAAATCTCGTTAAAATCCGAAAAAGCGACAGAGCTGTTTTCACCGATGCATATAACAACAGCTGCAATCGGATATGCCTCTAAAGCATTAGAGGCGGAAGAACTCGCAGCTGACATGCTTACGCTGAAAAACGGCATCAGTTCAGCTTTGATTTCAGCCAGTATAAGCGGATCACCGCTTATTACCAGCACATGCTTTTTTGCGGAAACACCGTTAGTCACCGGCCTACTGTCTCCTTCAAGTGTAAAAATTTTATGTATTATATGAAAATACTATTATAATAGTAGTATTATAACAAACGAAAAAGATATTTCAAATAAATTCTTTTGTGCTATACTGGCAGGACATCACACCGATCGACCCGAAGCCCATAAAAACTGCAGATATTAACAGCAGCATGTAAAAACGATGATTTTTAAAGGGAGATACCGGCGGTGAAGAATATAGAGACAAGTTTGTTTCTGAATGATTTTGTTACCGAAGCCAAATCACATGTGGAAAAAGTCGAAGCGGCCTTTTTGGACGCAGAAGCTCTTGCCGGAGATTATCATGCAATGAACGGTGTTTTTCGAGCCGCTCACAGCCTGAAGGGAACTGCCGGATTTTTTTCATTGAAAAAAATCGTGACCGTTGCACATGAACTTGAAAGTGTCTTTCTGCAGATCCAGGACGGTAAGCTTACGATCAATGATGATATGGTCGATGTCGTATTGCAAAGTATAGATTGTCTGAACGATCTCATCGACCATACTGTCGATGATTCTGGAATAAATACGGAAGAAGTCATCAGCAGCCTCAGAGAATTTTCCCGAACTGAAATACACGAAGACACCGATATCATAGAAACCCCTTTTGATTTCGCAGACGACGGATCCCGCGAACTGCTTGAAAACTCGGTAAAGCACGGACATAAGATATATTTTGTACATATAATCTTCAACAGGGATCTCGGGCGATATTTTAATAATCCAAGAGAATTGCTTGATAATTTCATATCTGTCGGAACCGTCATCGAAGCGGTGATCAAAGCTCAGACTGAAGCCGACGGGAAAAGATTTCTTCTTAAAGACATGGATGCTGCCGGCATGACAGAGGCTATCACCGGGCTGTTGTCATCAGGCGGTATTTTTACCATTGATCTGCTTGTGACAAGCATTTTGGATTTTGATTTATTTTCGATAGCTATCGAAATAGATAAAAGTGATATACGCCTGTTGCACAAGGAAACGGTTTTTGGAACAGAAGCTCCGGCTGAAGCAGTTACGCAAAAGCAAGTCGATGTTCCGGAAGAAAAAGACCGGAAAAAACCGCAGGAACAGGAAGAGGGCAGCTTCTTCATAAGACTTGATATCTCTGTGATAAACAATCTTTTGGATCTTGCTAATGAAATGATTTTGACCAGAAATCAATTATTTTCATCAATATCCGGGTATGAAAAAATAATAACCGGTCTGCCTCCTGTTTTGCAGGACCTGAACCGTCTCACCAGCGAAATACAGGAAAAAGTCATGTATACGAGAATGCAGCCGATCGGTGTGGTTTTCAGTAAATTCCCGCGTATCATCCGTGATACTGCAAAGAGCTTAGGAAAAGAAATCACTGTTGAAATTCCGGCAAATGATGTGACCCTGGACAAATATATGCTTGAAGCATTGACAGATCCGATCACCCAGCTTGTCAAAAACTCAGCGGATCACGGTTTGGAATCGTCCGAACGCCGTGCTGCCCTCGGTAAACCGGCAAAAGGCATCATTACTTTAAATGCACATATTCGCGACGGATTCGCAGTTATTGAAGTTTCTGACGACGGCGGGGGAATAGACGCAAATGCTCTGAAGAAAAAGGCTTTGGAACGCGGTGTTGCATCGGAAGAAGCACTGACTGAAATGTCCAAAAATGAAGTATTCAACCTGATATTCGAACCGGGTATTTCTACCGCACAGAAAATAACCAATTATTCCGGACGCGGAGTCGGAATGGATATCGTTAAAACAAATATTGAAAACCTCGGCGGTTCCATCGAAATCGAATCTGAAGTCGACATCGGTACGACCATACGTATCAAAGTTCCGTTGACACTTTCAGTCATAAGATCACTGATAATCACAATGGATACCATCCCTTACGCAGTACCTGAATTGAATGTAGAACGAATAGTACGTATATGGAACGACAGTTCAACAAAATATATAGAAAAAATAAACCATTCACTGGTATTGAGTCTTGACGGGAGAATAATCCCGCTCATTACGATCCATGATATTGAAGGCAAGGCAAACGGTACGGAAACAATGCCGACAGATGAAATGTTTGAACTGATCAAATGCTTGAGCGTCGTTAAGTGTCTCGTGCTCAGAGCCGGCGGCAAATGCTTTGCTTTATTGATAGATGATGCACTGGAAACAGAGCAGGTTTTAGTCAAACCGCTGCCTGTATACTTAAATACCTGTATGTGTTATTCAAATGTAACGGTCCTCGGCAGCGGGCAGGCTGTCATGATCATTGATGCGGAAGGTATTATGCGTTTCATGGGCGTTGGAAGTGTTGAAGAGGAAATGAACACATCTCTTCTGTCAAAGCACAGTACAGCCGGAGATGCAGAAATGACAGAAAAAATCAACCGCCAGGTCATGCTGTTCAATTGTTCCGGTACAGAATATTTTGCTGTTGATATTGAAAATATTTCCAGGATCGAAGCAGTCGATCCCGCAAATATCCAGGAGATCGGCAAGGATCGTTTTGTAAATATTGCAGATGAAACGATCCGGATAGTGAGACCGGAAGATTATTCTCCCGTCAGGAAACGAACCTATAATGAAGAAACACTTTATTTATTGAGTTTAAAAAACACTGTTTCTCCTGTCGGGCTTCTCATTAAAAAAGTCATCGATAAAGTCGAAGATACATTCAATCTTGACAGCGGACAGATCAGCAATGATTTTGTTGAAGGTACCAGCGCATATAATGAAAAGATCCTGATATTCCTGAACACAAGTGCGATCATACAGGATATAGAAAAGAAAAAGAGGGGCAAAAGAGTTGCAAGGAAAGGCGGGGAAGGACCATGAGAGGGCTGAGTTTTACAGCAGGCGGTGAATTATATGCCGTGGATGTTACCCTCGTCCAAAATGTTGCACGAAGATTGTCAATAACACCTGTCCCTTCCTCACCGGCTGAGATCGTAGGTATAGCAAACCTCAAGGGTAAGGTCATAACTGTTTTGAACCTGAACAGACTGCTGGGTTCCAGTGCCCAGGACGAAGCAAAAAAATATGTAAACACGATCGTTTTCAAATCAGGATCCGATACTGAAAATCAAATGGGGCTGGCAATTGAAAAACCGGGCAACCTGATATACGCTGACGATGATGCGATCCGCTCTCCGCCTTTAGCAGTGGATGCTGAGGAAAATCATCACATTTCCGGGATTATCGAAATCGATGATATGTTTTACAGGATCATCGATATCGGGTCAATATCAAAAAAATTCATACATGGCAGCGATCCTGTTTCGGGTAATACATCTTATGGAGGTAATGATAGTGAATAGATTATTTAAAAATGTGAAAATTAGGACAAGGTTATTGACCGTATTTCTGATCGCGACCTTGATCATGCTTGCTATATTACTTATAGCAATATCAAACATGACAAATACGATCAGGGAAAGTCATCAAACGATCGATGTCGTTATTGATCCTCTCGGAAGCCTGTTCACTGCGAGAGAATCAATAGAGAGATTGAAGGTCGAAGGGCGGGACATGCTGAACCTGCCGTCCCGTGATGACCGGGAGGCTACATTCAACAATATGGTCGCAAGGATCGCCCATGCAAGAGAAAAGATGCAGATATTTTATGATACTATAATGACAGATCAGGGTTATGTACTTTACAGAGATCTGATGCGGGACATCGATGAATATGAAACCCATTTACTATCATATAAAAATTTGATCCTGGATGATCCGGAGGCGGCAAAAGGCCCTGTAACAGATCTGCTTTCTCCGTTAAGTGACGACAGTCTTATGATAATGGGTGAGTTGAACGGGTTAAGGCTTGCGATGGGCAGAAATCTTGCAATAAGTAATGTTGAAAGGGCTGATGCAGCTCTGGTGTGGCTGATCGTAATATCTGTTTTCGGGATCGTTTTGATTTTAGTTCTCGGGGTATACTTTTCGATCTCTTTAAGCAGACCGATGATCGAAGGCGCTGCAATAATAAAAGTTGTTTCAAGCGGGGATTTTACTCCGAAATTCCCCGAAAATTACGGTGCCGAGTTCGGTGATTTCTTCACTGTTTGCAATCAATTGATGGAATTCAACCGCACCTCGATAGAAGGGATTCGTGCTACTGCACATGAAATGCGTGAATCCGCAACGATCCTTTTATCGATATCATCACATATGGCAACCAACAGCAAGCAGTTGAGCGAAAAAACAGCTTCGGTCAGTACGGTGACAGAAGAATTTTCAGCCGGGATGTCACAATCTACAAACGCTCTTTCCACTGCAAGCTCTCATATAAGTGCCGTTGCTTCCTCGATCGAAGAGATCAATTCAACTATAAGTACTGTAGCGGTCGCAGCAGAACAAACCAGTACAAGAGTGACCCAGTCAAGCACTCTGGTCGATGATATACAAGACAGTATCACAAAAGCATCCAATTCTGTGAATCATGTGTCCGGGATCTTCAATCTTGTAGCCGACAGTGTGGATGAAATAAGTAAATCCATCTCTCTTGTAAGCGAGCAAAGCGGGATCACAAAGAATAAAATGTCGGATGCGGATGAAAAAGCAAAAAATACAAACGATATAATAAGATCTCTGGAAGATGCAAGCAAACAGATAGGTAAGATCGTAAATGTCATAAGTGATATTGCAGACCAGACAAATATGCTTGCATTGAACGCCGCGATCGAAGCGGCAGGTGCAGGTGAAGCAGGTAAGGGATTCATGGTCGTGGCAAATGAAGTCAAGGAACTGGCAAAGCAAACGACTGATGCTACGGATGAAATAGCAGATCAGATCGATAACATGCAAAAAAATATGCCGGTAGCGGTCAGTGCCGTATCGGAAATAACAGCTATAATAAATGCAATGACGGAATACATAAATTCATTTGCAAGTGAAATGCAGCGGCAGGGTGATCGCAGTGACCAGATAACAGAGGAATCCGCCGACGCAGCACGGAGAATGACAGAGATCACCACCGAAATCAACAGGATCTCGGAAAATGCACGGTCGGTCACAAAAACTGTCGTTGATTCCACAAGGGGAGTCAATGAAATAGCAAAATCAACAGCAGAGCTTGTTATCGGTACGCAGGAAATCGCAATGAACTCGGAACGCGCATCGAATAATATGAACGAAATCAACCGCACAGCGCAGGAAATGACATCCGGGCTCATAGATATTTCAAAAAATCTTCATCTTATCAGTGAAGAGGCCGTTGCCGTCAATAAAAGTGCGGACTCCACAAATGATACAAGCGAGATTATCCTGAAAATGGCAAATGAACTGGAAGATTCTGTTAAAAACTTCATTATAGACTGATAAAGAATACGGCTGGGATTATGGACAATATCAAAGTACTGGTCGCTGACGGTTCACCGGTTTACAGAAAAATGTTCCGCAGTGCGATCGAAGAAGTGGATAAAAACGTTTCCGTTACTTGTGTGGCTGACGGTTCTGAAGCCGCTGATATCATCGTTCGTAAAAACCCTGATATCGTGATCGTTGATGTGGAAATCCCTGAAAAGGATTTATTCGAGCTGCTCAAACTGGTCATGGCGGATGCTCCTGATACATTCGTCCTGGTTACAGCAAGACCTTCATCAACAAGTGCAAAAGTTTT
>Ga0123356_10007506_pt1 | contig 10873 bp, 6 predicted proteins | sample TergutEmb28metaG_2_FD_92546 | JGI IMG/M metagenome (GOLD analysis project Ga0123356, IMG submission 92546) | Embiratermes neotenicus P3 segment gut microbial communities from Petit-Saut dam, French Guiana - Emb289 P3 | ecosystem: Host-associated > Arthropoda: Insects > Digestive system > Gut ... | reverse complement strand
GTCCCATTTTCAATGACAGGTGTGCTAAGTGTGCCACGCATCGGGAAAACTTCAACAACAGCGACTGCACCTGTGGGTCTTGCTGCTTCGGAGCCGTCTGAATTAAAGAAGCTTCCTGCGAAGTCTCTGTTACCGTATGCATAATACTTAAAGCTATTATTTGCCAGCATGTATCCTGCGCTTATATTCGATTCGATCAGTTCGGCAATACGCATGGTTGAGATGTAACGTGCAGGGCTGAAGCCGGGTTGACCGGGCATATTGCCGTAATTCATGTGATGATACAAGATGTCTTCATAAGTAATTCTTGCACCGCCGGTGTTATCAACGATCGCTTGTCCAAAATCGGTTCTGTCGAAGTTGATACCGTCGAACTCAAAGCCGGTGATGCCGCCAAACTCCATGTATTCTCCAAGGACATCGGAAAAAACAAGATATCCGTCAACATCCTCCTGTCCCGGCGCAGAGCCGGTGACGCCCTTGAAGCTCTGTCTCTGGATATCTGTGGTTATCGATGCAAATGCTTCTCGCAGTGTGGTTAGATCTCCCGCAGGGAAGAACCGGTCGGCAAAAGCGAGCTCGCTCAGTGTCAGGTTTTGCGGGTTGTCGATGGTCACACTTCGCCAGTTATAGTTGCCAAAGGCGACTCTGTACTGGGCATAGAATGAAATCGATTCGGGAGCGGGGCTTACAAAGCTGCGAAGCAGTTCTCCCATTGAATCCATCGGTGCAGGCGGTGATGCAGGATATGGTCCACCAAGGGTGCCTACGTTTAAGCTCGGGTCTGTGTTATCGGCATTTCCGCCGGGGCTTGTATCTGCAGGGTCAAATGGGAACATAGCGGCGGATATGAGCAGAGGTGCCGGTACATCGTTGAGACTGATGGTGTAAAATCCGACGGGCTGATTGCCTGAGTCGTAATTTATCACACTTGATGTATGAGCAGGATTGTCTGCATAATAATGCTGACGTACCAGTCTTTTTCTGTGAGTGGCAGTCAGAACGGTAAGCATACTAACGCCCATTTCTCCATAGCTGCCGTCACCGTAGTTTTGATTGGTGTTATTCGGGTCTGTAAGAAACAGGTAATCGCTCCATGCCATTGTGGGTTCTCCGTCGGTCATCAATATGAAGTTAGGCTTACGTGTCAGCATAAGCTGATTGCCGCCGATATCGGTGACAGGATTACCTGCTGTGTTAAGTGCTTCAATGGTGAGGTCGGTTGCAGAAGTCAGGATGTTGGCTCCATAAAGGATACCTCGCTGCGTGGGTGTCGAGCCTTGAACGAGCACGGAGTCGATGGCTCTGTTTGTGGTGTTGACATCGACGTAGTTATCGGCTCCGGCAGCACCAGGTCTGTATGAGAAATAGGCGGTTGCTCCGGGTTGCAGGTCGGGACGTCCCAGGGGCAGTACGTCCTGGGCTCTTGAGTACCCGCCTGTGCGACCGCCGTACGCGACGACCGCTATTCTGTTTCGGGGATTTGCATCGAGCAGTATTTGAATAGCTTCATTAAGTGCATCGACGAGAACAGCCACACGAGGTCGTCCGCCTATACTCTCCTGATACATGCTGCCGGACATATCCACGATAAAAACAGTGTCTGTTGGTACGACATAACCGTCAGACAAAGGAAACGACTGACTTAGTGCAGATAGTGTTACAGTAAAGTCAGTCGCATCTTGTCCGGTGTTTACACGTACGCTCTTATCGGTCCAAATACGCCCATCGTGAAGCCTTGGTATATTAGAAAAGCCTGTATTGGCGGATGTGTCGGGGTCGGCTACGCGGCTGTCGTAATCGATTATATGTTCCGTAGTTGTTGCTTGTGATATGTGTGCAGGGACAAATAATAACGAAAGAATGGCTGTTGTCAAAACTAAACAAATGAATCTTCCGGAGACACTACTCTTTATAGCCCTTCGATGCATATAAATATTCTCACTTTCAATGTTGTATTACGGTGACAAAAAACAAAAAAATCCAATCCTACTCAATTGTAAAATCGAATCTTTAATTTCACATCGTCCAAACGGACTATTTTGTCAAGATACGGTACATTTATCGTGCTTTTTATGAGTACACGTATGTAATATGTTGATAGGGGGAAAAACATATAGGAGAGATGTAGTTATGAAGTGGGATGAACCGGAGACGGTAAATAGTCATCAAGGACGTGGTTTGACAAAGCGTGAACATGAAGTCGCGATGCTGGCTGCAGAGGGTTTGCGAAACAGTGAGATAGCGGAATTGTTATTTGTAAGCGAAAACACTGTGCGGGCGCATTTACGTACAATATATCAAAAGCTTGATATCGACCGGCGGGCTAAGCTGATGCACAAGTTAAGGTAAATTAAAAAGTGCTATCCATCAAAATGAGGGATAGCACTTTTTATAGGTCATCGACTACCGGGGGAGCGATAATCGAATCCGCAACGATTAATATTTACCAAAGTCATCTGAAGCCATGTCTTGCGGATAGTCTTTGGGTTCATCGTATGATGGTGAACTGTTGCGGTTGAAGGATGGGAGAGCCTGATAAGAGTTGTTTGTGTTCTTTAGCTTAAACTGTGAAATAAGCTCTTCGAGCATTGTGGACTGGCTGCTCATTTCTTCTGAAGCTGCAGCGCTTTCCTCTGCTGTTGCAGAGTTTTGCTGTACGACCTGGGCAACCTGATCGATGCCTGTATTGATTTGTGAAATACCGAGTGATTGTTCTTCAGAGGCTCTGGCGATCTCTGCGATGAGCTCGCTTGATTCACTGATACCTGAAACGATCTCTTTTAAGCTTTCAGCGGTTCCGCCTGCGATTTGTGATCCAAGTTCTGCTTTTTCCATTGAATTCTGGATCATATCGCCTGTATCTTTTGCAGCGTCGGCACTCTTTGATGCGAGGTTGCGGACTTCTTCTGCAACCACTGCAAAGCCTTTACCGTGTTGTCCTGCACGTGCTGCTTCGACGGCGGCGTTTAGTGCGAGGATGTTGGTTTGGAAAGCGATGTCATCGATCGTTTTGATGATCTTACTGATGGATTGGCTGGCTTCGTTGATTTCTTGAACAGCCGTGATCATTTGATCCATTTGATTGCTGCCTTTTAGGGCGTTATCTTTGATAGTTTCTGAGAGTTGTGATGTTCTGGTGGCAATCTCGGCGTTTGCTTTTGTTTTGTTTGCGATCTCTGTAATTGAACTTGAAAGTTCTTGTATCGAAGAGGCCTGCTCGGTCGAGCCTTGCGCCAGAGACTGTGCACCATCGGCAACTTGTTTTGCTCCGGTCGATACCTGACTGGTCGAGGTTTGGATACCACCGAACATATTGTTGAGATTATCGACCATTTTTGCCAGAGATTTACCCATAGTATCATTACTTGACAACATATGTACATCGACTGTAAGATCGCCGCCTGCGATGATTTCAAGGTTCTTTGCAACATTTGTGACATGCTGGAGGAATGCGGAACTGCCGCTTATTGTCTGGCCGATCTCGTCTTTGACCTTTGCGTACTCACCGATTACATTCATATCATCCTGAGTCAGGGTGATATCACCTGTATGACCTGCTTTATTCATGAATGAGGACAGTATTACGAGAGGTTTGCTGATAAGTCCGGATATGTAGAGGGCAAGAAATACAGCAGCGCCAAGTGCAAAGATAAGAACGCCGATGATGATATACAATAGCATATCTGCCATATCAGAAGCTGAGTTTGCTGCATCCGCTGCTACATCGATTTTCATTGCAAGACATATATCGAAGTTTTCAACGATTTGGTTTGTTGCAGCCGTGTATTCTCTCATTATTAAGTATAGTTCTGCGGCATCAACGTCGTTTTTTGCACCCTCGTAAATACGGGCAAAACCGACTCTGAATTCAGTGTCGTAGAGCCTTCGAGCCTCTTCAAAGAGCCTGATCGCCTCCGGTGCTCGTACAGTTTTAAAATACTCATCCAGAGCTGCTTGCATTGTTGCGTGATAGCCGTCGGCATTTGTCTTTGCAGCTTCGATCATGTCAAAATCGTCAACTGCAGCACCAACGATGAGTTCACGCATGCTTGCACGCTGGCGTTGCAACATTTCGATTGCTTTGCCAAGTTCCGGAAGGGGAACTGTTTGCAGTTCATACATTTCGTCGAACGAGGTGTTTATCGATGTCATCCCGTAAATTCCGACGACTCCGACAATAGCTGTTAATAGGGCAACAAGCAAAAAGCTGGTGATTAGTTTAGCTGACACTTTAAGGTTCTTCATGTATAATCCTCCTAAAAAGATAATAGTTTAGAGAGTATAACATACAAATAAAGGATAATACAAGCGAAACAAAGTTAACAACATGTAAACAACGACCTTGACCATTGTAATATCGGATATCAATTAACACATCGTCCAAATGGACTAAATTATCAAAATAAATCACATAATTGCAGATATATAATGGATAAACCGGGAAGTCAAAATTCTCAGACTTCCCGGCTCATGTCGAATAAGTGATTTGTAAACTTTTTGTGACCAGTGATCAAGGGGAGTGGTTATCAGACAGGCTTGTCTTTAAAGAATGGGTCGTCTTGATTGCGCCATTCCTCAAGCCACTGATTAGATTGTTCAACCATTGTCTCACTCATTATGAGCGTGACACCGTCTTTTTTCAGCATGGCTTGCAAGTCGCTGATCGGAACTATGCCTGCGTTTGTTGCGTATATGGCGGCGGAGCATCCGGCAGCTTGTCCGGTGACTGCGCATGCCGGGATCGGTCGGGTGATTTCCCATCCGTGACCGCCTGCGCATGAAACTATGCGTCCGGCTGCGAAAATGTTATCGATCTTCTCCGTCACGAGCACTCCATAAGGAACCTCATAAACAGGCTTAGGGAAGTTCCAAATATTAACACATCCTATACTATCGGAAAAGTGCCGGCCTGCATCTTCTGTGCGTAAAGTGTGTTTGCCGATTATTTTTCTTGTTGTACGAAACTGTGCCTGACTGGGGAATGAAGTGAAGATAAGACTGGGGTCTGCTCGCATTTTGTCAAGACCCAGTCTTCGCGATTTAATCAAAAAATCGGTGACATGCTGTGCATCGGTACCTTTGTATTTCGGGATATCGGGTGGCAGATCAGAACCGCGGAAATTACCGACACTCAGTATCTTCACATTGTTTGGAGGCGGTCCTTTCGGTCCGTTGTATTTTTCTATGTTGTCTGCGATGCAGTATGCCCAATATGTGATATGGTTATCCTGTTCGCTGCATGGAGCACCGGCACGATACAGCACATCGGCGTCTCCGGATGCATCTACTACGGCTTTGCTGCGATATGCCTGTCTGCCTGATTTGTTTTCTACGATGACAGATTTACATGTACCGCCTTCCATTTCTACGTCACAGAAAACTGTGTCGAGAAGGATATCGATTTTTTCATTCAGAACCAACTCGTCAAGTGCCATAACAAATGCGGGGCCGTTAAATACTGTGTCATACCGTATGGTTGTATTTGCGTCCATCGGCCCTTTACGCCAGACTTCAGGGGTCGTTTCGTAACTATACTTAATGGAGGCGTTAAACAGTTCTTCAGCGATGCCGGTGTATACCTTGTGTCCCATACCGTCGCATATTGGATCATAGTATACAACGTGACCTGAAGTAGCAAGTCCTCCCAGCACTGCGGTCTTTTCTATCAGGAGGACTTTTGCGTTGTTTCTTGCTGCTGCCAACGCCGCTGACACTCCTGCTACGCCGCCACCCACAACTATTACATCATATGTGCCACAAATGCGTGTTTCCATAGATTCGCGAATAAACTCCATAATAGCCCTCCATTTTTAGTCTGCACTATCACCGTCAAAGCTTCTTCTGAGCATATCAAGTTCTTTTACCGGTACATCGACTTTCAGTTGTACTTTTTGCTTTGGGTGCGGGGCGGATGATATGCGGATCCCTTTTTCATCCAACATGGTTTTGACTTCCTGCGTGTGTATTTCACCGGATGCTCTGATTATGTCGATTTTCTCACCAACGTCAAACTTATTGCGCTGCTCTACCACACAAAGTCCTGTGTTTTCATCGTAGCTGTCAACAATTGCCAGATAATCCTGGATCCTGATTTGATCGGAGTCATAATATGCGTGATCTTTTCCTGTGACTTTGCCATAGAAAAAACCTGTGGTGTATTCCCTATGACTCATTTTGGATAGTTCACTTTGATAATATGGTATTTTGCCGGTGTAAAGCTCGGGGTCATCGAAATAATCATCAATGGCTTCGCGGTATATTTTTGTTACGATGCCAACGTAATATGAAGATTTCATTCGACCTTCTATTTTAAAACTGTCAACGCCTGCGTTTACAAGGTCGGGAATATGGGCGATCATGCATAAATCCTTTGAACTGAAGATATATGCGCCATGTTCATCCTCATATACGGGAATAGCTTCGTTCGATTTTTCTTCTACCAGCATATAGCTCCATCTGCATGGCTGGCTGCAATGACCTCTGTTTGCATCTCTGTGGTTCATGAAATTGCTTATCAGGCACCGTCCTGAGTATGCCATACACATTGATCCGTGGACAAATGTTTCGAGTTCTATGTTTGGTACTTTAATTTTGATTTCGTTTATTTCTTTGAGTTGCAGTTCTCTTGCGAGGATCACTCGCTGTGCTCCGAGACGACGCCAAAAATCAACAGAAGCATAGTTTGTGGTGTTTGCTTGCGTAGATATATGAATGTCGGTATTTGGTGCGGCTTTTTTTGCAATATCGAAAACGCCGGGATCGGTTATTATTAACGCATCTGCATTTAGGTTTTCAAGTTCTTTTATATACTTCTCCATTTCGGGTAAGTCGTCATTATGGGCGCAGATGTTTACGGTTATATATACTTTTTTCTCTAAGGAGTGGGCATGCTTGAGCCCTTCTTTGAGTTCATCTAAAGTGAAGTTGCCGGCTTTTGAGCGCATACCAAAGGCTTCACCGCCCAAGTACACAGAGTCTGCCCCATAAGCAAAAGCGACTTTTAGTCTTTCGATGTCTCCTGCGGGAGACAAAAGTTCAGGTTTTTTCATGATCGCTCTCCTTGTTTGCCATGTAGCAAAAATCCTATTATTGCCAGGAATATGAAGGTTCCGGTGTATACGGTCGCGTGGAGCCAGCTTCCGATCCAGTATGTCGCATACATAAAGCCTGCACCTGCAATTGCTATGATCGGAGCAACAACTCGCTTAAACCAATGGAGCTCACCATGTTTGATCACGGAGCAAAGGAAAAGGGGAATAAGTAATGCAAAGAAACTAAAGTTATAAAAATCCGGTAAACTGAAACGGAATGTCCCAAACCAGCTTGCAAACCAGTTTGTGCTGGCAAAGATCACAAAGAGCCAAATAAAGCTGATGCCGACGGCAATAACCATACTGTTGTTAGGTACATTTGTCCTTTTATCGACTTCTCCCATCCGCTCCGGCATCGGTCCTAAGTTACGACGCCCGAGAGAGTACATCGCACGACTCATACCCAAGCAGCAGGCGTTGAGAATGCCAAGTCCCGATATTATCATAAACCCGATCAATACATTACTTGCCCACTGCCCGAAAATATTGGTAAAGGCATTATGAGTACCTTGGGCAAAGCGTTCACCGCCACCCTGCATTATAAGGGCGCCGCCATCGGGTGAAGCAACAGCAATACCGATAAAATACAAAATATATATGACAGTTACGAAGAAAAAGCCGGTCAGCAGAGCGATCGGGAACTTTTTCTTGCTTTGCTTGACTTCACTATTAAAAGCAAGTGCTGCCTGCCACCCGTTAAATGCAAATGCTGTGGCTGATATTGCTGCGAACAAAGAGACATTGACAGGAATTAATTCAGAACTCAGAGAAGAATAATCCGGTATAAAATTATCGCCGGCAGTACTATCGCCGATAATAAGTCCGATCACTACGCCGACGGTACCCATCAGTATTAGCGGGATCATCCGGATAATCGTGGTTGCAACGTTGAATTTGACAGGGATCTTTGGCGCAAGATAATTCATACAAAATGCCATGACCATAAAAAATGCCGAGATGAAAAATCTGAAAGGTAAATACACTTCGCTACTGTTGTCCATACCTGAAAGTGTAGCGGAAAATCCTGAGGTGATCCATGCAATGATCGCATAGCCCGCAGGTTGATACATTACCGCAAAAAACCATCCCGCAAGATATCCGTACTGTTTTCCGACGATCGCTTCTGCATAATCAACGAATCCATGTATTTTTTCATATAGTCCTGCATAAATGCTAAACATATAAACACAAGTCGAAATCATGACTCCGCCGATGATCCAGGCTAAAACTCCAAGCCGAATATCCCCGCCTACTTCATAGAGGACCCGGCCGGGCAGGAAAAATATGCCTGTGCCTACAATGAAACCAACCACGAAACAAATGGATACAAATAAACCATGCTGACGCTTAAGTGTATTTTTATTTGTACTTTTGTTTGTCTCCATTGCCTATTCTCCATTGTCTATTCTCCCCAAAACTGTTACATACAAGTAACAACTTGGTATTATAACATATACTCATAATCAGGGCAAAAGAAAAAACAGGTATTACTACCGAGGTTTTCTACGTTTTTTTAACGTATGTCGGGGTTTTATTACATGCAATATTGATGAATATGTGCAGATGTAGTATATTGATTATGGAGTCAATATTTGGATGAAATCTTGTCATTAGAAACGAGGTGTTTTATGCCATATTTGGATATTATGGATTTTGGGGCAAAAGGCGACGGAAAGGCAGACGATACGCAGGCTTTAAAGGACGCAATGCAGGCAGCGGCAATAAGCGACGGTACTGTGTATTTCCCTGCGGGCGAATATTGCATTCACCCTGTGGAGGTGCCCAGTCACATAACGCTTCTTGGCAACAGCGCGTGGGGATACAACTATCGTAAAGGTAAGGATCCGCAGTTCAACGGGAGAGTGGTACTGTCCGCGCTATCTGCGGACGGTCGGGCGCTTCTGGATTTAGGCGGCAAGTGCGGCACTCGTGTGATCGGTTTGTCGTTGTCAGGTAACGAGCTTGGCGACAATTTCCATGGTATTTATGCCCACCATGGCGACGGCGAGCAAAACATAGTCGTTGAGGACTGCCGCATATGGAAATTTTCCGGCTGCGGTCTTAAGCTTGACTGGGTCTGGGTAGTCGCAATAAGAAAATGCATTATAATGGGCAACGGTAAGCATGGGATAGACTGGTCAAAAGGCTACGACGGATGGATAATCGACAATCAGATCGCTGCAAACGGCGGAGCGGGGATCTATGCCGGCGGCGAAGCGCCTGACGACAAAAACAACATACATATCGCCGGGATGTGCACAGTGACTTGTACGGCAAACCGTATAGAATGGAACAGGCTAGGTGGTGCGGTAATGTATGATTCCGATACCATACAATTTAACGGTTGTTCGTTCGACCATAACTTCGGACCGGCAGTGATGTTTGTAAATTGCAGAGCCAGCGTTGTGTCTGGATGCATCATGCGTTCCAGTGGCTGCGACAAGCTCGACGATATGAGCTGCCATGTGCGGATCGAAGACAGTGTCGGGATTAACGTCTCATCCAATTCCTTTTGGGGGTGGTATGGCCGCCCTGAATACCCGTATAAGGCTCCGACACCTTTCTATGGTTTTGTCCTAAAGGGCTGCCGTGGGTGCATAATCGGGAGCAATGCACTTTATAATGCAGCAAGCGAAATGGCGATCAAAGACTATGGTGGACATCAGGACAGTGTTATCGAGTGCAATTCGTACGTTAAACCGGATTTATCAGGCTTGGAATACCCGGTCACAGATCCTTATTATTATTTTAAATGATGCATATCAGGAGTGAGTCATGAAAGATATTGCGGATAAAATGCTTGCATATATCAGAGGCATTGTTAATGATACTAACGATATCACACCGGAAATTGGCGACGTTCCGGAGGATTTTCGCGAGCTTGCGGAAGAATTGAAAACTTTCGGTAACTATGTTGTTGAGACCAGGAAAACGCACAGCGAATCTTTAAGTGAAATGCAGATGCATAACGCGTCTGTTGAACAATTTAACCTTTTGTTTTCTGAGCTTATACATTACATTCCGCAACAAATCATCGTCGTGGAGAAGGAAACCCTCGCAATCCTGATCATGAACGAAGCTGCAATCATGGAAATGCATATGAATCATGAATATATTGAAACTATCAACGGTCTCATGGAAGAACATCTCACTTCCGCGAGCGGGATCGAGGTTGAAATAGACTATATTCATGAAGACATAAAACGTCATTTACATGTAAGGGCGTATGAAGTGGAATGGGATAGGAAAATCGCTATTATTTATGCTGTGTCGGACATAAGCGATTCCAAGAATGAAATTATGGAACTGGAAGTCCATGCATACCGCGACAGCTTAACGAATCTTTATAACAGAGCATTTGGCATGAAAACACTGGAGGAATGGTTAGAAAATAAAAGGCGTTTTGTTTTAGTTTTTGCAGACTTAGACAGGCTTAAGTATATAAATGATGAATTCGGACATAACGAGGGTGATATATATATTATTAACGCTGCAAAGCACCTGCTGATGTTCCCGGAAAATGCGGTGATTTGCCGTCTCGGTGGTGATGAGTATATGGCACTTGTACCTGATGTCAGATGTGATGAAGTTGAGGAATTAACTGCCACTATATATGATAATTTAAGTAACGATGAGTATTTAACCGATAAAGAGTACTCATACAGCATAAGCTTTGGTTTTGTAGAGGTTGATGAGGATAATACGCTTCATTCAAGCGTGATTTTAAATAATGCCGATGAGAGAATGTACGAAAGCAAAAAAGCAAGGAAAAAAGCGAG
>Ga0123356_10007505_pt1 | contig 10873 bp, 6 predicted proteins | sample TergutEmb28metaG_2_FD_92546 | JGI IMG/M metagenome (GOLD analysis project Ga0123356, IMG submission 92546) | Embiratermes neotenicus P3 segment gut microbial communities from Petit-Saut dam, French Guiana - Emb289 P3 | ecosystem: Host-associated > Arthropoda: Insects > Digestive system > Gut ... | reverse complement strand
AGGCACGACAACAAAAATCATCTGACCGCTATTAATGATTTTATCAGAAACAACCAAACCGACAAAGCGGGGGAATATCTTTCAAAACTAATCAATTACGTTGAAACCGACACCGTTTACAGCAATACCGGCAACACCGCCTTTGACAGTATCATAAATTACAAATTACGCAACGTAAAAGAGAATAATATAACGTTACAAATTGACGTGTCTGTGCCGCATGAGTTAAACATGGACGTTGCCGACATTGTAACCGTAACAGGGAATCTGTTAGACAATGCAATCAACGCAACATTAAAAGCAAGCGAAAAGCGAATAACACTTAAAGTAAATTACAACAAAGGCAGAATTTTGATTTATGTTGAGAATACTTTTAACGGCGAAGTCAAGACAACGAATGACGATAAAGAACATGGTTTCGGACTGCGGAATGTTCAAAAGTCTGTCGATAAATACAACGGACTGCTTGAAATAAATAACACCGATTCCGTTTTCGCCGTGAACGTCTTGCTGTACATCAGCACGGACTAACCCAAAAACCCGAATATTGCCGTATGGTTTCCCAAAAATCATGCGGTTTTCTTTGTTAAAAATATGAAAAACTTGAGTTCACTACATGAAACTATATGGTTCACTACGAGAAGTCTAAAATCGCTAAAGATTTTTAACCCTTGTAACGATATGGATTATATATCGAAAAACGTCAAGGAGGACATCATTATGTCAATAGTAATAAACCCACAAGCAACCAAAATATCAAATACCTTATCGGCACTAAGGAATGGTCCAAAAGATATGGCAGAGGGCTTGAAGCTTTACGAAAGCGCACCTTTTGACTCTCATGGAATAAGAACACAGACTCTTTTGAATCGTGATACTTTTGAACCGCTTGAAAGCCATGTTGTTTTTGACATGGTTCAAAACCGTAATCAACTCCAAATAGGTTTGAGTTTGGAAGAAACTCGTCAATCACAAAGCGTTATGTTTGGTGGCAGAGAATTTATTTTAAGCGAACATATAAATAAGGATTCTTTAAATTTAAACGACCCGAATATATCTGTCAGCAGTACGGGTTATCTTACCAAAACGACAAAAACTGCAAACGGTATGTTCAGAATTGACTTACTCGGTAAGGCTGTTGACGCGCCCGAATGGGTTGACCCTGCTCCGAAACGCTCCGAATTCACCACGCTTTCGCTCGATGCTTTTAACGGTAGTGAATGCTTCGCTCGTGCCACGCTTGATTTCTTCACGAGAGGCGCGGCAACACAAGCCGACTTTGACAGGACGAAGGCTTCGATTGACAACCTGCTTAAAGAAATAGCCGAAATGCGAAAAAACGGCATGGAAGATGATTTCAGCAAGCTCCAAGGTAAAATTGATATTATGGGCGAGCAGGTCAGCTTATTGCAATTATTGGATATGCAAAAGGAAGCGGCAAGACTGACAGACGGGCTTTTCGACAAGGGAATAAGATTCGGAACTGAGTTCTTTACCGAAGCCGCCCGCCACGGCACGATTAAGGCTATGGGTGTCGAATACGGCAACAAAATCGGTGGGAATATCGGTAAAATGTTCAGTGCGGCGTTTGCGGCAGAAGCGGATAATTTCGCAGTCGGCGTAAGGAATATCGGCAACCATGCTATAACGAGTGACGCCCACGCTTTCCATAAAAACGCACTTAAAAACGGCGCGGAAATGCTTTATGATGTTTTTGCTAAAATAGATACGAGTAGCAAGGAAAACGCCGTGAATTCATTTAACGCATTGAACGATGAAATAAACAATGCGCTTCAAATGTTTATGAACCAGTACGAGGGCGGCGGCTCGCTTAACGGTACATGGGGAACGAAGCTGCGAAATGATGTAAACGCGCATTTCAATAATGTGCTCGGGCTTATAAAATAATATCAGAAAATAAGGGGGACATTTCACATGACTATTCAAGGTAACACTTTATTTACAAGCAACATTTTCGGAGCGGTCAGCACCATTGCCAAAAATTCCGGCAATTCAGGTGTTTCTGCATTCGACAGTTCCAAACAATTACAACCGCAAATTGTAAATAGGGATATTGTCACTATTTCGGGGGGCGGCGGAAAGCAAACAACTGTAACAACAAAAACCGTACAGTCGTTAGTTATTCACGGCGCATATAATCCTTACGATTTTGAGGAAAAATATAACGCAGACGATGCTTTGCTTTTCAATTTTGCTGTTTCGGTACGCCCCGATATTGACCAAGTGCCGGGGAGAAATATTCAACTTACCGGAGTAAAAAGCAATATTGACGGCTTTAACCTTATAATCCCCGAAAACCTAAATGTAATCAATACAGATTTTTTGAAGAAGCACGAAACTGTCGCAGGGCTTGATAAAAACATGACGATTGACGAGTTTTTGGCGCACGTTCAAAAGAATGGTCTTGACAAAAACATCAACTGGACGAATGTTGCGGAAACGCTTTCGTTCGATTCCGGCAACGTGAACGCTAAAACATTTTCACAGTATACTGATTATGCCGCCGCCGTTTATGCCTCGCTCGAAAATCGGATTATGAACGATTTCACAGGGGAAGAACAAAAAGCACAGCTTGCTAAACTAAACGAGGTATTCACAGCAAAAACACAAGAGTTTAAAGACATTTTCTTTAACAATTCCCTTTCTTGGCTCAAGGATTACGAGGGTGAAAATTACGTTAAGGGTCAATCCGAGGATAAGCTGAAAGCAAGCATAGAAGCTGTTTTCACGGAAAAAATCAATAATTTTCGCAATATCGCCGCAAATAATCCCGACTTTGCCGGAATAAAAGGTGCAGAAAACGAATGGCTTGAACGTGATGTTCGCTTTATGGCGAATAAGCTTATGGAAGCGGCAGGGAGTACGTCATCTTCAAGTGGTTTAATAAGCGAAAAAGATTTAATTGATATGTCAAGACTTCAAGAAGCGTTTAATTTTAAAACAAGTTATGACAGTCGTATATTAGGCGGCGAAGTTGATGAAGAAATGGTTGGATTCGTTGTTGGCTCTAAGGTACTTAAAGGGTTTTACCTTGCCGACCAAAACAATATGAGTGAGAAAGTGCGTGACACTCTACAAAAAATGGCTGACAAATTCATCGAAAGTGAATTTGAAAGATTTTATGTACAGAACGAAAGTCTAATTCGTAATTTCGGTGCAAGTAATTTGACGAAAAAACAATATAGCTCACTCGAAAAAGAAGCCGTATTAAACATCATCAATAATCTATTAAACGAATACAATAAATCTAAAAATGCTCTCGTTTCATTGCAAAAGACGGCAACATACGCACAAAATATTCATACTCAAAAAGCGCAATCAGATGAATACAGCAATCTGATAAGGTACGGAAGCACAAGCATAAACGGTTTAATAACCAGTAATAAAAACGGAAGTTTCTACTGGCAGAATTTCTATGAATTGAAACAGGCTGAACACCCATATAGTCCACTGCTTAACAGACCGAGTATGGCGAATATTGTAACTGACTGGGAAACTTTTATAAAAACATTTTAGGAGGAATACATCATGCGTATAGGTCAAGTAAATCAAGAAAATTACAAACAAATGTTAAAAATTATAGGTGTAAAAGAACCCAAAGACCTTAACGGTGTTTTTGGAAAAGGAAATGTTAAAAGTAAGGGTAAAGCGAACGGCTTAGACCAATTCGGTCAAAAAATCGGTGACTATTCGCACGAAGCACAAGAAGCACGCGCAGTCAAAGCGGGTTTAATCATGGAAGGTATGATGACCCGTCCGGGTGATGATAGTTGGAGGAAAATCGTTGATGTTCCCGATTCGATTAAACAAAAGATAATTGATAAATCAAGAGAAATGGTTATTGCTAACGGTAATGGTTCTATAAGCGCAAAGCAAGGTGACGAATATGCTAAAATTATTAAAGACTATTTGAAAACGATTCCTCCGAGTGAAAGACTGTCTGTAGGTTGGACTTTGGAAAAAATAGGTCAAGCAGAAAGACAACGCATAGTTGATTATCTTAGAACAGAAATCAATTGGCAAGCAGGTATGTCTTTTGATTCTCGCATACTCACTGAATCCAATTGGGGTTTGGGTAAAAACCACATGGACATGAAAGCGTAGAAAGAGAGGAAACACATCATGCGTAGAATTTTATGATTATTTCCGCTTCCCGCCGAACCGATATTCCGCGTTTTACGCCGACTGGCTCGTAAACCGTATAAACGCAGGCTATTGCCTTGTAAAAAACTCGTTCAACCCCACTCAAATCCGACGGGTTTCGTTGTTGCCTCAAGATGTAACCGGGATTGTGTTATGGACGAAAAACGCCGCATCGCTTCTGTCGAAAATCGCCGTGCTTGAATCACATCAAAAACAAATCGAGAAGCTTGACCTGTTAATTGAAAACCTGTACGAAGATAAAATAAGCGATTTAATCCCGAATAGTTTATTTAAACGGCAAATCATGAAGTTCGAACAGGACAGAACCGCTTGCGAAAAATCTATAAAAGCATTAGAAAAAAAGATTAAACACAGCAAAGCTCCGAGCAAATTTGATTTTAATAAATCAGAGCCTGTCAACCGCGAAATGCTGTTCCTGTTAGTTGATAAAATTGTAATCAGTGAAGCTAAAATTGCTGACGGCAAGCGCGTTTGCGAGGTTAAAATTTTTATAATTACAACCTTCCTTAAAAACGCCTTTCCACGTAAAGCCGTCGATAGGGAAGGTATGCACAACGAGATGAGCTCATTGTGCGACAAATAAGGATAAACGCAGGATTTAAGCAATATGGTTTTACAATAGTTTTTACGGAGTCTAATTAATTTAAAGCGAAACGCGCCTGTGCAAAAACAGGCGCGTTTCGCTATATTTCGTTACGATTTCATGCGGTGCGTACCAATTTCTGACGTTTTGTAGTATTTTGTAGTTTTAAAATGATATATAGCAAGAACATTTTTTATGAAGATGTTTTTTATGATGTATGAAGATTTTATCCGCAGGCGCATTGCGGAATTGCGGGAACGTAAGGGTATCTCGGAATATCAGCTGAGCTATGCGTTAGGTCGTAGTCGCGGTTATATCTATAATATTTCTTCCGGCAAGGCTTTGCCGCCGCTCAAGGAATTATTCGCTATTATTGAGTATTTCGGGGTTACTCCGCTCGAGTTTTTTCGGGAGGAGAACCGCTATCCCGATTTGGTTAGCAGAGTCACTGAAGGCGTTTGCGAGCTGGAGGAGCAAGGAAATAAAATGCCTGCTTGAAGTAATCGGGCAGATGTGTTTAGCGCGCAGGATTATTAGAGATTTATCGCCTAAGACAGAAGACGACAATCCGGGGGACGGAAATGCTACGGACGAAGAGTTTGGAACTCCGATTCTGGCAGAAGTGTGAGTTCGTCATTTTGCACAAAAATGAAAAAACCGAAAAACAACTACTGTGCGTTGACGTTTTTGCGCATTTTCCGCGTTTGCGACATATATTCTTCTACTACTGCTTTGGAAAAGTATGATATAATGTTTCAAGGATATGGTTTTTTCGACAAAAAACAAATAAATAATCAAATTAAAGGATGATAAAAAAATGATGGTAAATTTTAATCTCTTTATTAATGTGAATGAAATTTTATTCTTTGTTTTAAATGCTCCTGTTGTGAGTAATGAAACACAGCCATGGTGGGTTTCATTTATTATAATTCCCATCGTAACTACAATAATATTTCCTACTATTAAAGCTTGTGTTGAAAAAGACCCAAAAGCTTTTATTAATTACTTTTTATCGCTTATAAAAAAAGAACCAAAAACTCCTGCCCCCGCATTATATGAAAAACCATGTATTAATTGTAAAGAGCAGCAATGCAGAGATTGTGAAAAACAAGGTGTCGAATGTAATCTTCCGGAAGTGCTCTCCTTTAATACAGAGAAGAACTTTACTGTTTCGATACCTGCGTATGAAATGCCGTTATATAACGAAAAAGATGATTTATTTTTATCTGGTGAAGCTGTTGCAATGCAAACATTAATCAGAAGATTAAAAAAAGCTGGATTTGAAGGGAAAAAATATCAAGACGGAATCGATGATAAGCATTGTCATGAAATACATATAGGTAGTCCAATTGCAAATATACATACAGCAAAATATATGGAAAAATTTGAAAAATTTAAATATATTGTTCCTGCTGATGCTTTAAATAGCCGCCCTAACTTTGATAGTTTAAAAGAAGACGATAAAAAACATATTTTAAATACTATCGAAATTGCCGGATTAGATGTTACTATAAAAGGTGAATATATTAAAGCGAAAAGAATATATGACTCCGACTCTAAGCACGGTAGTGGAGAATTTACAGTTAATGGCAATAAACTAACTTCTTCTTTATCAAAAGGGGAGTCAATTAAAGTACACGGAAAAGCCGATATTAAAATTATTGGCAGTGCCATAACAGAAAAAATACCATACACAAATAGTCCAATAAAGGAAGAAGTAAAAAACATAAATAAAATCTTATTAGAAGATAAAGAAGTAATAACTATTGAATGTGTGACAGATAGAATATGGGCATTTAAATATGGTGATAAACCAAATCAACAATTTATTTGCAGTAAAACAAAAGATTACGCAGTATTAATAAAAATGAAGCGCACATTTAGGACTGTACATTTATTATTTGGTTCAGGAAAAATCGGAACAAAGCAAGCTGTCGCAACGCTGTTACATTTACATTCTCGGATATATGAAAAAATAAGAAATAAAGAAGAGTATTTTATAATTATTCCTATAGATATAGTCGATGAAAAAGCAGGAATAGATGATATAAAATTTGATGAATTAGAAGATATTACTAATATTATGTTTAAAAAGAATAACCCAAAAAAATAAAACTACGGGTTTCCCTACACAGGAAACCCGTAAAATAAAATCACGGAGGTTCATCATGAAAAAGAAATTCGAAAAAATCTTAAGTTTTCTCATTGTTTTTGCTGTGATTGCAAGCATAGGAGCAGCTTTACCTGTAAATGCCACTGCGCATGAAAGTAATCCCGCTTCTTGTTTAATTGAGGAAAATATAAATTTAGTTCTGCCGGAGAGCGTATACCTTGAAGATGCAACATGGGCTGATAATTCTCCTGTGAATAATAACATTCAATCTGAATTTCAAATATCCGATGATAATGAATTTGAAGATTTTTACATTGACGCCATGTCAGCGGAAATTGTTGCGTTATCCGATGACACCGGCGATTACATTATCTACGCTCCCTACAGTTACGACAGCAATACCGCCGAAAAAGTAAACTTGAACACCGGCGGGATTGTTTATGAAACTATCGACTATGTTCTTCCGGGCAAAAACGGGCTTGATTTGGTTATCGGCAGACGATATGATTCTGAAAGAGCAAATTTATGCAATGCATTTTTTGCTTCTACTGGATCACTCCCCGGGGGAAGTGCCCAGCAAACAAAATTTAGTCCAAATGATTACTTTACCAACCTTTACGGTCTTGGACACGGCTGGGCTTTTATGTTTTCGTCAATCCAAGGAAGCGTTCTTCACCTTTCTGACGGACGTTCTATAGGAATTAGAAACAACCGATTAGATAATTATCCTTCATCTGATTTGGAATTGTCTCTTCACAGTAGTTATAATAACGGTTCAGTTAATTCACGTCACGTATTGACATATAAAGACGGGCGTAGAGAATTCTTTTGTGCTAACGGTAGACTTATCGGGATTAGTGACCGATACAACAATACTATTAATCTTATTCACGCCCACAGCAGACAAAGTATTACAATCACAGATACCTTAGGTAGAAGAACAACTATAATCAAAGGCGCAGATGACGTTATAACCGTGTCGCTTCCGGATTCTGTTAAGCTATATTATAATACAGAAGTCGGTGAATCTATCACTATTGTAAACGACGATGATACATCAGCTATATTTTTAACTTCATACACAGACCCTATGGGTATTGAAACACGTTATGATTACACAATTGAACGAGGTTTTGTTAACGCAGTAGAGAAAAGCATTACGTCGGCTGCTATTCAAAGAAGAGAGAATGCATTTATAAATCTAACTACCATTACTCACCCGACAGGAGCTATCACACACTTCACATATGAAGGAGTGGAAAAAAATTATGGGAGCGCCGGTTTGCAATGGGTATATCGGATTACATCTCGCGAAGACCGAATCGGCACATCGGTATTTAACAGGAAAGAATACTCTTATTCAGCTAACAATCATTCTGGTAGACCTGAACACAATAACCCATCAAGTTTACCTTGGAACTTTACTTATGAAACTACCGTATTTATCCCCGCCTCCGGTATTACCGAAAAATATTCATTTAACAACCAGCATAATACAACCCAAATCGACACTAAGCACGGTTCGTTCAATGTTTCAAACAGATTATTGAGTGAATATAGTGGCAAAAGGCCTTGTCTAATCACAACAAGAGTTTATGACCGTGATAATAATGATTTATTCGTTGAAACCATAGAGAGATTTCAATATGACGGGCGTGAGAACGTCACAATTTCATGGTCTCCTCTTGCTAATGGTTCTTGGAATAACACTGAGTATAGAACAACATATACTTATAATTCTGACTTCAATCAACTTACGTCCGTCACTTACCAACAAGATGCAAGTACGACTATTAGAATAGATTACACCCTCAATAGCGGAAACCGCCACCCCGAAACCGAAAGAGTTTTCGTCAACGATGTTCAAAAAGGCAGAACTGATTGGGTATACGACAGCTTCGGAAACATTATTTCTGAAAGGCGGTATATAACCGGAGATAACAACGTAAATAATAGTATATTAACTGAATACGAATATGACCGTGGCGCATACATTAATTCTGTTAAAATAGATGATGTTACAACAAGATACGAATACGATACTTTAGGGCGGCTAATTAAAAGCATTGACCCGAATGAAAATGCAACGAGCTATGAATATAACGCCCGAAATGACCTTATTCGTGTAATATACCCTGACAGCAGCAGACGTCAGTGGGCTCGTAGCTACACACATAATTATATTACATTCACCAACGAGCTCGGAACAAAAATGACTACGCGGTATGACCAATTAGGTCGTGAAACAGAAATTATTTCCGGCGGGTATTTGTACAATGATGAAGGTCAATTAATTCTTACAAACGGTCAACCGACATTGACCTCGGACAGTAGTATTTTTAGCCGCAATGCATACGATAATCTGTCTCGTCTTACTCGCAGTACAGATTTAATTAATAATAGCGTTAATTATTTTAGCTATGACCACCTTTCCCGTGTTGTTGATGTTTTAACAGAGCATGGCGACAACGCACTTGCGCGGGAAAGCTATCATTATTCTGTTCAAAATGGTTTACACAGAACTCAGCATACTATTCATGGCGATGCTAACGCACCCTCAATTATAACTGCAAGCTATGTCAATAATCGCGGACTTGAAGCTCAAACCGGAGTTATTCTGAACGGCACAGAGCATATTGATGTTTACAGCTATGACTATGTAGGCAATATAATTCAGTATTCATCGGCTTTTGATAGAGAAAGAGGTCTTCCCAATGCCACTGCAAGATTGCAATATGACCACGCCGGACGCGTTGTAAGAGAAACAAACACGCTTAATCAATCTGTTGTGTACGTATATGACGCATTAGGACGCAACACAAGTATCACCGACCCCACAGGTAATGAAACTACATTCCGGTATGATAGTTTAGGGCGGTTGATAAGGCAGACAATACCCTTTGAACGTATTAATAACATAACTCATTTCGCTGAAACAATATATGTTTATGATAAAACAGGAAACTTAACAAGTGAGCAAACGAAAAATAATGCACGGAATCAAGAAGAAACATGGTCTCAAACGAATTATACTTACAATAACCGCAATCAACTCACAAGAGTTGATAATCTTAATAATGGCGCGGTTGAAATGAACACTTATTACACATACGATGCCGCTGGAAACATAGTAAGTCAAACAACAGGCGGAGCAACTACAGCTTATGCCTACGATAAGCATAATAATGTAAATCGCATAACCGACGCTCTCGGTCAAATTGAAACATTTAATTTCGACCTCGCAGGTAATCTAACAAGCAAAACCGACCGCAACGGAATCACAACAACCTACACTTACGATGGGCTCGGACGGCTTCGTTCCACTAATGCAGGCGGAAGTATAATCACACAAAGCTACACATTCACAGGACAATTGCGGAGTATTTCGGGCGGCGGCTTTACGCAAACAAACACCTACGACGCACTCAGCCGCTTGGTTAGACAGGAAGAGCCCGGGACAGTTAAAACCTACACCTATGACCTCGGCGGCAATCGAACATCTTTTCAATCGACAATAAACGGTGTGAATCAGAACAACACAAGCTATGCTTATGACGATTTGAATCGATTAATCGGTGTAAACGAAAATGAAAACAGAGTCGCCACCTACACCTACGACACCAACGGCAACCGCGCTTCGCTTACACTCGGTAACGGTGTCGGCACCGATTACACCTACAACCTCGCGAACTTAGTCACATCGCTGACGAACCGGCAGGGTGAGAATGTGCTCTCTTCGTACAGTTATCTGTACAATTTTGACGGCAATCAGCGCGCGAAAACCGACCATACCGGCAGAAATACGAATTACACCTACGATAATTTAGGCAGATTAACACGCGAAGCTGAAAGCACAGGCTCGCAGATTTCCTACACCTACGACAATTGCGGCAACCGCGCAACTATGAACAACAACGGCGTTGTTACGAATTACAATTACGATTTGAACAACCGCTTGTTGAACACTGTAACCGACGGCATGACTGCGAATT
>Ga0123356_10007504_pt1 | contig 10875 bp, 13 predicted proteins | sample TergutEmb28metaG_2_FD_92546 | JGI IMG/M metagenome (GOLD analysis project Ga0123356, IMG submission 92546) | Embiratermes neotenicus P3 segment gut microbial communities from Petit-Saut dam, French Guiana - Emb289 P3 | ecosystem: Host-associated > Arthropoda: Insects > Digestive system > Gut ... | reverse complement strand
TCGCCGATACGCATCCACGCGATGTCGTCGCCTACCGTCCATATCTTGTAGCCTTTTTCTTCGGCGTATTTAGGCGGGATCAGCATCGCCAGGTTCGTCTTGCCGCACGCGCTCGGAAAGGCGGCGGTGATGTATTCCACATTGCCTTCCGGGTCCTGGATGCCGAGTATGAGCATATGCTCTGCAAGCCAGCCTTCGTTTCTCGCGGTGTAGCTGCCCAGGCGGAGCGAGTGGCATTTCTTGCCGAGCAGTACGTTGCCGCCGTAGCCCGAGCCAATGCTCCAGATAGTATTGTCCTGCGGGAAATGGCAGATATAACGGTTTTCCGCGTCGAGCTCATGTTTTGAGTGAAGCCCCCTCACGAAGTCTGAACCGGTTCCGAGATAGAACATGGCCTTAACTCCGATACGCGTCATTATTCTCATATTCAGCACGACATATATACTGTCCGTCAGTTCCACGCCGACCTTTGAAAATTCTGACCCAGCGGGGCCCATGAGATACGGTATCACGTACATGGTGCGGCCCTTCATAGAGCCGTCGAAAAGTTTGCCGAGTTTATCGTACGCTTCATCGGCCGCCATCCAATTATTCGTAGGGCCGGCGTCCTCTTTTTTCTCAGTGCAGATAAATGTCAGCTGCTCGACTCGAGCGACGTCGTTTTGCGCTGAGCGGTGATAAATGCATCCCGGGAGGACTTCCTGGTTTAGCAGGTGTATCTCACCGGTTGCGAGCGCCTCGTTTGTCAGGCGTTTCTTTTCTTCTTCAGTACCGTCTATCCAGACGATGTCATCGGGTTTTGTGAGCGCGGCCATTTCATTGACCCAGTCATTTAGTGCGGCATTGTTGTACATTTTCTGTCTCCTTAAAATATTACCTATTAATAATTAACAGCGGATGACCCGCCGTCTTTAACTGGGCGCCGGGGCGCTCACGGTTAGATATAGATTGTAACACGGGAAAAAGAAAGCAACCACATTTGTTTGCTCAGATTATGCAGACACAAGGAACGTCCCCTTTTGTCTTCAAGACACAAGGAACGTCCCCTTTTGTCTTGTTCTAGAGCGTGTCGATCCAATCAAGAGCTTTGTAAAACCAGTCGGGGTCCAGAAACGGCCTCGCGTGGATGCCGTGATCATAGGCAAGGAATTTATGAGGTATGCCTTCGGCCGCGAGCCTGGCGGCCAGCGCTTCGCTTACCTCGAAGGGCACGACTTTGTCGTCCCTTGCGTGCCATATGAAGGTCGGAAGGCTTTTCGCGGCGGGATCGTTTGTGTACGGCATTCCGGTAATATCGTAGTCGTGGCCAACTCCGATCTTGCCTCCTCCCATTGGGTATGAAAGGATAAGGGCTTTAGGCCGCAGCCCGGGATCGTTAAAAGCGCCGGAAAAACTCCAGGCAGCGCAGAGATGGCCTCCCGCGGAAAAGCCTATAAGAACAATAGAGGCGGGGTCGAGGCCGTATTCATACGCGTTTTTGTGAAGAAGGCGCATAGCCGCGTCAAGGTCGCGCGCGGGCGCGAAATCCTTGAATCCCCCGGGGCCGAATCTGGCGTCCGGACCGACCGTGTATTTGAGGATATACGCGGCGTAGCCGGCATCCGTAAATTTATCCGAGACCGGCCTGCCTTCGGTCGTGCCGACAAGATGGTATCCGCCGCCGGGGCAAATGAGGGCAGCTTTCAGAGGCCTGATCGAGTTCTTTGGATAGTAGGCGTCGATATAGACGTCTTCCCTGTTTTCGTACAAATATATCTTCATATTATATAACGGAGCAGCGCTGCTTTAACTCTTCCCACCGGTTGTCGATATCTGTTTGAATGCGCTCGATCAGCCATTCGTTGCCCGGGGTGAAGAGATGGTCGAACCGTCCCTGGAGTTTCAGGTACTCGGTGACAGGCAGCTTTTCCTTTGGCTCGTAGTTCAGCACCCACTCGCCGTCCACCACTTCAAATAGCGGCCATACGCAGGTCTCGACCGCCGCCTTGCTGACGTCCATCAGAATGGATTCGTCGTAGCGCCAGCCGCGCGGGCAGGGAGCGAGTATATTAAGGAAGGCCGGGCCTTCAGTGTATAAGGCTCTTTCCGATTTTTGGTGGATGTCTTTAAAGTTTGTAAGAAAAGTCGTCTGCGCCACGTAAGGTATGCGGTGCGCCGCCATGATCATCGTCAGGTCTTTTTTAAACTGCGCCTTCCCGTCGGATTCCGTCCCGATTGCCGAAGTGGTCGTATCGGCGTATAACGGCGTAGAGGACGACCTTTGTATGCCGGTGTTCATATAGGCTTCGTTGTCGTAGCAGACATAGACCATGTCGTGGCCGCGCTCCATCGCGCCAGACAATGATTGAAACCCTATATCGTATGTACCGCCGTCTCCGCCGAAGGCGATGACTTTGTAAGTCTCGTCAAGCTTGCCCCTCGCCTTCTTGGCGTTGTACGCGGCAACTACCCCGCTCGCGTTCGCGGCGGCGTTTTCAAAAGCCGTATGTATGTAGCTGTCCTCCCATGAAGTATAAGGATAGGTCATGGTCGAAACTTCAAGACAGGAAGTCGCGACCGATACAACGGCTTTGTCCTCAGGACGCAGCGCGCGCATGACCGCCCGCACGGCGACCGACGCGCCGCAGCCCGAACATAACCTGTGACCTGCCGCCAGGCGCTCCGGCCTGTTTGCCGCTTCTTTTAGTGAATACGCGTTATATGCCATATCAGTCCCTCTGTCCCATATGTTTAAAGTAAGGAATATCGGCCGCGGGCTTGTCCGCGAGCTCTAAAAGCTCGGCGTATAGTGCCTCAAAATCATCTACCCGCGCGTCGCGCCCGCCAAGGCCGAACACGATATTTATTATTTTGATACCGTCCCTCTTGCCATACAAAGCCATCCTCACCTCGGCTCCGAGCGGCCCGCCGACTCCGGAATAACCTTCTGAGCGATCCATTATCGCGAGCGCCTTCACTCCTTTAAGCGCCTCGGCGAGTTCCTCCGCCGGGAAAGGCCTGAAGACTCTCAGCTTGATGAGCCCGGCTTTCACGCCCTGATCGCGCAGTTTGTCGACCGCGACCTTGGCCGTCCCGGCCGCGCTGCTCATGATCAGAAGAGCGACTTCCGCGTCGTCCATGCGGTACTCCTCAAAGAGCCCGTACTTCCGCCCGAATGTCTTTTCAAAATCCGACGAAACGTTCAGTATCACGTTCTTCGCGCGTGACATCGCGTTCGCCTGCGCTACTTTTAGTTCCATTACATAAGGCGATACGCTGTATGGGCCTATAGCCACTGACTCTAAAGGATCAAGCAAATGGTGCGGGGGGTCGTACTCCCCGACAAAAGTCTTCACCGGAGCGTCGTCCTCCAAAAGTACGTTTTCTACTGAGTGGCTCGTGATGAAGCCGTCCTGGCAGATCATCACCGGCAGCATCACGTCGGGATGCTCTCCTATACGGTGCGCCATCAGCATATTGTCATAGGCTTCCTGCGCGTTTTCGCTGTATATCTGTATCCAGCCCGAATCGCGCGCGCCCATGGAATCGGAGTGCTCGGTATTGATATTGATCGGCCCGGAAAGAGTCCTGTTCACCGCGGCCAGCACGATCGGGAGCCTGTCAGAAGCCGCGACATAAAGCATTTCGTACATCAGTGCCATACCGGCGCTGCTCGTAGCGGTCATCGCGCGCACGCCCGCGGCCGATGCCCCGATGCAGGCGCTCATCGCGCTGTGCTCGGACTCCACCGCGACAAACTCGGTAGTTACAAAGCCGTCGGCTTTATATTTGGAAATAAGCTGAGGTATCTCGGTCGACGGCGTTATTGGAAATGCCGCCACCACTTCGGGATCGATCTGCTTTATCGCGTACGCGACTGCCTCGTTACCGGACATGCGGTCTTTTCTAGTCATTTCTGCCCTCCTTGCCGGGCAGTTCCATCGCTATCGCCCCAAAGGGGCATACCCTGGCGCAGATACCGCATCCTTTACAATGGAACATATCGAACTCGCCCCTTTTACTATTCGCAACCGGGATCGAGCTGTCGGGACAGACCGGAAAACAAAGCAGGCACTGCTTGCAGTTCTCCTGATACCAAACCGGCGCCTTTGAACGCCAGTCACCCGTATTGAAAAACGCCGAGTTGCCCTCACCGTAGACGAAGCCCCCCTCGGTAAGATCGCGCCAGCCGGTTTGCTCGCAGACGCCCTGCATCTTATTGACCTTGTTTTCACTCATACTTATTCACCGTTCACTAGTACCGCGCCGTTCCACGCTTCTCTCAGCGCGGTAACGTTACCGGACACGACCTCGGGTTTATTGGGGAATTTTTCGTGAAAAGCTGTCTCCATAACTTCGAAAAATTCATTTTCCTCTATAACTCCCGTAAGCTTTGCTACAACAGAAAGAAGCGGCGTATTTGGCAGGTTTTTGCCCAGATTGCGTATCGATATCTCTGCCGCGTCAACCGCGTAGATTTCACCGTGAAACCCTTCAAACTCGGCGGCGACATGCTCGGGCTTCCTGTTCGAGTTCACTACGACGCGCCCGCCCGGCTTCATGCCGGCGCAAACGTTCACAGACGTTATGAGAGTTTCGTCGACGACTACGACCATGTCAGGTTCGTATATACCGGAGTGTATCCTGATCGGTTCTTCATCGATCCTGTTGTAAGCCGTTATCGGGGCGCCCATGCGCTCGGGTCCGTACTCGGGAAATCCCTGTACAAACAGCCCGGCGTCAAATGCCGCGTCGGCGAGCAGCAGCGCCGCCGTCTTCACGCCTTGTCCGCCTCTTCCGTGCCATCTTATCTCGATCATATCCCTGCTGTTTCCCTTTTCATTATCAAAGACTGCTTCGTCGCCCTGCTCCTCGCAGTGACGGATGGGGTCATTGCAAGAAATCAATGTCATTGCGAGCGGAGCGAAGCAATCCATATTTATGCCATATCGCTCGTCACAAAAGTGTGAACATTAAATATATAATAATCCGTTCTCTCTGTCAAATTTTGTATATTTCGTCCGGCCCCGGAGGCCCGATTTTTTCCCGTTCCCCGTTTTTCATTATCAGCCAGGCGCCCTCTGATTTTTCCGTCACCCGGCCTATCACGCATACCTCGATCCCGTTTTCAGAAAGCAGGCTTTCAAGCGTTTCCCACTGTTCCTGTGACAGGCATATGAGCATGGATCCGCTCGATATGAGGCGCATCGGGTCGAGCCCCAAAACGGCGCAGACCGTCATCGTCACTTCGTCAAACGGCAGCGCGTCAGCTTCGATCTCGGCGCCAGCATCGTAACGAGTACATATTTCCCATACAGCTCCGAGCACGCCGCCTTCTGTCACGTCGTGCATAGCCTTTACGCCCATGCGCCCGGCGATAACGCCTTCCTTCACGACGCTTATCCGATCCAGCATCGCTTTCGCCCGCGCTATCTCTTCCTCCGTCAGATACGGCCGCAGCTCTTTCGCTTTCTGCTCGGCAGCCAGCGCCGTCCCCTCCAGCGCCAGTTTCTTAGTAACGACAAGCAAATCCCCGGGTGTAAGTGCTGATCGCAGCCGCGAATTCCTCATAGGTTTGTCTCCTCTCTGCGACAAACCGAGAGGGATTCCGGTGCGATCAGTCTCTTTACTCTCTGCTCTTCCGATCGCGACCGCCGAAATCAGCGGCTGTGTCACCGCTTCCGTCACTTCCGTATGTCCGCCTATGATCTGGATCCCAAGTTCCTTCGCGGCTTCGTCCGCCTGCCTTGCGATCTCCTCAACCTCTTCCTCCGTCGCAGAAGGAGGAAGCAACACCGTCAGCATAACGGCTAAAGGCTCGACTCCGTTCGAAGCCACGTCATTGCACGAGATATGCACGGCCAGCGTGCCGACACGCGAAGCCCCGGCCGTTATCGGATCCGTAGACAATACGCACTCATACTCGCCAAAGTCGAGCACCGCGCAGTCCTCGCCGATACCCGGCCCGACCAACACCTCGTCCCGTGCCTTCCCTATACGCCCGAGCACCAGGCGCTCCAGCGTCTCATTGTCAAGTTTACCTATTTTCATATGGAATTGCCCGTCGTGCTCATCACCGGGATCAGTAACCGGTTCACCGCGGGACTAACCATCACCGCCGTCGCCGCCGCCGGTATCATCGCCGCCGCCGGTATCGCCTCCGCCGGTATCGCCTCCGCCGGTATCGCCTCCGCCGGTATCACCGCCGCCGGTATCATCACCGCCGCCGGTATCATCAGGTGGGGTGACAGCAACAAACACAGCGACTATGGAATGACTCTTTCCTTCAGGCACCGTTGTGGAGCCTGCCCAGTGAGAAAATTTATACCCTGGTGAGGCCGCCACGTCCGGTAGGCCAACGGAAGCGCCAGGAGGCAGCCTGAGAGAAAAATTACCTCCTACCAAAGATCCCCCCTCGCCGGCCACGACAGATACCGCGACGAGGCCGTCGTCTTCTTCTACAGGCTCTTCTTCAACTGGAGTGCGCGGGCCGCCGCCGAGCAAGCCCGGAGGGGTCGGCTCTCTGACCGGTATGGGATTGAGCGGTTTGGGGCGCTTGTCTTCGCTGTCCAGCTTGTGGGTACGGAAATATTCAAAAATTGCTTCCATACCTTTTTTGCTCAGGTGGACGCCGTCTCCCGCCATGAATTCGGGTTTGCAGAATCCGGTCTTAGGATCCTTCAGAACTTCGCTCCAGTTGAGAAAGTTCACTTTCTTTTCCTTGGCAATTTTAACCAGCTCCAGGTTGAATTTATCGATGGTAGGCTGAGATACCGTGTAGTAGCTGCAATTTGCCGTGATCGGGAAAATAGAGCCTATGATGATGTCGGAATAAGGATATGCCTTCTTGATAGCGTCGAGCGCTTTCTTATACTCTTCCGCGAATTTTTCAGGCTTCATATAAAAGTCGTTCGTGCCGTAGGTGATCACTATCCGGCGCGGCTGCAGTATCTTGACAGCCTCGGGTACCGCTATGGCTTCCATGCCCCTGAATTTCACACACCTCAGGGTTGTCACATGAGCGATGCCCATGCTCACGATGCCGATGCCGTTGTCCATCGACACGTTCGTTGTGCTGCTGTTCAGTATCATGCCCGCGGTGTTCGAGTCGCCGATAAACAGGGTTTCCTTCACATACGCAGTACCGGCGTCGGGCGTCTTCTCCAAAACCGTGCCCTGAAACTCACCAGAGGCAAGCAAGTCCGCGACGACATCGTTCTCTATGATTTCGCCCTCTTCGATCGCTTCGATTTCATCAGCGATTTCGTCTTCGATCTCCTGAACGGCCGCAGGGTTCTGCACAGCGATGACGACAACGACGACGATCACCGCCGCGACTATCGTTCCGCCGATCTTCAACAGCGCCAGCTGCTTTGCGCTTAACTTCTTAAAAAATTCTTTCATTACCTTATTTTATACCAAAAAGCTTTAACAAACCTGATTAATACATCAAAAGCCTGTCGGCTATTTTGCTGAAGTTGCGTTCTATATAATTGCCTTGCTGCAGGACGATGGGGATGCCGCGGTTCGCCGCGAGATGGATCGCGTCGTCGTATTGGATGACTCCGAGCAGTGGTATCTTCATGATGCCGGATATAGTCTCAACGTTCGGAAGTATGCCGAGAGCCATATGATCTTTATTGACTTTGTTTACGATATATACCCGCTTGATCACGCCGCGCGAACGCAGTGTCTGGTCCATCATATCCGCGTCCCTGAGTGACACGTATTCCGGAGTCGTGAGTATGACCGCGAGGTCCGCTCCCGTCGAAGCCAGCCGAAGCTCTTTGTTGACGCCCGCGGGCCCGTCTACTATCACAAAGTCAAAGCGGGCTTTAAGCCTCCTGTAGAGATCCCGTATCTCGACTTCGCCCGAATTGAATTTATCCTTGCGCTGCGTCGTCGCGAGCAGAAACGTTTGCTGCAGCCGTTTGTCGCGGACCAAAGCCCTTGAGACAGGCACGACGCCGTTCAGCACGTCGGCTACGTCGAAGACGACTTCATTTTCAAGCCCGAGATAGATATCGAGGTTTCTGAGACCGAGATTCATGTCAACGAGACAGACGCGCAGGCCGCGTTCGCCGAGCGTCGCGCCTATATTTGCCGCAAATATGGATTTGCCGACGCCGCCCTTTCCCGATGCAATAAAAATCAGTTTTCCCATAATTATAATGTTATCACATTCATGTCCCGTAGGCTTACATGCCTGCCAACTCCTATAATGATATGGTCTATCAGTTTTACTCCCAGCATCTCTCCGGCCTGTTCGATCTCCTTCGTAGCCGCAAGGTCGTCCTTGCTCGGCGTCGGATCGCCGCTCGGATGGTTGTGGACCACTATGATCCCTGTCGCTCCGCGCTTTATCGCCGGCCGGTACACGTCGCGCGGCTGCACGAAAGCGCTTACAATCCCTCCTTTTGAAATGACCTCGCTGCCGATCACTTCATATTTAACGTTCAGCAGGAGCGCCTTTACGATCTCCTGTTTTTCTCCCGTAAACTCCGACGCGAACATTTTGTAGACGTCGTCCGCTCCGAAGATCCTTTGTCTTGCGTATGGCGTCTCGGCTGCTATACGCGAGCCCAGTTCCGCCGCCGCCAAGATCCTTGAGGCCGAAGCCTCCCCGATCCCTTTGATCTCGAGCAGCTCCTCCGGCGAAGCCGCCTTCAGCGCTGTCAGCCCGCTCTCCGTAACCGCGAGCACTCTGCCCGCCAGCGTTATCGCGCTTGCTTCTCTTGTCCCTGACCCTATGAGCAGCGCTATCAGTTCCGTATTGGACAAGAGCTTCACTCCATGTCCGAATAATTTTTCTCTCGGCCTCTCTACGGCCGGCAGTTCTTTTATCATCGGCATACTGCCACCTCCTTCAGATGACAATATACCATATATTAACATTATTGTAAATAATTAAGTGCTGTATTTAGTACTTCTTCTATCGTAAGATCATCCGTCTCGATAAGTATCGCGTCGATCGTTTGTACGAGCGGGTTGAGCGCCCTGTGCGAATCGTCCCAGTCCCGCTTCTCTACGTCTTTCAGCACCTCTTCAAAGCTTACGTCTTCTCCCTTTTCCTTAAGCTCTTTAAGCCGGCGTTCCGCTCGCACCGCAGGCGACGCTGTAATAAAAAACTTGTACTCCGCTCCGGGAAAGACGTTACTGCCGATATCGCGCCCGTCCATCACGACGCTTTTACGGGCCCCCATCTCGCGCTGCAGGGCCACGAGCTTTGTGCGCACGGCAGGGATAGCAGATATGCGGGAGGCCTGCATCGAGACCTCTTCTGTCCGGATAAGGCCGCTTACGTCCTCTCCGTCAAGCAACACCTGAGGGCCGGAGAGGTCGACTTCGGTACTGTCGAGCAATGCAAAAAGCGCAGCCTCATCGTCCGTGTCGACGCCGTCCCGCACAACTTTCAGCGCGACCGCTCTGTACATTGCCCCCGTATCGATGTACTCGATACCAAGCTCCTTCGCGAGAAGTTTTGCCACGGTGCTCTTACCGGCCGCGGACGGCCCGTCAAAAGCTATGATCATTTCGGTTCCCTGGCGCCGTTTCTTCTGTCGGCGATCGATTTTTCGATCTCGTTGCTGTAGTCTTCCAGATCCGCAAACTCAAGGTAGACGGAAGCAAAACGCATATACGCCACGTCGTCGATCTCGCGCAAATGCTCCATCACGTACTCGCCTATGATCGAGGAGTCCATCTCCTTGAGCATCAGGTTCGAAAGCCCCTTCTCGATGTCCGATACGATCTTTTCGATTTCTTCCATCGGCACCGGCCGTTTTTCGCACGCCTTTATGATCCCGATCATGACTTTCGACCGGTCGAACGGCTGACGGCTCCCATCCTTTTTCACTACGATGAGAGGTATATCCTCGATCTTCTCGTATGTCGTGAAACGGCGTCCGCACTGCTCGCACTCGCGCCTGCGACGAATCGACTGTCCCTCGTCAGTAGGCCTGCTATCGACTACCTTCGTATCGATATTGTCGCAAAACGGGCATTTCATTTCACTGCCGCCTTCGCCGTATCACAAAGCTGCGCAAACCCCGCGGCGTCGTTGACTGCCATTTCTGACAGCATTTTACGGTTAATAACGATCCCTGCTTTTCTAAGTCCATCCATCAATCTGCTGTAGCTGATCCCGTTTATCCGGGCGCCCGCGTTGATACGCGTGATCCAGAGTTTGCGATAATCGCGTTTTTTCTGTTTACGTCCGACATACGCCGAAGCCAGGGCCCTGAGCACAGCCGGGTTCGCCGCGCGAAACACCTTGCTCTTCTGCCCGTAATACCCGCGCGCCTGCTTGAGGATTTTTTTATGCCTTTTATGAGCGTTTACGCCCTTCTTAACTCTTGCCATTTCTTAAACCTCCCCATCTTACTTCGCTATCGCGCGCTTGATACGCTTAAGATCCGCCTTCGATAAAAGCGTGGCCTGCCTCAGGCCCCTCTTGCGTTTTGCCGACTTCTTATTCAATATGTGGCTCTTGTAGGCCTTGAACCTCTTTACCTTTCCGCTTGCCGTCAGGCGCACGCGTTTCATCGCGCCGCGGTGCGACTTCATTTTATTCTTTGCCATATTCTATCCTCCTATACTACTTGCTTATAAGTCCATCTCGTCAGACGGGCCTTTACGTTTCTTGGTTTTTTCAACAGCCGGCTCGGCCTCGGCTTTAACCGGCTCTTCGGCTTTTTCAACAACATCCGGCGCGGCTTCCTCCACCTCATCGCTCTTGGCCAAGGGCTTTTCTTTCTTAGGCGCGTTCGGGTTGATTATCATTATGAGGCTCCTGCCTTCGAGCACCGGCATCTTCTCCGGCGTCCCGTACTCCTTCATGAGTTCGGCAAATCTGTTCATTACCTCATAACCGCGCTCCGTACGTCCGCGCTCCCT
>Ga0123356_10007503_pt1 | contig 10876 bp, 12 predicted proteins | sample TergutEmb28metaG_2_FD_92546 | JGI IMG/M metagenome (GOLD analysis project Ga0123356, IMG submission 92546) | Embiratermes neotenicus P3 segment gut microbial communities from Petit-Saut dam, French Guiana - Emb289 P3 | ecosystem: Host-associated > Arthropoda: Insects > Digestive system > Gut ... | reverse complement strand
TCGGGATTCAGGGTTCGGGATTCGGAACTCTGGATTTGCGATTGTTCATCCTTATCCCCTAATCCCTGACCCCTGAAAGCTGACTCCTCGGCCTCAACCGCACTTTTCCCCTTTTCCTTTTTCCTTTTTACTTCTCCAAAACCAAGTCCCAGCCCCTTTAAAAAATCGGCCAACGCCTCTGCCTTTTCTGCGGGCGGGTCCTCGTGCACGCGGTAAATGAACGGCAGATTACGCTTTACGGCAAATTCGGCCACAACCTCGTTGGCCGCCAGCATGAATTCCTCGATAATCCGGTGCGAAACAAGGCGCGGCCGCCGCCTAATCTCGACGGCCTTGCCGGACTCATCCAGCACGATTTCGCACTCGGGCAAATCAAAGTCGATGCACCCGCGCCCCTTTCGCTTTTGGTTGAGAATTTCGGCGAGCTTTTCCATCTCCCGCAGCATGTTGCCAATATCCGCTGTCAGGGGGTCAGGCTTACTGACAGCAGTGCCGTTTTGATTCAATGAACTGCCGTTTTCACTTCGTCGGCTTGCAGCATCGCTGTCAATAAGCCCGACCCCATGACAGTTTTTTTCCTCCTCTTCCCTGACCCCTGACCCCTGACCCCTATCCCCTAAAATCTCCGCCACCTGGCTGTATGTCAGCCTTGCCCGGCTGTTGATCACACCCTCGCAAAGCTCAAAGCTTATTACGCCTCCCGCGCCGTCAATCTCCATCAAAACCGACAGCGTCAGCCGCTCCTCTCCCTCTTTTAGCGAGCAAATGCCGCACGAGAGCTCCTCGGGGAGCATCGGGATAGCGCGGTCGCAAAAATAGACGCTGGTGCCGCGCCGCAAAGCCTCCTTATCCAGCGCCGAATTTTCAGTCACATAGTGCGCGACGTCTGCGATGTGAACGCCCAAAAGGTAATTGCCGCGCCCGTTTACCGTCAAACCCACCGCGTCGTCAAAATCCTTGGCGTCGTCGCCGTCGATGGTAAAAATATGCTCGCCTCTAAAATCGCAGCGGCGCGAGATTTCCGATGCGGAAACCGGCACGGCGACTGCTTTTGCCTCTTTGGCCGCCGAGGGGGGAAAAACCTCGGATAATCCGTAGCTGCGGGCAACGGACAGCATATCCACGCCCTTTGCGCCGATTTTCCCCAAAACCTCAATCACCGTACCGGTGGTTCGTGATTCGTGGCTCACGGCCCGTGATTCGTGAAAAGTACTTCCGCTTTTTTTCCCGCTTACCGTGCCCCGTCGGTCATTTGTAATTTGTAATTTGTTATTTGCAATTTGAATCACCACTTTGTCCAAATGCCGCGCGCCGCCCCCGTTCCCCTGCGGTATATAAATCTCCCGGGCAATGCGAATATCGTCCGGCACGCAAAAACCGTAGTTTTTTTCGCTAAAATACGTGCCGACGATGCTTTGGTGCTTTCGCCGCAGGACTTTTACGACCTCGCACTCCCCGCCCGCGCGCTCGTAGCCCGTCATCGCGGCTTGCACCGTGTCGCCGTGCACCGCGCCGTTTAAGTCCCGCGCCGGAATAAAAACGTCGGCACGCCCCGGACAAATTAAAAAGCCGAAGCCACGCGTGCTCATTTCGACCACGCCGGTCACTTTTTCGGTGCAGGAAGCGTCGGCACGCCGTCCAGCCGCTTTGGAACCGGATTTTTTAGGCGCACGCACTGCGGGCATTTTAGCGCGGCTTGAACCGGATTTCTGCGCTCCTGTTTTCTTTTTGCCTTTGCAATGTGTTTTATTGTGTTTCATCTAATAAAAAAAGCGGGCAAGAATACAGCCCGCAATTCCTTTATTTTGTACATAAGCCATTGTTTTTATTACAACCTCAGCCCCTAGTCCCTAGCCCCTAGCCCCTAATATGCCGGGTAAATAATCAGCGATACGAAAAACAAAATCGAAAGGACTGCGGCGCAGATGCCGAAAATGACCGTCAGCTTTTTGATCAGCCCCTCGAGCGACTGCTTTTTGTGCTTAGAATAGTAGGTGTCGGTGGCTTGGCCCGTCAGCGCGCCGATGCCGTAGCCCTGCGAAGGCGTCATTAAAACGGTAACCAAAAGGCCGAGGCAAACCAGCACCAGTAAAACGGCCAGCACGATGCGGATAATCGGAAAAGACACGGTAATCCACGCGGCCACGGATAAAAATTGCAATAAGTTGTCCATAACAAGCTTCCTAAGAGTTCCCGAGACGCTGAAATGTTGCAACGTCTATGGAGCGTATATTTTTGCCGCCGAAATCTCGACAACTGGATGAGTATAACACAATAATATGCGGAATGCAAGCGTTTTTATCTCATTAAGAATCAATATTTGCTTTTTTTGCATCTTTTTTGACTACTTCCCGATTGCATTCTTAAACTGCGCTACGATGTACACGTCGTTAAGCTGCGCGGCATCGGCTATGCGAAAGGCGAGCGGCAAAAAACGCATGGTTTTCCCCATCGGCTTTGCGTTTTGTACGAGTTCCTTTGCCGCTTGGCTCAGCTCCAAACCCAGCAATTCCGTCCGAACGCTTTCGGAAAAGAAAAATCCGACCTGAAAAAAGCCCTCCCAAATTGAGAGCCAAAAAAGCGGCCTCATTTTTTGCGTCCCGCGCGGCGTCGTCCAACGGTACTCGCCCTTAGAAAGCCACGCCTTGCCGTCGTAATAATACCGCCAATCCATGAGCGAGATGCCGAATGTCCCCAGCTTCGCGACAAACTTAATGAACGCTGCGTTTGCGTCCCCGAGCCCTGCGGCGATGATTTCGTCCGTAGGCGGGACGGCCGGATCCGTCAGCAGCGGGCGATCGATTTTTTCCATGAAACGCCTCCTAATTTTTATACTCCAATTTGCAAAAACATAATCTTAAACGATTGACAAACGCCGCAGTATGGGCTATTATAGGCGGGTAAGGCTTAGGGGCAATTAACTCAGTTGGGAGAGTATCACCTTGACATGGTGGAAGCCACTGGTTCGAGTCCAGTATTGCCCACCAAATCCCATAAAATGTAAGTTTTATGGGATTTTACTTTTACTTGGGAGAAAGCCGGCCATATGAAACAAATCGCCATTGCGGGCGGGAAAATTGCTACCGCCAATATTGCGGCGGGGTGCATGCGCATCGACAAGATGAGCGACAAGCAAATCGACGCATTTTTAGACGCCTACCTTGAGGAAGGCGTCAATTTGTTTGACCACGCCGACATTTACGGAAAAGGCGCAAGCGAGGAAGTGTTCGGGAAAGCTTTAGCGCGCAACAAGGGTTTGCGGGATAAAATAATTTTGCAGACCAAGTGCGGCATTATTCCGGGTGTGATGTACGATTTGTCTGAACGGCATATCTTAGAAAGTGTGAACGGAAGCCTAAAGCGGTTGAACGTGGACAGCGTAGACATTTTGCTGCTGCACCGGCCGGACACGTTGATGGAGCCCGAAGAGGTGCAAAGCGCGTTTACTAAGCTTTACGAGAGCGGCAAAGTAAAGCACTTCGGGGTCAGCAATCAAACCCCCTCGCAAATCAGCTTTTTACAAAAAAATATCTCGTTCCCGCTTAAAATCAATCAACTGCAATTTTCTGCGGCGCACACAGGCATGATAAATCGGGGGATGCTTGCCAACACGTTATTCGACGGGGCGACGGACCGCGACGGCGGGATACTCGAATACTGCCGCAGATCTGACATTACGATTCAGGCGTGGTCGCCGTTTGGGCACGGATTTTTTGACGGCATTTTTATCGGGTCGGAAAAGTATGCAGAACTGAATGCCGGCTTGGAGGAGTTGGCGGAGAAATATAATTCCACTAAGGCGGGCATTGCAACGGCTTTTATTCTGCGCCACCCCGCAAATTTCCAAGTGATTACGGGAACGACCAAGCCCGAACGGATTAAGGAGATTTGCGCGGCAAGTGAGATTGAGTTGGAGAGAAAAGATTGGTACAGGCTTTATATTGCGGCGGGAAACCCGCTGATTTAACAAAAAACGAAAAACGAAAAATGAAAAACGAGGGATACGTGACTGAAAGTTCAAGATATTCCTTCTTTTGTTCCAAGCGAGTATTAATGTATTAATGTATTCGAACACGCAGTTCCGTCCGACGTTTTTCATTTTTCGTTTTTCGTTATTACCTTAAAAACCCGTGCCACATCCAGCCGCCGTGCAGCGAGCCGTTTTTATCCTCCACCGAGACGGGGTATAAAAACGTGGCGCGGGCGTTTTTTTCAATCGTGTAGCCGATTACTTTGGCTTTGAGATTAAACCTTCCCGTGGATTTAAGGGAAAGTTTTTTTGCGGAATCGAACGGGAGCAAGAAGGTGTAATCCGCTTTAGCAACCACTAAACGGTACTCGGACACGGGAGCCGTGACGGCGAATTCACCGTTTATGAGCCACTCCGTACCGGAAACCTTACGGTACGACGCCGTTACGTTGTCAAGCTCGACGACGTCCCCGATTTTACCAAAAAGACTGCCGATTATCTTATCCGTGCTGTCGATTAATTCAAAGTCGCATTCGGAAAGCACGGTTTGGCGGGCGCGCCCGAGCGTTTTATGTTCCTTAACTTTTCCTTCAATCAAAAAGTAGTGCCCGCCGTCGGCATACTCCAACATTTTATCCGTTTCGAACACCATCACATTGCCCGCATCGTCGGTGAGGGTGTACATATTTTCGCCGCCAAAACCGCCCGTGCGTTTTATAACCGCATACGTGGCGATATTGCCGTTGATGGTGCCGATAAAATTACTCATGATGCTTCCTTTGTTTAATCCGGTGGAAAGGGCGAGGCACGCACTATTCCTACATTTTTTTCACCTAAATCACATATCTCTTATCAAACGGCGCGGCTTCTACTTCCTGCATCTTATCCTCGTAACCCTTCCTTCCCATCAGGGCGAAGGTGGCTTTTTTGCCCTCCTCGACGCCGGGCTGGTTGTAGGCGTCGATGTTTAAAAGGGCGCCGGCAAAGGCCGTCTCGTACATAAAGTACATAAGGAGTTCGCCTACCGTTTCGGCGGAAATCTCGGGCAATGTGACAGTAAAGTTCATGCGCTTGGCTTTGGCTAAAGCAAAACGGGTAGCGCGGAATTCGGCGTCTAGGAGCTCATTAAACGTGCGCCCCTTTAAAAATTCGCAACCCGCGATGGAAGCGTCGTCCGTAATAACCTCGCTTGCGCGGAATTTTTCCACCGCGATAAAGGTTACCACCTTATCGAACGGGCCCTCGGTATAAAGCTGGATTTGGCTGTGCTGGTCGGTGACGCCGAGCGACTTTGCGGGGGTTTGGCCGGCATACACGGTTTTGCCGCTCACATCCACGGCTTTGCCAAGCGACTCGCCCCACAACTGGCCGTAAAAATCCGCCATGAATTTAAGGGCATCGGAATACGGCATCATCACGCTAACGTTTTTGCCCGCCTGCATCGCCTTAACCTGCAAATACGCCGTAATCAGCGCGGGATTCGATTTGCCTGCCGTTTTGATACAGGCGGCCGCCATGTCGCGCGCGCCCTTTAGAAGTGCGCGGATGTCGATGCCAAGGCACGCGAGCGGAACGAGGCCGACGGGCGAAAACACCGAAAAACGTCCCCCCACGCCCTTGCCTACCCCGTAAATCTTAAAGCCCTCGGCTTTTGCGATGTCGTAGAGTGCGCCCTTGCCGATGGTCGTCGTCACCAAAACGCGCTTAACCGCCTCTTCCTTGCCGAGGGCGTCTTTGAGCGCGGAATACAGCGTCAAAAACTGCGCCAGCGTTTCGCTGGTCTCGCCGCTTTTGGTAATCACGTTAAAGTACGTCGAACGTAAATCGATGACGTCCAGCAGCGCGCGCATACGTTCGGGGTCTACGTTGTCCTCGATGTAGTATTTGGGCGCCTTGCGGATTTTGGGCGGCAGTTCGTTGTGCCTAAAATGCAACAGCGCCGTCGCAACCGACAAGGGCCCCAATGCGGAGCCGCCGATGCCCAGCACCACAAAGCTCTTTGCGGCTCTTCGAACCACTTGGCCGTCTTTGGCCATCGCGGCGATTTCGCTTTTGTCAAGATACGGAAGCTCCGTCCACTCCTGCCAGCCCTTGCCGCGGTTAGCTTTAACCTGTGCGAACGCCTTTTGCAAGAGACCCGCGTCCGCTTTTACCTGCGCGTCGCGAATCCCTTGATCGCCGATCGCGCTTTCCATCATGTTGTTGTAGTCGAATGATAACTTCATACCTTTTTTCTCCTAAATTAGCTTCTTGCGTATAGTGATAAGTGATAAGTGATAAGTTATTGTCTTTTTTTGTATTTAGAGAACAAGCCTAGTAGCCCAGATAAAATACATCCGAAACTTATCACTCATCACTCATCACTTATCACTGAATTACTCTAATCATTAACCGTCTGTATCAGCCCGTAATCCCCGTCGCGGCGGATGTACAGCACGTTGACGCGCATACTGTCGCTGTTTAAAAACACGTAAAAATTGTGGCCGACCAGCTCTAATTCGGCAATCGCGTCTTCGGCCGTCATGGGCTTTAGCGCAAACATTTTGGTACGCACCACCTTGCGGTCTGCCTCGTCGTGTACCGACGGGACATAGCTTTGCTCAAGCTCCTTGATGCTGAGCTTTTTAGACCGGTCGGTCAGCTTTGAGCGGTGCTTGACGATTTGCTTTTCAAGCTTTGGTAGCGCCGCGTCCACATTGCCGAACATGTTGTCGCTAGACACCTCGGCGCGCATAATCATGCCGTCGAGCAAAATGGTCAGCTCTAAGGTTTGAACCGCGCCGGCCTCTTTCAGCATCACCTTAATCGGGATTTCTTCGTGAAAGAATTTGTCGAGCCGACTCAGCTTTTTGGAAATCAGGTCTTTGATTTTCTCATTTACGATGTAGTTTTTGGTAACGAATTCGATTCTCATTTTTTAATATACCTCCGGTTTTAGGGGCTGGGGGCTGGGGGTTAGGGATTCTTCCTCACTCATCCGGGTTGCCGGTCGCAACCAAAGCGGCGGCGCGCTCGGACTCCCCTGCCGCGATGGTTTTAAGCACCTTGCTGACTTTTTTCCGCCCGGGCATGACCAACGGATGCCGCCACGCGAACGGGATGTTGTCCGATGCCTCATTGGGTTCGGCTTGCGCCGACGCTGTGTTGTCATCAATATTAGTCGTCATACCGTAAACTTATTCTTGTTCTTGTTTAAAATAAACTTTAGCTTGGGGATGTCGTTGCGCTTGACGTGCAGCGGGAGCATTACGCCCTTAATGGCCGAGAAGGCCTCTTTTTTTGTGCCGATTAAAACCACGGAGCGCCCCTCGTCAATCACATAGTCGCGCACATAATACCAGCCGAAAAAATTCAGCGCGGTGTAAATCCCTAAATCGGTGGCCGCGGACTTTGCCAATAACAGCACGCAAAGCAAGAATCCCGCGGATAGCGACAGTATGAGAATGCCCACAAGCGCTATCGTGGCCTGCCACCCGGCCATGCCGTAGCCTGCGGCATCGGTCAGGAGCTGTTTTTCAAAGAAATTCCCGCCGCAAAGCGCAATCGTCGCCATAGCCGTCATCGCCGCGGCCACCGCCAAAAACAACAGATACAGCATTTTGCCGCTCTGTAGCTCCACTAAAATGATGGAGCGCGTCAGCCGGATTTGGCGACGGATGAGGGTCACCGCAAAAAACACGCAAAACCCTCCGCCCAAAAGCGAAGCCGCAAGAATGACGGCCATGGCGGCGTAGGGGATGATTTGAGTCGCAGAAATAAAATTCATCGTATAATCCATAATTTATATTTTATATTTTATATTTTATATTTTTTATCTCAAAAACCCTACTTCGGCGCCCGGCGCCGCGCATACTCCATCAGCCACTCTCTGTTATTCAGCCGCGGCTCTAAAATACATTTTTCCTGCATGTCGCGCAAGATGATGCCGATTGCCTCGCCGCGGATACCGAGCGACAACAAATCGCCGCCGTTGATTGCCATTTGCTGCATCTGAATCGGCGCGCCGTCACTAAGCATTTTTTCTTTGACCGTCGTGAGCCTGTGCACCCCGGGCGCCTCGCGCATACCGCTGCCCTTCCGGTCGGCGAGGATCAACGCCGCTAATTTGTCGACAATATCAAAATTCGCCGCGGCGAACAACCGCATCTTATGCTCGGAGGTGTTCCCCGCCAAATCGTACATGTGGTGCAGGGTTAGCCTTGCTACCTCATCGATTTCCGCGTTGGAATAGCGCAGCCCGAATTTCCCCATAATGATGCGCGACATATGCTCCGACGCCGTCTCGTGGCCGTGCATGTTGCCGAACTTTTTGACGCAATAGGGCTTGCCCACGTCGTGCAGGAGCGCGGCAAGCCGTACGGACAAATCCGGCACGGCATAGCGCACCGTCTGAAACGCGTGCTCTAAAACGTCGTAACGGTGGTAGAGCGGGTTTTGCGCGACGCCCTCGCCCTCGCAGAGCTGCGGGACGACGTACTGTAAAAGGCCGAACTGATGCAGTAATTTCAGCCCGCGGTAATGCCCGCCCGCGACCCCGTACTTTGTGTCGGCCATCAAAATGCGGTTTAGCTCCACCCGCTTTCGCTCGGGGGAAATATCTGCCAACAGCGACGCGTTGGCGATGGCGGCTTTGGCGGTAGCGGCCTCTATCTTAAAGCCGGTTTCCGCCGCGATGCGCACGAGGCGCATCAGCCTTAAGCCGTCGTCGGCAAAAATGCGCTCGGGATCGGGGTTGCGTAAAATCTTATTTTCCGAATCTTTTTTTCCGCCGTATAAGTCGACCAATTCGCCGGTCTTTAGGTTGTAGTACAGGCTGTTGCACGCAAAATCCCTCCGCGCCGCGTCCTTTGCGATGTCGGAGGTAAACGCCACAGTTACGGGGGTATGGCGGCCGCCCGCGCCGTAGCTCTCAATCCTAAAAGGGGTGTATTCATACTCTTCCGAGCCGATTTTGATGACGGACGTGCCCAATCGAAAATTCACCACGCGGACGATATAGTTTTTGGGCAGCCCGAGCGCAGTGGCAACCAACGGGCCCGCAAGGTCGATATCCGTTTCCCCGAGTCCTGCAAAATGATTTCTTAGATAGCCGCCCGTGATATACACGTCGAACTGCGACAGCTCCGCGATTTTCTTTAGAGCCGCCGGTATTTGAATCTCCATAGCGTAATTAATTATAGCATATGCTTTAAAAAAACACAAGCGTTTTTAACAAATAACGAATAACGATTCGTTATTTGTTCCCTTCGTCGGCGCAATCGTGGGCGTGGCCGCACGAATCGCAACCGCAACCGCAGGTTTCAAAATCGGCAGACGCGGACAAATACAACGAGAACACGCTATCTAAGAGCGCCTCGTCAAAAATCGGCTTAAACATTTTGTCGCCGGTCGCCTCGTCCACCGTGTACTCAAATATCACGGCTTCATCCTCTTCGATCCCGTCGACCTCATCGACGGGTTGAAGCAGCTCGTAGAATTTTTCTTCGAACTCGATACTGGCGATCTCAAAAAAGTCGATCGGCTTATTTTCGTCGTCATACAGCGTGATGACGGATTCTTCGGTAAAGATTTCGACGTTGTTGTTTTCGTTTTTCATGATATTATTCTCCTTTTTCAGGCTGCGAAATGCGGCCCACGGGTCGATTTATAAATCGACCTCTACTGATGCTCTTAGCTTATCCAAATAGCTTTGTAATATGAGCGTCGCTGCGACGGCGTCGACCAAATTTTTTTGCTTTAAACGCCGAACGCCGGCTGATTCCAAGTCGCGTTCCGCTGCCTTCGTTGTAAGGCGTTCGTCTTTATAAACTACCTCAAGCCCCGTAATACGGCCAAGAACGCGCCCGAACGCCTCAGTTTTTAGGGCGCGCTCGCCTTTTGTGCCGTCCATGTTGAGAGGCAACCCGAGCACAATGCGCCCCGCCTCATGCTGAAGCGCCAACGCGGCGATGTAGTCGGCGTCCTTGCGCATCGAAACGGATTGGTAGGTCGGGAGCGCCCCCGCAATCATGCCCGTTTCGTCCGAGAGCGCCAATCCGATGCGCGCATCTCCGTAATCTATGCCAAGGATTCTCATTCCTTGTTCTTCTTTTCTTCCTCGGCCTTGCGCTGGTGGTAATTTTTGTACCCGGCATTTTGGTTGTCGCCCTGGTCCCATTTCTTGCCGCCCACGACAATCATGCCGAGCAGCAACGCCAAAGCGACGGCGACCGCGATCACCGGCAGCATGGGGACTTCCCAGGCAAAGATGTTTATCAGCATCACCACCGCGACTACCCCCAAAGCGACGCCGAAATACACATACCATTTTTTGAGGATGTTCGTTTTATCTTTCGAAAAAATCCCCAACAAAATGAACGCGACGGCCCACCCGCCCGAAACGAACAGCGCGGCCCACGAGCCGATATCGCCGTTTTTGATGCCCGCTTCTTCCAGCATGGCTTGGGACGCGGGGATTACGCTCAGCAGCCACAACACGGCAGCAGCCAGAATCGACAGACCCAGCAACAGTTTGAACAAAAAAGTCTTACTCATTTTAAAATATCTCCTTTACTTAGTGATAAGTGATAAGTGATAAGTGATGAATGATAAATTGTGAATGGAGTTTGCGGGATTCGGGACGGTTACAAATATTCCCGTAGGGGTCGCACGGCGTGCGACCCGCCGGAACCGATTTTCTCGGGGCTCGGGGCTCGGGATTCGGGATTCGGGACTCGGAACTCGGGACAGTTACAAATATTCCCGTAGGGGTCGATGCCCTCATCGACCCGCCTGCCGTTGTACGGACGGCCATTGCCGTGCCGGGGGGAGAGGCCGGACACGTCGATTACCCGTAGGAATAGTACGTGCCTCGTCCAAAATCAATCGGAGTAAACAAAACCTACCGGGGGGAGGTGTCGGGGGGGA